>Ga0210387_10000083_pt1 | contig 67609 bp, 65 predicted proteins | sample IncBWC7OmetaG_FD_160108 | JGI IMG/M metagenome (GOLD analysis project Ga0210387, IMG submission 160108) | Forest soil microbial communities from Barre Woods Harvard Forest LTER site, Petersham, Massachusetts, United States - Inc-BW-C-7-O ... | reverse complement strand
AAGCCTATGCCGACGGCAACGTGCTGCAGATCACGCCCGCCTCCACCAATCCGCTGTTCACCGAACGCAAGCTCTGGAACGTTGCGCGCGTCTGCGGCCGCGACGATCAGCAGGGCCTGGTCGCGGCGGACTACATCGCCAAGTTCTACAAGGGCAAGAACGTCGCCATCCTCAACGACAAGACCACCTACGGCAAAGGCCTCGCCGACGAGACCAAGAAGGCGCTTAACAAGGCCGGCTTCACCGAAAAGATGTACGAATCCTACAACAAGGGCGACAAGGACTTCACGGCCATCGTCTCGCGCATGAAGCGTGAGAATATCGATCTGGTTTATGTCGGCGGCTATCATCAGGAATCCGGCCTGATCGTGCGCCAGATGCGTGATCAGGGCATGCAGACGGTGCTGATGGCAGGCGACGCGCTCGCCGACGCGGAATTCGCTTCCATCACCGGACCGGCCGGCGAAGGCACGCTCTTCACCTTCGGGCCCGATCCGCGCAACAAGCCGACTGCGAAGTCCATCGTCGAGAAGTTCAAGGCGAACAACATCGACCCCGAAGGCTACACCCTCTACACCTATGCCGCGATGCAGGTCTGGTCGCAGGCGGTGGCAAAGGCCGGCACGACCGACTCGAAGAAGGTCATGGACACGATCAAGGCCGGCTCCTGGGATACGGTGATCGGCAAGCTCGAGTTCGACGCCAAGGGCGACATCAAGCAGATCGACTACGTGGTCTACAAATGGGATGCCAAGGGCGGCTACACCGAGATCAATCCCAAAGGTTCCTGATCCGGATTCCTGAGCCCGCTGACGGGCAGTCTTGTTCAACGCCCCGGTTCGCCGGGGCGTTTTTCTTTGTCCGGATCAACATCCACGGCGCGGGATGCGATCGCCACTTCGGTCACGCGGACGAGTTCGGCCGGGCGAAACGGCTTTCGCAAACAAATGACGTCGGAAAGCTCGGGCGACTCGGCCACGAAATCGAGCGCCGTCACGCCGGATATCGCAACGATCGGAAAGCCGGGAGCGCGCTCGCGTATCTTGGCGATGACGTCGAGGCCGCTGCCTCTTCCCAGGAAAATGTCGATGATCGCGACGTCGAATGCGGTCCCATCGAATTCGTCGAGCCCGGCAGCCTCGGTCGCGACTCCCACCACATCAAAATGGTGGATCCGCAGCACGATGGATATCATCGTCCGCACATCCACCTGATCGTCGATGACGAGCACGCGGCGCATACTCACGGAACCACTCCGCACGGCCTGCAATGGAACTCCAGACTGGGCGCGAAATCTTAAAAATGCGGTTACGCCAAGTGGCACTTCCTTATCGCAATCGCAATTGCCGCAGCCCGGGCGCGACATAACTTTACTAAATTGCTTTGGAAATCATCTGTGCCTAGCTTAGGTTATCGCCGCCTCGTCCACGCTTCGCCCTTGGCCGATATCGGGAAGTGTGTAACCTCGCGTTGAACGAAAAATCCTTAAGCGGAAATCCATTTAAGGGGAAATTCATGGCGAGCATTCTCGTCATCGATGACGACCGCGCGGTCCTTGCCACGATCAAGGTGCTGCTTGAACGGGCGGCGCATACGGTCGAAGCCGTCGACAATAGTCGCGACGGCCTGCAACTCGTCGCATCGCGAAGCTTCGACCTGCTCATCGTCGATATCTTCATGCCGGGAATGGACGGCTTTGAAACGATGAGGCTGGTGCATCAATCGCGGCCCGACATGCCGGTCATCGTGATTTCAGGACAACAGTTCAGTTTCGTATCGGACCGGCTACCCGACTTTCTGCACATGGCAACCAAGTTGGGCGCCGTCTCAAGTTTGCAAAAACCGTTCAGACCCGCTCAGCTGCTGGCCGCGGTCGATAGCAACTTGTCGGGTTCACAGCTCCCGCCCAACCTGAACCGAAAAATGCCGGCGGGCATTCCCTCTGAACGGCAATAAGGCCAATATGGCTGTCGAATGCTTCGCGTCGGCGGGCTGCTGACGCGGCGGGCGAGCGCGGTCTGAGGTAGCGCCCGAACTTCGAAGGCGCCAGGAGACGAAGGTGGAAGCAGGCGACGACCGCAGCATTTTTCTTTCGACGATGCCTGCCACCAGCCGCGACCGAACGATCGCCCTCGGCGTCGTCCTGGTATCGGCAATCTTCTTTGCCACCGCCCTTCCCTTTTCCCGGGTGCCGTTGCCGCCGGTTCCCGCCTTTGTCGCCAGTTATCAATCTGCGCTTGCGATCTGTGACCTGATCACGACCATTCTCTTGCTCTCGCAATTCTCCCTGCTGCGATCGCGGGCCCTTCTGTTGCTCGCGAGCGGATACTTGTTCACCGCGGTCGCAGCCGTCGTTCACGCCCTCACCTTTCCGAATCTGCTCAGCCCCAGCGGGCTATTTAATGCCGGCCCGCAGACCACCGCATGGCTCTATATGGTCTGGCACGGCGGCTTCCCGCTCTTTGTGCTCGGCTATGCCCTGCTCAAGGACAAGGATGGCGGCCGCGAAATCACGGGATCGGCCGGAGAATCGATGGTCTGGGCCGTGCTCGCGGTTTTTGCCGCGACCGCGGCCCTGATCTACTTGGTGACGGAGCAGCATCAGTACCTGCCGACGCTCATGACAGACAAAGGCTACGCGCCGGCGCTATTTGGCGCTTCGCTGACGGTGTGGCTCTTCAATCTCGCAGCCCTGATCGTGCTGTGGCGGCGAGCGCCCCATTCGGTGCTCGACGTCTGGCTCATGGTGGTGCTGTGCGCCTGGCTGTTCGATATCGCTTCCTCGGCGCTCCTCAATGCTAACCGGTACGATTTCGGCTTTTACCTGGGCCGCCTCTACGGGCTTTTTGCCGCCTGCTTCGTGCTGGCCGCGTTGCTCTTGCAAAATATCAATTTGCAGGCGCGGCTGTCCCGCCTGCTTCACACCTTGCGCCGCGAGAGCGCCTCTGAGCAACGACGGCATTCCGAGCGCGAACGTCTGTTCAGTGCGGTGGTCGAATCCTCCAACGATGCCATCATCACCCAGGCCCTCGACGGCATCATCACCGGCTGGAACCCGGCCGCCGAGCGCCTGTTCGGATACACATCCATCGAGGCCGTCGGCGAACATATCGACCTGATTGTCCCGCCCGACAGGTTTATGGAGTTGCGCGACATTCTCTCCCGCACCGGACGCGGCGAAATCACCGCTCACCAGGAGACCCAGCGCAAAACGAGAGACGGAAAGCTGCTGGATGTTTCAATCTCGATCTCTCCGCTGCGCTCCATTTCCGGTGAGATCATCGGCGCTTCCAAGATCGCGCGCGACATTACCGAAAGCAAGAAAACCCGGGCGGCGCTCAGCCAGGAAATTGAAGAGCGCCAGCGCATCTTCGAGACATCGCAGGATCTGATCCTGGTCACCGACACCAAGGGAACGTTCGTTCAGGTCAGCCCGAGTTCGATGGCGATCCTCGGATATCGGCCGGAGGAGATGACCGAACATAGCGCGGTCGATTTCATTCATCCCGACGATCTTGAAAGCACGCGGCAGGAAATGCGCGCGGCAAGGCGCGGGCACCTGATGCGCAATTTTGAAACCCGCTACGTCCACAAGGACGGACGCACGGTGAACCTGAGCTGGATGGGAGCCTGGTCCGAGCCGGTTCGCCGCCATTTCTTCGTCGGCCGCGACCTCACCGAAAAACAGAACGCCGAATCGCAGCTCCGCCACGCGCAAAAGATGGACGCTGTCGGCCAACTGACCGGCGGCGTCGCCCACGACTTCAACAATATTCTGACGGTCATCACAGGCACGATCGGCATTCTGGCCGACGCTGTGGCGAACGACCCTCAACTCTCGGCGATCGCCGGAATGATCGACGATGCGGCCGAGCGGGGCGCGAGCCTGACGAAGCATTTGCTGGCTTTCGCCCGCAAACAGCCGCTGCAACCGCGCGAGATCGACGTCAAAACGCTGGTGCTGGAAACCATCAAGTTGTTGCGGCCGACACTTGGCGAGCAAATCCAGATCAATCCGCAGTTGGCGGAGGATGGCTGGCCTGCCTTGGTCGATCCGAACCAGCTCACGACAGCCATCCTGAATCTGTCGCTGAATGCCCGCGACGCCATGCCGTTCGGCGGCAAGCTCGTCATCGAGACTGGCAACACCTATCTCGACGAAGGCTACGCCGTAATGAACAGCGACGTGACAGTCGGCAACTATGTCATGATTGCCGTGAGCGATACCGGCACCGGAATTTCGCCCGAGAATCTCGAACGGGTATTCGATCCCTTCTTCACCACCAAGGAAGTCGGCAAGGGTACCGGCCTCGGCTTGAGCATGGTGTTCGGTTTCGTCAAGCAGTCGAACGGCCATATCAAGATCTACAGCGAGGTCGGCCACGGAACCACGGTGAAGATCTATCTGCCGCGCGCCGCCGGACTGTCGGAAACGCCCGTGGAATCGCGGGCGTCCACGACCGTCGAGGGCGGACATGAAACCATCCTCGTCGTCGAGGATGACGCGCTGGTGCGCCGCTATGTCATCACCCAGATCGAAAGCCTCGGCTACAAGACGCTTGAGGCGAGCCGAGCGCCGGAAGCGCTGAAAATCATCGACGGCGCCAACCCGATCGACCTTTTGTTCACCGACGTCATCATGCCCGGATCGCTGAACGGCCGCCAACTCGTCGATGAGGCACTGGTGCGGCGTCCTGGATTGAAGACGTTGTTCACGTCAGGCTATACCGAAAACGCCATCGTTCACCACGGGCGGCTCGATACCGGCGTACTGCTGCTCACCAAGCCGTACCGGAAGTCCGACCTGGCGCGCATGATCAGGCTCGCCCTCGATAATTGACAGGATGCCATGAATAATCTCCTCACCGACATTACGGGCGTTCGCGTCGGCCACGCCGGTGACGCGGCCCTCGCTTCCGGCGTCACCGCTGTCATCTTCGACCAGCCTGCGGTTGCGGCGATGGATGTGCGCGGCGGTGGTCCCGGTACGCGCGAAGGCGCGCTGCTCGATGTCGCCAACACCGTGGAGAAGATCGACGCGATCGCGCTGTCCGGCGGTTCGGCATTTGGGCTCGAGGCCGGCGGCGGCGTGCAAGCCTGGCTGGCCGAACAGGGCCGCGGCCTCAATGTCCGCGGCGCCGTGATCCCGATCGTACCCGGTGCGATCTGCTTCGACCTGCTCAACGGTGGCAACAAGAACTGGGGCCGCTTTGCGCCTTACCGCGACCTCGGCTTCGAGGCGGCGGCGGCGGCCGCGACCAGCTTTCCGCTCGGCAGCGTCGGCGCGGGTCTCGGCGCATTGACGGCCAATCTAAAGGGCGGTCTCGGTTCGGCCTCCGCGCAGACCGAGGATGGCACGAAAGTCGCGGCCCTTGCCGTGGTCAATGCGCTCGGCACCGTCACGGTCGGCGACGGGCCCTGGTTCTGGGCCGCGCCCTTCGAGATGTCAGGCGAATATGGCGGCCGCGGTTTGCCGGCGGCGTTTACGCCGGACATGCTGAAGATGCGCATCAAGGGCGGCCCTGCGGCGACCGCGGTCGAGAACACGACGTTGGCCGTTGTGGTCACCGATGCCGCTCTCACCAAGACCCAGGCCAAGCGCCTGGCAGTGATGGCGCAGACCGGGTTTGCGCGCGCGATCTATCCGGTGCATGCCCCGATGGACGGCGACGTGGTATTCGCGGCGTCGACCGGCGAACGGCCCATCGATCCACTGGTGGGCATCACCGAACTCGGCATGGTGGCGGCCAATGTCGTGGCGCGCGCGATTGCCCGCGGCGTTCATGCGGCAACGGCATTACCCCTGCCCGGCGCGTTGCCGGCCTGGCGGGATCTCTTCGGATAGCGGTTGCGAAAAGCGGTCTCCGCGTCAGGCGCTGACGGAGAACGGACTGAATGCGAGCGGAATCATCCCGGACTGTGTCAGCTGATTGATCGCGCTGTAGGCCGACGAGGCCGTGCCGGGTGCGGAAGCTGACGGCGAATCCGTGTCCGGCGAATCCGAGGTCGAACTACCGGAATCCAGGTTGCCCGCAACACTCCCCGAAGTCAGGCTCTGCGCATCGAGAAGCGCGTTGAGGTTATCGGACGAAATCTGGGCAGTGCTGAAACCGGAAACCGGCGATTGGGCCGATGACGCGGCGGAACTGTCGCCCGCATCGGAAAGGGCTCCAAAAAAGTCAGACGCCTGCGATGACGACCCTGGCTGGGGCGACGTCAGGGACTGGATAGCGTCGAGTGCGGCCGAGGCGGCGCCAATGGCAGGCAGCATGGCTTAAGCTCCGAATAAGCAAGCTTTGAAAGTAACCTTCATACTGGTGAGCAAGCGCCGTGCCATGGCAAAAAATCCAGTGATATGATCGCTTTCGCGATTCCGGAACATCGCCTCCGATCGGCAATTGGTGCCGCTCGGCGGCAGATTTTTCCCCCTCGCATTGCCGCCAGGACTTTCACATGTTAGGCCGAAAAAGCGCCTTTCGCGCATTCGAAACAGCTTTCGAAAGACAGCGCCAATGTCTGCTTCCTTCGTCTCCCGTCCGCTCGTGATTGCGCCGTCGATCCTGGCGTCCGACTTTTCCAAACTTGGCGAAGAGGTCCGCGCGGTCGATGCCGCCGGCGCCGACTGGATTCATCTCGACGTGATGGACGGGCATTTCGTCCCCAACATTTCCTATGGTCCCGACGTCATCAAGGCGATGCGCCCGCACACCAAAAAGATCTTCGACGCCCATTTGATGATTTCGCCCTGCGATCCGTATCTCGAAGCCTTTGCCAAGGCGGGATGTGACCACATCACGGTCCATGCCGAGGCGGGGCCGCATCTGCATCGCTCGTTGCAGGCGATCCGTGCGCTCGGCAAGAAGGCCGGCGTCTCGCTCAATCCGGCGACGCCACTTTCGGCGATCGAATATGTGATCGACAATATCGACCTCGTGCTGGTGATGTCGGTCAACCCCGGCTTCGGCGGCCAGGCTTTCATTCCCTCCACGCTGGCCAAGGTCCGCGACCTGCGCGCGATGACGGCAGGCCGGCCAATCGACATCGAAGTCGACGGCGGCGTGGCCAAGGATAATTCAGGCGAACTCGCCGCCGCCGGCGCCAACGCCTTCGTGGCCGGCTCGGCGGTGTTCAAGGGCGGCACGATGGAGGCCTACAAGGCCAATATCTCCGCGATCCGAAATGCTGCGGCGATCGCACGCGGCGAAGCGATCTAAAGTACCGGTATCGACCGGTCATCGGGCGGCGGCTCGCGCCCACTGGGCGGTGTGGCCTGCCGCGGCAGGCGCACCACGGTGACGGTGCAGGAAGCCTCCGTTGCGACCTTGGCCGAGGTGCTACCGAGCAGCGAACGCGGAAACGAATTCTGCCCGGCGCCGATCACGATGTGATCGATCTGATTGGCTTCCGCAAATTCGAGGATCGCGCCGGCGGGGTCGACGGCTTCCAGCACATGCGCGGTCAGGCGGCTCTCGTCGAGTTTGAGCGGAGAGGCCCAATGCTTCAGCGTCACCAGCCGCCCGACATGCTTGTTGTTGCCTTCCTCGTCCAGCGTGCGGTCGATGGTGACGCGGCCGAGTTTGAGCACGTTCAGGCAGGCGAGCCGTGCCGATGGCAAGGTCTTGAGGATGCGCCCGACCGTGACGCGCAGCGCATCGTTCAACTCGCTTGAGCCTTCGGTCACGTCAATGGCGACCGCGACGATCGGACTGGCCGCAAGCTGGTTTGCGACAGCCGACTTGCCCCGCGGCTCGATCAGATTGCCATTGAAGCGGCGGCGCCAGACAGTCGTGAGCGGATCGCGCTTCAGCCGCTCGGCGCGTGCCGTCAGCCTGATCTGGTCCGGATGTGCCAATTCGAACGCCAGTTGCGAGGCCGTCGGGTATCGCCACACCGGATCGATCTCGATGCAACGCAGCACGATTTCCTGCAACCAAGGCGGATAGTCCGGCTTCAATTGACGCGGCGGATAGGGATCGCGCCACAGCCGCCGCCGCATCCCGGCCATCGTTTCGCTCTCGCCGAACGGCCGCACGCCGGTGGTGAAGAAATAGAGCAGCACGCCGAGCGAAAACAGGTCGCTGCGCGGATCGTCACGCACGCCGAGCAGCCGCTCCGGCGCCATATAGGGCGCGGTACCGTAGGGCACGCGGAATTCTTCCTGCAACAGATCCGGCAACTGGTTGTGATGCGACAGGCCGAAGTCGATCAGCACCGCCTCGCCCGAGGGGCGAAACAGGATGCTGGAGGGCTTGATGTCCTGATGGATGACATTTTGCCGGTGCAGGTCGGAGAGCGCGGTCGCGATCTTGAGCGCAATGTCGCGCGCCTCTTCATAGGGCAGCGGCAGATCGGAAAGACGGCTGTATAACGTCGCGCCCGGAATGCGCTCGATCACGACATAGGCCTGGTGGGCAAAGTCGCCGGTCGCGTAACAATGCGGCACGTGGATGCCCTTCAGTTTCGGCAGGATCATCTGCTCCATTTCGAAACTGACGATGGCGGCGGGATCTTCGCCTTCCGAAACCCTGGGTATCTTCATCAGCAGGGGGGCCGTGATATCCGCCCGGCTGACGCTCCACAGCGTCGCCATGCCGCCGCGGTGAACGCATTCGCCAAGTGTAAAACCATCGAGTTCGGCGCCGGGCTGAATCACGACTTTCGCCATCGCGCTATCTCCCGACAAAGAGGCGATCGGCGAGCGAGGACGGCAAACCGTTCTCGCGAATGCGCGCGGCCGCCGTATCGACGTCGTAAGCAATGCGGCAGTAGGTGATTTCGCGCGAGGCCGTGTCGAACATCGCAAAACATGCCGCCGGATCGCCGTCACGTGGCTGGCCGACCGAGCCGAGAACGACGAGCCAGCGCCTTCCCGGCAACAGCGGCACTCTAATGCCGGAAATCGGAATGAAGCTCGTCATCTTCCCGGTGACCGACATCGAATAAAGCGCCGGCCGATGGATATGGCCGCAAAAGGTGACGTGCGCGTCGGTCGCGATCAGGCTTCGCCCGGCATCCGCGGCCGATCGGACATAGCGCCACCTGGCGGGCTGGCTGGCGTCCGAATGCACGTAGAGGCGATCGTCCTCCTGCCGCGTCAACGGCAATTCGGAAAGAAACCTTCGCTCGGGCGCGCTCAGGCGGCCACGCGTCCATTCGATCGCGGCCTGGGCCTCGGCATTCATGCTTTCCGCTGATGAGTTGACGGCGGTGTCATGGTTGCCGCGCACCGCAGGCGCCCCCTGCTCTACGAGCCCCATCACCGTCTCGACGGTCCATTCGGGATCGGCGCCATAGCCGACATAGTCGCCGAGGCAAACGAAACGCTCGGCGCCGTTGGCGCGGGCGGCCTCAAGACATGCCGTGAACGCCTGCCGGTTGGCGTGAATGTCCGCGAACAATGCCAGCCGCACGCAATGCCTCCCCACCGATCCTGATGACCGGCGCCAATTCCGCTTTGACGGATATCAAACTATAGGGGATGGGCGGCCTCGCAAATCGGGCCACATGGGGAGAAAAACCCGCAGCAAGTGCTAGCGCCGGCTGGCCTCAATGGCCCTGGAGAGCAGCCGGATCGTCTCATCGATCCGTACGGGCAGTTGCGGATCGCTCCATTCGTCGGAATGGGCGGGATGGTGGAAACGGCTGACGGCGTCAAAAATCGCCTTTGCGGTAACTTTGGTGTCGGGAACCTCGAAAGTCCCCTGCTTGACGCCATCGGCCAGGATCAACTCCAACTGATCGGTCAGGCACGCTTTGTACCCGTTGACCGATTTGCAGGCCTCACGCGCCAGCGTCAGGTAGGTCGCAAACATTTCCGGGTCTTCGAGATACCGTTTCTGCTTCGCCGCAAACAAGGCGCGCAGCCAGTGGTCGAACTTGGCAGGCGGGGGTTCCGAGCCTTCGGCGATTTTGGCAAGCGGCGCGCTCACGCGTTCCAGCCAGCGTTTGGCCACCGCCTCGCGCAAGGAGGCCTTGCTCGGGAAATGCCGGTAGACGCTGCCGTGGCTGACATCGAGCGCACGCGCGACGTCAACGACGGTTGCCTTGGCCAAACCATAGCGGCGCAGAACGTCCTCAGTGACTTCCAGAATGCGTTCGGGGGTCAAAACCACATTCTCGTTCATCTGCGCACTCCTGCTGTCGTCAGCCTAGCCTATATATTGGCAGGCCATCTCTTGCGGTTAGCGGGCAAGCCGTTCGGCTTGTTCGGCCAGATGCTGGGCAATCCGCTGATTGAGCCAGCGCTGGATTTGGGAGGTCAGATGTAAAATTTCGATGGTCATAGCTTTAGTCCTTGAAACTGGCCCCCGGCTTGCCGCCTGTAGCGGCCTCGCCGGGGGGACCCTGAAGTAGGCGTCAACAGCAATATAGGGCATCTCACTGACAGATTTCAATATCTGTTATTCAATATCACGTGATTTAAATGGATATCTGTGGGCTTCCAGCTGCGTCGGCCTCCTGCCTCCAGAAGGCGGTTTTCACCCCCTGCCCGCTCTGCTAAAGCCCCGTAATCCCTCAAAAAAGGCCAGAACCGCCAATGATCCCCCGTTATACCCGCCCGGAAATGGCTGCGATCTGGGAGCCCCAGACCCGTTTCAAGATCTGGTTCGAGATCGAGGCGCATGCGGCTGATGCGCTGGCGGAATTGGGCGTCATCCCGAAGGAAGCCGCCAAAACCATCTGGGCCAAGGCCAGGGACGCCACCTTCGACGTGGCGCGGATTGACGAGATCGAGCGCGAGACCAAGCACGACGTCATCGCCTTCCTCACCCATCTGGCCGAGATCGTCGGCCCCGAGGCGCGCTTCGTCCATCAGGGCATGACGTCCTCGGACGTGCTCGACACCTGCCTCAACGTGCAGCTGGTGCGCGCGGCGGACCTCCTGATCGCCGACATCGACAAGGTGCTGGCGGCACTGAAGAAGCGCGCCTTCGAACACAAGATGACGCCGACCATCGGACGCTCGCACGGCATCCATGCCGAGCCGGTGACCTTCGGGCTGAAGCTCGCTTACGCCTACGCCGAATTCTCCCGCGCCCGTGAGCGGCTGATCGCCGCCCGCCATGAGGTTGCGACCTGCGCGATCTCGGGCGCGGTCGGCACCTTCGCCCAGATCGATCCGCGCGTGGAGGAACACGTTGCCAAGGCGATGGGCTTGCGGCCGGAGCCGATCTCAACGCAGGTGATCCCGCGCGACCGCCATGCGATGTATTTTGCGACGTTGGGCGTGATCGCCTCCTCCGTCGAACGCCTTGCGACGGAGATCCGCCATCTGCAACGCACCGAAGTGCTGGAAGCCGAGGAGTTCTTCTCCGAAGGTCAGAAGGGTTCGTCGGCAATGCCGCACAAGCGCAACCCGGTGCTGTCGGAAAACCTCTCAGGCCTGGCGCGGATGGTGCGCGCCTATGTGACGCCGGCGCTGGAGAATGTCGTGCTCTGGCATGAGCGCGACATCTCGCACTCTTCCGCGGAACGGATGATCGGGCCCGATGCGACGGTCACGCTGGACTTCGCGCTCAATCGCCTCGCCGGCCTCGTCGAGAAGCTTTTGATCTATCCCGAAAACATGCAGAAGAATCTCGACCGCCTCGGCGGCCTCGTGCATTCACAGCGGCTTCTGATCGCGCTGACGCAAAAGGGTGCGAGCAGAGAGGACGCCTACAAGCTCGTGCAGCGCAACGCGATGCCGGTATGGCGCGGCGAAGGCGACTTCATGTCGCTCCTCAAGAAGGACGCCGACGTCAAAAAGTATCTGACTGACGCCGAGATCGAGGAGCAATTCGACCTCGGCTATCACCTCAAGCACGTCGACACGATCTTCAAGCGCGTGTTCGGCAAGGCCTGAAGAAAAACCTCAGGCTGCCTTGCCGTCCACCATCCGCGCGGCCACGCGGTCGCGCCTGATGAAATGATGCCAGCTGGCGGCGACGATATGGATGACGATCAGCGCCAGCAGCGTGTAGGCACCGTAGATGTGCAGATCCTCATACAGGCCCGCGGCTGCCTTGTCGGGCGAAGTGAACTGCGGCACGTGGAACAGGCCAAAAAAGCTGCCGTAATCGCCCTGCGGGCGCGCGCCTGAATGGGCCCAACCGAGCATGATCACGACCAACGTGACCAGATAGAGCGCACCGTGGCTGATACCGGCTGCGATCCGTTGCCACGCGGGCGTATCCTCCGGCAGAGCCGGCGTGGGATTGATCGCCCGCCAGATCAGGCGAAGCGCGATCAGAACGAGCAGGAGATAGCCGATATCGGCGTGGATCGAACGGTAGAAGAAACGATCCGGCCGTGCCGGGATGTGGTTCATCCACCAGCCGTACGCCAGCATGCCGATAATGGTGAGGCCAACAATCCAGTGAAAGGCGCGAGCGACGCTGCCCCAGCTCGAAGTCGTATTCCGTATCATTCGTTATCCCGCCGTTTTGAATTCGCGTTGCTTACATCAAAATGCTTGGTTCGTGACGCCTCAATGAAGGGCGCGCTCTTAGAACCATTTCAAAGCCGGTCATTCCTTCTGCCCTCGTTCCGGCCCCGCCGACGGCGGAGCCGCCAAGCGCCTGCAAAAGCAACTGAAAGGTAACGCGGGATCGGCTACGATGACTTTCGTGAACATACCTCCGACTATTCTTGTCTTTGATACGGGCCTCGGCGGCCTCACCGTGTTGCGCGAAATCGTGCGGCTTCGGGACGATGCACATTATATTTACGTCGCCGACGATGCGTTCTTTCCCTATGGCCCTCGCGGCGAGGAAGAAGTCATCGCCCGACTGGTGCCGCTGATCGGCGATCTGATATCGGCGCATCACCCTGATATCATCGTGATCGCCTGCAACACCGCCTCCACTCTGGTGATGCCGCATTTGCGCAAACGCTATTCGGTGCCGTTCGTCGGCACGGTGCCGGCGATCAAGCCGGCTTGCGCCGCCTCTCAAACCAAGCGCGTGTCGGTGCTCGGCACCAAGGGCACGGTTGCGCGCGAATACACCAAGGGCCTGATCCGCGATTTCGCTGGAGGATGCGAGGTGACGTTGGTCGGCTCGGCGGAGCTCGCAACGCTCGCCGAGACCGCGCTCAGCGGCGGCACGGTCAGCGACGAAGCGATCCTGGCCGAACTGACGCCTTGTTTCGTCGGCGTCAACGAAGAGGCCTCAAAGCGTACCGACACCATCGTGCTCGCCTGCACGCATTATCCGCTATTGCTGGACCGGCTCAATCGCCTGGCGCCCTGGCCGGTCGACTGGATCGACCCGGCGCCCGCGATCGCACGGCGGGCAACCAGCCTGCTTTCCGAGCCGCGTGGCAAGACGGATGACGCCGGTGCCCAGATGGTCTTCACCTCGGGACGGCCGCACCGGATGAACGAGGCGCTGGTGCCATTTTTCGGCGGCCGCGTGCCGGCCTGAGGCTCACATTTCCATATATTTTTCATATGTTTATGTCCGGTTCATCTGGCGCTTCATAAAGTCGCGTGCGAGAAAAGCCGGGGCGACCTCACCGTAAGGAAACTGAGCAAAAGCGATGCGCGGAACGAAGCGAAAAATCTCACTGCCGCGCCGTTTCATTATCGACCTGATGCATGCGTCGATGCGCGTGCCCTTTATTTCGTTTTCGCGCTCGCTCGATATCGGCCCCTTCCTGGCGGCGCGCGCGAATGCCAAATCCCCGCCCGGCTGGGCGGCCGTATTCGTCAAGGCGTTTGCGATCGTGGCCAAGGAAGAGCCGGTGCTGCGGACGCTCTACGTCAAGCTGCCCTGGCCGCATTTCTTCGAACTGCCGCGCAGCATTGCGATGGTCGCGGTGGCGCGGGTCGAGGACGGCGAGGATTGCATTCTGCCCGAGAAGGTCCCGGCGCCCGAAGAGCAGTCGCTCGCTAAAATCGACGCCGCGATCAGACATGCTAAAAACGCCCCGCTTCAGGACATCCCCGCCTTCCGAAAAATCCTGATGGCAAGCCGCCTGCCGCTGCCGCTGCGCCGCTTCAGTTGGTGGCTGGGCCTCAATGTCGAGCGGATGTCCGCCAACAATTTCGGAAGCTTTGGGGTGACCTCGGTCGCAGCCTATGGGCCCGGCGCGCTTCAGGCGATCAGTACGAGCCCATTTTTGGTCAGCTATGGCGTGGCCGGGCCGGACAACCGGATTGACGTCATCCTGCGCTGGGATCACCGGATTACCGACGCCGTGGTCATCACCCGGGCGATGACCCGGCTGGAACAGGTGCTCAATACCGAGATTGCCGCCGAAATGCTGACTCTGGCCCCCTGAAAGGACTGACGGCCAGCCGCCCCAATCGCATTGACAGGTGAGCCGTTTCTGCCTAGAAACCGCCCTGCTCGCGGGCCGTTTTCGGCCCGCGATGCGTTTCGCGACCCGTGGTCCATCCTCAAGCTTGGGGCCTGGACCTGTCGGCACCGGGAAATCCCGGCGCACAGGAGGGCGCGTTTCCTCAAACCCAACCGTTACTTAAAGAGGACGCGATGACAAAGCGCAGTGAGGCGAAATACAAGATCGATCGCCGTATGGGCCAGAATATCTGGGGCCGCCCGAAGAGCCCCGTGAACCGCCGCGAATATGGCCCCGGCCAGCACGGCCAGCGCCGCAAGGGTAAGCTTTCCGACTTCGGCGTGCAGCTGCGCGCCAAGCAGAAGCTCAAGGGCTATTACGCCAATATCAGCGAGCGTCAGTTTCACGGCATCTATGTCGAGGCTGGCCGCATGAAGGGCGATACCGGTGAAAACCTGATCGGTCTTCTGGAGCGCCGTCTCGACACCGTGGTGTTCCGCGCCAAGTTCGTTGCCACGATGTTTGCCGCCCGCCAGTTCATCAATCACGGCCACGTCAAGGTGAACGGCCGGAAGGTCAACATCTCCAGCTACAAGCTGAAGGTCGGAGACCTCATCGAGGTCAAGGAATCTTCCAAGCAACTGACGCATGTCCTTGAAGCGAGCCAGCTTCCCGAGCGCGACACGCCGGATTTCCTGGAAGTCGACCACGGCAAGATGACCGCGAAGTTCATCCGCATTCCCGCGCTGTCGGACGTGCCGTTCGCGGTGCAGATGGAGCCGCATCTGATCGTCGAATTCTATTCGCGCTGATGTGATTTAGCGTGTGACGCGATATCAAGGCCCCGGTTTTGCCGGGGCCTTTTTGTTTCGATATGATCGCTGAACACATAGTCCGATGGACTAGCCCGGAAGACCACCAAGAGACCTCGCCCAATGACCTACTACACCCCTGCCCGCCGCGACCCCAAGGCACCCGCGATCCGCATCAACCTGTTGTCCGACACGCAAACCCGCCCGACAGCAGGAATGCGTGAGGCGATGGCGCGCGCTGAAGTCGGCGATGAGCAGGTCGGCGATGATCCGTCCGTCAATCAGCTCTGCGATCGCGTCGCCGATCTCATGGGCAAGGAGGCCGCCGTATTCCTGCCGTCCGGCACCATGTGCAACGTCACCGCCACGCTCGTGTATTGCCGGCCGGGCGATGAAATCCTGGCGCATGTCTCCGCCCACATCATTGCCCGCGAAGGCGGTACCCATGCAGCGCTGGGCGGATTCCAGATCACGCCGCTCACCGGCGCCGATGGAAAGTACACGCCCGATACTTTCCGTGCCGCACTTCATCCGCGCACGCGTTACCAGCCGCCACAGACGCTGGTGAGCGCCGAACAGACCGCCAATATCGGCGGCGGCACCATCTGGAAGAAGGCCGATCTCGATGAGGTCGTCAAAATCGCCAAGTCGGAGGCCAAGGCCGGCCCGCTCGCGACCCATATGGATGGCGCGCGGCTGTTGAACGCTACCGTTGCCACCGGCATCAGCGCGCGTGACATGACCTCGGGCTGGGATTCGGCCTGGATCGATTTTTCAAAGGGTCTGGGCGCCCCGATCGGCGCGGTGCTGGCCGGCACGCGCGACTTCATCGACGAAGTCTGGCGCTGGAAGCAACGCCTCGGCGGCTCGATGCGACAGGCCGGCATTTGCGCGGCCGCCTGCACCTATGCACTCGATCATCATGTCGACCGGCTGGCGGAGGACCACGCCAATGCCCGCGCGCTGGCGCGGGGACTGGCGCAGATCCAGGGCGTCGAGGTGCAAGAGCCCGAAACCAACCTCGTGTTCTTCCGCCCCGACGGCGCCGGCATCACGGCCACCGACATGGTCACCGCCTTGAACAAGCGTGGCGTGCAAATCGCGGTGATGGATGGCCGCATCCGCGCCTGTACGCATCTAGACGTCACATCAGCCATGATCGAGGAAATGCTGGGGCACGTTCGCGAGATCGTGCGCAAGGCGTAAGCGGCCGCCCCGTCTCAGCGATCGGTTCTGTCGGTCGCAAGCCGCAAGGCCGCCAGAACAGATGTGAAGAACATCGTGCACAGCATGGTGACGACGGTGGTGGCCCTGAGATCGCCGACGCGCCAGATTTGACCCGCCGCATCCACCACCTCGCCGCTCTGGCCGATCAGCCATGGCGTCAGATGGGTGAGGCCTGAGCTCACATAGAAGGCAATCGCGATCAGCCGCAGCGTGCGCACCTGTACAACCGACGGCACAGGGAGATCCGGCCGGCGGCCGAGATACATGGCGAAGGCCTGATAGAACAGCCACGTCGTCAGCAACCAGCCGGCATAATTCGACAGCGGTACGCCGAAATGAGCGCCGCCGTCATGCCAGATCCAGGCCTTTGCGATCGTGGACCCCGCCGGCTCCATCACCACGTCCCACTGGGTCATCACAAGGGCAGCCACGAGCGGCAACGCAAAGCGTTCGAATTTCCGGACCGGACGCGCGGGCGCACCAAGCAGGGCCGCGGCGACATGCCAGGAGAAATATCCCATGCCGAACCAGAGCGGGCCGACAATGACCGGGATGACGCCGACATGAGGCAGGTTTGCGCCGACCTCGAAATGATAATGGCCGAACGGAAACCCGGTCGTGGCGCCGATATTTTCCATCACGAAGGTGATGACGACGCAGATCGCAAACAGCGCCAAACTGTCCTTCCAGCCATAAAATAAAGCCGCATGGACCAGGGCGGCGAGGATTCCGATCGCCGCCAAGGCTTGCGCCAGCGGGTTCGGATTCCAGGCGAAGCCAATCACCAGCGCCAGATAGACGGCGAGCCCAAGCCAGCACGCCGGTTCAAACGGCCGGAGCGAAGAACCACTCGCGACCTTCGCCGTTTCCTGCGTCGACATCGCCGCATCCAACCTTATTTTTGCAGCGCCTGATAGATCAGCGCCTTCAATTCGTTCTGGATACGCTGGCGCTGTGAGGGCGATTGCATCATGCAGATCGCAAACAGGTCGTCATTGGGGTCGATGAAGAAGAAGGTGCCGCCGGCGCCATCCCAGCGATATTCCCCTGTCGGCAGCGGCGGGGCCGCGACCACCCGAATGGCAAAACCGAGTCCAAAACCGCTGTCTCCGCTCGGAAAGTAGAAGTAGTCGCGGGCGATTTTTGTCTCCGGCGGCACCTGGTCCGAGGTCATCAGCGTGACTGTCGCGGGCTTAAGGTACTGCCTGCCGTCGAGCGACCCCCCATTGAGCAGCATTTGCGCAAAACGCGCATAATCGGCGATGGTCCCGACCATTCCTCCACCGCCCGACTCCCAGCGCCGCCGCCGCAGGACCGGGTCACCGAGGCCTCTGACGGTGCTCAGAGTGATATCCCCGGGCAACGGCTCGGCAACGCGCACGCGTTTGACGTCATCGACGGCAAATGCCGTATCGGTCATACCGAGCGGATCGAAAAGCCGCTCTTTCTCGAATTCGTACAGCGATTTTCCAGAAACGACCTCGATGACGCGACCGAGAACGTCGGTCGAGTGGCCGTAATCCCACAGCGTGCCCGGCTGTTCGGCCAGCGGCAATTTCGCGAGTCTTTCCGCGAGCTGCGCATTGTCGAAGTCCCCGTCAAAGAGGTTGCTGTTCGCATAGAGTTTTCGAATGGGGCTATCGCCATAAAATCCATACGTGATGCCGGAGGTGTGCCGGAGCAGGTCGAGAATTCGGATTGGATGCACAAGCGGTTCGGTGGCTAACACCACGTTGCCGCTCTCGTCGCGTTTCTCGACAGCCACGCGGGTGCCGGCAAAGGCTGGAATGAATTTCGACAAGGGATCGTCGAGCGACATCTTGCCGTCGTCCACCAGCATCATCGCGGCCACGGAGGTGACCGGCTTCGACATCGAATAGAGCCGAAAAATCGCGTCCGACTTCATTGAACGCCGGCTGTCGACATCCAGCACCCCAAAATTCTCGAGCACCACCGGCTGGCCGTGCTGCTGGATCAAGAGCACCGCGCCGGGAATCTTGCCGGTTGCGACCTCGTTGCGCATGTAATCACTGATATGCGCGAGCCCTTCCGCGGAAAAGCCTGACGTGACGGGAGTTGGGCCTTCGGCGCGGCTCCCACGCTCGCCGATCGCAAAAAATGACAACGCCAATACGACCGCGGCCCTTGCCACGAAGCCGCTTGTCCTTCGCGGACCTATCATCGCGTTCACCGACTGCCGGGGATGCCAATGCCGCCCAAAGTCTAGCGGCCGTTTCAGTCAGCACAAGGCTTGCCGAACCCGGCTAGAGCCTGTTCGTGCAACGCAGCGCTTTCCTTCGAAAAACAGCAGAAGATCACACGGCGGAGGTCCGGCGCGGTTTTCAGCGCATCGACCGTGGCCGAAACCGCAATACGGGCCGCACGATCGGCGGGAAAACGATAGACGCCGGTGGAGATTGCCGGAAAGGCTACCGACGTCAGATGATTGGCTTGGCAGAGCGCCATAGCGCGGCTGTAGCAGGAAGCGAGTTGCCCATCCTCGCCACTATCGCCACCGTGCCACACCGGTCCCACCGCATGGATCACATGCTTGGCCGGCAACAGGTAGCCTTTGGTGATCTTGGCTTCGCCTGTTTCGCAGCCGCCAAGCGTGCGGCATTCCTGAAGCAGCGCCGGGCCCGCGGCCCGGTGGATCGCACCGTCCACGCCACCGCCGCCGAGCAGCGACGTGTTGGCGGCGTTGACGATGGCATCGACGCGCAGGGTCGTGATATCGGCGACGGCGACTTCGAGCCGTACATCGCCGATCAACCGGGTAGTCAAGTTCAGGCGACGGTTGAAGCCGGCACGCCCTTTTCGGTGAAGAGCTGCTGTAATTCACCGGCCTGGAACATCTCGCGGATGATGTCACAGCCGCCGACGAACTCGCCCTTCACGTAGAGCTGCGGAATGGTCGGCCAGTTGGAGTAGGTCTTGATGCCGTTGCGGAGCTCGGCGGACTCCAGGACGTTGAGGCCCTTATAGCCGACCCCGATGTGGTCGAGGATCTGAACGACCTGTCCGGAGAACCCGCACTGCGGAAACTGCGGCGTGCCCTTCATGAACAGCACGACGTCGTTCGACTTCACTTCATTGTCGATGAATTGTTCGATGCTCATATCGTCTTCCTTTTGGGTGGGTGACGCACCCACTCGGGCCGGGCATCCGGGCAGCTTACGCCAGCCGGCCCCGCGATTCCCATATATGTATCCCAAACGATTGTGCAGCCAAAGCAAATTGGCGCGAGGCTGGCATGCCCAAGGGCTGTCCAAGAGCATTTCCAGCCGTGGAAATGGCGGCCGCTCCCCCCGCCAGTAACACCCATTGGTCATGCCGATAACGCCTTTGGGAGGCTTTTTTCCCGAAAGGGAACCCCTATCTAGGACAGGCTGTTCTCAGGGAACCACCCCTTGAGGCCAACGTTCTCCTCCCGCGACCCGGAGTACCCCAGTGACGAAAGCAGTATCCGCCATTGCCGCCGCTCCTGTGTCGTTATTTTCGGAAAAAATCAGCCTCGCCGACGACCTGGTCGAGGCTTTTCTCGCGGTGCGAAACGAGACCGAACGTCGCGCGGCGCCCTTAAGTCCCGAGGACCAGTTGATCCAGTCCATGCCGGACGCAAGCCCGGCCAAGTGGCACCGCGCCCATACCACCTGGTTTTTCGAGCAGTTTCTGCTCGGTGAGCACAGCAAGGGATATGTGCCGTACCACCCCGACTACGCCTTCCTGTTCAATTCCTACTACGTCAGCGCAGGCCCCCGTCATGCCCGGCACCGGCGCGGCGACCTGACCCGGCCCTCCACCGACGAGATCACCGCCTATCGCCGTCACGTCGATGCGGCGGTCGTGAAATTCTTCCGTGAGGCTGGCGACGACCAACTGACCGAGATCGCGCCGCTGGTCGAGGTCGGCCTCAACCACGAGCAGCAGCATCAGGAATTGATGTGGACTGACATCCTGCATGCGTTTGCCCAAAATCCGATTCCGCCGGCCTACGACCCGTCGTGGCGCTTCCCGGCCGCAAGTGGTTCTGGCGAAGACTGGATCGGTCTCAACGAAGGCATCCACAGCATTGGACACGCCGGTGACAGCTTTCATTTCGACAATGAAAAGCCCGTCCACCGCGCGTTGGTCGGCCCGGTCCGGCTTTCGCGCAACCTCGTCACCAATGCCGAGTGGATCGCCTTCATCGCGGACGGCGGCTACACGACGCCCACGCTCTGGCTGATGGACGGTTTTGCGGCCGCCAGCGCCGAGCAATGGCAGGCCCCCGGTCATTGGCGCGAGATCGACGGCAAGTGGCACATCATGACGCTCGGCGGGCTGAAGCCGGTCGATCCGGAAGATGCGGTCTGCCACATCAGCTATTACGAGGCCGACGCCTTTGCGCGCTGGCGCGGCAAGCATCTGCCGACCGAGATGGAATGGGAAGTGGCGGCTCGCGCAGGCCTTCTCAACGACGCCTTCGGCATCGTGTGGCAATGGACCCGCAGCGCCTATTCGCCCTACCCGGGCTATCGCGCGATCGAGGGCGCGCTCGGCGAGTACAACGGCAAATTTATGGTGAATCAGCTGATCTTGCGGGGTTCTTCGCTGGCAACGCCGGATGGCCACAGTCGTGTCACTTATCGCAACTTCTTCTATCCGCACCACCGCTGGCAATTCACGGGCCTGCGGCTAGCCGACTACGCCAACTAGAATTCTTTCAATAGCGCGCCGGAAAGCGCGTCCGGGAGATTATCATGAATGTGCACGCCTCAGTTCTGGCCGAAGCGCACCGTCTCGATGAGCCGACATCCGCATTTGCCCGCGACGTGATCGGCGATCTGTCGCGCGCCCCGAAGCGGCTGTCGCCGAAATATTTCTACGACGCCACCGGCTCTGAGCTGTTCGAACAGATCACGCTTCTGCCGGAATATTATCCGACCCGCACCGAGCTCTCGATCCTGCGCGACCAGGGCCACGCAATCTCGTCGATGATCCCCGCGGGCGCGGCGCTGGTCGAATTCGGCGCCGGCGCGACCACCAAGGTGCGGCTGTTGCTCGGCGAATGCGGGCTCGGCGCTTACGTTCCCGTGGATATATCGGGCGAATTCCTCAACGCCCAGGCACAAACCCTGCGCGCCGATTATCCCAACCTTGCCATTCATCCGGTCACGGCGGACTTCACCGCGCCGTTCGAACTGCCGGAGGCGGTGCGCGACATGCCGAAGGTCGGCTTTTTCCCGGGTTCGACGCTTGGCAATTTCGAACCGGGTGAAGCTTGCACGTTCCTGAAGAGCGCCCGCGCGATTCTTGGCAAAGGCGCCAGAATGGTGATCGGCGTCGATCTCGAAAAGGACGAGCGCACCCTTTACGACGCCTATAACGACACCGCCGGCGTCACCGCGCGTTTCAACCTCAATGTGCTGCATCGGATCAACCGCGAACTCGGCGGCGATTTCGACGTCGGCGCGTTCATCCATCGCGCGATCTATAACCGCGACCGCCATCGCATCGAGATGCATTTGATCAGCAAAAAGGCCCTGACCGCGGAGGTACTCGGCAAGAAGTTTTCATTCCGTCCCGGCGAAAGCATTCACACCGAGAGCAGCTATAAATACTCGATCGACCGGTTCAAGCTGCTGGCACGAGTCTCGGGCTGGAGACTGCTTGAATCCTGGACCGACGAAGCCGGGCTGTTCTCAGTTCACGCGCTGGTCGCCTCGGACTGAAATTTTTTCGAGGCCGATCGCAACGAGAGCGATTCCCAGGTCGCGACGACCACCATCAGAAGCGTGGTCGCGATCGAGAGCATCAGCGGTGAGAGCTCGGCGCCAAACCAGCCGAGCACGCCGAGCGCAAGGATGCCGACGCCGTGGGACAATTGAAGCCAGCCACGAATGGCGTGTTTGAACAGGATGGCTCCGATCAAGAACAGCATCGGGCCGCCAACCGTGCTCACGACCACCCTGACGTCGGAATGGCCGGTGGGATGCTGGAGCACGAGGTCGTCGGAAACGGCCGATAGAATGATACCGGCGACAATCGGCAGATGCAGATAAGTATAGGCGAGCCGCGCCAGCCGCCCGGGCTCGTTTGAACTCGAGATCAGCTCCGAGCCGGCCTCCGCACCCTTGTGGAAATAAAGCCACCACATCGCCAGCGCCGTCACGAAGGCCGACAGAAACGCCGCGACCACCTCGCTTGTCCATCGCAGATCGGCAAAGGTCGCGCCGGTCACGACGATGGATTCGCCGAGCGCGATGATGATGAAGCCGGCGCAGCGCTCGGCCAGATGACCGCCCTCGACGTACCAGTCAGCCACGGACGACGCGCCGTATTTTGGAATCCAGAACCGCACCGCGGGTGACAGGTATTCAATGCCCAGGGCCATCGCCCACAGCAGGAGCCTCATCTCACCTTGTGCCAGCCCGCCGGCGATCCAGAATACGGCCGAGACCGACAGCCAGACCAGGATGCGGATGGTGTTCATCCGGGCCGCGGTACGCGCCGGCGTCGACAACAGCCAGAACAAGGTGCGGCCGACCTGCATCGCGGCATAGGCGATCGCAAACCACAGCCCGCGTGAATCGAATGCCAGCGGGATCGAGGTGGATAATACGAGTCCGCCGAGCATCAGCAGAAACAGAAGCACGCGCACCGGCGTCAGCTCGGGATTGAGCCAGTTGGTGACCCAGGAGGTGTAGACCCAGACCCACCACACGCTGAGCAGCAGCAAGGTGGTTTCCACCGCGCCGAGCGGTGTGAAATGCGACAGCAGCGTGTGCGATACCTGCGTTACCGCAAACACGAACACCAGATCGAACAGCAATTCGGCGTAGGTGACCCGGCTGTGCTGATGCGGCACGATGGGACGAAACAACGGCCCGCGCTCGGTATCCCACGGCATGCGGCTGCTCTATGCCGTGCCCTGGCCGATCGGCCGGGTCATTCCGGCACGCCGGTCTGCAGCGCTAGCGCGTGGAGCACCCCGCCCATCTGGCCCCGAAGCGATTGATAGACGAGTTGATGCTGCTGAACACGCGACTTGCCGCGAAACGATTCCGAAATCACGGTGGCTGCGTAATGATCGCCGTCACCGGCGAGATCCCGGATTGTTACCTCGGCGTCGGGAATCGCGGCCTTGATCATCGATTCGATATCGTGGGCGTCCATCGGCATCCCAGATTTCTCCTTTTCCCCTCGCCCCTCTCCGGCCCGCTCAGCGGGCTGAAGTGCTTCAACTTAGCGCGAATGGCCTTCAGGGTCACGCCTTCTCACACTATATTGGGCGGCGGATCACAACAGGGCCCAGCCGAACATCCGGGCCGAAAGGTGGATTATCATGAAATTACCGGGCCCCGACCATCCGATCACGATCACGGCAAATCCGCGGCGCGTGCGCGTTTCCGCAGGCGGGGTAGTGATCGCCGAATCTACCGCTGCCCTGACACTGAAGGAAGCGAGCTATCCCGCGGTCAACTATCTGCCGCGCAAGGATGCGAATATGGCGCTGCTTTCGCGCAGCGAGCGGGTGACGCATTGTCCCTACAAGGGAGATGCGAATTATTTCAGCATCAATGCCGACGGCAAAACCATTGCAGATGCGATCTGGACTTATGAAAGTCCGTTTCCGGCCATGACGGAAATATCCGGCCACCTCGCCTTCTACCCCGACAAGGTCAAGATCGAGGAAGTGACCTGAGTCGATCTACGGCGGGGCGCGTATCGTCATTGCGAGCCAACGGGTCGCGCGAATGCACGCCCGATGACAGGCTCCGCGAAGCAATCCAGACCCTCGCGAAAAGGCTGGATTGCTTCGTCGCTTTCGCTCCTCGCAATGACAGTATCGCCGTTACACCCTGAATATCGTCAGGCCCAGGACGAGCAGCACGAGGAAGATCACCGCAAAGACATAGAACAGAAACCGGGCGATATCCGCCGAGGCTGCCGATATGCCGGTAAAGCCGAGGATGCCGGCAATTACCGACACCACAAAGAAAATCAGCGCCCACTTCAGAAGCGTCATTGAATCCTCCACGCCATCCGAATCCTCCAGGCCGTTCGCCGGCACGCCTGTATCTCGCACGCCTAACGTTCAGGCTTCCGTGTTGGTTCCTCTCTCAGCCCTCCATGCGCCAGCGCCCGGCGGGATTGCGAGGCTAGGCTCTTGCTGAATCGTCGGCCGGGCGGCAAGATTTCATCGACGTCAGCTGGAATTACCATGTCGGTCAGTTTGACCCTGCCCACGGAAGCCAAGGCCTCATCGAAGCCGGCCCCATCCAAAGCGAGGGGACGCAATGCTGCGTTCGACCGCGCACGCTCTTTCGTCATCCTGCTGGTGTTGATCCACCACTCGGTCATCCCCTACACCTATTACGGTCACACTGATCGGCAGTCGTTCCTGGGCTTCGATGCCGTCGTGACTTTCAACGACAGCTTCATGATGGTGGCGATGTTTCTGCTGTCGGGGCTGTTCACCTGGCCCAGTCTGCAACGCAAGGGAGTGGGTGATTTCCTGCGCGGACGCTGGTTGCGCCTCGGCCTGCCATATGCGATCGGCGCCGTGATCCTGATGCCGATCGCTTACTATGCCGTCGAGCTTCGCAACTCAGGCGAAGGCTTCGGACCTTATTTGGTGAAAACGGTGACGGCCGGCCCCTGGGAAAGCGGGCCGATCTGGTTCCTCGCGGTGCTGCTGGCGTTCGACATGCTGGCGGCGGTGGTCTATCGCACCGCGCCCGGCATGGTCGAAGCCATCGGGCGCCTGTCGATCGCAAGCCGTAATCGTCCTTCTCTCGCCTTCTGGGCGCTGCTCGCCGCATCGGTCATTGTCTACGTTCCGCCGGATCTTTATTTCGGCATCGGGCGATGGTTCACGTTGGGGCCGCTTGCCATCCAGGCGGATCGAATTCTCCTGTACGCCCTCTATTTCTTCGTGGGCGTCGGCATCGGCTCGGCCGGGATCGATCTCGGCGTTCTATCCGAGGATGGCGCACTGGCGCGGCGATGGCCAGCTTGGCTGGCGGCCACAGTCTTGACCTTCGTCGGCCTGATCGGGCTTATCTATTACAAGCGCGAATTCCTGGCCGATCCCGATAATCCGCCACTGTGGTGGGACACGGCGCACGCCTTCTTCTTCGCCTGCTTCAGCGCCTCGCAAACACTCAATCTGCTCGCGCTGTTTCTCAGATTCGAAAGCCACGGCCGAAGCATTCTCGACTCTTTAAGGGAAAGCTCGTTTGGAATCTTCCTGATCCACTATGTCCCGCTGCTCTGGCTGCAATACGCGTTGTACGGCATCACGCTCGCGCCGACCATGCAGGAGACCGCCATCCTCAAAGCGCTGATCGTCTTTGTCCTGACACTGGCGATCAGCTGGGCCGCGACCAGCGCTTTACGCAAAATTCCGGGCGTGGCGAGCGTGCTCTAGAAGCGTTATTCCGATCAGGCCTTGCCGCTCATATAGGCCGGCAACCAGCTTTCAAAACCGTCCTTCAGCGCGGCGACCGAAACAGGATCCTCGCCGGCTATGGCGATCGCATCACCGCCCGTCGTTCCGATCCGCACGCAAGGCACGCTGGCGCCCTTCATCTTGGCGAGCACGAGACCTGCCTGTTCGGCAGGGACGGTGACGACATAGCGCGCCTGGTCCTCGCCAAACCAGAACGCATGCGGCACGATCGAGCCGGGTGCGGCCGGGAGCCTCGCGCCGATACCGCTCGCGATCGCCATCTCGGCGAGCGCCACCAAAAGCCCGCCATCGGAAATGTCGTGGGCTGCGGTCGCCGTCGCGGCGCGGATCATGCCACGCACGACGTCGCCGTTGCGCTTTTCGGCCGCTAAATCCACCGGCGGTGGCGCGCCCTCTTCGCGTCCGCAGATGTCGCGCAGATAAACCGATTGGCCGAGCCAGCCTTGCGTGTCGCCGATCAACAGGATGGCCTCGCCGTCGGCCTTGAACGCGAGCGTGGCGGACTTGGTGAAATCGTCCAGCAGGCCAACGCCGCCGATCGAGGGCGTCGGCAGGATGCCGCGGCCGTTGGTCTCGTTGTAGAGCGAGACGTTGCCGGACACGACCGGGAAGTCGAGCGCGCGGCAGGCTTCCGAAATGCCTTTCAAGCACCCGACAAACTGCCCCATGATCTCGGGCCGCTCCGGATTGCCGAAATTGAGGTTATCTGTGATCGCAAGCGGCCGTCCGCCGACGGCGGTGATGTTACGCCAGGCTTCCGCGACGGCCTGCATGCCGCCTTGATACGGATCGGCCTCGCAATAACGCGGTGTGACATCGACGGTGAGCGCTAATCCCTTGGGTCCATCCTCCACCCGCACAACGGCGGCATCGCCGCCCGGCCGCTGCACGGTGTTGCCGAGGATGACGTGGTCGTATTGCTCCCACACCCAGCGCTTTGAACATAGTTCAGGCGTTGCGATCAGTTTCTCCAGCGCTTGCGCGATGCCCATCGGCGGCTTCACTTCGCGCGCGGCAATCACCGGCTTGGCGTCTTGCGCCACATGCGGCCGGTCGTAAAGCGGGGCTTCGTCACCGAGTTCCTTGATCGGCAGATCGGCCATCACGTCGCCGCCATGCTTGACGACAAAGCGCTTGCTCGGCGTCGTGTAGCCGACCACGGCGAAATCGAGCCCCCATTTGCGGAAGATCGCTTCCGCCTCTTTTTCCTTCTCCGGCTTGAGCACCATGAGCATCCGCTCCTGGCTTTCCGAGAGCATCATCTCGTAAGCGCTCATGCCGGTTTCGCGTGTCGGCACCGCATCGAGATCAAGATCGACGCCGAGATCGCCCTTGGCGCCCATCTCGACCGCCGAACAGGTAAGACCCGCCGCGCCCATGTCCTGGATCGCGATCACGCAATCGGCCGCCATGATCTCAAGGCAGGCTTCCAGCAGAAGTTTTTCCGCAAAGGGATCGCCGACCTGCACGGTGGGCCGCTTCTCGGCCGAGTCATCGTCGAATTCGGCTGATGCCATCGAGGCGCCGTGGATGCCGTCGCGCCCGGTCTTGGAACCGAGATAGACGATCGGCATGTTCACACCGGAGGCGGCCGCGTAGAAAATCTTGTCGGTGTCGGCGAGGCCCACCGCCATCGCATTGACCAGGATGTTGCCGTCGTAGCGGGTGTGGAAACGCATTTGGCCGCCGACCGTCGGCACGCCGAACGAATTGCCATAGCCGCCGACGCCGGCAACCACGCCGGACACCAGATGACGCGTCTTGGGATGTTCCGGCGCGCCAAACGACAACGCGTTGAGACACGCGATCGGGCGCGCGCCCATGGTGAAGACGTCACGCAAGATGCCGCCGACGCCGGTGGTCGCGCCCTGATAGGGCTCGATATAGCTCGGATGGTTGTGGCTCTCCATCTTGAACACCACCGCCTGGCCATCGCCGATGTCGATGACGCCGGCATTCTCTCCGGGGCCCTGGATCACCCAGGGTGCCTTGGTCGGCAGGCCGCGCAGATGGATGCGGGAGGATTTGTACGAGCAATGCTCGTTCCACATCGCCGAGAAAATCCCGAGCTCCGTGAATGTCGGCACCCGGCCGATCAGTTTCAGGATGCGCTCATACTCGTCGGGCTTCAGACCGTGGGCGGCGACGAGTTCAGGGGTGATCTGCGGCTGGTTAGTTTGCATTGTGATGAAACGGGCCTACGCCGCTTTCTCCAAATGAGCGACGAGGCCTGCAAACAGGCCACGCCCGTCGGTACAGCCCATGATGTCTTCGACGTGGTTTTCCGGATGCGGCATCATGCCGAGCACATTGCCTCGCTCGCTGACGAGGCCTGCGATCGAATGCGCCGCGCCGTTGATATTGCCGGGTTCGCCGACGTCGCCATCGGCCGAACAATAACGGTAGAGCACCCGCCCCTCGCCTTCGATGCGCTTCAGCGTCTCTTCATCGGCTTCGTAATTGCCCTCGCCATGGGCGACCGGCACGCGAATGACCTGACCGGCATTGTAACCGCGGGTGAACGGCGTATCCGAACGCTCGACCCGCAGATGCACGTCCTTGCAGATGAATTTCAGCCGCGCATTGCGCATCAGCACGCCCGGCAACAGGCCCGCCTCGCAGAGGATCTGAAAGCCGTTGCAGACGCCAAGCACCAGACCACCTTTGGCGGCAAAGGCACGCACCGCGTCCATGACAGGCGCGCGCGCCGCGATCGCGCCACAGCGCAGATAGTCGCCATAGGAAAATCCGCCCGGCACCACCACGAGATCGGTGCCCGCAGGCAACGCTGTCTCGGCATGCCAGACCATCGCGGTCTCGTTGCCCGAAGCAAGCTTCAGCGCCCGCGCCATGTCGCGCTCGCGATTGATTCCGGGAAAGACGAGAACGGCGGATTTCATTCCAGATGAACCTGCTTCCTTCCCCTCTCCCCTTGCGGGAGAGGGTGGTTCGAAATGCCGCTTGCGGCATGGAGAACCGGGTGAGGGGTTGTCTAAAAACAAGTCGCGCGAACCCCTCACCCGGCTCGCTTCGCTCGCCACCCTCTCCCGCAAGGGGAGAGGGAAACTTCAACTCAAAACCTCAACCCGGTAATTCTCAATCACGGTGTTGGCGAGAAGCTTGTCGGCGGCGTCTTTCAACGCCGCCTCTGCTTTCGCCTTGTCGGCACCGGAAAGCTCGATGTCGAACACCTTGCCCTGACGGACACTGGCGACGCCATCGACGCCGAGCGACTTCAGCGCGCCTTCGATGGCTTTGCCTTGCGGATCAAGAATGCCGGATTTCAGCGTAACGGTAACGCGCGCTTTCACGATCGTTTTTCCTTGAGCATCATCTTTTCCGAAAACCGGTTCCCACTTTGCGCTAACGCGGCCCTTCGGGTCGGGATGATGCTTCTCACCCCTTCACCAGTACCGGACCTGAACCCGCCGGCCGCTCATTTTCCATCAGGATGCCGAGCCGCTTGGCGACTTCGGTATAGGCTTCCAAGAGACCGCCGAGGTCCCTGCGGAAGCGATCCTTGTCGAGCTTCTCGTTCGACTTGATATCCCACAGCCGGCAGGAATCCGGCGAGATCTCGTCGGCGACGATGATCCGCATCATTTCGTTCTCAAACAGGCGCCCGCATTCCATCTTGAAATCGACCAGACGAATGCCAATGCCGAGGAAGAGACCGGTGAGGAAATCGTTGACGCGGATGGCGAGCGCCATGATGTCGTCGATCTCCTGCGGCGTGGCCCAGCCGAACGCCGTGATGTGCTCCTCGGAAACCATGGGATCGTTGAGCTGATCGTTCTTGTAGTAGAACTCGATGATCGAGCGCGGCAGCTGGGTGCCTTCCTCGATGCCGAGGCGCTGCGACAGCGATCCCGCCGCCACATTCCGCACCACGACTTCCAGCGGCACAATCTCCACCTCGCGGATCAGTTGCTCGCGCATGTTGAGACGGCGGATGAAGTGGGTCGGCACCCCGATGTCGTTGAGGTGCTGGAACAGGTATTCCGAAATCCGGTTGTTGAGGACACCCTTGCCCTCGATCACCTGGTGTTTTTGCTTGTTGAACGCGGTCGCATCGTCCTTGAAGTGCTGGATCAGGGTTCCCGGCTCCGGACCCTCGTAAAGAACCTTGGCCTTGCCTTCATAAATGCGACGTCGACGGCTCATTGGGATGTACCGTGTGTTGTTGAAATCCATGAATTTGGTGTGCTCCGGATGCCAAGAGGGACGACCCACGACGGAGCTGCCGTGAAGGCCAGGGACCAAGAAACAGAACGAGAACCGAGCCTAGAATCGAACCTATCCGATTGGCCTATCCAGTACAATCGATCCGGCCCTGAAGGGGCAAGTTTTACCTTGTTAACCTCGACCGTTTGGCGCTCGCGACCCGCTGAATTCACGCTATTATTTAGGTATCGGGGAGCCTCGCCGCAACGAGACGGTGACAGGACCAAGACAGCCGTCCGGAAGGAACTTTCGCCATGACCACCTTCGACAAACGCGAGGAAGCCTTCGAGAAGAAATTCGCCCTCGACGGGGAGCTGAAATTCAAGGCCGAGGCGAGGCGCAACCGCCTGCTCGGCCTGTGGGCGGCGGAGAAGCTGGGAATCGCGGGCGACGCGGCCACAGCCTACGCCAGGGAGGCCGTCGCAGGCGTTTTTGCCGAAGGCGGCGACAAGGCTGTCGTCGCCCGCTTGGCGCGCGACCTTTCGGCCAAGGGCGTCACGGAAGCCGAGATCGGCTCGCGCATGAGCGAATTGCTGACGCAAGCCGTCGCCCAGGTGAAGGCCGGAACATAGGCGAATGGCCCTCATCCTGAGGAGCGGCGCCTTGGCCGCACCTCGAAGGATGAGATTTGCAGCCCATGGTTCGAGACGTGTGCTAAAGCGCGCTCCTCACCATGGGGTTTTTGCGCAGTGGCCGCCTATTTCAAGGTAATCTGCAGGCTCATCGTGCCGTTGACGTTCAGGCCTTCGGTCTGCTGCTGATTGAACTGCCGGTTATTGGCGTTGACATTGACGTTGATCGATTCCATCCGGCAATCCTTCGCGAGAATTTCTCGAAGAAGATCGCATTGGCGCCCCGCCATTTCGTAAACCGAGCGCTGCGCCTTGTCGCGCAGCTTTTGCGCCTCGTCACCATCACCTGTCGGCCCGGCGATGAAAAAAGTGATGTTGTTCTGAACGCGCACCATGTTTTCCTGGCGCGGAGGGTTATTTCCCTGCTCGACGATAACGCGCTGTTGCGCCACGACCGGGGAAGCCAGCAACAGGACCGCGCTCACAACAAGCGTGCTTTTGAAGAAAGCCATTGAATACTCCAGGATGAAAGACGGTGGCGTCATCGCCGTCCTACCAACCCCGGATTGCAAATTGGCGAATTGCCCCTGCGATAAACGAGCATCTCGCTTTATCGCCGATTAACCAGTGCAACAAACCGGCCGGCATCATCCACCCTTCCCTCGGGCGCGGCGCGGCGCTACTTGCCGTTTCGCGGCCTGACGGCGCGCGCGCCTGACGGTTGCGATCTTGTCCGCCGAGTAGTGCGCCCGGATGTTATCAAGCAGATGACGCGACGCCGCGCTCAGGAATCCGCCCCGGCGCGTCACCGCCACGATGTGGTGACTGGCGGAGAGATCGCCGACATCGATCGTTGCGATGGCGGATGCCTTGAGTTCGTCGGCGACCATGCTTTGCGCAAGCAGCGCGATCCCGAAGCCGGATTCGATCAGGCGCCTTTGTGCGGTCAGGCTGTCGACCGGTGTCCAGTCGATCTCGCCGAGCCCGTGAGTCTGGAACAGCGCGAAGACATGCGAGGCGGTGATTTCGCGGCGTCCGGGCACTTCGGGAAAGGCGATCCAGCGCTCGTTGCGAAGTTCGGCCAATTTCCTGACGCGGCCGCCGGCGCGCGGGTGATCGGGCGCGCATACGACCTTAAGCCGCTCGGCAAAGAGCCGCTCATAGTCGAGATCGGCCGACCGGTCGAAATCATACCGCAGGCCGATCGTCGCTTCGCCACGCCGGATCAAATCACTGACCTCCGCGCTGCGGGCAGTACGCAGCGTGAGAGCGACATCGGGGTGTTCACGGGTGAAGCTTTTCATGATGGTGGCAAGACCACCTCCCGCCAGCGTTCCGACAACCGCCAGCGCCACCGGACCGGCATTCGAACTGATCAGCGAGCGAACCGCGTTCTCCGCATCCTGGGTCGCCGCAACCGCCCGCTCGGCATATGGCACCATCACCCGGCCGGCATCGCTGAGCACGGTGCGGCCGGCGATACGTTCGAACAAGGGAACGCCGAGTTCGTCTTCCAGGAGCGCGATGCGGCGTGAGATCGCAGGCTGTGAGCGATGCAGCATCTTTGCGGCGCTGGACACGCCACCGCTTCGATAAACGGTCAGGAAAGTATTGAGTGCTTCGCTGTCCACTCTCTCCTCCATGCAAAAAACTGATCACGACGCCAAGAATAACAAATTTGCCTGATGATGCGAAGCGTCCTATCCGTCGCAACCACCCTGCCCGGAGGATCAGACGCATGCACAGCCAATTCGAGAAAGCCAAACTGTTTCGCGCGCTGCACGAGCGGCCCGGCGCCTTCATCATCCCGAATCCCTGGGATGCCGGCACGGCGAAGCTTCTCGCGGCAACGGGGTTTGAGGCGCTTGCCACCACAAGCCTGGGACTTGCCAATATGCTTGGCAGGGGCACGGTCAGCATCGAGATGATTTTGCAGAACTGCCGCGAGATCACGGCAGCAACCGAATTGCCGGTCAGCGTCGACCTTGAAAATTGTGGCGCGGACGCCCCCGGACTTGCCGCCGAAGCGATCCGGCTCGCCGCCGAAGCCGGGGCCGTCGGCGGCTCAATCGAGGATTCGACGAAAAATCCGCAAAGCCCGATTTACGATTTCTCGCTGGCGCTGGAACGCGTGCAGGCCGCCGTGGAGGTCGCCCGCTCACTGCCGATCCCATTCACGTTGACGGCCCGGGCCGAGAATTTCCTTCACGGCCGCAAGGATATCGACGACACCATCAAGCGTCTTCAGGCATTCGAGGCCGCCGGCGCCGACGTGCTGTATGCGCCGGGCCTCTACGATCTCGCCACCATCAAGACCGTGGTGTCGGCACTGAAGAAGCCGTTCAACCTGGTGATGGGATTTGCCGATCCGGCGCTGACCGTCGCGCAACTCTCCGCCGCCGGCGTCAAGCGCATCAGCGTCGGAGGCGCGCTGTCGCGCGTCGCGCTCGCGGCCTTCTTGCGTTGCGCCCGCGAGATGAAGGACAAGGGATCCTTCACCTATGTTCCGGATATGGCGCCGATCAAACAGCTGCGCGACGCATTTGACGCCGTCACCCCTCCTTGAAGCCGTATTCCGGCACGTTGCCGCTGGCGCCGTAATATTTATACGGCAGGAACTTGCCCGACATCGTGATCTTGACCCGGTCGCCTTTCGGATTGGGCAGCCGCTCCATCACCATGTCGAAGTCGATCGCCGACATGATGCCGTCGCCATATTCTTCCTCGATCAGCGCCTTCCAGGCCGGGCCATTGACCATCACGAGTTCATAGAAGCGATAGATCAGCGGATCGGTCGGCGGCATCGGTATGCCGCGCATCGGCGTCTCGTTGAGCATTGAGGTCTCGGACTTGGAAAGCCCGAACAGTTCGGCCGCGTTCGCGGCTTGTGGCTTGGTCAGCTTCATCTGGCCGAGGCAGGCGCCGACGATCAGCACCTCCGAATAGCCGCCGATCTTTTCGCAGATGTATTTCCAGGTCCAGCCCTTCTCGCGCTTGATGTCGAGCAGCTTTTCAGTGAGATCAGATCGCTTCATGTGTCGCTCCCTTTGCAAGTTGTCATCGCCGGCCGCCGCCGGAAGTTATTGCCCATGTTCTAGAGCGGCCGCGACAGGCTTGGCCGCGTGGTAGCTCTCGGGGCATCCGGCAAACCTTCCGAACTCGCGGCGATCGCCAGCCCCGCTTTGGCAATCTGCACCACCGGCACGTGGCGCGGATCGTGGCCGGGCGTATCGGTCGCGAAGCTCTTGCTGCGGCTGACCAGAAAATCGACGATGTGGTTTCGTAACCCATAGTAATAAGGATGCCGATGCAGATCGATGCGGCCGCGATCCTTCGGCAACGGATTCTCGACGATCTCGGCCAGCACCGCGCCCGGACCGTTGGTCATCAGAAAGATCTTGTCGGCGAGATAAATCGCTTCGTCGACGTCGTGGGTGATCATGAACGCGGTCTGCCCGGTCTCCAGGCAAATGCGCCGGACTTCGTCCTGCAGGGTGCCACGCGTCAACGCGTCCAGCGCCGAGAACGGCTCGTCCATCAACATGATTTTCGGGGTGATCGAGAGCGCGCGCGCAATCCCGACGCGCTGCTTCATGCCACCGGATAGTTCTGACGGACGCTTGTGCTCGGAGCCGGTGAGACCGACGAGGTCGATGAATGTCTGCGCGTGCGCCCTCACCTTGGCGCGATCCCAGTCGCGCCATTTCGACGTCACGGCATAGGCGACGTTGCCCATCACCGTTCGCCACGGCAACAGCGCGTGACTCTGGAAGATCACCGCGCGATCGAGGCTCGTGCCTTGAATGGCCTCGCCATCTACGATGACCGCGCCTTCGCTCGGCGTGTCGAGGCCAGCGAGGATATTGAGCACGGTGGTCTTGCCGCAGCCGGAATGGCCGATCACGCAAGCGAATTCGCCGCGCTCGATCGACAGCCACAGGTTTTCGAACACCGCGACCTCGCCGCCGGAAGGCGCCGGATATCGCTTGGCAATCGCCTCGATCGAAATGAATTTGTCGGTCATCGCATCATTCCGGGAACGTCACCATGCGGGTGAAGCGCGCAAGGATCTGATCGAGCAACATTCCGACCAGGCCGATCAGGAGAATGGCGATGATCACATTGGTAATCGAGAGGTTGTTCCACTCGTTCCAGACGAAGTAACCGATGCCGGTGCCGCCGACCAGCATTTCGGCCGCGACGATCACGAGCCAGGCGATGCCGATCGAAATCCGCATGCCGGTCAGAATGGTCGGCGCCGCGGCTGGCAGAATCACGGTGAACGCGCGCCGCAAGGTGCCGACCTCGAGCGTGCGCGCGACGTTGATCCATTCCTTGCGCACCGCGGCGACGCCGAACACCGTATTGAGCAGCATCGGCCAGACCGAGCAAATGAAGATCACAAAGATCGCCGACAGCCCGGAATCCTTGATGGTGTAGAGCGCAAGCGGCATCCAGGCGAGCGGCGAGATTGGCTTCAACACTTGTATGAACGGATCGAGCGCCCGGCTGATCAATGGCGACATGCCGATCAGGAAGCCGAGCGGAATCGCGACCAGCACGGCCAGGAGATAGCCGAGACCGACACGTGCGATCGAGTAGCCGAGCTGGATGCCGAGCCCCTTGTCGTTCGGGCCGTTATCGTAGAACGGCCTTTTAAGGTGTTCCCACAGCTTGGCGCCGACCTCGAACGGGCCCGGCATCGCTGACTTGCCTTGGGTCGCGGTTATCCCCATCAGCTTGGCGTATTCCGGACTCATGGTGCCGACGGCGGCATTAGAGCGGGTCGCGAGGTGCCAGACGCCGATGAAGGCCAAAAACAGCGCCAGCGAAATGATCGCGGCGCGGAGGCGGAGGGAGCTGTTCATCTCCTTCTCCGCGCGTGCGCCGGTCGGCTCCCTCGCCCCGCTTGCGGGGAGGGGGTGAGGGGGACTCTCCAGAAACCGAATGCGTCGTCAGACCCCCTCACCCGACGCGCTCCGCGCGTCGACCTCTCCCGGCAAGCGGGGCGAGGTGAAGAGACAGCGGTAACATCCCTCACGACGACTTCCTGATCTTGAAGCTGTTGAGATAGTCTTCAGGCGTTGCCGGATCGAAAGTCTTGCCCATTACCGCAAAGGACTTGTAGGCGACGGCCGGCGGCGCCAGCCCCATTTCCGTCATCGCCTTGCGGGTGTCGGTCGCGAGATAGACCTGTTCGGCGATCGCTTTGTAATCGACATCGCCCTTGATCTGGCCCCAGCGCTTCATCTGCGTCAGCATCCAGACCGCAAAGGACTGCCACGGGAACGGATCGAAATCGACGCGTTTGGGATCGGTCTTGATCGCCCCTAGCCCGTCGGCATAGGTCCCGGTCAGCACCTGCTCCAGCACCGTGACCGGCGCGTTGATGTAATTGGCCGGCGCTATCGCCTCCGCGATCTGCTTGCGGTTTTCCGCTTTCGAGGCGTAAGCGGTCGCATCCAGAATAGCCCGCGTCAGCGCCGCGAAGCTGTTGGGCGATGTCGTGATGAATTCCCGGCTGGCCGCGAAGCTGCAACAGGGATGGCCGTCCCAGATTTCCTTGGACAGGATGTGCATGAAGCCGACGCCGTCATAGATCGCGCGCTGACAGATATTGTCGGGCGCAAGGAAGCCGTCGATGTTGTCGGCGCGCAGATTGGCGACCATCTCCGGCGGCGGAACCGAGCGGAGCTGGACGTCGGTATCGGGATCGAGGCCGTGTTCGGCGAGATAATAGCGCAAGAGATAATTGTGCATGGAATAGTCGAAGGGAATGGCGAACTTCATGCCCTTCCATTCTTTCGGATCGCGCTTGTCCTTGTGCTTGATTGCAAGCGTAATGCCCTGCCCGTTGATGTTCTCGATCGCCGGCACCGCGAACGGAATCGACTGCGCGCCGAGCCCGAGCGAAATCGCAATCGGCATCGGCGCCAACATATGGGCGGCGTCGTATTCCTTGTTGATGGTCTTGTCGCGGACCACGGCCCAACCCGCGGTCTTGACCACCTCGACATTGAGACCGTGCTTGGCATAGAATCCGAGCGGCGCGGCCATGATGATTGGCGTCGCGCAGGTGATCGGGATGAAGCCGACCTTGAGGTCCTCTTTCTCAGGTACGCCCGCCTCGGCAAAGGCTTCGGTCGCCGTCTGAAGCGGAAAGAATTGCGAGATCGCGGCGAGCGCCGTCGAAGCGCCGACCGATTTCAGGAACGCCCGGCGCGCGGCATCTTTCGGAAACATCGCGCGCATCACCGCTGACGCAACGACACCCTCGTAACGTTTTTCTTCGTTTGTCTCTTGGTTCGTCTCTCGACTTGCGACCGGTTCGCACCGCATCGCGAGCGTTGCCTGATCGTGTTCGGCTGCCGAGCGGTGCTGACCGCACCGACAGCCGTTCAACGATAGCGGACGGTCGGAATCGAAGGGATCGTCAAAGGTGGACATGCCTGCACTTCCTGGCGCGTTAAATGGTGCGGCATCCCGCCACACCATCAAGTTCATCGCCCGGCTGCGGATACGGCCGGGCGATGAAAAAACATGCAGGTTCTATGCCGCCTTTTCGGTCAGCTTGGTTTCAACCGGCAGGCCTTCCTCGATCGGCAGCGAAGGATCGCGGGACCATTCGTTCCAGGAGCCGAAATACATCCGCACGTCCTTCACGCCGGCGTTCTTCAGTGCCAGAAAAGTGTTCGATGCCCGCGCGCCCTTGAAGCAGTAAAGGTAGACCGGGGTGCTCTGGGTGATGCCGACGGTGGCGCATTCGGCAAGGATTTCGTTCTTCGACTTGAAGCGCGGCCCTTCGGCGGTCGGCTTCATCATGCGATACCATTCGAGCCAGACCGCGCCGGGGATGCGGCCCTTGCGCGGGCAGAAATCCTTGCCATACGGCGAAGAGCTTTCGCCGATCCACTCATCGATGTCGCGCACGTCGAGCAACGCAACGCCGGGCTTGCCGACAGCGGCCAGCATGGTCTTGGCGTCGATCAGGATGTCGCCGGCTTCCGGCACGATCGCAAACGAGGCCGGCTTGGGCGAAGGTACCGCCGTCGTGGTCGGCAGGCCCTTGGCGGCCCAGGCGTCGTATCCGCCGTGCAGCACCTTGATCTTGGGATAGCCGAGCATGGTGAGGAGGTAGTAGCCGCGGCAGGATTGGCCGAAGCCCGAATTCATTGATTGTTCGTAGATGACGGCGGTTTCCTTGCCGGAAAGCCCGGCCTTGCCGAACGCATCGGCGAATTTCGTCTTCAACTCGTGCATGCCCTCGGGCGTGGAGGTCGCGAGATAGGTGAAGATTTCATGCACGTTCACCGCGTTGGGCAGGTGCCCCGCGGCATAGGCATCGGGGTTGCGGGTGTCGATGATGACACACGGCTCCTTTGCGATGAATTCGGCGAGTTCGCTGGCAGAAATCAGAACGTCCGTCATGGCAGCCTCTCCTTTTTACAAGTGAAAGTTTTGGTTGGGTCGAAAAACCTCACATCTCCGCCAGCATCTTGCGCAGTTGCTTGGTGGCGGGCGTAACGATGGCGACGAAATAGGACTCGCGAAGCCGGCGCTGGGCGCGGTGGCTCATGAGGTAGCCGCGCGCGCCACAATGGAGCATGGCGGCATGCGCGGCCGCGACGCTCGCTTCGCCCGCACGCAGCCGAAGCGCGACCACCTTGCGCCAGTAGCTGTCCTCTTCGTTGTAGGGATCGGCAGCGAGCGCCGTGGTTTCCTTTTCGAGCTCGGCGAGCAATTCCCCGAAATTGACCGGCTGCTGCGGCAGGTAACGATTGACATGACCGAGCGGCGGATCGACCTCGTTCATGATGGCGATGCAGTCGCGAATGAGACCGGTGGCCATGCCGACCTGAAGCAGGATGAAGCCGGCGCGGATTTTCTTCACGAACAGACCAGCCGGATCGGCCAGAATGAGATCGTCAGGCACGAAAACATCGCGGAACTGCACGCCGTAGGTGCCGGTGCCGTCCATCGCGAGGAACGGCTTGCACGGCTGCAAGGTGATCGCGGGATCCGAACAGTCGGCGAGGAACATCACCTGGCCGCCGTCATCCTCGCGCTCAAAAATGGTGCCGAAGAAATGACCCGGTCCGAGGTTCGACACCCAGGGCAGCGCGCCTTTAACGATGTAGCCGCCGTCGACCTTGCGTCCCTTCAGCTTCAGCTTCTCGATTCCGAAGAAGCTTTTCATCGGATTGGAAAGGCCGGTGCCACCGAGCATCTGCCCGGTCGCAAACTTGTCGCCGAATTTCGCGATCAATGCCGGATTGGTCGAATTGGCCACGTACCAGACGAGCGTATTCTGGCACCAGGCCATGAACGCGGTCGCGCCGCACACTTCGCCAAGCGCGGAGATGGAGTGAATGGCGCAGCGCAGGTCGGCTGCGCCATTCTTTGGCAGATGACTTGCCCAGGCACCGACATCGCCGAGGCGATGAAGCAGTTCGTCCGGGTAGATCGTTCCGGCGTCGATGGCGGCCGCCATGGGTGCAAGGTTCTTGCGCGCTATCATTGCGACCTGCTCGGCGATCGATGCCGAGGGCAAGTCGTCTGCAATGACGTGCCGATTTAAAGCCACTGACCCCATGAGCCCCTCCACCTCCGCAGGTTTCGCCAAATCTCTTAAGTCGCGCTGACCTCGAGATTGACCGGGCGGGTAAAGGTGTTCGCGACCGGCGACCATTTCTTGACGTGCTCGACCAGCGCATCGATCTCGCTCTTCGGAACGCCTTCGCATTCCATATCGACCTTGACGCGGACGTCGGTGAAGCCGACCGGCTTCTCGCTGACATCGCCGGTGCCCCAGACGGCGGTGATGTTGAGATCGCCCTCGAGTTCCAGTTCGAGCTTGTTGACGGTCCAGCCGCGATGCACGGCATTGGCGTGCAGGCCGACGGCAAGGCAGGAACCGAGGGCGGCGAGCGAGGCCTCGGAGGGATTGGGCGCGGTGTCGTCGCCGAGCAGGCCCGGCGGCTCGTCGACGATGTAAGGCGCAAGGTTGCGGATGTAGTTGGCGTGGCGGAACTTGCCTTCGGCCACCGTCTTGCACTTCAAGGTCTTGATGACCTTCGGGTTGGCTTTGCCGTTGATGATGAGTTGTTCCAGCCCGTTCTTGTCGATCGGGGCGAGGCAGCCGGTGAGCGCTGTTTTCTGAGCGACCGCGGTCATTGAGTTTTCTCCCTAGGAGCGAGGATACCGAACGGTCTGTTTCCTGCACGAAGCGTGCCAGAAATGCCGCGGGAGAAAACGCGAAGCACCAAAGCCGCTTAGCCGAAGCTGCCTTCAAATCGATCAACGGCCGCCTGCTCAATCGCGATGCATCTGCGCGTCGCGTGCGATCAATTTGCGCGCAGCAAGATGCAACTTGAACCGGACGGGCCAGTCGGATTAACTGAGGCCATGGGAAAGCCATCTTCGAAGAAACGCGCAGCCGCTCCTCATGACGCCGGCGACGAGGAATCCGCACGCGGACGTTTGTTGAGCGCGGCGACCTATCTGTTCTGCAAGAACGGCATCAACGCCACCGGCATCGACGCCATCATCAACGAGGCCGGAACCGCAAAGACCACGCTCTACAAATTGTTCGGCTCAAAAAACAACCTCGTGCACGTCGTGCTCGAGACCGAAGGCAAGCAATGGCGCGAGTGGTTCATCGGCGCGATTGAAGCCGGCGGCGGCAGCCCGCAAGCGAAACTCTCGCGGATTTTCCCGGCGCTGAAGGACTGGTTCCGTCAGGAACGTTTCTACGGCTGCCCCTTCATCAACGCGGTCGGCGAGCACGACAAGGATCAGAAACAACTCCGCGCCATCGCGATGCGGCACAAGAAGGTCGTCCTCGGCTATATCGAAAAGCTCGCCGGCGAGATGGGCGCCGCCGAGCCGCACATGCTGGCGCATCAGCTTGGCTTGCTGATGGACGGCGCGATCGTGGCAGCCATGGTATCGCGCGATCCGGGCGTCGCCGACACTGCGGGGCTTGTGGCGGTTTCCCTGTTCGTGCCCGCAAAGCCGAAAAAGCCGAAGCGCGCCGAGAGCGCGGGCGAACAGCTCGCCGCGGTTTAAGTGGCAAGGACGGCGTGAACGCCGCCCTCACCGATTCCTAGAACTTATTTGTCGAGGTGCTTGTCGAAGAAGCCCGCGATTTCCTCGAACACTTCCTTCGATTCCGGCGCGGTGTCGTCGCGGATGTAATGCGCGTGCGCCATCCCCTCATAAACCTGAAGGGCTGCTTCGACGCCGGCCTGACGAAGCTTGCGGTGAACGCGAACCGTATTGCTCAAGAGCAAGTCACGCGTGCCGCTGGTGAGAATGGTCGGCGGAAATCCGTGCATGTCGCCATAGACCGGCGACAGCATGGGGTCTTTCATGTCATGCCCGGCGGCATAGACCTTGGCGCCGTCGTCGCAAAAACCGTCCGGGGAAACCAGCACGTTGTCGACCATGGCGTTGGTCTGGAAGGTATCGCCGACCTTGGTCACGTCCGACATCGGCGTGCCCGCGGCGATCGCGCCCGGCATCGGCAGGCCGAGTTCTTTCACCTTCAAGCCCATTTCCAGCACCAGCGCGCCGCCGGCCGAGGTGCCGAAGAATGCCAGGTTCTTCGCCGGCATGGATTTCAGCAGCGCCTTGTAGACCGTGATCCCGTCATCGAGTGCGGCCGGGAAATAAGCTTCCGGCGGCATGCGGTATTCGACCGAGACCACCTTGATGTGCCCGAAGCCGGCCATGAAGAGTGCTTCCGGCAAGCTGGCCTCGCCCGGATTGAGAACGTAACAGCCGCCATGCATGTGGATCAGCTGGCGATTCCTGTTTTCCGGCGCGATGGTTTCGGGGGTGAGAATGAAGGCCCGCACGCCGTCGATCGAGGTCTTCTCGACCTTGACCTTCAGCCGTTCCATCATGCCCGGCACCAGCTTGGAGAGCGCCGCGGCGCCGGCGTCGGCCACCGGTTTCCACTCTTCTCCAGTTTTCGGATGGATGTCCCAGTTCGAGCGCAACGGCGCGCCGATGATCTTCGCAAGCTGCGGGCTGACGTCGCTTGGTGCCGAAAGCGTCTTGGCCGGCACTTCGAGGGGGCCAGGTGCCGGCGTTTGTGCCTGCGCCATCGTTGCAAAACCAAGCAGAGCGAGGCCACCCAGTATTAAAGCGGTTGTGGACAAGGCACGTCTCATCGCGAGCTGCGACTTCTTCATCGGTCGTCTCCAATTCCCTGATTATGTCGTTGATTCAGTCTGCTTTACTTGAGCGCGTCAGCGACCTTGGCGATGCCTGCATTGGCGCAGACTTCGTCCTTCTCGCCCCCGGGTGCTCCGGAAACGCCGACCGCACCGATCACTTCGTTGCCGGCATGAATAGGAACGCCGCCGCCGACGCCCACCACGTTGGGAATTTGCCGGATGAACGCGTTGGCGGGATCTTCCATCATCTTCATGGTCTGGAGCGAGGTCTGATTGCGCGTGCGGGAGGTATAGGCCTTCATCCGGCTGAATTCCATGGTGTGCGGACCAGTGCCGTCACCACGCAACTGCGCTGCCACGTTCCCGGACTTGTCGACGATGGTAACGGAGACCTTGTAGCCGTCCTTGGTGCACTGCTCGATCGCGCCCTGGATAATCGCGAGCGACATCGCCATCGAGACGTTTTTTTCCGTCAACGGCGCCTGCGCCGAGGCCGGAGCGACTGCAAAAATGGGAAGAGCGGCAAGGCAGGCAAAGGTGACGCGACGCATGTTGGATTCTCCCTGATGTTTTGTTGCTTCCTTGTCAGAACCCTAGCCGGACCGGCTTAATCCTGACAATCGGACAGAAATTCGCAGGCCGGGCCTGGGAAGCGGTATTCAGACGCCAGTATCCCGCGGCCGCATTAGGCCGGCAGGAGCTGCTGAAGCCGCACCAATTCGGCTTCCAGATCGCGTTCGACATCGGTGACCGCGACCTGGAGCACCCGGTAATCGCGCGCCTCGAGCCAGGTCTGCCGCTCGGCGCGGTCCTTCACGATCGCCTCGGACTCGCCCGGATTGGTCAGCTCGATCGCGATCCGGTGCACGAACGAGACGAAATCCGGGATGTGACGGCCGACCGGCGTCTGCCGCTTGAACAGCCCGGCAAAACGGCGATCCCTTGTCAACGACTGCCACAGCATGCGTTCGGCATCGGTCGGATTGCGCCGCAGCAGCCGCGCCAGCCCGCGCACAGTGCCCTCGGCAGGCGTCCCGCCCTGCCCGTGCTCGGCGAGCAGCGCGCGCAACCGCGTCGCCTGTTCGCCATCGAGCACGCCGCCCTTGGCAGGACCTTTCCGCCCCTCCGCGATCGCCATCACCACGCCGTGCAGCGTGTGCATGTCCTGCTTGGTCGGCTCCATCCGGGTGAAGATGTTGCGCAGGTTCACCAGCATGGTGTCGCGCTTCTCTGCGGGCCGCAGGAATTCGACCTTGTCGAGTTCGCGCACGAGATTGTCGAAGAACGCCTGGATTTGAAATTGCGAGGCGGGCTCGGAGCGTTCGGGCATCGCAAACGGCAGAGTATTGGCCGTGGACAGCTTGAACCATTCATAGCCGACCAGAAGCACGGCCTGCGCGAGATTGAGCGAAGCAAAGCCGGGATTGACCGGAAACGTGATGATGCGGTTGGCGAGGCCTACTTCCTCGTTCAGCAAGCCTGCGCGCTCGCGGCCGAAGAGAATGCCGACGGTGCCGCCACTTTTGATCTGGCCGACCATCTCGGTGGCGGCCACATCCGGACCCACCACGGGCTTGGCCTGATCGTGGGCGCGGGCGGTCGTGGCAAACAACAACGCGCAATCGGCCACCGCCTGCTCGACCGTGTCGAACAATTCGGCTTGTTCGAGAATATGGTCGGCGCCGGCGGCCGCACGTTGGGCGGCAATGTTCGGCCAGCCGTCGCGCGGGTTGACGATGCGAAGCCGATCAAGCGCAAAATTGCCCATCGCACGCGCGGCCATGCCGATGTTCTCGCCAAGCTGCGGCTCGACCAGAATAACGACAGGACCGGTCAGGCCGGGGGCTGTTTTGGTTTTGTCGGTGCCTGACATCAGCGTGTTTCAGTGTTTCGTCTTCAGATCGGGATGTAGCTCCCTCTCCCCGTCCTTACGGGGAGAGGGTTGGGGTGAGGGGCAAATCACAGATCGCACCCATTGGAAACTCCCCCTCACCCGCCCGACTTCGCAATGCTTCGCCGGGCGACCTCTCCCCGCAAGCGGGGCGAGGTGAAGCAAGCCAGCTTGGTTATGACGGATACCTTGATAATCCAAGACAATTTCGCATGCACCGCCCGCTCGCGGCCCTCACGCGGCCCGAGTTTCTGCCAAATCATCCCTCCGAAATGAGAGGGCGCAGGGAATGCCGGGCGTGTCAGCGCACCCGCAGCCTCGTGTGCAAAGGTAGAAAGCACACGAGTTAGTCACCACAGGTTCGCCGAACACTCCGGCATTCCCTGCGCGATGGTTTTACGGTTTACTTCGTGATCTCCCTGGCGATCGGGCTTTGTTGCCACCATCCCCGGCGTGAAGCGTCAGCTTCATCGCCGAGTTAACGCCAGCGTCGAGGCGTCAGGACCACACGACTTCACCGTCCACGACACGCGCTCTCGTCAGGCGCGCGCGTCGCGTCCATCGCATCCCGCACCCAACGTTCGTGACGACCGCGAAGCGCCCCTCTTATCGGGCACGGGACGGCCGGATTAGTGGATTTGATTTGCCCGACGGCGCAAGCGGAGCGCCTGCGGCACATTGGCACGACGGGCAAATCAGTTGAGGAGCGAAAAATCCTGTCGAGTAACGAGTTACTCGGTCTCGCGTCCCGGACGCGACGCAGCGTGCAACGCTGAGCCGGGATCTATTGGCGTTCCCTTTGGCGGCATTCATCCAAGTGGCGAAGTCCTCGTTCCTACCTTGTCGCTGGTCTCGAGCGGGACCCGGCACCCATTCAAAAACAGGCTGAGCATATTGAACCAGCCGATCATAAGCACGATCTTACGAGAGATCGTCTCACCGTACTTGTCTAGAAGTTCGCGCAAGGTCTCATCGCGCAACGTTCCGCCCTTGGACAACTCATCGGTCGCTTCGCACACGAGAATATACTCCGGATTAATGCCAGATACCGGACCATCGGTCGCGGCAGCGTCGATCTCCGCGGCAGACAGGCCCGCGTTCTTAGCCATCCGCACGTTGGCTTGCGCCTCGTAAGGCGCATTTAACACCTTCGCCGCTCGCAGGATGATCATCTCGCGTATCTTGGGATCGACGCCTTTCGCCTGGAACATTGCTTTGACTATGCCGATTGTCGCATCGAACATGTCCTCAGTCCCGGCGAACATCTTCAGGACGTTTAGAGTCTTTTCCTGATCATAGGATTTTCCGAATACCTGCTGGACAGTTTGTTCCGAGGGCAATGGGATCGCGACGGTGGAAGTGTAGGCCGTGGGATAAGCCATGGTATTCCCCTGGTGTTGAAGCCTGATGCAGGAATTTCGCAATCGTGTATGGAACAAAGTTGCGCCAAGTTAGTTCCGACAGCGCGCCGGCCTTATAAGAAGCCGCCCGCACATCGACTTCATCGCACTGATTTTTCGAGAAATTCCGCGCGAAATCCCGTCGGGCGATCAGCTGCTCGATCTGTCATTCCGGGATGCGCCGTCAGACGAAGCGGACTCGGCACTCAATACAGGCGTGCGATGCCGTCATCGATAACCGCCTGCACCTCTGCGACCGTCTCGGATGACTTTGCGTGCACTACGATCGCCTCGGCAAGGGACGGTACGTTTGATCGATTTGGCCACTGTTCGGGGTTCCAGAGTTTCGACCGGACCATGCATTTCGGGCAGTGCATGAATGCTTCTTCAACCGAAACGACCAGAATCAGGTTCGGCTCCTTGCCGTTGACCGCGAGGCGAGCCTGCAAAGTATTGTCGCGGATAATTTTGCCCGTGCCGCTGACACGAAGCGTGTCGCCGTGACCTGGGATCATGAAGAACAGCCCGAGTTCGGAATGCGTGAGTAAATTCTCGAAAGTATCCAAGCGGTGATTGCCCAGGCGGTCCGGGATCGCCAGCGTCTTTTCGTCCAGGACGGCTACGAAACCGGGTGCATCACCCTTTGGAGAGACATCCATTAGTCCGTCCGCCCCTCGCGACGCCACCATCACAAAGGGACAGGCAGCGATGAATCTGCGACAGATTCCGTCAATATGGCTGATAACCTTAGCCTGGGCACGGGAACTCGGTTGTCTGCTCAGCTCCCGCAGGCGCTGTCGCGTAGCAATCACCTCGTCGAATGGAGTTTCCACATCGATCTCCCGTCCGTCCGGCCTCAATCCGGCTTGATGTTGGCGGCTCGGATCACCTTGGCCCATCGATCGGTTTGTTCGGCAATTAGCGTTCCGAAGTCGGCAGGCGAGCCCCCAAGTGTCGTGCTGCCGAGGTCTTCAAGGCGAGCCTTGATCTTGGCGTTCGCAAGGCCTGCATTTATCTCGCCGTTGATCCTCTCGATGATATCGATCCGCGTGTTTCTGGGCACGCCAATGCCGACCCATCCAAATGACTCATAGCCTGACACGGATTCAGCGACGGTTGGAATATCGGGAAGCCTTTCCGAGCGCGTCGCTGTGGTCACGGCCAGCGCTCGCAGCCTGCCGGCCCTGATGTGCTCGATCGACGAGAGCATAGGATCGAACGCGACGTGCAGCTCGCCGCGAAGCAGATCGGTCAACATGGGTCCCGAACCGCGATACGGAACGTGTACCATGTCGACGCCAGCCATCACTTTGAATAGTTCACCGGCCATATGTTGCGGGGTTCCGATTCCCGCAGATCCCATGTTGAGCTTGCCTGGTTTGGCTTTGGTGTAAGCGATGAACTCACCAACGGACTTGGTCGGGAATGACGGCGTCACTTCCACGATGAGGGGATTGCGCATGATGCCCGCAACAGGGGCGATATCGCGGATAAAATTGAAGTTGAGTTTGTCGTAAAGCGTCGCGTTGATCGCATTAAACGATCCGGCCACTAGGAGCGTATAACCGTCCGCCGGTGCGGTCACGACGGCCTCGGTGCCGATGTTGCCGCCTGCGCCGGTCCGATTTTCGATGATAAATGGCTGGCCGAGCCTCTCCGCCAGCCACTGCCCCATCAGGCGCGCGCTAATGTCAGCCGCGCCACCGGCGGCGAGTGGGACTATCGCCCGTACCGGCCGCGTCGGATAGGTCTCCGTCCGCGCAGTGCCCGACATGGCCGGGAGAGCGGCAGCTCCTGCCGCAAAATGCAGAAATCGACGGCGCGGAATGATCATGGTCTTTGCTCCCAGACCGCTCACGTCGATGGAGAGTGCCAGAACGCCAACGTGTGCGCTTTACCGACAGCTTACTTTATCCTTACATTCTTCTCCTCGTTGAGCGTGCTAAGATGGCCCAGACCTATCGGCGAACCCGTGGGAGTGGCAACCTGCGCTACCTGTTCGAAGATTATGTGCTCGATACTGATCGCCGGGAGCTGAGTCTCGGGGCAGGAGTAACGCCTCTTACACCTCAGGTTTTCGATATACTGGTCTATCTAATCCGCAATCGCGAACGCGTTGTGAGCAAGGACGATCTCATCGCCGCCATCTGGGGTGGGCGGATAGTCTCGGAATCGGCGCTGACCACCCGACTGAACAGCGTCCGGAGTGCGATCGGTGACAGCGGTGAAGAACAGCGCCTGATCAAGACGCTCCCCCGCAAGGGCGTGCGCTTTGTCGGCAGCGTGCGCGAAGAGAGGCCCGTTGCGGCGCCTGCAACGAGTCACATCAAGCGACCGCCAAGAGTACATCTCACCCTACCGGACAAACCTTCGATCGCGGTCCTGCCGTTCACCAATCTCAGCCGTGATACGTTGCAAGATTACTTCCATGATGGTGTCGTAGAAGACATCATCACGGAACTGTCGCGTTTCTCCGAGCTGTTCGTCATCGCGCGCAATTCAAGCTTCACCTACAAAGATCAATCGATCGACGTCCGCGACGTCGGACGCGATCTCGGGGTGCGATATGTGCTGGAGGGCAGCGTGCGCAAGGGCGCAAATCGCGTGCGCATGACCGGACAACTCATCGATACTGCAAGTGGGGCGCATATCTGGGCGGATCGTTTCGAAAGTACACTGGATGACATTTTCGCTCTTCAAGATCAGATGGCGGAGAGCGTGGTGGGGGCAATCATACCGAGATTGGAACAGGCAGAGATCGGGCGGGCAATGTCGAAGACAGAAAGCCTAAGCGCCTATGACTGCTTCTTGCGCGGCATGGCCGCATGGCACGACTGGACGCAGTCAAGTCACGAGGCCGCTCTGGAATTCTTTTACCAAGCGATAGAAATCGATCCGAAATTCGGAAGGCCGTATGCCTTGGCGGCCGGCTGTTATCTCATGCGAAAGGCGAACGGCTGGATCATTGATCGCCCCGCGGAGATTGCCGAAGCGGAGCGGCTCGCCAGATTGGGTGCCGATCTGGGACGGACCGACGCCGTAGCGCTGGCCTGGAGCGCGCACGCGCTCGCCCACGTCGTTGGCGATATAAAAAATGGCCTCGCTCTCGTCGACCGTGCCCTGCTGTTGAACCCAAATCTAGCCGTGGCATGGCAACGGAGCGGATGGCTCCGGATCTACGCGGGAGACTGCGAATTGGCAATTGAGCATCTTAATCGCGCGATGCGGCTTAATCCGTTGGATCCGTTGATGCACCTGGCACAAAGTGCGATGGCATTTGGGCACTTCCTTCTGGGAGACGTCGATGAGGCATCGGCCTGGGCCGAAAGCGCGCTACACTTGCGATCGAATTGGCCTCCCGCTCTTCGGGTGTTGGCGATGAGCAACGCGCTCGCAGGTCGGGAACAGGCCGCGCAGCAAGCCATCACCCGTTTAGCGCTAGTCCAGCCGCGATTGCGAGTTTCGAACCTCCACGAGCAAATCTTTCTGCATCGGCTTGAGCACACGGCGAGGTGCTTAGAGGCTATGAGGAAAGCTGGCCTCCCTGAATGACAGATCGAGAGAGTCCAGATCGATTCACATTCCGTCTAACGAAATTTCTTTGAGCCCCGATCCGCCTATTGTCTGAACCGCGTGACAACCTCCGCTTGCGCGCCCTTTGCTTTCGGATAGGCTTTCTCCCGAAACAAAAACGCACCCGGCATCAAACGACCGGGGCGACACGGGACGAAACAGGGAGGGGGCTGCCATGCATCGTAGATGGACTCTGGCGATTGTCGGATTGATTCTGATTTTGGCCGGCGGCGTGCTCGCCTGGCTGACGCAGACCTCCGGTGGAATCCAGATCCGTGACGTGCGATTTACCGGCGCCAACGGCAACACCATGAGCGCCCTGCTCTACGTGCCTGCGAATGCCACCGCTCAGCTCCCCGCGCCCGGCATTCTCGCGGTCCACGGCTATATCAATTCGCGTGAAACCCAGGACGGCTTTGCGATCGAATTCGCCCGCCGCGGCTACGTGGTGCTGGCGCTCGACCAGAGCGGGCACGGCTATAGCGACGGGCCCGCTTTCGCCAACGGTTTTGGCGGGCCCGATGGCCTCGCTTACCTGCGCAGCCTCGAATTTGTCGACAAGGACAATATCGGACTTGAAGGTCACTCGATGGGCGGCTGGACGGTGCTCGCCGCCGCGGCCGCTAGCCCTAACGATTATAAATCCATGGTGCTGGAGGGGTCTTCCACCGGCAAACCGTTTGCCGCCGAAGGCACGACGTCCTGGCCGCGCAATGTCGCGCTGGTGTTCGCCCAATATGAGGAATTCCCGGAATTGATGTGGGGCGTCGAGCACGCCCGCGACGTCACCCAAAGCCCGAAACTTTGGGCGTTGTTCGGCACCCAAGGCGCGGTCGAGCCCGGCAAGGAGTATGGCGATCCGGCGCAAGGCACCGCGCGGGTGTTGTATGCGCCCGCGATCACCCATCCCGCCGAACACATTTCGCACGAGGCGATCGGCTATAGCCTCGACTGGTTTGCGCGGACCCTGAAGGGCGGAACGCCGCGCCCCTCCGACGACCAGATCTGGTTCCGGAAAGAACTCGGCACGCTGATCGCGCTGATCGGCTTTGTCGTCCTCCTGCTCGGGGTATTCGATGGGTTGCTTGAGGCGCCGATGTTTTCCCATCTCAGGCTACCGGAGGCCATCGACGGCTCGGTGCCGGCCGAGCCCACCCAAGGCGGCCGCTGGGTCACAGCCTTGCTGCTATCGGCCTTCATCCCGGCGCTGACCTACTACCCGGCCTTCGCGCTCGGCGGCACCTTCGTCACGCCCTCCCGCTTTTTGCCCCAGGGCATCACCAACCAGATTCTGGTCTGGGCGGTCATCAACGGCCTGGTCGCCTTGGCGCTAATGCCTTTTGCCCCAAAACGCGCGCGGCGGAGCGGAATCATCGGGCCATCGATCCTGATCGCGCTGGTAACAGTCGCGGTGGGCTATGTGGCCCTGTGGCTCTCCGACCTCGCCTTCAAGATCGACTTCCGCTTCTGGATCGTCGCCCTGAAACTGATGAGCGCGAAGCAATTCCTGATCTTCCTGATCTATCTCCTGCCATTCACGGCGTTTTTCGTGATCGCGCTGCATGTCCTGCACCGCAATTTCTCCTCGCTCGGTGCCTCGCGCGGCGCGCTTTACCTGACCAATATCCTGGCATTGACGCTCGGCTTCATCGTGCTGGTCGGCGCTCAATACCTGACGATGTGGTTGAGCGGAAAACTGTTCAACCCGATTCCGGACCCCGGCTTCGTGCCGCTTTCCACGATCGTGGCGATCCAATTCGTGCCGCTGCTCGCGATATGCGCCGTCATCGCCACCTTCACCTGGCGACGGACGGGGTCGAGCCTTCCGGGCGCCCTGATCTGCGGCCCTTTCGTTACCTGGTACGTGGTCGCCGGCACCGCCACGCAAGCGGCGTTTTGACTTCTTCTCCCTCCCCCTTGCGGGGTCCGAGGCGAGCAAAGCTCGCTCTCGAGGTCGATGTGAGCGAAGCGAGCATCGGGGTGGGGGTCTTCAAAAAGATCGTCAACTAGAGGTCTTCGGCGAACTCGGTGCCCCCACCCGACCGTCGCTCCGCGACGGCCACCCTCCCCACGCTTCCGCGGGGGAGGGATCAAGAGCCAAAAGATGGGCTGAAACTGCATAGCACCTCGGCTTTCGCCCGGACGGCGGCGGTGCTATAGCGCGGGGATCACTCCGATTTCCGCGCGCTATTACCAGGCGCTCTTTCCAAAAAGGCCCGACCTCCCATGGCAAAAATCAAGGTGACCAACCCCGTCGTCGAACTCGATGGCGACGAGATGACCCGGATCATCTGGCAGTACATCAAGGACAAGCTGATTCACCCGTTCCTCGATATCGACCTGATGTATTTCGACCTCGGGATGGAATACCGCGACAAGACCAACGACCAGGTCACGGTCGATGCTGCGAACGCCATCAAGAAGGTCGGCGTCGGCGTCAAATGCGCCACCATCACCCCGGACGAAGCGCGGGTGAAGGAATTCGGCCTGAAGGAGATGTGGAAGTCGCCGAACGGCACCATCCGCAACATCCTCGGCGGCGTGATCTTCCGCGAACCGATCATCTGCAAGAACGTACCCCGGCTGGTGCCGGGCTGGACCAAGCCGATCATCATCGGCCGCCACGCCTATGGCGACCAGTACCGCGCCACCGACATTAAGTTCCCCGGCAAGGGCGTTCTGACGATGAAGTTCGTCGGCGAAGACGGCACCGTGATCGAGCGGGAAGTCTTCAAGACGCCGGGCTCCGGCGTTGCCATGCAGATGTACAATCTCGACGACTCCATCATCGATTTTGCCCGCGCCTCCCTCAACTACGGACTGATGCGCAACTATCCGGTGTACCTGTCGACCAAAAACACGATTCTCAAGGTCTATGACGGCCGCTTCAAGGACATCTTCCAGGACGTGTACGACCGCGAATTCAAGAAGGAATTCGAGGCCAAGAAGCTCACCTACGAACACCGCCTGATCGACGACATGGTGGCGGCGGCCCTGAAGTGGTCCGGCGGCTATGTCTGGGCGTGCAAGAACTACGATGGCGACGTGCAGTCCGACACGGTTGCGCAAGGTTATGGCTCGCTCGGCCTGATGACCTCGGTGCTGCTCACCCCCGACGGCAAGACGGTGGAAGCCGAAGCTGCCCACGGCACCGTGACGCGGCACTACCGCGAACACCAGAAGGGCAAGGAAACCTCGACCAACTCGATCGCGTCGATTTTTGCCTGGACGCGCGGCCTGTCGCATCGCGCCAAGCTCGACAACAACCCGCAGCTTGCGAAGTTCGCCTCCACACTGGAGAAGGTCTGCGTCGACACCGTCGAATCCGGCGCGATGACCAAGGACCTCGCGTTGCTCGTCGGCGCCGACCAGCGCTGGCTCTCGACCACCGGCTTCCTCGACAAGGTCGCCGAAAACCTCACGAAAGCGATGGCGTAGGTGCTCTTCACGTCATTGCGAGCGATTGCGAAGCAATCCAGATCAAATGTTGAAAAACATTGGATTGCTTCGTCGTTTCACTCCCGCAATGACGAATGGATGGAGCATGATTGGAGTATGAAATGTCATTTTCTGCACGCGCCGGCCTCGCCCTCCTTCTGCTCTCAGCTCTCAGCGTGAGTGCGAAGGCGCAAACCCCGCTCCCCGACGCCATCGCGTCGCCCGGCGAGACGGTTGTCCTCACCGTGCATGCCGAGGGCGCGCAGGTCTACGAATGCAAGGCGGGCGCCGACGGCAAGCTCGCCTGGGCGTTTCGCGAACCGATCGCCTCGCTCTTGGTGGACGGCAAGACGATCGGCCGGCATTACGCCGGACCGAACTGGGAGCATATCGATGGTAGCGCCGTGGTCGGCAAGGTCTCCGGCAGCGCGCCGGGTGCTACGGCCGACGATATTGCCTGGCTGAAGCTGCAAGTGGTCTCCTCACGCGGCAACGGCGTCCTGACCGGCGTTACCACCGTGCAGCGGATCAACACCAAGGGCGGCAAGCTCGACGGCGCCTGCGACAAGGCAGGCAGCTTCAAGTCGGCGCCCTATTCGGCGGAGTATGTGTTTCTGAAGAAGGGCTGACCGCAAAGCCGAACGCAGGCCGTAACTCCTCGTCATGCCCGGCCTTGTGCCGGGCATCCACGTCTTGATTACGTTGTTAGCGAAGAAAGTCGTGGATGGCCGGGTCATAGGCGAGCGGAAGCGACGCCGTTCTTCGAACGGCTATGCCCGGCCATGACGAGCAAGTATCACGCCCCCGCCATCGTCTTTTCGATCGCCGCTATCGGCCAAATTCAGGTGAGCGCCTTCACCAGCCTCGGCTCGCGCAGATGAACGCCGCGAAAGTCGGATTCGCGTACCGTACCGTCGCGCCGATATCCGGCGGCCTCGTAGACCGCAATCGCCCGTTCGTTCTGCTCGTGTGTGTAGAGAAAGGCTTCGCGGCAGCCGGCTGACCGCAGCACCTCGTGCGCAGCTTCCAGCAGTGCCCTGCCGACGCCGCAGCCGGCGTGATCGGGATCCACGAACAGCAAGAACATCTCGCCCTCAGTGGGGTGCACGGCAGTGAATCCGATCAGCCGATCGTCATCGTTGATGGCCACCAGCATGGCATTTGGCGGCGCGTGTCTAGCGACTTCTTCGTCCCACTCCTCCGGCGGAAACATCGGGCGCGCCGCAAGCTCGCCCATATATGTCCATCCCTCCCGAACGGCAGCGTCAAATACCGCACCGATTCTTTGGGCGTCATCGGTTTCGGCGCGCCTGATCGTCAGCATGATCACCCATTCGCAGCTTTGGCCCGAGACTCACGCCCCCGCCATCGCCCTTTCGATCGCCGCCAGCGCCGCGTCGGCCTTGGCGCCATCGGGTCCGCCGGCCTGCGCCATGTCGGGCCGGCCGCCGCCGCCCTTGCCGCCGAGCGCCTCGGACGCCACACGCACAAGCTCAACCGCGTTATAGCGCGATGTGAGATCCGATGTGACGCCGACCACGACGCCGGCCTTGCCATCCTCTGTGACGCCGACGATGGCGACGACGCCGGAGCCGAGTTGCTTCTTGCCGTCATCGGCAAGGCTCTTGAGGTCCTTCATCTCGATGCCTTCGACCGCGCGCGCCATCAGCTTGACGTCGCCGACTTCGCGCACGCCCACAGCCCCCGCTCCGTTCGACGCAGCCGCGCCGCCACCCATCGCGAGTTTCTTGCGCGCATCCGACAATTCACGTTCGAGCTTCTTGCGCTCGTCCATCAGCGCGGTGATCCGCGCCGGCATTTCTTCCAGCGGGGTTCGCAGTTCGGAGGCCGCGGTCTTGGCCAGTTGCATCATGTCGTTGGCGTGCTTGCGCGCGTAATTTCCGGTCAGTGCCTCGATGCGGCGTACGCCGGAAGACACCGCGCTTTCACCTGTGATCGAAATCAAACCGATGTCGCCGGTGCGCCTGACATGCGTGCCGCCGCACAGTTCGACCGACCAGCCGAGCGCGTTCGCGCCATGCTCGCGCGCGGTCTTGCCCATCGAGACCACGCGGACCTCGTCGCCGTATTTTTCGCCGAACAGCGCCCGGGCGCCGGCCTCGCGCGCCTCATCGACCCCCATCAGGCGCGTGGTGACTTCATCATTCTCCAGCACCACATCGTTGGCGATATCTTCGACGCGGGCGAGTTCTTCCGGAGTGATCGGCTTCTGGTGAACGAAGTCGAAGCGCAGGCGATCGGGCGCGACCAGCGAACCGCGCTGGGCGATGTGGTCGCCCAACACCTGGCGCAGCGCCTCGTGCAGCACATGCGTCGCCGAGTGATGGGCGCGGATCGAGGCGCGTCGCGAATGATCGACATCGAGCTGCAACGCGGTGCCGACTTTCAGCGTGCCTTGTTCAACGATCCCGAGATGGACAAAGAGATCGCCGGCCTTCTTCTGGGTATCGGTGACGCGGAAAATCACGCCCTCACCTAGCATCATGCCGGTGTCGCCGACCTGGCCGCCGGATTCCGCGTAGAACGGCGTCTGGTTCAAGACGATCGCGCCGCTCTCACCCGTCTTGAGCTGGTCCACCGCCGCACCGTCTTTCACGAGCGCGCCGACCACGCCTTCGGCGGTCTCGGTCTCATAGCCGAGGAATTCGGTGGCGCCGAGTTTGTCGCGGAGCGGGAACCAGATCGCTTCGCTGGCGGTGTCGCCGCTTCCCGCCCAGGCCGCGCGCGCCGTTTTGCGCTGGCGCTCCATCGCGTCGGTGAACGACGCCTGATCGACGCTGATGCCGCGCGACTTCAGCGCATCTTGAGTGAGGTCGAGCGGGAAGCCATAGGTGTCGTAGAGCGTAAAGGCGGTGTCGCCATCGAACATGTCGCCCTTCTTCAAGGAAGCGCTCTTTTCATCGAGGATGGCCAGTCCCCGCTCAAGCGTCTTGCGGAAGCGCGCCTCTTCCAGCCGCAGCGTTTCCTCGATCAGCTTTTCGGCGCGCACCAGGTCCGGATAGGCCTGCCCCATTTCGCGTACCAGCGCCCAGACCAGCCGATGCATCAGCGGCTCGCGCGCGCCGAGAAGCTGCGCATGGCGCATCGCGCGGCGCATGATCCGGCGCAGCACATAGCCGCGACCTTCGTTGGAGGGCAACACACCGTCGGCAATCAGGAACGACGAAGCGCGCAGGTGATCGGCGATGACGCGGAACGAGGCGATGGTGTTGTCTTTCGGACTTTGCCCGAGCGCTGAGGCCGTCGCGTCGATCAGTTGGCGAAACGTGTCGGTCTCGAACACGCTCTCAACGCCCTGCATGATGCAGGCCATGCGCTCGAGACCCATCCCGGTGTCGATCGAGGGGCGCGGCAGCGGATTGCGCACTCCACCCTCGAGCTGCTCGAACTGCATGAAGACGAGATTCCAGAACTCCAGGAAGCGGTCGCCATCCTCTTCCGGGCTGCCCGGCGGGCCGCCCCAGATGTGTTCGCCGCGGTCGATGAAAATCTCCGAGCACGGCCCGCACGGACCGGTGTCGCCCATCTGCCAGAAATTGTCCGAGGTCGCGATGCGGATGATGCGGTCTTCCGAGAAGCCGGCAATCTTCTTCCAGAGTCCGAACGCCTCGTCGTCGTTGTGATAGACGGTGACGAGCAGCTTGTCCTTCTTCAGCCCAAACTCTTTGGTGATCAGGTTCCAGGCGAGCTCGATCGCGCGTTCCTTGAAGTAATCGCCGAACGAGAAGTTGCCGAGCATCTCGAAGAAGGTGAGATGGCGCGCGGTATAGCCGACATTGTCGAGGTCGTTGTGCTTGCCGCCGGCGCGCACGCATTTCTGCGACGTGGTGGCGCGCTGATAGGGCCGCTTCTCGACGCCGGTGAAAACGTTCTTGAACTGCACCATGCCGGCATTGGTGAACATCAGGGTCGGATCGTTGCGCGGCACCAGCGGCGACGACGGCACGATTTCGTGGCCGTTATCGGCAAAAAACTTGAGGAAAGTCGACCTGATTTCGTTAACGCCGCTCATGGGGTCCAATCGCGAATGATCTTAAGGGAATTCGGCGAGAATGCTTTTAGACAAGGGGGCCAGCCCTGTCCAGAAACAGTGCAGCTCCATCAGAGGGTTGCGGTGATTGCCTACGATTTGACGTTGATTGCCGCTCGCGCTTGCGTTGACGGGCTTGGCTAGCCTTGGTTTTTCGCTTATCTAATCAACAGTCACGTCGGGAGAGATCGGCTGAAAGGCCGGCGCCGAAGGAGCAACCGCCCCGGAAACTCTCAGGCAAAAGGACCCTCGTGACCTTGATGCATCTGGAAAGAGGCACTTGCCGGGTTTAGCCCGCCTGTGTCCGCCGACGGGATAATACTCTCAGGCACAGCGACAGATGGGGCTTTTACGGATTTTCCAGGGAATCATCCCTCGGCAAATCCGCGAGGGCTCTGTGATGCTTGCGACCGATGCTGCGATTTCCCCGCCTGCCCTGAAGCAAACGCCGCTCTACGCGCTGCATGTCGCGCGCGGCGGCAAAATGGTGCCGTTTGCCGGCTACGACATGCCGGTGCAATACGGAACCGGGGTTTTGCGGGAACATCTGCATACCCGCAGCTGCGCCGGCCTGTTCGACGTCTCGCATATGGGCCAGATCGCGCTGCGGCCGAAGTCAGGCCGCGTCGAGGACGCCGCCCGCGCGCTGGAATGGCTGGTGCCGCAGGACATTGTTGCGCTCGCGCCCGGGCGGCAGCGCTACGCTTTGTTCACCAATGAAGCCGGCGGCATTCTCGACGACCTCATGGTGGCGAATTTCGGCACCCATCTGTTTCTGGTGGTCAACGCCGCCTGCAAGGCCGAGGACGAGGCGCTTCTGAAGGAGCATCTCTCGGATGTCTGCGCCGTCGAGCCGCTGCGCCATCGCGCGCTGATCGCCCTGCAAGGGCCGAAAGCGGAATCGGTGCTCGCGAAATTCGACGCTGAAATCCCCACGATGAAGTTCATGGATGCCGGTCCGCGGCGGCTTGCCGGCATCGACTGTTTCGTCTCCCGCTCCGGCTATACCGGCGAGGACGGTTTTGAGATTTCCGTACCAGCGGAAGCGGCTGAAGGCTTTGCCGGCGAATTGCTAGCGGACGCGGATGTATTGCCGATCGGGCTCGGCGCGCGGGACAGTCTGCGGCTGGAGGCCGGGCTTTGTCTGTACGGTCACGATCTCGACCCTAAGACGACGCCGATCGAGGGCGCGCTGGAATGGTCGATCCAGAAGAGCCGCCGTAAAGGCGGCGCGCGGCCCGGCGGGTTTCCCGGTGCGGACGCGATCCTCGCTCAGCTCGAAGACGGCGCGGTGCGCCGGCGGGTCGGCTTGAAGCCCGAAGGCCGCGCCCCGGTGCGCGAAGGCGCATCGCTGTTTGCCGATGAAACGTCAACCCAGCCGATCGGCACCGTGACATCAGGCGGTTTCGGTCCGAGCCTGAATGCGCCGGTCGCGATGGGGTATCTGCCGTCGTCCCTCGCCACCCCCGACCATCTGGTCTTCGCGGAAGTGCGCGGCCAGCGCCTGGGCGTGCGGATTGCACCGATGCCGTTCGTTCCCAACACCTACAAACGCTAAAGGACCCCCTCATGACGACGCTTTACACCGCCGACCACGAATGGATCCGCATCGAAGGCGACGTCGCCACCATTGGTGTGACGGACTACGCGCAATCCCAGCTCGGCGACGTCGTGTTCGTCGAACTGCCGAAGGTCGGCCGCAGCTTGAAGAAGGCGGAAGCCGCCGCCGTCGTTGAATCGGTCAAGGCCGCTTCCGACGTCTATGCGCCGATTTCTGGCGAGGTCCTTGAGGTCAACGCCCAGCTCGCCAGCGAGCCTGCGCTGGTCAATTCCGACGCCGCTGACAAGGCCTGGTTTTTCAAGCTGAAGATTGCGGATCGCAGCGAACTCGGCGGCCTGATGGATGAAGCCGCCTACCAGAAACAGATCGCCTGATCGCGAGGGAACCGATGACCGCGCCACTCAAGCCTTTAGCCGAGCCCGCCACAACCTTCGCGCGCCGCCATATCGGCCCCGCCCCGCGCGACGTCGCCGCGATGCTCCAGACATTAGGCAGCACAAGCCTGTCGGCGCTGATGGCGGAGACGCTGCCTGCCTCGATCCGGCAACAGGCGCCGCTCGATTTAGGCCAACCGTTGAGCGAAACCGAGGCGCTTGCGCATATGCGCGAGCTTGCGTTGAGGAATCAGGTGTTCACCTCGCTGATCGGCCAGGGCTATTCCGGCACGATCCTTCCCGCCGTCATCCAGCGCAACATCCTGGAGAGCCCGGCCTGGTACACCGCCTATACGCCCTATCAGCCTGAAATCAGCCAGGGCCGGCTGGAAGCCCTGTTCAACTTCCAGACCATGATCGCCGATCTCACCGGGCTTGATGTCGCCAACGCCTCGCTGCTCGATGAGGCGACCGCGGCGGCCGAAGCGATGGCGCTCGCCGAGCGCGCCGCCCAAAGCAAAAGCAAATCGTTCTTTGTCGATGCGGACGTTCATCCGCAGACGCTTGCCGTGTTGCGCACCCGCGCCGAACCGCTGGGATGGAATCTCATTGTCGGCGATCCATTGACGGCGCTTGACGGCGCTGACGTGTTCGGCGGCTTGCTGCAATATCCTGATACTTCCGGCGCGGTTCGCGATCTGCGTCCGGCGATCGCGGCGCTCCGTGCCAAGGGCGCGCTCGCTGTTGTCGCTGCCGACCTTTTGGCACTGACGCTGATTGCGTCGCCGAGCGAACTCGGCGCCGACATCGCGATCGGCTCGGCGCAGCGCTTTGGCGTGCCGATGGGCTATGGCGGCCCGCATGCGGCCTATATGGCGGTGCGCGATGCGCTGAAGCGCTCGTTGCCCGGACGGTTGGTGGGGCTATCGGTGGATTCGCGCGGACAGCCGGCCTACCGGCTGGCGCTACAAACCCGCGAACAACACATCCGCCGCGAAAAGGCGACCTCCAACATCTGCACCGCGCAGGTGCTGCTTGCGATCATCGCCTCGATGTATGCGGTCTATCACGGGCCGGAGGGGCTGACCCATATCGCGCGCTCCGTGCACCGCCGCGCCGCCGTGCTGGCGGCCGGATTGCGCAAGCTCGGGCTCAAACTGCAATCGGATGCGTTTTTCGACACGGTGTCGGTCAACGTCGGCACCAGGCAGAACGAGATTGTGGCGCGCGCGCTGGCCGAAAAAATCAATTTGCGGATCGGCCAAGGCACGCTTGATGGCGTGCTCGGCATCGCGCTCGACGAGACCACGACTATGGAGACGGTCGAAGCGGTGTGGCGCGCCTTCGGCGGCAAGCTCGTTTATGCGGAGATCGAAAAAACGACCTCCGATTCCCTTCCCGCCGGACTGTCGCGCACAACCACATTCCTCACCCATCCGGTGTTTCACGCCCATCGCTCGGAAACCGAGCTGTTGCGCTACATGCGCAAGCTGAGCGACCGCGATCTCGCGCTCGACCGCGCGATGATCCCGCTCGGCTCCTGCACCATGAAACTCAACGCCACCACCGAGATGATGCCGCTGACCTGGGCGGAATTCGGCAGCCTTCACCCGTTCGCGCCGCGCGACCAGGCGGAAGGCTATCACGCGCTGTTTGCGCGGCTGGAAAAGTGGCTCGCAGACATCACCGGCTATGACGCGGTCTCGCTGCAGCCGAACTCGGGCGCGCAAGGCGAATATGCCGGATTGCTCGCAATCCGCGGCTATCATGCCTCACGCGGCGAGAGTCACCGCAACGTCTGCCTGATCCCCTCCTCTGCCCATGGCACCAATCCGGCTTCCGCCCACATGGCGGGCATGGAGGTCGTGGTGGTGGCGTGCGAGGGCAACGGCGATGTCGATGTGGCGGACTTACGCGCCAAGGCGGCACAACACGGCAAGAACCTCGCGGCTGTCATGATCACCTATCCCTCCACCCACGGCGTGTTCGAGGAACATATTCGCGAGATCTGCGACATCGTGCATGGCCATGGCGGACAGGTTTATCTCGACGGCGCCAACCTGAATGCGCAGGTGGGCCTGGCCCGGCCCGGCGAATATGGCGCCGATGTCAGCCATCTCAACCTGCACAAGACGTTCTGCATTCCGCATGGCGGCGGCGGGCCGGGCATGGGACCGATCGGCGTGAAGGCGCATCTGAAGCCGTTCCTGCCAAATCACCCCCAGACTTGTCAGGCGGAAAATGGCGGCTCCGGCGCGGTCGGCCCGGTGTCGGCCGCGCCTTTCGGCTCGGCCTCGATCCTCACCATCTCCTACATCTACATCCTGATGATGGGCGGCGAAGGGCTGACGCGCGCGACCGAAGTGGCGATCCTCAACGCCAATTACATCGCTGCAAAGCTGGAGAGCCATTTCCCGGTGCTCTATCGCAACGCCAAGGGCCGGGTCGCGCATGAATGCATCATCGATCCGCGGCCTCTGAAGACTTCAACCGGCGTCACCGTCGACGACATTGCCAAGCGCCTGATCGACTACGGCTTCCATGCGCCGACCATGAGCTTCCCGGTGCCGGGCACCTTGATGATCGAGCCGACGGAATCCGAATCCAAGGCCGAGCTTGATCGGTTCTGCGAGGCGATGATCGCGATCCGCCGCGAAATCGCCGAGGTTGAGGCTGGCCGCCTCACCGTCGAGGCTTCGCCGCTGCGTCACGCGCCGCACACGGTGCATGATATTGCGGATGATGGGTGGGCCCGCGCCTATAGCCGCAGCGAAGGTTGCTTCCCGTCCGGCACGTCGCGAACCGACAAATACTGGTGCCCGGTGGGGCGGATCGACAACGTCTATGGCGACCGCAATTTGGTTTGCTCCTGCCCGCCGATCAGCGAATACGCCGAAGCGGCGGAGTGAGGCGACGATAACGCTCTCGTTTCCCGGACAAGTTACGCAATCGTAGTAGCGGGCGTCATGCCCGGGCTTGACCCGGGCATCCACGTTTTACTTTCGTACCTTGTAACAAAGACGTGGATGGCCGGGATAAACCCGGCCATGACGAACATCTTTGCGAGCAAACCCCGAAACACGTCACACCGCGTCCGGGGCACGAGCAATCACTCCTCCGCCGGCTCTTCGCCGTCGGCGTCGCGCTCGGGTGCGCCGGCCAAAATCTGCTCGGCGATCAGGCCGGAGTTCTGGCGGATCGAGGTTTCGATCTTACTGGTGATGTCGGGATTGGCCTTGAGGAACGCTTTGGAGTTCTCGCGGCCCTGGCCCAAACGCTGGCTGTCATAGGAGAACCAGGCGCCGGACTTTTCCACGATGCCGGCCTTGACGCCGAGATCGAGGATTTCGCCCATCTTGGAGACGCCCTCGCCATACATGATGTCGAACTCGACCTGCTTGAAGGGCGGCGCGAGCTTGTTCTTCACCACCTTGACGCGGGTGGTGTTGCCGACCACCTCGTCGCGTTCCTTGATCGCGCCGATGCGGCGGATATCGAGGCGGACGGAAGCATAGAATTTCAGCGCGTTGCCGCCGGTGGTGGTTTCCGGCGAACCGTACATCACGCCGATCTTCATCCGGATCTGGTTGATGAAGATCACCATGGTGTTGGACTTGTTGATCGAGGCGGTGAGCTTGCGCAGCGCCTGGCTCATCAACCGCGCCTGCAAGCCCGGCAGCGCATCGCCCATCTCGCCCTCGAGCTCGGCCTTCGGCACCAGGGCCGCCACCGAGTCGATCACCAGCACGTCGACCGCGCCGGAGCGCACCAGCGTGTCGCAGATTTCCAGCGCCTGCTCGCCGGTGTCGGGCTGCGAGATCAGGAGCTCATCGATATTGACGCCAAGCTTGCGGGCATAGACCGGATCGAGCGCGTGCTCGGCATCGATGAAGGCGCAAATGCCGCCCTTCTTCTGGCCTTCGGCCACCGTGTGCAGCGCCAGCGTGGTTTTGCCTGAGGATTCCGGCCCGTAGATTTCCACCACCCGCCCCCTCGGCAGGCCGCCGACGCCGAGCGCAATGTCGAGCCCGAGTGAGCCGGAGGATATCGTCTCGATATCCATCGAACGGTCGTTCTTGCCCAGCTTCATCACCGAGCCCTTGCCGAACTGGCGCTCGATCTGGGACAGCGCGGCGGACAGGGCCTTACTCTTATCCATGGATGAACCTTCGACGATACGCAGGGCAGTGACAGACATAGTGGTGCTCCTTATGGCGAGGATTCGCGAGCGGGACAAACGTTGCGGGGCGGAATCGGCGTTGGAAGCAAATGTACACTATTTGTTCCTTGTTCGCAATATGTTCTTTTTTTGACCCCGGGTGCTGTCCGTATTTAACCCCCGTGTCCTAAGTTGAATTTGGGAGTGTCCTAGTTTGATTTCGGGGCGGTCAATCCCTACCGAATGCCCGCTACATAGTCCTTTGGAAGACCGAGACGGCCCGCGACTGACCTCAATTTTTCAGCGTATTCCGGGTTAGGTTCAACGGCAGTCTCGGACGGCGGCAGATTAAAACAGAGCGCCGGAACACCCGCTTGATCTGCCAAAATGGCCAACGCTGCTTCCGGGCGGTAGGCCGCAACACTTGGCTCAGCGTAAAGCCGTTCTACTTCGCTGTGCGAAAGGCCAATGACAAAGCCGTAAACGCGTTTGTCCGCGTCAGGGATAAGCGTAGCGCGACGGCCGATCTGTAGCGCCATCCCAAGCACGCACGCTTGACGCTCGTTGACCGGATGAAATCCGTTCGCTCGCAGGAGTTCGGCGTCCATGAACAAACCGTAGAAGAAGACATCTATGTATCGCGCTTGCATGGCTTTCGCCTTTAAGGCCGCCTCAGTGGGTGGCCTCTTTCATTTCTGCTCGTCCTCTGTCTACCACCCCAAAAGAACTCGCGGTTGCCGGTCACTTGAAAAAGAGCACTCCAATGAGCATGAGGGCCACATATCCCCCAGCCATCAGGATAGTCGGCGCGTGGGATGTCGTGGCTGGGTTTCGATAGGTCAGAATCATTTGAAAGAGCATGGTGCCAAAGAGGAGCAGCACCACGCTGATCAGGAAGAAACCGAGTCCGGCGTCCGACATTCCCGAAGAATATCACCCAGGTTGTAGTGTCCTAATTCACAAGTGCGAGTGTGCGCATTAGGACAGCGCTAGGATTGGCTCCAAATCAACACCGGCTTAATCCGCCTTTCGAGTTCGTTCCGAAGCGCGTGCACGCGAGGGTCCGCTGATCGCTCGGCGCAAAGGGCGAACTGACGCACTGATCCCGCAAGCGCTCGGTGCTCGGCCGCCGTCCGCGTTACCGCTGGATCAGCCAACCGCATTACAACGGCGCCCAGCCTCACCAGGGCTTCATCCAGCGCACTGTCGATTTTTGTGAGTTCGGGTCTCACAGGCTTCTCCTGTGAGCTAATTAGCGGCGTGAAAGCGCGTTCCGATCTCGCCGGCGGTATGGCTAACAGAGCGTGAAGTGCCATTAAGAGGTTTGACCGTTAGACGCGGCGCTTGCTGCAGCGGGCTGCCCACCGAGATGTGGTAAGCAGTGTCCTAATTTCAGAAATGCAAACATTGGTTGCCGTACACTGGATATTCTCGGATTCAGTGTTTTACTAATGCGATGTGGTCGCAAACCTGGATCTGGCAGCACGCTTGGCACGTCATTATTGGCGTGGGCTGCTTTGCCCTATGGTTCTTGTTCAGAGTCCTCGGCAACGCCGTGGGCTTTTATTGGCAAAACAAGCCATACACCGATCAGATGCACGCCGAAAAGCGCGGCAGAGAACGGATCATGGAAAGCTTTGATCGCGAGCATTGCGAATAAGGCCGCCTCTGTGGGCGGCCTCTCTTCATGGGTCGAGGCGAGCGATCCGCTCGCGCCAGACTAATAACAATTCCGCCGTCGCCCTAATAAACGAGATCGAAGATGTCCGCGGCTGTCTGCAACCATTTCAAGCGGTCTCTGGCGGGCCAATCCGCTTGCCGGTCTTGCCACGAAGAAACGGCCCCGGCCGAGTAGACCGGGACCGCTTTTACCCGCGGACCAGGTCTTGGGGGACCGATGCGAGCAACTTAGAATAGCAGTTGCGGTCCCACATCCATTCTAAAACCTATTTGAGATTCAGTGTCGTAATCTGCTTTCCCGAGTGCAGCGCCTGAACCTTTTGGCGTCTGGCCCGTACCTATTACGAGCTGGGGATTATCGGGCTCAGCTTTCGAAAGCAGCGCCTCTGGGCATCGTTTCAAGCCCGGAGGCGCTGTTGGTTTAAGTGTCCTGGTTCCCACCACAAGACGGCAGCATGGGGGTGGGTACTGGCCCCTTTCCATCCCTTCGCAAGGTGAATGGTCCCTTTAGATTTCGCGAGCGGTCCCTTTCAATTGACTCGCTTCCGCAGATTTACGGCCTCATAGTCTGAAACCATCACCGCTCTGATCGTGGCATCTATCGGTGATGAGATCGCCGGTTGCGCTCCCGCCCATTTCAACAGGGTATGCGAGGAGCGCAAACCATGTGCGAAAAGTGCAAAGAGATCGACGCGCATAACGCTCGCTACGAGTTGCTTAGGGGTCAAAAGACCGACGTGATTTTTCTCGCGGGTCTCGCAGAAGTTTTGAAAAACTACCTGGCAGAGAAAATCGCGCTGCACCCGACATCTATGTAAGGCCGCCTCGAGTTGGCGGCCTCATTCATTTTCACGTCCGACAGAGGCAAGCCAGAACGGCCCCACTTGCGAGGGACACCAAGCAAGCGGGGCCGTTGATGGGTGGCAGACCTGAGAAATCTCTACCCCCCATCCAGCCAGCTACGGCCGGCAACAGCGTCAGTTTCAGTGTCCCAATCCGCCTTGCGGCGCTGCTTAAACAAGCGTCACCCCCACTCGGCGGTTTGCCACATTCCGGAATCGAAAGGGGTCACCTCGCGGCGACCCCAATGGCCGGTAAATTTGCGCGTAATGAAATCCCTCCTCCGGCAACGACCAGCGTAAAGTTTTCCACAGGCGAAGGTAGCCGGATAAATACTGTCTGCAGTTCTGTCCTAATCCACCGTCACGCGTGTCCTGATTGGTCCCTTTTGACGCAGGGTAATTGCCACTTTTTCCCGATTATATTAGGAAACAATGGCAAGATGGATAAATGACCCGCGGCCATGGCTAAGAAATCTGACAGGACACCCGCGCCTATTTGCACGGAATGCGGGGGTCGAATGTCTTACTCGGCGATGCTGCCGAAAACCGAAGACCGGCCGGTGGCAAATGTATATCGGTGCGATCACTGCGGTGAGACCGTCATCAAGCCGAAGCAATAACACCGCCACCGTTGGCTGCTTATTCTCGGACAAATACCACGTCGCGTGGTGGCGTGGCCTATCGCATCGGTCTTAACCAGCGGCGGACGTTTGGGCATCCAGGCCCCTCGCGAAGCCCCGAATTAGATGGACTCCCGAACACGGGAAGCGCTCAGTCAAGTCGATGAAAACAGCACTTCTGTTGACGCTGCTCGCTATCGCCCCTTCAGTCGAGGGAACGCCTGCGGTTGAGCCGGTCCCGAACGAGCTTCCATCCATCCACGAGCAGATTAAAGCGGATCGAGCGAGGGCAAAAGCAGACGAGGAAAACGATTCAAAGGCCCGCTACTGGGATCGCGACGCCGATGGTAAGCGGCCTTGGGACCTTCCAAAGGAAACCCGCTGACGAAGCAATAACGCCGCCTCGGTTGGCAGCCTCTGTTATTCGTTATGCGCGCGGGGCGAAGCGATCAGCTCGTGCAAAACTGAAGACAATCCACCGACGACATCCGCGAAAAACGCCAGTCACTCTCTTGGGTCATCCTGTCCCGATTTGAGGTCGCGCTGGATCGCCAGCGCATCGGCCGGGTCGTGAAACGCAAGATAGGCATCGACCAGACAGGTCACGCCAAAAATGGCGATCACAGCAGCCAACAACATGCCGCCGATCCACATCAGTATTTCCCTGGCCGGATAGGTCCCAAACATGCGGACAGCTTTTTTTTGCGGGCGACAAATGAAAAGCCCCGACTGCGCCGAGAACACAGCAGGGCCGACTTGATCCGTGTTGGGCAATCCTGGCCGGATCGCCCCTCACCTAGCCGATTGAGCTTACGCGCGCCTTACACCGCGCGGCCCCGAACGAAACCCCACCGTGCCGCGCTGGCACACGGCGGGGCCTGATGACAACCGAAGGGTATGAGGGGACTTCGGGGTCATCCAGCCAGATACGAAGCGACCCGCGGGTCGGTTTCAGCATCTTCATTCGCCGGAGCGAGCGTCCCCGCCCGGTATCTTGGTAGAGATCAGACCAACACGCTCACGTTGGATGATCGGCGGCTTCCTTTCGAACGGGATATTGCCTCGTTTTGGAACGAAGCCGGCGGGCGCGGCGTTGTTGCTGCATGGCACAAAAGGTGCTTTGGTTTGATCATGCTTGAACTAGTGGTCGCCTGCATATTCGGTGTAGGCTTCTGCGCCGGGTACGGCGTTCGGGCGCTTGTCTCACGCCGACGGCGAAGATCATACCGACGCTCCCTGGCCTGAGGCGGCAGCAAACCTGCCTCGGCAACGTGGGCGGGGTCGCGTTCGACCCCCGTGTGCGAATTTGTGTTTGAGATGATTCAAATCAAGTCGGGCATGTCGAGGCTGGCCTTTTGCATTTGGATGGCCGCCTTCAAAAATCCCTTCGAGAGACGAATTAGATGGACTTCCGAAGCGAACACGCGCCTAGTCGATTCATCGCCGCGCTGCCTTTTGGCTCATATCGGTGACTGAGAGTCCGGTAACGCTCCCGCCCAATGTTGGAAGGAGCGCATATGGCCTGGTTTCTCGACGAATCCCCGACACTTTACGAACGCCTCACACTCGAAAAGAAGCGTATTCAAATTGAGCTGGATCTGGCTGGACCCGGCTCGATAAGAGACCGGCTTCTGAAGAAGCTTCGTGAACTCCACACCGCGACGCACATCAATGACTGGCTTTCATCGCCGGGTTTGCGCGCACCAACCTGATCAACCCGGCGGAGAACGCTTCAGGCGACCGCACCCTCTCTGACGTCGTTGCGATGAGGTGTGTGAAGCGCGATCCGAGAGAGTGCTTCACGGCAAAACAAAAGGCCCCACCACGCGCAGAACGTGGTGAGGCCAAGCTGATCCGTTTTTGGGGGCTTGTTCCTAGGCGGACCGTCTCGATCCTAGCGAACCGAGCTTACATGCGCCTTACATCGCAAGTGTTGCCGATCCCCGCTGTGGCGGCGCCTCTGCGATTCCCAACACAAAAACAAAAACGGCCCCGTCACGCTGAGGGTGCGTGCCGAGGCCGCCTGCCCCTTGGGTGTTCCGGGGGACCAGAACTTGAGGGCAGCGCAACATAACGAACGGCCGTGAAGGAGAGTGTGAGCCCATTCACAAGTGGGCCCTTTAGAATTTGCGGCTGATGTATTTTTCGACCGGCACGCGGCAGTTTTCTTTGAGGCGGCCACCAACGCCCGCTTTCATCGAACCGCGAACGAGCGGCCTCCTCCGAATGGATGATGAACCTTCTGACGAGCTGGCTAGACTT
>Ga0210387_10000082_pt1 | contig 67779 bp, 62 predicted proteins | sample IncBWC7OmetaG_FD_160108 | JGI IMG/M metagenome (GOLD analysis project Ga0210387, IMG submission 160108) | Forest soil microbial communities from Barre Woods Harvard Forest LTER site, Petersham, Massachusetts, United States - Inc-BW-C-7-O ... | reverse complement strand
AATGGCGGTTGATCGTCCACAAGATCGGCGCCATCCCGAGGACGACGAGGAACATCGCCCAATCGCGATAAGCCATGACCCCGGCGGCAAAAAGCATCTGCCCCGCCTGCACGATGCTGATAAAAAACACATCCTGGATGCCCACGCGCAACGCCTCCACATCGGACGTCACTCGGCTGATGATGCCGCCGACTTTCATGCGGTGGAAAAACGCCATCGGCATGCGCTGCATGGTGGAAAAAATATCGCGGCGCAGGGCATTGACGACGGTCTCGCCCACCTCGAGCGCCAGCCGCTGGCGGAAATGAAACAGCCCGTCGGTCAGCACCGCGAGCACGCCGTAGCCGGCCAGCGCCTTCCACAGCAGCGAAAGGTCGCGCTGTGCGAACGGCTCGCGCGTGAAGCCCGCGATGAGGTTGCCGATGACGAGGCTCGAGACCCACACCAGGGCGGGCAATTGCACCGAGCGCAAAGCCGTCAGGAGAATCAGCCAGTTGCGCTTGGCGGCGATGGGCCGAGTGTAGCCCATGAGCCGGCGGATGAGGCCCCAATCGAGCGGTTTCTGCAGTTCCCCATATTCGTCATCGTCCACGCGATGAATGAGCATCGGCACGCGGCGGGGCGGCGGGGCGGGACTCGGATTGGTCAGCGCGGGGTTCATGCCGCGCCTTTCGTTTCCGCCTCGGCCTGCAACTCGCGGTTGTCCACCAGCTGCAGGTTGGCCACGCTGAGATACGGGCCGGGAGTTTTCATCAGCTGCTCGTGCGTGCCCTGCTGCACGATGCGGCCGTGTTCCATCACGATGACGAAGTCGGCGCGGCGCAGCGTGCTGAGGCGGTGCGCGACGATGAACGTCGTGCGCCCGGCGATGGCGCGGTCGAGCGCCTCGAAAATTTCGTGCTCGGTCTCCGAGTCGATGGCCGCCGTCGGGTCGTCGAGCAGCAGGATGGCCGGCTCGAGCAGCACAGCGCGCGCGATGGCCAGGCGCTGGCGCTGCCCGCCGGAAAGGCTCTGCCCGCTTTCGCTGATCACCGTGTCGTAGCCCTGCGGCAGCCTCATGATGAAATCGTGCGCGGCGGCGATGCGCGCGGCCTTTTCGATCTGCGCCGGCGTCGCCTCGGGATGGCCAAAGGCGATGTTGGCCGCGATCGTGTTGCTGAAGAGGAAACTTTCCTGGAAAACGAGGCCGATGTTGCGGCGCAGGTCGTCGAGCCGGAGGCGGCGCACATCCAGCCCGTCGACCAGCACGCGGCCGGCCGTGGGATCGAAGAAGCGCGGGATGAGGCTCATCAAAACGCTCTTGCCCGCGCCGGTCGTGCCGAGGATGGCGATGCACTGGCCGGGTTTCACCTCGAGGTTGATGTCGCGCAGCACGGGATCGATGCCGAGGTAGGAAAAGGTCACGTTCTCGAAGCGCACCACGCCCTCGAGTTTCGGGCGGCCCAGGGCGTCGGGCGCGCTCTGCACTTCGACCGGGGCATCGAGGATTTCAAACACGCGCCGCGCGCCGATCAGCGATTGCTGCACGCTGTTCACGATCTGCGCGACGTTGTTGACCTGGCCGGAAAACTGGTCGAGCAGGCCGGCGAAGACAACCAGACCGGCGCCGAGCGGCAGCCGGTCGTGGGCCACGAGCCAGCCGCCGTAGCCAAGCAGGACCATGACGTTGATCCGCGTGAGAAAACCAATCGCGGGCGTAAACAAGCTCACGCGCCAGAAGATGCCGCGCTGCTGGTCGAAGACCGCCTGGTTGCTGCGGTCGAACTTCTGGCGGTCCTCGGCCTCGCGGCCAAAGGCCTTGGTCACGGCGATGCCCTGGATGCTCTCGGCCAGGTTCTGCACCATGACTTCCACCAGCTCGCGGTTGCGCGCGTACTTCGGCTGGATGCGGCGCGAGAACCACACCGCCATCGCCCACAGCAACGGGGTCGTCGCCAGGCACGCCGCCGTGAGGCCCGGCGAAAGGCTCGCCATGTAGATGATGTAAACGGTCAGCGAGATGATCATGATCACGCTCTGCACGAGCACCTGCTCGATAAACATGCGCACCGACTGCACGTCGCCCGTGACGCGCGTGATGATCGAGCCGGTCGTGTTGGCGTCAAAAAAACGGAAGCTCAGCCGCTGCAGCTGGCGGTAAACCTCATCGCGCAGGTGGACCACGAGCTCCTGCTGGGTGAGGCGGTTGAGCAGAAGGCTGTAGCAATAATTGAGCGCGGCCCGGCCCGCGGCCAGTCCGAGGATGATGGCGCCGATCAGCGCGAGAACATCAAGTGCGGGCCAGTTGTCCGGCAGCGCCAGATGGAGCTGGTTGGGCGACAGCGGCACATGCTCGACCTTGTGGCGGATGAAATCGATGCCGATGCCCGTGAGGCTGAGCCCAAAAAGGCCCATCGTCAGCAGCACGAGCTGCAGGCCGAGCACCTGGAAGCAGCGCAACCGATAACGCCACGCGAGGGCAAAGAGCCGCCGGATGAGCTTGCCGTTGGTGTAAATCGCATCGGCCTGGGTGTTCGTAAGCATGGTCAAATCCGCGCGAGCATGCGTCCGCCGCGAGGATCGCGCACGCTACGCGCCCCGCCGAGGATTTCACGAACTATTTCCGATGCGGCCGCGCCGGCGCAATCCCGCCCGCTACGGTGAATCTCCCGGGGGCAACGGCTGCGGATACGGCTGCGCCTGCGGGTATGGCTGCGCCTGCGGATACGGTTGTGCCTGCGGGTATGGCTGGTTTACTCCCGCTGGATATTGTTGCTGCGCTTGCGCACGCATGGCACGGCGCCGCCTGATTTCCTCGGCGATGCGTTCAAGGCGCATGCGTTCGTCTGCCGGGCTGGCGCCTCCCATGCCTGGCTGCATCATCTGGGGCGGCCCCATCATCGGCATCTGCTGCATCGGCATGGGCATGGGCATTCTCATGGCTTGCTGCTGCATCGACATGGCCCCGACTCTCGGCTGCGCCAAGGACAGCGTGAGTTCGCGACCTTGGTATTCGACGGTCACGCGATTGTGGGCCGCATCATGCGCGCGCACCACGAACGGCTGGCCGGCCGCATTGAGGCCGATCCATACATTGATGTGGCCGGACTGGTCGCAAAGATTGAATTTATAGCCATCCGGCCCGGACAGGATGCCATGCAGCTCCAAAGGCGAATTGGCCGCTGCCGCACTCAGGTCAGAATTGCTGTTCAGCGGCGCAAACGGTGAGGTGGGTGTCAGCTCCACCGCGCGCACACCTATTCCAGCGATGCTCGCAACGGCCAAAACGAGCAACGTGGAACCACGGTAGAAAGCATGCGAGGGATTCATTGGCATTCGGGGAATCCATAGTGAAGACTATATCAGGCTACGGGTCAAGTTGCGCGAACCGCCCAGCCGAAATTCGCTTGCCTCACCCCCGCGCCCCGGACACTTTGCGCCCCGCCTGCTATTTGACTTTCCTGCTTGGTGAATTGTCAGGTGAGCCCCGGTTCGCTGATGATTTGAAACTCGACAGTCGGGAACGGGTGGGATCCGCACAGGCCACATCAAGCAGATGAACACCAAGTTATACGTGGGAAACATCCCGTTCTCCACCACCGCGCAGGATCTTCAGGACCTGTTTGCCCAAGCCGGAGCCGTCGCCTCCGTTGACCTCATCTTCGACAAACTCACGGGCCGCTCGCGCGGTTTCGCCTTTGTCGCCATGACCACCGGCGAGGAAGCCCAACACGCCATCGAGAAACTCCACGGCCACTCCATGGACGGCCGCGCCATCACCGTCAACGAGGCGCGCCCAAAGGAAGACCGCCCGGCCCGTTCGTTCGAGGGCGGCGAACGCCGCGGCTTCGGCGGCGGTGGACGCGGCGGCGGCCATCACGGCCACCGGAGCGAGCGCGGCGAACGCGGCGGCAACTGGGAACGCCGCGGATAATTCCCGCGATTTTCACTGCATAAAACTTGCTCGGCCGGGCCACCGCCCGGCCTTTTTGCTTTTCCGGAGTTAGGGCGGGTTATCCCTAACCCGCCGCTAAAGCGGTTTTAAAATTAGTGTCGCCACAAAGGGTCACAAAGAACCGAGCGCACAATCCCTCTTTGAGCGCTTACCAAGTTGTCCAAGCAGAGGGAAAGACATCCTGCCCTAGTCCGGGCCATAGGGTTACGGCTCCATTTATAAATTTACTAAAGCCTCCGCCTGGTTGCCATCCTTCGCCAAGGCTGCTCTTCTTCAGCGGGCTCCTCACCCCCGCCGGCCCAAGGAACATGAAAAACTTTTCCCGCGCTAACTTCATCGTTGCTGCACTCCTCCTCGCCTTCGCCGGCTGCGCCCGGCACGGGCCGCCGGCCTGGCAGGGTTACCTCGAGGGCGAATTCGTTTACGTCGCCGCGCCACTCGGCGGACAATTGGAAACCCTGTCCGTGCAAAAAGGCGCGCAGGTCGCCGCGGGCGCCCCGCTCTTCACGCTCGAACGCTCGGCCGAACTCGCCGCCCAGCACCAGGCCGCCGCCCGCCTCGCCGACCTGGGCAAGGGCCAGCGGCCCACCGAGCTGGCCGCGCTCCAGGCCCACCTCGATCAAGCGCGCGCCACCGCCGAGCTTTCCAGCCGCGAGCTCGCGCGAGAGGAAAAACTTTTTGCCGACAACACTTTCACCGCCAACGAACTCGATCGCGCGCGCCTCACCCATGAGGCCAACCTCCGCGCGGCCGACCAGCTTGCGGCCGAGCTTGAAACCGCGCGGCTCGGCAGCCGGCCCGACGTCATCGAGGCCGCCCAGGCCGCCCTCGCCCAGGCCGACTGGAGCGTCGCGCAAAAATCCCAGTTTTCACCCTGCGCCGGCCTGGTGTTCGACACGCTCTACCGCACGGGTGAATTCGTGGCCGCCGGCAACCCGGTCGTGGCGCTGCTGCCGCCGGAAAACATCAAGGTGCGCTTTTTTGTGCCCGAGGCCGCCTTCGCGGCGCTGCGGGCCGGCGCCACCGTGCACGTGACGGTGGCCGGAGGCAGCCCGCTCGACGCCCGCATCAGCTACCTGTCGCCCCAACCCGAATACACGCCGCCCGTCCTCTACAACCGCGACAACCGCGAAAAACTCGTCTTCATGGTCGAGGCCGTGTTTTCCGCCGCCGACGCGCGCAACCTCCATCCCGGCCAGCCCGTCGACGTGGCGCCTTGATTTTGTCATTCCGGGCTCAGCGAGGAATCCCATGAAGGCCGACCCTGAAAACTTCGCCATCGACGTCACGGGCGTGACAAAAAAATTCGGCGACAAGACCGTCGTCAACGCCATCGACCTCTCGGTGCGCCGCGGCGAGATCTACGGCTTCCTCGGTCCCAACGGCAGCGGCAAGACCACCTTCATCCGCATGCTTTGCGGCCTGCTCACGCCCGACGCCGGCACCGGCACCTGCCTCGGCTACGACATCCGCACCCAACAGGCCGAGATCAAGCGCCATGTCGGCTACATGACCCAGCGCTTCAGCTATTACGAAGACCTGAGCATCCGCGAAAACCTCGATTTCATCGCGCGCATCTACGCCGTGCCCGACCGCGCCGCCGCCGTGCAGCGCAGCCTCGAGCGCCTCGGCCTGCAAAACCGCAGCCGCCAGCTCGCGGGCCAGCTTTCCGGCGGCTGGAAACAGCGGCTTGCGCTCGCCGCCTGCCTCATCCACCAGCCGCAGCTGCTCCTCCTCGACGAGCCCACCGCCGGCGTGGACCCGAAGGCGCGCCGCGATTTTTGGGACGAAATCCACCAGCTCGCCGCCGGCGGCATCACCGTGCTCATCACCACGCACTACATGGACGAGGCCGAGCGCTGCCACCGCCTCGCCTACCTCGCCTACGGCAACCTGCTCACCCGCGGCACGCTCGACGAAGTGCTGGCCGCCGCAAAACTCACCACCTGGACGGTCACCGGGCCCGGGCTGCGCGAGCTGGCCGGCTCGCTGCGCGGCCGCGATGGCGTCGAGCAAGTGGTCGCCTTTGGCAACACCCTCCACATCAGCGGACGCAACACAGGAAAACTGGAGGCCGCCATCGCCGCCGTGCGCGACCCGCGGCACCAGTGGACGTGCGTCCGCTCCGGCCTCGAGGACGTGTTCATCAGCCTGATGGAAACCGCGCGGGACAACTTTTCGTGACCATGCACCGCTTCTCTTTTCACCGCCTCTGGGCCATGGTGCTCAAGGAATTCATCCAGATGCGGCGCGACCGCGTGACGTTCGCGATGATGATCGGCGTCCCGCTCATCCAGCTCACGCTTTTCGGTTTTGCCATCAACTCCGACCCGAAACATCTGCCGACCGCCCTCCGCGATGCCGACCACGGGCCGTTCGCGCGCACGCTCGTCGCCGCGCTGGGGAACAGCGATTACTTTGCGCTCACCCGGGAGGCGACCACCGAGGCCGGGGCGCAACAGCTCCTGCAACTTCGCGAAGTCCAGTTCGTGATCAACATTCCCGTGGATTTCACGCGCAAGCTGCTCCGCGGCGAGCGGCCCACCGTGCTGATTGAGGCCGACGCCACCGATCCCGCCGCGACCGGCCCCGCGCTGAACGCCGTGCGCGCCGTCGCGGACACGGTGTTTGACCGCGATCTGCCGGGGCCGCTCACCCGCCTCCGGGCCAGGCCGGGGCCCGTCGATTTCGAGATCCACGCGCACTACAACCCCGAAAACATCACGCAATACAACATCGTGCCCGGCCTCATGGGCATCGTGCTCACGATGACGATGGTCATGATCACCGGCCTCGCGATCACGCGCGAACGCGAGCGCGGCACGATGGAAAACCTCCTCGCCACTCCCGTGCGCCCGTTCGAGGTGATGGTCGGAAAAATCCTGCCCTACATCGTCGTCGGCTACATCCAGGTCACGCTCATCCTCATCGCCGCGCGGTTCATCTTCGATGTGCCGATGGTCGGCAGCCTGCCGCTGCTCTACGCCGTGGCGCTGGTCTTCATCACCGCGAATCTTGCGGTCGGCATCACCTTCTCGACCCTCGCGCAAAACCAGCTCCAGGCCGTGCAGATGTCGTTCTTCTTTTTCCTGCCGTCCATCCTGCTCTCGGGTTTCATGTTCCCGTTCCGCGGCATGCCGGAATGGGCGCAGTGGGTCGGCACCTGCCTGCCCAACACCCATTTCCTGCGCATCGTGCGCGGCATTCTCCTCAAGGGCAACGGCCTCGCCGAGATCGCGCCCGAGATCTGGCCGCTGCTGGTCTTCGTCGCCGTCGCCATGACGATCGGCGTGAAACGCTACCGCCAGACGCTGGACTGAGAAGCGGTGGATCAGTTTGCTTGTGGGAGGGGCTTGATGCCCCGACCTGTCGCGGGGTAAACCCGCTCCCACATTCTTCAGAAAAACAATTACACTGCCGACTGAGGCCCGAGCTTGACCTCTAGTAATGCTGGTAATACCTTTATTACTTGTCATGCAGACGCTCTCGATCAGCAAGCTCACCAGCAAAAGCCAGGCGACCATCCCGGAACGCGTGCGTCGGAAGCTCGGGGTGAAGCCCGGTGACTCGGTGGCATTCAAATACAAAAGCGGGCAGGTCTATTTGCAGAAGGCCCGTTCCATCGATCGCATCTTCGCCAATGCCGTCGAGGAAACGCTGCAAGACGAATGGCAATCGCCGCACGACGAGCGGGCCTACCGCGACCTTTGACCACCGGTGAAACCCTTTGATGTCATCGTCGTGCCATTCCCGTTCACGGATAGTGCGGCGGTGAAGCGGCGCCCCGCGCTGGTGCTTTCCGCCCAGGCTTTCAACGATCGCGCGGCCCATCTGGTGCTGGCCATGATCACCAGCCGCGAAAATCGCGGCTGGCCGCTCGACGTGGAAATCCGGGATTTGTCGGCGGCCGGCTTGGGCCACGCATCGATCGTGCGCATGAAAATTTTCACCCTCGACGAGCGATTCGTGCTGCGCAAAGCCGGGTCGCTGGCCGAACCCGACCGCGCAGGAGTGCAACGGTCCCTGCGCCTGCTGCTGCCGCTCTGAAGCGGCGCACCCGCGCCAGACATTGGATAGAGCGCCCGGCATAGTTGCCTACACCAAGGTCGCAAAGTAGCGCGAAGAGCCGTTGGAATTTCGCCATCAAAGGCAAAAACAGGGCTCGTTTGGAAATTTGATTCGAGCCAACACCGGTCGCTTCGCGTCCCTCGGCGACCTTCGTGTTGAAATGTTTTTGAAATCCCCTACCCTTTTTTTTCCGCCATCTGTTTTGCCAGCGGTCCGTCGAACACGATCGTCTGCGACGTGGGCACAAACGCCAGGCCGCGCCCCGCCACCGCGCGCATGATGGCCAGATTGATCCGCTCGCGCAGCGCCATGTGCTTCTGAAAATCCGGCCCCTTGGTCATGTAAACCACCCAGATGCCGAGCGCCGCCGCGTTGTAGTCGCGAAAATAAACCATGACCGAACCGGGCTCCACGTCCTCTTCGCGCAGGATGATCTGGCGCAGGTCATCGACGACGGCCGTCATTTTCTCCGGGGTCGCGTCGTACGTCAGGTTGATGACCTGCTCCACGCGGCGCTGGGTGAAGCGCGAGAGATTGTTGATCATCTCGGTGGCCACGGTCTTGTTCGGCACCACGACCAGCGACTTGTCCACCGTGCGAATCTTGGTCGAGCGCAGCCCGATGTCCTCGACCGTGCCGGTGGTCGTGCCGATCGTCACCGTCTCGCCGATTTTGAACGGCTGGTCGAGGGCCACGACCACCGAGCCGAAGAAGTTGGCGATGGTGTCCTGCGCCGCGAGCGCAAAGGCCAGGCCGCCGATGCCGAGGCCGGCGAGAAACGCTTTGACGTCGGCCCCCAGGCTCTGGGCGATCAGCAAGGCGCCAAAGATGATGCCGGCCGTGATCAGCGCTTTCTTGATCCAGGGCATGAACGGGGCGATGTCGAGGCGCCGGTCGATCGCGACCTGATGCAGGTGATCGAGCAGCGCGTTGGCCGCACGGAGCACGCCCCAGAAAATGACCAGCGAAAAGGAAACGGTCGCCGCGAGGTCGACGTAATAGCGGGTCAGCTCCGAAAGCTTGAGCGCGTTGAGCGCGCAAAAGATGCCGAGCAAACCCACGAATACGCCGGCCGGGTTTTCCAGCACTGGAAACAACCGAAGGCGCAGCCCGGTCCTCGATCCGCCCCCCGTTTTGTGCAGCCGCTTGATGATGAGCGCCGGGATCACGCGGCGAAACAGCAGCGTCATCAGGAGAAAAAACGCCGCCACGCCGTAGTGGGTCAGGGCATTGGCATTCTCGTCGACGTTGAAAAACCCGAGCACCGAATCCACGATGCGCTCGATCAAGCCGGTGGCCGCCACGACCGCGGGTTTCTCCTGCTCGCGCGCGAGCACGGTTGCCGCCGCGGCCTGCCGCTTCAATTCGTCGTCGGGCGTGGCGTGGCTTTTTTCCGGCGGCGCAGTCGTGGACGGCGGTTCCGTCGCAGGCGCCGTGCTGGCCGGCGGGCTCGCGGCCGGGGCGGGCGCCGCATTGTCCGCGGCACGTGCCACCGGCCACGCGGCCGACAGGGCGAATAATAAAAGTAAAATCCATCGCTTCATCTCCGCGCAGTGAAGAAGCGACCGCCCGGGTGTCAAAGAGTTCCTTGCGATTTTATTCATTTGGTCGGGCTCGCTCCCCGAGCGGGCCGCGGCGCGTTGAGGCAACGCGCCCGACCAGCCAATAGCGGAAGGCCTCCCTCTTTTCACTTCGCGCGACGCAGGGCTCCCTTGTTACTTGTCACTTGATACCTGCACCTCGGCTTACCCGTTTCCTTGCACTTGCACCCACGCACCAGCCCGCACCATGCTGGGGAGTGTTTTGCGCCGCCATCAATGCCGTGACGCCGCTGCCGGGGTGGGCTTGGACGGCTTTTTTCGTTTTCATCGCCGCCATGCTCGCCCTCGACCTCGGACTTTTTCGCCGCGGCGAGCATGACGTGCGCATGCGCGAAGCCCTCGCCTGGTGCGGCGTGTGGGTCGGCCTCGCCCTCGCCTTCAACGCCCTGCTCTGGTTCTGGCTCGGCCCCGAGCCCGCGCAGCAGTTTCTCGCCGCCTACCTCGTCGAGCTCTGCATGAGCGTGGACAACATTTTTTTGTTCATCCTCGTCTTTGCCTATTTTCAAACCGCGCCGGCCTGGCGGCACCGCGTGCTGTTCTGGGGCATCATCGGCGCCGTGATCATGCGCAGCGCCTTCATCCTCGTCGGCCTGGGCGCGCTGCACCGCTTCCACTGGGTGATTTACCTCTTCGGCGCGTTTCTCGTCTATACCGGCGTCAAGATGGCCTGGGTGAAAAAAGCCGCGGACGAAATCCATCCCGAAAAAAATCCCGCCGTGCGGCTGTTCCGCCGCTGCTTCCCCGTCGCCGCCAATTTTTCCGGTGCAAAATTCTTCACGCGCGAGTCCGGTCGCCGCGTGGCCACACCCCTGCTCCTCGTGCTGCTCGTCGTCGAAACGGCCGACCTCATTTTCGCGCTCGATTCGCTACCCGCCGTGCTCGCCATCACCGGCCGCGCCTTTGTTGCGCTCACCTCGAACATCTTCGCCATCCTCGGCCTGCGTTCGCTTTATTTTGCGCTGAGCGGCGTCATGCAACTCTTCCGCTTCCTCCAGCCCGGCCTCGCCGTCATCCTTGTTTTCATCGGCGTGAAAATGCTGGCCTCGCGCTGGCTCGAGATTTCCACCGCCCGCTCGCTCGGCGTCATCGTCGCCGTGCTGGCCGTGTCCGTCCTGCTATCGCTACTCATCCGCGAACCGCTGAAGAAAAGTTGAGCCGGATTTTAACCACGGATCGAACTTAACCGCTAATGGACGCTAATTCACGCTAATAGGCTGCTATCGGCATCGATCTGTGATCAGTGCACATAAGTGTTCATCCGTGGTTAAACCCAACCGAGGTAAAAATTCGCGTTTATTCGCGTGAATTTGCGGTTAAATAATCTGAATCAAATCCGCGCCGATCCGCGGGATCCGTGCTATCCGCGGGAAAAATTCATTCTATGAATCGTTTAGTCCACTCCGGCCGCGGCAGCGGACACGTTCTCCACGGACCGAAAATCTTGTACCGCGTGCGCGACACAAGCTTGTAGCCCGCGTCGCGCACGAACCGCGGAAACATATACAATAACGCCGCGAGCACGCGGCTCCCGCCACCGCACATCCACAACGCACCGGCAACCCCGTCGGTCCGCAGCGCGAAACGAGGCTCCGATCGTTTGGCCCAATCCGGCACGAGCACGAGCGTGCTGAAATCCTCCGTCGGCAACCCGTGCAAGCGCAGAAACTCCTGTGCCGGCTCGCTCTGCAGCGCCGCAAAGCGCAGCACCCCGCGGCCGTCGAGTCGCAGCAGCATCCGCACCACCCGGTTGCACAACCCGCACTCACCGTCGTACAGCAGCACCGGGCCGGGTCGGTCGTTCGAAGATTTCTCGCTCATGGTGAGGCAAGTTATTCTGCGTCCACCCAAAGGCAAACCAGCAACGCGGCCTTGTCATTGGTCATTCGTCATTTGCCCTGCCCTTCCGCCGCAACCTCGGCCACATCGGCCAGGTCGCACATCAGATCGGCCAGCGCCGCGAAACGATCGCTCAACTTCGCGTCGGCAAACCCGCCCACCTCGGCGTATTTCACTACACCGCCTTTCAGCTCAATGTTTCCTTTGGCGCCCGCCTGACGGGCCGCCATCAGTTTCGCGCGCAACTCAGGGATGAGCGCGGCACTCATAAAATCCGGCTGGTTGGTCTGCACAAACCACGCCTGGGCGAACTCCGCATCATCCACCACGGCTTCATGCGCGCCGAATAATTTCTCGATCTTGGCGACGAAGCCCCGCTTTTCCAACGAAAAGGTCAGCGCACCGGCCATCGCCGCCTGGATCGTCACCGCCGCCCAGGCCGTGCTCGATTTGCCGGTGCTGGTGACGTAGCTGAAGAAATCGGTCTTTTTTCCGCGCAACGTGCCGGTCACACAAGGCCGGCCCGTCCAGCCGGTTGCCGCCACGAACTCCAACCCGAGCTGCGCCGCCAGTTTTTGCAGGTTGTCCGTCGCGCGCTGCTTCTGAACCCTCCCGGCCCAAATCGCCAAACCAACAACCGCCACCATCACCAACGTAAAGAAGCCAAATGCCATCAAGGGAACCATGACTCCCGAACGTTAAGAAAAAATTTCGCCTGCGCCAGCGGGAAGAGTCTTTGACCGCGGATATCACGGATCCAAACCGGATTTTAACCGCTAATGGACGCTAATTCACCTACTTCGCTAAAGCTACGAAGGGCAGGCACTAATAGGCTGCTATGAAAAACTGTGCTGCTGCACTTTCTGCTCGCAACGACGGCCGGCAAAGTTTGCCACAGCCTGCAAACATCCGGTCAAGAATTAGGGTGTGTCTTCAAATTGGCATGGCCCGCCGTGAAGAATCAAAATCCGGAATATTCGTGTTAATTCGCGTCCATTCGCGGTTAAAAATATCAGTGGTTCGAATGTATCGATCCGTATCCGCGTTAATCTGCGTCCATCCGCGGTTAAAAAACAGGGATTGGTCATTCAGCGTTCGACGTACACCGTGCCCTTCGGGGCCTAGGCAAAGAAGAGGCGTTACGTGCTCGACCCAAACGACCAACTATCCTCTCAAATGATCTCCATGTAATCCAGATCCTTGCCGTGCGTTTCCTCGAGCCCACGCAGCGCCCACAGCGCAATGACGATGCAGGCGAGCCCGATGACGAGGGCGCCGGGAACGATGCCGAGCCGTCCTTTGCAGTACTTGAACCCAAGCGTGATGGGCACGACGGCGCCCCGGGCAAAATTCGGCACCGTCGTCGCCACCGTCGCGCGAATGTTGGTGCCAAACTGCTCCGCCGCGATGGTGACGAACACCGCCCAATAGCCGACGCCGATACCCAGCAGCAGGATGGCTGCATAAAACACCGCGGCGCTCCGTCCCGCCGCCAGGAAGTACACCGCGATCGCAGCCAGCGTGAGCAGGAGGAAACTGAACAGGATCTTTTTGCGCGAAGCCAGGATCTGGCTCAGAAACCCGCTGGCAAAATCTCCGAACGCCAGCCCGAGATAGGCAAACATCACCGCATGGCCCGCCTTGATTTCGCCCTGGATGTGCAGCGCCTTCGCAAATTCCGGGGAGAAGGCGACCAGGATGCCGATGACAAACCAGCTCGGCATGCCAATGCCAATGCAACAAAGGTATTTTCCAAGGCGCGCCCAACTGGCAAACAAGGAAAAGAAATTACCGCGGGAGACTTGCCCTTCGCGGACATGCATCTGCTTGAACAGGCCGGACTCGGCCACGCTGACCCGCAGCGCCAGCAACACCAGCCCGAGTCCGCCGCCGATGAAATACGCCGTGCGCCAGTTGACGAGATCGGCCACCAGCCCGCCCGCGACCGCCCCCAGCACCCCCACCGTCGCGACGATCATCGTGCCGTAGCCGCGCGCTTCCTTCGACAACACCTCGGAGACCAGCGTGATGCTGCCGCCGAGTTCGCCCGCCAGCCCGACGCCCGCGATAAACCTCAACGCCGCGTAAGCCCCGATCGAGTGGACAAAACCGTTGGCAATGTTGGCCGCCGAATAAAGCAGGATCGAGCTGAACAGCAGCATGACGCGCCCCAGGCGGTCGCCGAGAATCCCAAAGATTATTCCGCCAATCAGCATTCCCGTCATTTGAAAATTAAAAAGGAAGATGCCGCGGCTGAGGAGCTGGTCGCCCGCGAAACCCAGTTCGGTCAGGCTCGCGCTGCGGACGATGTTGAACAGGATGAGATCGTAGATATCGACGAAGTAACCCAGCGCGCCGACGACTACGGCAGGCTGTAAAACTTCACGGGCGATGGATCGGCACGCAGGAGCGGAGACTTCGGTCATCACAACAGAAAGACATCTTCCACCTTCACGGTTCAAGACTCAACGTCCACCGCGCCCTTCGTAGCCTTGGCCAAGGAGGGCGATTCGCCGTTCACGGTTCAAGGTTTAGATTTTCAACCGCAGATGGACGCGAATGAACGCGGATATGAATTGGCTGATGTTACTTGCTTCGGCCTGGCGACCGCAGCGCTTCCTGCTCGCAACGACGGCCAGCAAAGCTTTTCACCCCTCCAATATCAGTGTAAATAAGTGGTTCCAAAAAGATCGAATGTTCTGTCTCCAATATTCGCGTGCATTCGCAGTTAAACTAAAGCAGGAAGCTTGACAGGAATGTAAATGCGAGTGACACTCAGTCGCATCAAATAACTGCCGCTCAAATGCCGATCAAAGCACTTGTATTCATCTGTTTAACTACTTTCGTTGCAGGCGCATCCCCTTCGAATCCTCCCGAAACAATCCCTGAAATCCGTTTCGCCAACCATCGTTTCTCGCCGCAGACACTGCTGGTTCAAGCCGGCCAACCGCTGCAAATCAAGGTGGTGAACTCGAGCCGGGAAAAGATCGAGTTCGAGAGCTTCAGCCTCAACCGCGAAAAGGTCATCGAACCCGGCGAGTCAATCACCGTGCGCCTGCCCGCGCTTCGCGCCGGCAGCTACGACTTCTTCGACGATTTCCACGACAACGTGCCGGAGGGCGTGATCGTCGCGGAGTCTGCAGACTCCGCCAACATCCAACGCCCAACTCCTGGCAACAAACCATGAGAACCGCATTCGCCAATTTCTGCTCAGCCTTGGATGTTGAATGTTGGATGTTGAGTGTTGGATGTTGGATGTTCGTGGCTTGCGCCACGTGCTCCGCCCAGGTCGATCCGTGGGAATTCGAGGTCTATCCCTACTCCACCACGCCGCGAGGAATCGCCGAGCTTGAAACCAGCAATGCCGTGGTCGCCCGCGGCCATGACGGCGGCGGCGAAGGCACGGCCAAGGGCGTTTTTCCCAGCGACAAGTTGTGGTACAACGCCTATGAACTCACGTACGGCCTCACCGACCGGATCGAAGCTGCGCTTTATGTCACCCTGGCCCAGCCCAACGGCCACGGGCTCCAGTGGGCCGGCGACAAGTTCAGATTGCGCGGAAGATTATTCGACCAGGATGTTTTGCCCGTGGACATCGGCTGGTACATCGAGCTGGAGTCCCACCAAACCCCGCAGTTCGACGACGCCGTTCGCGAACTGGAGTTGCGGCCAATTTTCGAGAAGGACTTCGGGCGGCTTTCGATCATGGCAAATCCGAAGTTCGAAAAAGTCCTGGCCGGAGCCGGACACCACAACGGGTTTGAGTTCGGTTATGTCGCCAGCCTGCACTACCGCTGGACCCGGCGCCTGTCGCCGGGCCTGGAATTCTACGGCGGGACGGGGCTCATCGACCAGGCCGATCCCCTCAGCACCCAACAACACTACCTCTTTCCCGTCATTTGGGGCGAACTGCCGCACGGCCTTGAATATAATTTCGGCGTGGGCTGCGGGCTCACGCCCGGCTCGGATCACCTCATCGTGAAATTTAACCTGGAGCTGGAGCGGTTCGTCGGCGCGATCTTCAAGGCGTCGGATCAGGGATGGTTTTGGTAGGAGTAGTTGGTAATTCGTGATTGGTCATTGGTTCTTTGTCATTGGCCGTCCAGCGTCCGTACCCATTGCCAAAGACGAACGCCCAAACCGTTTTTAACCGCGGATGAACGCGAATAGACGCGGATGGCTGACGAAAGATTTTTTTAACCGCTAGGGTGTGTCTTCAAATTGGCATGGCCCGCCGTGAAGAATCAAAATCCGGAATATTCGTGTTAATTCGCGTCCATTCGCGGTTAAAAAAGCAGGCGTTGGTCATTCAGCGTTCGCGCTATTTCCGCGACGTGAAGTTCACGCTCACGGAAGAGCTCACGCCGTACTGCTGGCCATCGGGCCCCGTGGTGGCGTGCGCGGACAGGCTCAGGTTGATATGCCAGTGCGGCAGCTTCGCGCACAAAGCGGGAAAAATGTTTTCCGCCGGCACGACGATCTTCGGATTGATGCTGAAAACTTGGAGCGCGTGCTTGCTCATCAAGGCGGTGGTGGCGCCGTTCAGGGAGGCGGAGACCGCGAAGTACTTGAATTCGCGCGTCGCGCCCACCGCGCCGTTCAGGGAATTCGAATGGAGCGCGTTCTTTCCATAGCCATCTGGCAGGGACGTATGCGCGAGCATATCGGCGCCGACGCTGGCGAAGCCGACCAAGTGCAGGCGCGCGGAGAGCGGCCGCGTGTAGGTGAAAAAGGGATCGGTATGGCGAAATCCATCACTCAGCGAAAGGGGCGGCCGGCCGATCGGGGTGGAGAAATTCAGGCCGACGCTCATCGCGGTGCCAATGGGCCCGGCCAGGCTGCGGTTGTATTTTATGCCGGTGGTCGCGCCATAGAATCCGTAGCGTGTCGCATCGCCCTCATTCGAGTCGCGCCAGACGTAGCTTTGCGCGCCGATATTGAAGTCGATGGACTTCGTCACCTTGACCCACATCCCCGCGTCCAGGCGAAAATATTTTCCCTGGAAAGGATTGCCTATACTCGGCCGCGCGTAGAACCAATACGCGCCGCGCGGGGCGAAAAACGGCAGGTTGGTGTCAACGAATTCCGGCAGCCGGTCCATGAAGCCAAGCAATCCCTGCGACGGCGGCGCGGCCGGGGTCGGGGTCGTCGTCTCGCTCCGCGCTTCTACAGAAAAAAAGCACGGCAATGCCAAAATCCAGAGGATCTGCTTAAGGGGTATTTTAATGATATAAACATGTCGTTTTTTCGCGCATTTTCAAAGCTATAAGCCCTTTATTCGGCTATTTATATCGGAGTATATTCAATCGGTTTTCATCTGCGGGTCTGGTCGGAATTCAGGCAATAAAAACGGTTGATATATATTTACTGCAAATCAGTTCTGTTGGTTCGGGCGGATCCGGGGATCGCGCAGCCTGGGCTTGCAAACGGCGGCTTGGGTGTTATCTTAGACTGCGTAGAGAGAATAAGTTACAAGTTATCCCCCAACCCAAAAATTGCCATGGGCCTGCCAATGAAAACGGCTTTGCTGCTCACCGGTGGCGGCGCTCGTGCCGCGTATCAGGTTGGGGTTTTGCGCAGCCTGGCCCGGGCCTACCCTGACCTGACGTTCCCCATCCTGACCGGCGTGTCGGCAGGCGTGATCAATGCCGCGCTGCTGGCCAGCACTCCCTCAAAATTTCCGGAAGCCGTGGAGGAACTGGTGAAGGATTGGGAGAGCCTCACGATCGACGATGTGTTCCACACGGAGTTTCACCATCTCAGTTTGAAGGTGCTGTCCTGGGGGCTCCGGCTGGTGTCGGGTGGCGTGCGCGTCGGGCCTTCCACGCATGCCCTGGTGAACACCTCCCCGTTGAAAGCCTTCCTGCACCGCGCGCTCAAGACGGAGGATGGCGTGTTGCGCGGGATCGAGGAAAATATCCGCCGCGGCAGCCTTTCGGCCCTGGGCATCATCACGACGAGTTACCCGACCGGGGAATCCGTGACTTGGGTCCAGGGAAAAGACGCCGTTGGGTGGGAAGGCCCGTCCCAGCGCGGGGTGCCGGCGCAGATCACCATCGATCACATCATGGCCTCGTGCGCCCTGCCGCTGGTTTTCCCGGCGGTGCGCCTCGCGGGCGGATGGCACGGCGACGGCGGGGTGCGGCTGGTTTCCCCGCTGGCACCGGCGATTCACCTCGGCGCGGACCGCCTCCTGGCCATTTCCACGCTCCTTGAGCCGGGCCATTGCGAGGCCCAGTTGCCGCTGGAAAAATATCCGCCGCCCGCCACCATCATCGGCCTGCTGCTCAATTCGATTTTTCTCGATACGCTCGATCGCGACGCGATGGAACTCCGGCTGGCGAACAAGCTGCTGGCCGGCCATCCGGATAGCCGCCGGCTCGGGCTCCAGCCCATGGAGGTGCTGCTGGTTCGCCCGTCCCAGGATCTCAGCGCGCTGGCCAGCGAATTCCAATCCGAGCTGCGCGGCACCTTTCGCCACATCGTGCGCGGCCTCGGCACGCACGAGACCAATCGGTCCGACTTTATCGCCACCCTGCTGTTTCAGCCGCTCTATATAAGAAAGGTCATGTCCATCGGTGAACAGGATGGAAATCGCCGGCTCGCCGAAATCGCCGCCTTCCTCGGCCTGCCGGCGCCACCGACCGCGGGGCCGCCGGCCGGAGGCCCCGCCAAGCCGGTGACCGTTGAAACCGCCTCGCCTTTCGTCATCTGATTCCGATGCCGATCACCTCGCTCACCTCCCACTGGCATAGTCTCGACCGCGCCACCGTGCTCAAGTTGCAGGGCCGCAAGCTTCACCGTTACCTGCGCGACTGCGTCCTGCCCTTTTCGGAACATTATCGAACCCTGTTCGGGAAGCTCGGCTTGTCAGCCGGTGATTTCCATTCGGTCGACGACCTGCAAAAACTTCCGTTCACGGCGAAGGAAGATTTGTTGCCGGCGCCCGGGGACCCGCAGCGCGCGCTCCGCTTCGTCCTCATCCCCGATCCGCACCAGCTCGCCCGCCGCCCCCGCGTCATCGCCCGCGCGCTGGTGCGCGGACGCGCCCGCGTGAAGGACGCGCTCGACCGGGAGTGGCGGCCGACCTTCATGACCGCGACGACCGGCCGCTCGACAGAATCGGTCCCGTTCCTCTACACGCAACACGACCTCCGCAACCTCGCCGTCTGCTGCGACCGGATCACCGGGATCGGGCGGGTCACGCGCGAGGAGAGAATGCTAAACATGTTTCCCTTCGCACCGCATCTCGCGTTCTGGGGCATGCACTTCGCCGGCCTGGAACACAACACCTTCACGCTCTCGACCGGCGGCGGCAAATGCATGGGCACCGAGGGCAACCTTCGCGCGATCCTGAAACTGAAGCCGCAGATCCTCGTCGCGATGCCGACCTTTATCTACCACGTGCTGCAGCAGGCGCTCGACGAAAAGCGGCGCATCGAGGGCGTGCGCATCATCTGCCTCGGCGGCGAAAAAGTCGCCGACGGCACGCGCCGCAAGCTCGCCGCGCTGTGCGGGCAGCTCGGCTCGCCGGACGTGCAGGTGATGGCGACGTATGGCTTCACCGAGGCGAAACTCGCCTGGACCGAGTGCCCCGTCGCGCCCACCGGCACCCCCACCGGCTATCACCTTTATCCCGACATGGGCATCGTCGAGGTCGTCGACCCCGAGACCGGCCAGCCCGTCCCCGACGGCACCCGCGGCGAGATCGTCTGGACCCCGCTCGACCAGCGCGGAACCGTCGTGCTGCGCTACCGCACCGGCGACCTGATCGAAAACGGGATCGCCTGGGGAAAATGCCCGTGCTGCGGCCGCACGCTGCCGCGGTTGATGGGCCGCATTTCACGGGTCTCCGATTTTCGCGCGCTGCGTTTCCAAAAAGTCAAAGGCACGATCGTCGACTTCAACGAGCTCGAGCATGCGCTCGACGACGTCCCCGGGCTCGGCTCGTGGCAGATCGAGCTCCGCAAGGCCCATGACGATCCGCTTGAACTCGACGAGATCGTCCTGCATGTCACGCGGATAGCGTACACGCCGGAGGCGACCATCGAAAACGCCGTGCGCGAGGTGCTGCACGCGCAGTTCGAGCTGCGGCCGAACAAAATTGTTTTTCACACGGACGATGAAATGAAAACGCTCCATAAAGTCGGCCTCGCGCTCAAGGAAGAGAAGGTCGTGGACCACCGGCCGAAAACCGCGGCCACCCCGGTCAACCCGCAGCCGGAGGAAACGCCCGCATGAAGGCACCGCTCTACATCGTCGCCGGTGTGCGCACGCCGTTTTGCAAGATGGGCACCGCCCTGGCCGGCGTCGACGCGGCCGATCTCGGCCGCACCGCCGCCGCCGCGGTCCTCGCGCAGACCGGCCTCGACCCGGCGCAGATCGACGAGGTGATTTTCGGCTGCGTCGGCCAGCCGGCCGATGCGGCCAACGTGAGCCGCGTCATCGCCCTCCGCGCCGGCGTGCCGGACAGCGTCCCCGCCATCACCGTGCACCGCAATTGCGCGTCGGGCTTCGAGGCGATCACGCAGGCGGCGGAAAAAATCGCGGCGGGCCGCGGCGATATCTTTCTCGTCGGCGGCACCGAGAGCATGTCGCGTTATCCGCTGCTCTACAACGACAGCGCCGCGAAAAAATTCGGCGGGCTGGCGAAGGCGAAGAGCCTGAAGCAGAAAGCCGCCGCGCTCCTGCAGTTTCGTCCCGGCGATTTCGTGCCGCGCATCGGCCTGCAGCTCGGCCTCACCGACCCGGTGTGCGGCTGCAACATGGGCCAGACCGCCGAGACGCTCGCCCGCGACTGGCGCATCACGCGCGAGGCGCAGGACCGGTTTGCACTGCAATCGCACCAGCGCGCCGCGGCGGCGAAGGCGAAGTTCGCCGAGGAAACGTGGCCCGTTTATCCGCGCGGCGCCCACGCGCCCGTCAACGTCACCGGGGACAACGGCGTCCGCCCCAACCAGACCATGGACGCGCTCGCGAAGCTGAACCCCATTTTCGAAAAGCACGGCGGCACCGTCACCGCCGGCAACGCCTCCCAGGTCACCGATGGCGCGGTCGCGATGCTGGTGATGAGCGAGGCGGCTCTGAAGCGCACCCGCTTCACCCCCCTCGGCCAGCTCATCCATTATGCGTATGCCGGCTGCGAGCCCGCGCGGATGGGCCTCGGTCCCCTTTATGCGATCGCCCAGGCGCAGAAACGCAGCGGGCTGGGGTTGAAGGATGCCAACCTGATCGAAATCAACGAGGCGTTCGCGGCGCAGTTGCTCGCGTGTTGCGCGGCCTCGGTTTCGCCGGAGTTTAATCGCCAGCACCTCGGCCGCAAAATCGTGCTCGGCGAAATTCCCCAGGAAATCCTCAACGTCAACGGCGGCGCCATCGCGCTCGGTCATCCCGTCGGCGCCACGGGCGTGCGGCTGGTGCTGACCGCCCTGAAGGAGCTGCAACGGCGGCACGCGCGCCGCGCCCTCGTCTCGCTCTGCGTCGGCGGCGGCCAGGGCGGCGCGCTCTGGCTCGAAGCAACCTAAAAATGACCAATCCCCGATGACCAATGACCAGTAACAGGTGCCAGGCATCAGGTGCCAGGACCAACACCAAATATGAATTACCCATTCCCTTTTCTTAACCGCAGATGAACGCCGATTCACACGGATCCGAACCAACTACCACATCCAAACGACCAATTACCAAAGCATTTTTAACCGCGAATGAACACGAATAGACGCGAATCAGCTTCCACCACGGATTCCACAGATGATCACGGATGCGATCCGTTTTTAACCGCGAATGAACACGAATAGACGCTAATGAACGCAAATAGGCTGACGAAATATGGTTTTGGTAGGGCCCGTTGCCCTCAACGGGCCGAGATGCTTTTCCCGCGGATCACGCGGATCGACGGCCAACACGGCCTGCGGCCGTGTGCTGCGAACGCAACACGGTTTTCCAGCAGCCTATTCTTGGCTTCCTGGTTTCCTAATAAAAATGACCGGAGTAGCTTAGGAATGAAAATGCATTCCTCCGCGACCTCCGTGTTCAAAATTCGATCCGAATCCGCGATCATCCACGTTATCCGCGGGGAAAAACCTTACCGGCAGATGCATTGGCCACAAAAGAACACAAAGCACTCAGAGAGGTATTCTTTATGATCCTTGTGCCCTCTCGTGGCTAAAAAATCCGATGCGAAAAATTAGCGCCGATTAGCAAAAATTAGCGGTTTCAAACGAAGAACCAAGTAACAAGCACCAGAAGTCCTGCCCCAACTACTAACGACCAATTACCAACCACGGATGACCAAGGACAAATGACCAATAACAGCTAATGACCATCACCCGCACCACTTCCGACGGCATCTGCCTCCTCACGTTCGACCGCCCCGAGTCGTCGGCCAATATTTTCGATTTCGCCACGCTCAACGAGCTGGACGCGCACGTCGCGGCCCTCGAAAACGAAGCCGGCCTCAAGGGCGTCATCCTCATGAGCGCGAAGCCGAAAATCTTCATCGCCGGCGCCGATCTCCATGCGCTCGCGCAGAATACCGACGAAGCCGCGCTCGCCGACATCATCGACCTCGGGCACCGCGTGTTCACCCGCCTGGGCCAGCTTGCGATTCCCTCCGTCGCCGCAATTCACGGCGTGTGCCTCGGCGGCGGGCTCGAAGTCGCGCTCGCGTGCGACTGGCGCGTGGCCTCGACCGACAAGGCGACAAAACTCGGCCTGCCCGAAACGCAGCTCGGCATCCTGCCCGCGTGGGGCGGCTCGACGCGGCTGCCGAAGCTCATCGGCCTGTCCGCGGCGCTCGGCTTGATCCTGACCGGCAAACAGATCGTCGGCGCGCAGGCGTTGAAGCTCGGCCTGGTCGACGACGTCACCCACGTGGAATATTTGTCCAACGTCGCGCGAAACCTCGTCACCCGCGGGAAACGCCGTCCCCTGCGGCGCTCGTTGCTCAGCCGCGCCCCCCTCTCCTCGCTCGTCGCCCATCGCGCCCGACGCGATGTGCTCGCGAAAACCCGCGGCCACTATCCCGCGCTGCTCGTCGCGATCGACGTGTGCACGCACGCCGTGGGCAAGTCGCCCGCCAAAGGCTTCGCGCGGGAAAAGTCCGCCTTTCTCCAACTCATCCACACGCCCGGGTGCCGCAACCTGATGGGCGTTTTCTTCCTGCAGGAGCGCGCGAAAAAACTCCCTGTCCGCCGTAGCCCTGAGCTCGTCGAAGGGGCTCGCGGTCAGCATGTCGAACAGGGCGAAGGCGGAACCGCGCCTGCCCTTCAAGGCCCTGGGCAAGCCGAAAAGGGCGAAGGAGAACCCGCCGTCCGTCGAACCGCCGTCATCGGCGCCGGCACGATGGGCGCCGGCATCGCGCAGTGGATCAGCGCGCGCGGCTATCCCGTGTTGCTGAAAGACGTGACTCCCGACGCGCTGGCGCGCGGCCTGAACCAAATTGAAGGCCTCTACGCGTCCGCCGTGAAGCGCCACGCGTTCACTCAGCCCGAGGCCACCGCCGGCCTCGACCGGATCGTGCCGGTTCACACCGACGTGCCGCTCAAAGGCGTCGACCTCGTGATCGAGGCCGCCGTCGAGCAACTGGATTTGAAGCAGCAGGTGTTCCGCGATCTCGAGACCCGCGTCGGGCCTGACACCGTGCTCGCGACCAACACCTCCGCGCTTTCGATCGACGCGATCGCATCGGTGCTCACCCGGCCCGAGCGCGTCGTCGGCATGCATTTCTTCAACCCAGTGCACCGGATGCAGCTCATCGAAATCGTCCACGGCCCGCGCACCTCGCCGCAGGCGCTCGCCACCGCGCTGCAATTCGCCAAGGCCATCGGCAAGCTGCCGGTGATCGCGAAGGACAGCCCCGGCTTCATCGTGAACCGCATCCTGCTGCCATACCTGGTCGAGGCGGTGAATCTCTTCGGCGAAGGCATGGCCATTGAGACCATCGACAAGTTGATGCTCGATTTCGGCATGCCCATGGGGCCGTTGCGGCTCTGTGATGAAGTCGGCCTCGACGTCGCACAGCATGTCGCAAAAGACCTCGAGCGCCGCCTCCCCGTTTCCGTGCCGGTCTATGACACGCTGGAAAAAATGATCGCCCGCGGCTGGCTCGGAAAAAAATCCGGCTGCGGCTTCTATCGCCACGATCCAAAGGGCGAAACGCCGAATCCGCAGGCGAAATCCCTGCAGCACGCCGGCGCGCTCTCCACGCCAATGGGCGCCCCCCGGCACGCCCGGGGCCTGGAGCCGGTCGACGCGGAAACCAAGCTCGACCGGATGGTGCTGGTCATGATCAACGAAGCCGCACGCGTGCTCCACGAACGCGTGGTCGAGGCGCCCGAGGATATCGATTTTGCCATGATCATGGGCACGGGCTGGGCGCCGTTCCGCGGCGGACCGCTCCATCATGCCGACGCGCTCGGACTCGACCTGGTCCTGACCCGCCTGGAAACCCTCTCGCATGACGTCGCGACCTATTTTTCCCCCTGCGAACTCATCCGCGGACTGGCCCGCGAGAAACAAAAATTCTATCCGAGGTAATAGGCATCAGGAGTCAGGTGTCAGGCCCAACGACCAAATCCAAATTACCAAGCCGTTTTAACCGCAGATAAACGCTAATTAACGCGAATCCTGACCCAACACCGAACCTGTTTAACACGGAGAACGCAGAGAGCACAGAGTCGAACTGTTTTTAACCGCGAATGGACACTAATAGGCTGACGAAAAACTGTGCTGCGAACGCAGCACACGCCGCACGGCGTGTAGGCCGTCGGGTTGCGCCAGGAAGCGCTGCGGCAGTGCTTCCTGATCGCAACGACGGCCGCAAAGTTTTTAAGCAGCCAATTAGTGAAAATTAGTGGTTAAAACTCCAATCCATATCCGTGCTCATCCGTGTAATCCGTGGTAAAAATAAGTGAGCATGAGTGTTCATAAGTGGTTAAAAAATCCGAATAACCCATGACTAATGACCAAGGACCATCCCCCGAACCCGAGTCGGTGATCGACACCTCGAAGATGAATCGCGCCCAGCGCGACGCCCTCGAGCTCACCGAGGCCGCGCGCAGCGCCGGCAGCTGGCGGAGTTTCGCGGGCGCCTTGTTCATGGGCCGGCTTTCCTTCGATCAGGTTTATCCGTTCCCGCTCCAGCCCCCCGCCGACGTCGAAGCCGGCCAGCCCTTTCTCGCCGAACTCGCGAACGTCCTGAAGAACGAGGTCGACCCCGACCAGATCGACGCCGACGGGGAAATTCCCGACGCCCTGATCAAACGGCTGGCGCGGATGGGCGCGTTTGGCATCAAGGTGCCGAAGGAATACGGCGGACTCGGCCTCTCGCAGCTCAACTACTGCCGGGCCGCGATGCTGCTCGGCAGCGTCGATGCGAATCTCACCGCGCTCCTTTCGGCGCACCAGTCAATCGGCGTGCCACAGCCGGTGAAGCTCTTCGGCACCGAGGAACAGAAGAAAACCTACCTGCCGCGCGTCGCGCGCGGAGAAATCTCCGCCTTCGCGCTCACCGAGACCAGTGTCGGCTCCGACCCGGCGAAGATGACCACGCGCGCCGAGCCGACCCCCGACGGAAGCCAGTTCATCATCAACGGCGAAAAACTCTGGTGCACGAACGGCGTAAAGGCCGGCGTGATCATCGTCATGGCGCGGACGCCGGATAAAATGGACGCCAAAGGCCGGCCGAAGAACCAGATCACCGCCTTCATCGTCGAGATGAACACCCCTGGCGTCGAAGTCGTGACACGCTGTCACTTCATGGGCCTGCGCGCGCTCTACAACGGCGTGATTCGCTTCACCAACGTGAAAGTGCCGACCGAGAACATCGTCGGCGGCGAAGGCCGTGGACTCAAGGTCGCGCTCACCACGCTCAACGCGGGGCGGCTGACGATTCCCGCGGCGTGCGCCGGCCTGATGAAACGCTGTCTCGGCTACGCGTGCGACTGGGCGAAAGACCGGGTGCAATGGGGCGCACAAATCGGCAAGCATGCGGCGATCGCGGATAAAATCGCGCGGATCGCGGCGAACACCTTTGCGACCGAGGCGATGGTGATGCTCACCGCCCAGCTCGTTGACCGCGACCACGCCGACATCCGGATCGAGGCCGCGATGTGCAAGATGTTCGGCTCCGAGGCGGCTTGGCGCGCGGTGGACGAAACGATGCAAATTCGCGGCGGGCGCGGCTACGAGACGGCGTCGTCGCTGAAAAACCGCGGCGAGCCGCCCGTGCCGATCGAGCGGATGATGCGCGACGCGCGGATCAATCTCATCTTCGAAGGCTCGTCGGAAATCATGCGCCTCTTCCTCGCGCGCGAGGCGCTCGATCCGCATTTGAAAGTCGCAGGCGCGGCGCTCGATTCACGTCTGCCAGCCGGCAAACGCCTCGCCGCAGCGATGAAAGCCGGAATGTTCTACGCACATTGGTACCCGGGATTGCTGCTGCCGAGGGGTGGTGGGCCGGATCACCTCGCCCCGGCGCTCAAACCCGCGCTCGCCTATGTGACCAAGACGAGCCGCCGTCTGGCGCGCACGCTCTTTCATGCGATGGTGAAGCACGGACCCAAGCTCGAGCGGAAGCAACTCCTCCTCGGACGCATCGTGGACATCGGCACGGAACTCTTCGCGATTGTGTCCACGGTATTGTATGCCGATGCGCTCATTAAACGCCGGGAGCGACCCCGCGAAGAGCTGGAAAAACTCGCGCTATGTTTCGTGGCCGATGCTCGCGGACGCATCGCGGCGAGCTTCGCGACCCTCGCGCACAACAATGATTCGCGCAATTACGCCCTCACGCAATCGCTGCTTGAAGGGAAGCACGCGTACCTACGCGACGGGATTGTGTGACATGCGGACGCATGTGTAGTTGGTAATTAGCAGTTGGTATTTGGTGACCGAAAACAAACTACGAACTCCTAAATACGAACTACCAATGCATTTTTAACCGCGGATGAACGCGAATGGACGCGAATCCTGACCAACCACCGAACCTTTTTTACACGAAGGGCGCAAAGAGCGCAGAGACAAACCGTTTTTAACCGCTAATGGACGCTAATTCACCCTACTTCGCCCTGAGCCAGCCGAATGGGCTACGAAGGGCAGGCGCTAATGGGCTGCTACGAAAAACTGTGCTGCTGCGCAGCACACGGCCAAGGCCGTGTAGGCCGTCGGGTTGCGAGCAGGAAAACGCTGCAGCAGCGCTTTCTGATCGCAACGACGGCCGGCAAAGTTTTTCCGCAGCCTATGATCATGGAGAAAATTTCTTTATGATCCTTGTGCTCTCTCGTGGCTAAAAAATCCGGCCCGAATGATAAGTGATTATCAGTGCCCATAAGTGGTTAAAACTCCGATCCGACTCTGCGTCCTTTGCGATCTTCGTGTAAAAACTCCGATCCGTATCCGCGTTCATCTGCGTTCATCTGCGGTTAAAAAAACTCCGATCCGTATTATAAGTGAAGATAAGTGCCCATAAGTGGTTAAAAATGCTTTCTTCGTGTGCTTCGTGTCTTCGTGGTTAAGGCCTGAAAATAGCTGCCGTTAAAAAAATGATCCCTCTCGTTATCGCTCATAGAGGAGCATCAATTGAAGCTCCGGAGAATACATTGCGCGCGTTTCAACGCGCGCTCGAACTCGGCGTCGACGGCATCGAACTCGACGTCCAGGTCACCTGCGACGGCATCCCCGTCGTTTTCCACGATTTCACCCTCACCCGCCTCACTGGCACCCGTGGCCGGCTCACCGACCATACCTGGTCCGAACTGCAGAAACTCCGCGTTGGGGGCGAACCCATCCCCACCCTGGCCGAAGCGCTCTCGCTCACGCGCAAACGGTGCATCCTGCAAATTGAAATTAAAAAAGGCGCGCCTGTGGCGCCCATACTGGCGGCCATTCGGAAGACGGCCTCGACCAAAAATGTCATCCTGGCCTCGTTCGAACCCGACATCCTCCACGAAGCGGCAACCCTCGCGCCGAAACTGCCCCGGATGCTCATCGTGGATAAACCAAGCCAGTTTTACACCAAGAACGCCAAGGACGAACCAAGTAAGACATCCGCCATTCGCCATTCGCTGTGCCCTTCGAAGCCCTCGGGAGAAGTAGGGCCATTCGGAATTCGTCATTTGCCATCCCCCTCCCACCTGTCGCCTGACGCCTGCCGCCTCCTCCGCGCCATGTCGGCCGTTGGCGCGAGTGGCCTCAGCGTCTCCCACGAAGCGATAACAACTTCCTCCTTTGTTGAAACAGTCCACCGCCACGGAACGCAACTCTGGTGCTGGACTGTCAACGACGTTCGCAGCATGCGCCGTCTCCGCCGCTACGCCGTGGACGCGATTTTAACCAACGATCCGGCCAAACTTCTAAAAGTGCTGCGAGAATGACATGTGTCCGGTGGTTGGAATTGGATGTTGGGCGTTGGATGTTCGATGTTGGATGTTCAAGGCAGTCCGAGGGGGGTCGGGCCTCTACTTTTTGAATTTCCGGTTTTTGGCCCTGCGCCGGATGGCGAACAGGCGCGTTCCGCGCATTTCAAATTTAAAATCTCAGATTTCAAATGGCGGAGGCCAGATGGAGCCAAAGTCCAGAGCTGAGAGTCAACAGCCGGGCGGCGGATGCCAACGCTGAACGCCGAAGTTTTTGATAGCGAAGCCCAAACCGGCCGGAGTTTCCTGCTAGAATGCGAGGTGCCATTGAACATCCCTACTTCGCCCCATCCTTCGCCAAAGTGGCTTGCGCCAGACAGGGTTCCTGCTAGCCTACACAGCATGAGCACCGCGGAAATCATGGACCAGCTTCGGGTGATGCCGGCCGCAGAACGTCGGGAGGTCGTCGGAAAGATTTGGGCCGAATTTGCAGACCAGGATTTAGGGCTCACGCCCGCGCAGGCCGCTGAACTCGACCGCCGTTTGGCCGAGCATCAGGCCCACCCGGACGACGTGGTGTCGTGGAATGAGATCAAGGCCGCGACAGAAGCAAAATACGGCCGGAAATCATGAATCGGGAGGTCGTCTTCCGGCCTGTCGCCCGAAGTGAATACGACGAGGCCGTGTCTTGGTATGAAAGCGAGTGTTCCGGCCTCGGACTGGAGTTCAAAGCCGTCGTCGATGAAATACTGGTGCTGGTGGCTCGACAGCCGGAGCTTTTTCGTCACGTCCGCGGGCCAGTGCGCCGAGCGATCTTGAGACGCTTTCCGTACACGATTCATTTTCTTGAGGAGAATGCACGGATCGTGGTGCTCGCGGTCTTTCATGCCGCGCGTGATCCCATCGAACTCATGCGCCGCAAATAGGCGATCAGGCCAGTGATCGGAGCTCGTAGTTGAGAGCCGGCGCCTGGCGGCGAACATTCAACATCCTCCTTCGCCCCATTCGACAAGCTCAGGGCTTCGGCGGACAGGTTCAACGCCCAACATCCAAGTCTGAAATTTGAAATCTGCGATTTGAAATGGTGAACGCCAGACTTGACTCCTGAAGCATTTTGAACACTTTTGAGGCATGGCAACCATTCAACTTCGAACCCGGATCGATCGTGACCTGAAGCGCAAGAGCGACGCGCTTCTGGCCCAGCTGGGCCTCGATGCCGGCGCCTACGTCTCGATGGCCCTCACCCAACTGGTAAACCATCGCGGGGTTCCTTTTGCCGTCGCTGAATCCGATGAGAATTACTTTGCCAACGAGTATGGCCTGACCCCGGCCGAAAAAGTACGGGCCGGGATGAAAATGCGCCGGGAGTCCGCCCGGGCGCGCCGGACCGGAAAGCTGAAGGAAATCAAAAGCCCCTCCGACTTGGTCTAGCCCATGAAAATCCTGGCCACGCCACGCTTTTTAAAAAGCGTCCCGGGCGGACGTCGGGCGGAAGTTTTTGCAGCCATGAAAGCCTCCGCCCTGGCCTATGGCGTTCCTCATTTGCATGCCGGTGTCGGGTTGCGGCGCATCATCCCCTTCATGGAGTGCCGATGCGGCCTGGACCTGCGCCTGGTTTTCCAACGCGAGGGCGATGCCTTGGTCTTTCACCTCTGCGGAACCCATGACGAAGTGCGGGCCTTCCTCAAAAACCGGCGGTAAGCATTTTCCCGCGGATAGCGCGGTAGGGCAGCAGCGCGTGCCGCGCATTTCAGATTTCAAATTTGAGATGCGCCCGGCAGCGGCGGTTTCCCCGCATTTGAGATCTCAGATTTAAGATTTGAAATGGCGTAGCCCTAACCGGCCGGACTTTGCTGCTAGAATAGACGCGGGCCATTCGCCCCGAACACTCAACATTCAAGGCCGAACATCCTCGACAAAGTTATCCTAAGCGCTTAGCTTATCTGGCATAAATCACATCGCCTTCAGTCGAAAGGGTGGCAGGGCCCGGTCACTGGCAAAAACCATCGCCAATCGGGCCAAGGCCGCCGCTTTTTGGAACGCCGTGCGCGCCGGCCGGCGGCCGGCACCGCACCGTTTGCGCGTGCCGCCGTCACCAAAAGCCATTGCCGATTTGCTGGCGGCGTATTGCCGCCAGGCCGGCATCACCCGCTTGGAAATATTTGGCTCGTTGGCGCGCGGCGAAGCCCGACGCGGCAGTGATGTCGATTTGCTCGCAAGCTTTGCCGACAATCCCGGCCTGCGTTTTTTCACGATGGAAGACGACATGGCCACAATCCTCGGCGTGCCCGTGCATCTGCTAAGTCGCGATTCGGTGGAGGAGATGACCAATCCCTATCGCCGGAAGTCGATCCTCGCCGATGCAAAGGTGATTTATCATGCCTAAGCCCGCGTCCAAGGCTCAGGACGCGTACCTGCACGACATGCTGGAGGCGGCGCGACTCATCCACGCCTACACGGACAGGGTCGCATTTGAAGATTTCTGGCCCAACAGCGAGAAACGCGATGCGGTGGCACTGCGGATTTCCGTGCTCGGCGAATCGGCGCACAAGATCGACAAGGCGACCGAGGCAGCCCTGCCGGGCATTCCCTTTAAAAGCATCCGCGGGATGCGCAACCGCATTGCCCACGATTACGGAGCAGTGGATTTTAAAATCGTCTGGGCGGTCACCCGGAAGGAAATCGAACCGTTGATCACCGCGCTGGAGAAATACTTTAAGAAGAAATAGCGCAAGGCGCGTGCCGCCGCAGCGAGGCGGCGGCCTCGAACATTCAACGTTCAGATAGGCAAACGGGACGACGAGCGAAATTGAGCGCTGAGAGTCCAGAGCCGGAGGCGCGACGCGCGTGCGCGCATTTCAGATTTGAGAGGGCGAACGGCGGAGGCCGTTTCGCGAATCTGAGATCTGAGATTTGAAATGTCGGACGCCAACGCGGCCGACCGGACACTTCACTTTTTTGTTAATTGAGTGTTGACAGACCGGCTTCTGCTCTTAACACTTAACAATATGGTTAAACGTTGTTCACTTCAACTGGATCAGGTCTTCCGCGCGCTGGCCGACCCGACGCGGCGGGAAATCCTCTTCCGCGTCGCCCGCGCGGATTGCACCGTGGCGGAGCTGTCCGAACCATTTGCCATTTCCCCGCCCGCCGTTTCCCGGCACCTCAAAATCCTCGAAGACGCCGGCATCCTCCAACGGGTGCGGTCAGGCAAGCATCACCGATTTAACATGAACCCCCGCCCTCTCGCCGATGTCCGGACCACCCTCGAGCAACTCACGGCTTTCTGGCTGCAGCGGCTGGATGGGCTGGAAGCTTTCCTCGATCAAGAAAAAGAAAAATCCTCAACCAAACAGATGAAATAGCCACAAAAGAACTCAAAGAAAATTTCTATGCGATCGATGTGATCTCTCGTGGCTAAAAAAGATCGGGCAGCTAACTACAAATTTCCAACTACCAACTACGAAAAACCCATTCCCAATGACCAACTACTAATCCCACTCCTCCTATGAACAAGCCATCCCACTCCCTGCAAATCACCCGTCAACTTAAGCACGATCGCACGCGCGTGTTCTCCGCGCTGACCGATCCGGCCAAGATGGCCCAATGGTTTTTCGGCATGAAAGGCGGCCGGGCCAAGGTCGCCAACGATCTCCGGCCGGGCGGCACCTATGTCATCGAAATGTCGAGTGACCAAAAGACCGCCACGCCCAAGGGCACGTACCTTGAAATCGTCCCACCCGAACGATTGGTCTTCACCTGGTTGTCTTGCCTCGACGGCAGCGAGTCAAAGGTGACCATCGAGTTGTTCGAGCAGGGGGCGGGCACGAAGCTCGTCCTCACGCATGAACTGCCGGAGGCCCAGGTCACGCCACACCGCGAAGGCTGGACGGTCTGCCTCGACCATCTGGAGATTTTTCTCAGCCGGGTGCCGGCCACGGTCGGCGACCGCTGAGGGTCAGCGAGGGGCCAGACGAACGCAAAGTCTGGAGCTTGGAGTCGAGAGTCCAGAGCCGGGCGTTTTCTTAACCGCGGATTGACGCGGATATTAACCGGCTGCGTAAAAACTGTGCTGCCAGGCAGCACACGGCCAAGGCCGTGTTGGCCGTCGGATTGCGCCAGGAAGCGCTGCCGCAGTGCTTCCTGATCGCAATGACGGCCAACAAAGTTTTTTCGAAGCCCTCAAATCCCTTTTCCGTCTCTCTGTGCCCTCCGTGACCTCCGTGTTCAAAACAAAATTAGCGCCGATTAGTGAAAATTAGTGGTTAAAAATCCGATCCGTATCCGTGCTCATCCGCGAAATCCGCGGGAAAAACCTTACCGGCCGATACTTTGGCCACGAAAGAACCCAAAGAACTCAGAGTGGATTTCTTTATGATCCATGTGACCCTTTGTGGCTAAAAACTCCGATCCGAATCCGCGTTCATCCGCGCATGCCACGCCGTAGCCCGTTCGACTGGCTCGACCAGCTCACCGCCAGCAAGCTCAGGGCGAAGGCGGGGTCATCTGCGGTTAAAAATCTGGGCCGAATCAGCGGTTTGAAATCCCGATTGGCCGATCATAAGGCCAGAGGAGCCGCCAAAAATCAGGGCCGCTGCCATAAAATTTGTCCAACAGGCCCTTGTATTTTGCGTTTTTATTCTGGTCATAGGCCTGGACCAAGAAAGGCAATAGTCGCCTTCGCGGGGTCGGCACCACTTCGTCGTCAAGCCATGGGTTGGTAGGATCGATGTACGGAGCCAAATAATCCAGGGCCGAATCCAGGCTGCCGTTATTTTTTGTCTTATATTTCCAGCCATCCACGCCCACGTATTCGCCCAGCGTCGCAAGGCGAAACAGTGCTTCCAGGTTGAACAAGCTGTATCCCAGCGAATTGGTCCGCACGAGCTCGTGCGCCTGCTTCCCCGTGGCCGCGATCTGCATCTCCAACAGGCGAGGAAACTCCTGCTGCAACAACCTGCGGGCGTAGTCCGCCCTGCCCAGCACAAGGGAAAATTGGATCCTCTCGACGTCATGCCACGATTCATGGTTATTTTCCGTGGAGGTTTCGTCGATGGGTAGCTTGGGGTGCGTCAGCCATTCAAAATACAATTCCAGCCAATGCCGGAAAGCGCTTCGATCAGGGTTGGTCCAGGCCTTGGAGGATTCGATCAGGGCGATCGCGTCAGTGATCCTGGTAAGGCCCCGCAATTCGATCTCCCCTTCGAAGCGTCCGTTGGTGACGCCCGGGATGGCCTGCGCATAGTTGGCGCTGGGATTCATCGCCGTCGCCGGGTTTAAAAACCACACCCGAATCAGCTCGGCGGCTTTTTCGGCATAGGCGTCGCGGCCGGTAAAATAATAGGCGTAGGCAAGAGCTTCCGTGTCATTAAGCAATCGGGTGAAGGCGATGGAGTCCGTGCCTAATTTGCACTTAGGGTACATGTGCCCATCACGCCGGATGTAGGGCAATCCGTCTGGCTTGCGGGGATCCGGCCACCAGTAGGGCCCGAAGGTAAAAAAATCGTGTTTATTGCCGCTCGCTGCCACCTGGGTTTTATCCATGACCGATCCGGGCCTGGACAAAAGCGCAGCGTCCGCGTTTTCGATCAACTTCGCGAAAGGGATCTGTACCGACGGATCATTACGGGCGACCCGTTGTTTCGCCATGACGAGATTCCTGAGGGGAACGCCGTAGACCTGCGGTGAAGAAGGGCCATCGGCGGCTGAGGCCGCCAACAAACCCATGAGCCACAGAACAGCGCCCATCGCAAAATGGAGAAATTTCATCTGGCGGCAGGGTAACGAAGGGCAAGACGGAGGGCAGACGGACTAAAGCAGCCAAGCCTTAGGGTGGAACGCGGCGATGAACCGTTTCGCGCGACAACACGGGTAGGGCGAGGCATCCTTGACGAGCCGAGGGGAATGCGGCTCACCGGGGACGGTTCGCCCTACCTCGGAAATCCGAATTTGAACCGTAATTGGCATGAGTTCATTGGCAGCAAAGCGAGGAATCCCTGGATTGTCATTCAGAGCGAAGCGAAGAACCTCGATTTCAGTTTGTAACGAATTATATTAAAACGAGATTCCTCGATTCCCTCGGAATGACAAAGCGTTTACGGATACGGATTGGTGTACTTAACCTTAAACTGCTTTGATACTTCATTCGATTCAGTGAACCACTTTTCCATCCCTGGCTTGGGTTTGGCCTGGATGTATACCGTGGGATGAGTCCTGCAATCATCCACGTACACGGTCAATTGATCGCTATAGGTCCAGGTGTTGCCACCGTCGGTGCTGGCACCGCTGCGGACAAAATAAGTTCCGGGCGATGGAAAGGTAACGCCCGTGGAACACTGGTCAGAAATGCCTGAGCCGGCGGCATTGTATTGCTGTTGCCAGATTCCACCGTCTGAACCGTCGCAATTGATATATTCGATCGTGTGCAGGCTGATCGGCGTGGACGCCGTCGATGCGGTGGATGAAACGCTGGTCGGCGACTCGGCGTAAACGGTGGTGGAGGCATGGATCGTGACGTTGATCGGGTCGGGAGCTGGGGCAGCAGAACCGCCACTGACGTCACCGCCATCGCTAGGGCCGCCGAGCGTAAGACCGGCGGCGACGCTCCCGCCTGAATTTAAAATATCGACCTGTTGTTGGGTGTCGACGGTGTTGAAACTGTCGTTGCCGTTACTGTTGTCGTTGCTGACGCCGGTGTCGCCGCTGCTACTCCCCTGTGTGCTGTCTGCGCCAGCGCCGGGATCCAGACACATTTGGGCATAAATCTGGGTGGACGCGACGAGCACCGCACCCAACACGAAGGCGACAAAAGCAAAATGGCGTGAAGCTGGCCTATTCATAACGAACCTCTCTTAATTTGATGCTGCGATTTGGCCAGGTTTACCGGCTAAACATCCTATGCCCGGCTTGTAGGTGTAGGGTTGTTTTCCCCAGACAAAAAGCAGTTCGGGGTTATCCGTATCGCCAATGACTTTGGTTTCGACGCCACGTTTTTGCAGCTCGGCGCGGACTCCGGTCACACTGAGGTCGGGAGCTTTGTAGCCCTTGAGATAATCGTTCAGGAAGGCCGGAGCCTGATGCCTGAGATGGGTTTCTCGCTCATTAAACTTTTGCAGGGCCGGTTCATAAGCCGCCAGATCGGCCTTGATGACCTTGTCGCTATCCTTGAGATCATCGAGGGAGAGCGAGCTGGGCAGGTCGCCCGGCGCACAGTGATGGAACCAGAGCTGGCCGTTCTTCGTAAAGACCGTGGTGGAAACGATGTCGCCGCGAGGATGCGGATCGCGAGTGGAGGCCTCATGCAGGAAGCAGAAGACCTTTTCCGAGGGGTTCGCTTTCTGGTAGTCGAGGGAAAAGATAATGGAATCAATCAGGCTGGGCAGGTAGGTTTTGCCCGCAAGACCACGATAGCCGCTCCCGTACTTTGCCCAAGCGTATTCGAAGTCTCCATAGTCAAAGGTCACTTGATCGTAGGTAAAAGGTTCATTGTATTTATCCCAGCCAGAAACGTTGAAGCAAACCGTGGCGTTCAACAGACCGAGTTTTTTCAAGCGGGCTTCAACCCGCTTGGCTTGGATCTCTTCGGTGTCGCCGGGCAATTCATTCGGGAGGACATGCGGAAAAGCGTCCGCTCTACCAATCTTATATGCCCTTTCTTCTGACATCGGAAAGTGCACATTCAGTCTTTCAAAGTATTTTTTATTATAGTAGCTCAGCAGCTTTCTATACACATTTTCAAGCTGGCTTTTGTGGTCGTCGATTTGCCCTGGAAGTACACCTGGAATCAGCGCATCACCCATTCCATAACTATGGATGTAAACCTTCCCCTTCCAGGAAAAGGCAACCGCAGGTATGACCCCGCCTTCGTAGCATCTTTCGATTTCCCGCGTCAAAAGAACCGCATGCTCCTGGGGATGGACGCGCTGGAATTCGATGGTGAAAATCACACTTTCGACGATGTCGCCGTTATGCACGGCGATATACGGCGTGCCAGTCAGTGGGTCGATGAGCGGATCGGTACTTTTTGGCAGGTCATCGTAGACGTCCACTTGCGGCGATTTAACGGCAGGCGCGGAGGCCTGGTCCGCCGCGCGCGCCGGGGCCAAGGGAAGAAAAACCATGAACGGAAGGAGGCAGAAGATGCGGCGATTGGTTTTCATATCAGGCGAAGCGGGGAAATTTCAGGCAGTGCGCGGTCATTGCAAAGCGACGGCGAGGGTTTCGCCGAGTGGATCCGGGGCGAGCCCGGTCCACGCGTCGGCAAATGGATTACTGAAATCAAAAGCCACCTGCGTTCCGGGAGATAAGTCCGATGAATTGTCCGTCAGGATGACTGGATCAGGCAAGGGAACGGCCTCGGGGCTCAGCGTGTAGGGAACCGTGGGGCTGACATAGCTATACCGCGGGTCGGATACGCCCGGGGTGTACACGGCAATAACACTCAACGGTATCGTCGGGTTAAACAAAGACACATCCGGCACAAAGGCACCCGTATAAACGATGCCATTGGCCTGGCCCGGCGCGCTGCCATCGGTCGTGTAGAGGATGGTGGCGCCCGGAAAAGAAGAGGACAGGACGATTCCCGTAGTGGCCGGGTTTTGCAGGTCGGAATAAGTGAAATCCGTGAGGTCGCTGCGGCCATCCGCGCGGGCCAGGCTCACCGAGAGGGTATAAGTGTAGGTATAGGTCGTTGAGACCGGCGCCGAGGGCCCATATTGCGGATCCGAGTTGAAGGCCTCGATGGTCACGGTATTCGGAAAAGTATCCACGGTCCATCCGGGGTTGTTGTTCCAAACCGGACTTGAGCTGGTCGGCGTCGATCCGTCGGTGGTGTAACGATAAGTCGTGCCGGGCGGATTGGCGGGGTAATTGATAATGTCGTTCAGCGGGAATGGCGCCGTTGTCAGGTCGCCGCTGTAGATGAACGTCGGGGCCGCCAATGGGGTGACCGACGGCGAAACCGGCTTTCCCGTCGAGCCGATTGAATAGCCAAAGCCGATCCCCTTGGCCGGCTGCACGGACAGCAACGGCGACTGGTAATTAATGGCCGTGCGCGGGGCCGATCCCGGCTGGGCGCGGTTGGCGCCATCGGCCGGCTTCATCGCCGAAGTTTCAAAAGAGGCGACGAGCCGGACAAACCCCAGGTTGCGTTGATCCGCACTACCGCCGGGAGAAGACACGGCGGCACCACCGGTATCGGTCAGGGCCGGCGCCGCGAAGTTTGTCACCGCGGTGGGATTGATCCCTTGGCCGGCGATTTCCGCGCGCAAGGTGGTATAGGCGTTCTCCTGCGCCATGCTGGTGGCCTCCGAGTTGAAACGCTGGCTGGTGCCGGACAAACGCCAGATGGCGACCGACACCCCGGCGAACAACACCAGCGCCAAAATAATTTCCACGAGCGAGAACCCGCGTTGCGAGGATTTCAATTCCGTGTTCATCGGATGGCGGCGTGGTGACGTGCACTATAATAGAAGGAAAAACTGACCATCCGCAGGAATTGGTGAAGTTTATTTGCAATAAGGAAAAATCCTCAGAGGCCTCTGCGTCAGCCCAAGTACCAAGTGTCAGGTTCCAAGTTTCAAGATGGCTAGCCGGCGGGAACGCGCTGAGGTCTTCCCCCGCAGATTACACGGATGAGCACAGATTTGGATCGGATCTTTAACCACTGATGGCCAATTATATGCACTGATATTTTTAACCGCTAATGAACGCTAATAGGCTGTTATGAAAAACTATGCTGCGAGCGCAGCACACGGCCACGGCCGTGCCGGCCGTCGGGTTGCGCCAGAAAGCGCTGCCACAGCGCTTTCTGATCGCAACGACGGTCCGATAAAGTTTTTCAGCAGCCCTCAAATTCCTTTTCCGTCTCTCTGTGCCCTCCGTGACCTCCGTGTTCAAAATCCGTATCCGCGAAATCCGTGGGAAAAACCTTACCGGCAGATGCTTTGGCCACAAAAGAACCCAAAGAACTCAGAGTGGATTTCTTTATGATCCATGCCTGCCCGCCGTAGCTCCTCAGCATGGAGCGAAGGAGAGTGATCCTTTGTGTCTAAAAATTCCGATCCGAATCCGCGTCTATCTGCGCCTGCCACGCCATAGCCCTAACCTGCTGGCGGTGAGCCGCGGTCGAACCAGTCGAATGGGCAAAGTCGGGGCCATCTGCGGTTAAATAATATCTCCGTGCTCACCCGTGGAATTCGTGGTCAAAGTTTCTGCATGAATTCCTGCCGTCTCGCGGTCAAAGTCATCCCCGGCGCGTCACGCAACGAAATCTGCGGCTGGCTGGGCGAAACGTTGAAGGTGAAACTTTCCGCACCGCCGGTGGATGGCCGCGCAAACGACGCGCTCGTCGAATTCCTCGCCGAAAGATTCGGCTTGCCGCGGCGCGCGGTTGCCCTCGTGCGCGGGGAAACCGCCCGGCAAAAACTTGTGCGCATCGACGGCCTCGCACTGGCGGAAGTGAAAAAACTTTTAACCAGAGCGGTTTAAAAAACAGTGTAGCCACGAAGAATCGCATCCGCCTTCGCCAAGGCTTCGGCGGACAAGAAGAACACAGAGAACAACCTTTCTTTGCGCTCCATGTGATCTTTTGTGGCAAAGAATCCGGCTGACCGCCGTTTATTTCGTGCCGGTGAGCATGTCCTGCATCAGCGCGAGGGACGTGGCTTCGGTGATGTCGCGGACATCGTAGCGCTGGGCGATCCGGCCGGCCTGCGGATCCTTGCCGAGAATGTCGCTCGAGGAGGCCTGGCCGACAATGGCGGAATCCTTCAGGCGGATGGCGGTCGCCTGGATGTCAGGAACGGTCACCACTTCGTCGCCGGAGATATTGGTCACGGTGACCTGGCGGCTGGAAACGAGAACCTCGACGGCGATGTCGGCGACGTTGCCGAGCGCATCGCGATCCTTGCGGGCTTGGTCGCCGGCGCCGGCCGCGAAAGTGTCGATCGGCTTGTCGGCCAGCAGCGAGGCGGCGACTTTCTGGTCGGCGAGGTGGGCGCCGGCGGCGCGGAAGGGACGACCGAAAAGGCGTTCGACGTCACGCACGGTCTGGCGGTCGCTGAGCGTGGGCGCGGTCGCATCCTTGGCTGCGTAGGTGTTCTCGGCCGTGACTTTCTCGTCTTTGGTGGAGGCGGTGCCTTTGCCGAGCGTGGCGCTGGAGTTGCCCGCATTGCCACTGACGCTGACGTTAACCTGGGTCTGCGGGGCGCCGGCGGAGGCGGGCGATTCCATGTCGCTCTTCACGTCGTGGCGTTCGGCTTCGGTGCGCTCAGTGCGCTGGGTAAGCTTCAAACCGGATTCAACATCAACCAGCTCGCGATTGACGTAGAAAACAAAACGCGGGCTGTCGTTTTGGACAAAGGCGGCGCGGAATTTATCGATGAGGGCCTTGGCAGCCTCGGGGGTGACAAGCGGCGCCTGGCTGCCACCGTAGAGTTGCTGGTTGTCGGCCGGGCGCACCGCGGCCGGAGGCGGCATGGTCGGCACCACGGGCACGGGCGGCTCGGGCGGTTGATCCGCAAAGGTGAAGATTGCCGGAAAAAAGCTGAGCGCGGAAAGGAAAAGGACGTGGGTTTTCATGGCAATGTTCTCCCTGGATTTAGCGCGCCTGGCGGACGCGGACGGTGAAGTTCTTGGCCTGGGTGTTCATGGCGGTAAAGTGCACCGCCTCGGTTGAGTTTTCCGCAAGGATGAGGGTTTCCCAGGGCGTCTCGTCGCCGGTGGAAAATCCGTGCTCGTCCTTGAACACACATTGGACCTGCACCTGGATGCGGCGATCCTCGCGGTTTTTCACGAGGGCGACGAGGTCGAGGCGGCCGTCGGCCAGCGTGCGTGGCTCAATGCCGGTACAAGTGATGGAAGTCTGCGTGGGCTCGTCGAGCAGGGCAAACTGGCCGGTGTTTTCGAGGGTGTATTTCGTTGTGTCCTGCGGTGCATAGGGACCCGGGGTGGAACAGCCGGCGAGAAACACAAGGACCGCAGAGGTAGCGAGGATGGAGAATACGGTTTTCATAACATAAGTCAGGTTAAGGGGTGTGACTGCGAATTAGTGCGGGAGTTCACTCAAAAAGACGATGGTATTAGCCGAAGTATCAGCAGGAACGGTAATGGTGACCTCGCGGGTGAGGTCGGGGTCGGGATCGCCGTCCCGCGTGAGATACTCGATCTGGCCGGAATGCTCGCCGGGGGCGAGCTTGAGGGCGGCGAAGCTGAGGAATTGCGGGAGATTGTCCCATGTGCGGATGTCGGCCCGGGGCGTGGTGGCGGCCGAGGCGATTTTGCTGATGAGGCCGATCGCGGCCAGGCCGACCGCGGCCTCGTTGCCCTGGCGGGAATCTTGGTTGGCCGCGACCACCGCACCGAGCAAGGCAACGTTGCCAACGGTGTCGGTGGTTCCTTTGAACACCGCCTTGTTGCCGAGGATGTGGTCCATGACACGGCCGCCGCGCGTGGTGGCCTGGTGGTTGAGATTGTCGTACGGAGGCAGCCAGGCTTTGTGCCCATCGACCGTCAGGCGCGCGGAGCGGATGCGCGACTCCTCGGTATAGAAGCGGAGTTGTTCGCTATATTCGCCGCCGGCGTATTTGACCGGGCCGTGGCCGTATTCGGCGAAGACGAGGACATTGGCATCCTTGTTGTAAGGCGGCAGGTGCCGCTTGGTGAGCGCCTGCGCGCGCGCAAAAACATCGGAAGCGTCTTCGCCGAGTTTCTCCGAGGCCAATCCCTCGAGATAATAGAGCAGCACGAAGTCGCTTTTGTATTCATGTTTCTCGACATCGCTGCTGAGCACCTGGCCGGTGCGATAGCAGGCGCGGGCGTTGTCGGGCTCGCCATCGCGCCAGTAAAGGATGGCGCGATAATAATAGTCCATGATGCGTTCGTAGGGCTCGCCGATGAAGGCCTTCGTGTCCTCGGGGTGAAACAGGCTGCGGGCCTTGGCCGCGTCGGCCGTGTTGTTGATGATCCCGCCGCCCTGCAGGATGGCATCGTCGAGTTTCGCCTTGGCTTCATCGAAGTTGCCCAGGCGCAGCGCGGTGGCGGCGATGCGGTCGTCCCACAACGCACGGTCCTTGGGCGGCGCGGCGGCGCGCTCGGCATTGCCATCGACGATGGGGTCGCCGGTGTAGGCGATGGCAGGGCGCGACGCCACCTCATCCATGCAGCCGGTCAATGATTCGAACGCGGCGAGCATGAGCAACGCGACCACACCGCGACGCAAAAAGAGCCGCAGCGTGAGTCGGCCCGAATCGTACGTCGCGTCGGCCAGCATAATTTTTAAACAGCCTCCCGGACGCGGGAGCGCGGGAGCGCGCGATGCCATCAGCGGTAAGCCGCGTCTTCGAGGCCTTGTTTTTTGATTTCGGCCGAGTCTTCCCAGACGATTTCGCTCGTGCGGGCGTCAATGAGCTGGAAGCTGTAAAGGATGTAATCGCTCGTGCCGGCCGAAGTCTTGGTCGTCAAGCCCTCGAGCTTGCCGGTGAGGAAAAAGTCCGCGCCTTTGAAGGCGACGGGGGTCGGGTCGTAGCTCGACGTGACCTGGCCCGACAGCTTCAGCTCGCGCTCGTGTTCAAGCGCCTTCATGCGTTCGCGTGCGAGGAAGATCACCCGGCCGGTGGCTTTCGAATTGAGCATGATGCGAATGCGGTCGGAGAAGAGGGACTTGTCGATCGGGAAGCGCGTGGCGTTCTCGACCGGATCGATGACGATGCGCGGCGGCGTGGTTGCGCTGGCGATGGCGGGCGTGCTGAGGATGCTGCGCGCCATCTTGTCGGTGACGGTCACGAGATCCTGCGACTCGACGCCGGTGCCGGCGACGTAGCCCTGCTCGTCGGGATTCATCTGCGTGACCGGCACGCCCGAGGGATTCTTCACTCCCTCGCTGGCACAGCCGGCAAAAAACGCCGCGGTCGCGGCGAGACTGGAGAGAACAATGAAACGGTGGGTGGTTTTCATGGTGTAGGAAAAAATTTCGCGAAAGATGGGTGGCATTTCCGAACGGGTTATTAATACCCGTCAATTGCGACCAAAAAGGCTGTTGGCACCGCTCATGGCCGAGGCCGGTACGGGTGTGGCTGTAACCGCGGGAGCTGCTTGCGCCTGCGGCTCCGATGCCACCGGAGCCGGAGCTTGTTCGGCCGGCGCGGAAATATATACCGGCCGCTCCGCCGCCAGCTCACGTTCGCGAGCCTCATGCTCGGCGAGGGAACCGAGAATCAGGCCCGAGGCCGCCCCAATCAGGATGCCGCGGCCGGTCTGATCGTGATTATTATAACCGATAATGCCGCCCGCGAGACCGCCGAGCAATGCGCCGGATACGGCATAGTTGGGCCGCGTGTAGCCGTAATCGTAATAACCGGTATCCGCGTCGTCCGAATAATAATACGAGGGCGCTTGGTAATAGCGGTAGGCGTAGTAGTCCGGCGCGGACACCTGCGACCGCTGATACAAATCGTAATTCGCCTGGTCCGCGATGGAGCCGAGAATCAGCCCGGAGGCCGCGCCGATGGCGATGCCACGGCCGGTCTGGTTGTGGTTGTTATGGCCAATGATGCCGCCCGCAAGGCCACCGAGCAACGCGCCGCTGGTTACATTCGGACCAAAAATTTGCGCACGACCGGGCACCGCCGCCAGCAAGGCGAGGGCGAGACAGATGGGCATTTTCATGGTTGAAGGGAGTTCCACGCAAGGTGTGAGACCTCGCTTGTTTTGCAAGGTTTCACCCAGTTGGCGTAAATGAGCCCGTGATGGTTGCGGCTTGGCTCGCCCGGCCATCTGCGCCATTCTGCGCCTATGCCCCGTTTTGTCCTGGCGCTCGACCAAGGCACCACATCCTCACGTGCCATCGTTTTCGACCACGGCGGCCGGCCCCGCGCCAGCGCCCAGCAGGAATTTGCGCAGCATTTCCCCCACCCCGGCTGGGTCGAACACAACCCGCGCGATTTGTGGGAAACCACGCGCCGCACCGCCGAACTCGCCTTGCGCCGCGCCGGCCTCAACCGCCGCGACCTCGCCGCCATCGGCCTCACCAACCAGCGCGAGACCACCCTGCTCTGGGACCGCGCCACTGGCCGCCCGCTCGCGCCCGCCATCGTCTGGCAGGACCGCCGCACGGCGCCGCTTTGCGCCGGGTTGAAACAAAAAAAGCTCGAGCCGCTCTTCCGCGCCCGCACCGGCCTTTTGCTCGATCCGTATTTCAGCGGCACCAAGCTCGCCTGGCTCCTCGACCACGTCCGCGGCGCGCGCCGCCGGGCCGAGCGGGGCGAGCTCGCTTTCGGCACCGTGGACACCTGGCTCCTGTGGCAGCTCACCGGCGGCCGCGTGCACGCGACGGACGTCTCGAACGCCTCGCGCACCCTCCTGCTCAACCTCCACACCGGCGATTGGGACAACAAACTGTTGAAAATCCTGCGCATCCCCCGCGCCGTGCTGCCGGAAGTTCGCGCCAGCAGCGAAATCTACGGCGAAGTGGAAACCATTCCCGCACTGCGCGGCGTGCCCATCGCCGGGGTCGCGGGCGACCAGCAGGCCGCACTCTTCGGCCAGGCGTGCTTCCGCCCCGGCCTCGCCAAGAACACTTACGGCACCGGCTGCTTCCTCCTCCTGCACACCGGCGAAAAACCCATCGCCTCGCGCCACCATCTGCTCACCACCGTCGCCTGGCGCCTCGGCGCACACGGCCCGCTCGAGTATGCGCTCGAAGGCAGCGTCTTCATCGGCGGCGCCGTCGTGCAATGGCTGCGCGACGGCCTCGGCCTCATCAAAAAATCCACCGACATCGAAAAGCTCGCCGCGCGCGCGCCCGACAACGGCGGCGTCTATCTCGTGCCCGCTTTCGCCGGCCTCGGCGCGCCGCACTGGGACGCCTCCGCGCGCGGCGCCATCGTCGGCCTCACCCGCGGCACGACCGCCGCGCACCTCGCCCGCGCCGCTTTGGAAAGCATCGCCTACCAAAGCGCGGATCTCCTCGCGGCCATGGAAGCCGACGCCGGCTTTCGGCTGCGCGAACTCCGCGTGGACGGCGGCGCCACCGTGAATGACACGCTCATGCAATTCCAGGGCGATCTCCTGCGCGTGCCCGTCGTGCGCCCGCGCACGACCGAGACCACCGCGCTTGGCGCGGCTTATCTCGCCGGCCTCGCAGTGGGTTTTTGGAAAAACCGCGGCGAACTCGCCGGTCTCTGGCAGCGCGACCGCGTTTTCCGCCCGCGCGCATCCGCCGCGGCCATGAAAAAACTCCAGGCCGACTGGCGCCGCGCCGTCGAACAGGCCAAAGGCTGGGCCGTCCCGTAAGATCTTATATAATTATGGATCCGGATCATAATCCCGGGACATTTAAATCGATTCTCTGTCGAAAACGGCCTCAGCCACCAATCCCATCCAAAATGGCTTCGCCATTTTGTTCTAGCAGCGTGGAGGCAACGCCCGACACGCTGCTAGCCGGTGAACAACCCGTCAAATCCTCTGCCCCGCGAGACTTGGGATTGAATTTGCAAAAAACCGACCTTAGCGTGGCCTTTTGAAACGTGCCATGAAAACCGCCTTTCCCCTCGCGATCCTCTTCCTTTTTGCTGCCATGGCCCACGCCCAGACAGACGCTCCGGTCATCACGCGTGCCCCGATTACCGCCGAAGAAAAGTCCGCGGCTTCCTCGGCCGACACCTCGACCCTCGACGACCTGCGCGCTCAAAACAAGAAACTCGGCTCCGAGCTCGCCCTCGCCTGGAAAGAAAACGACCGGCTCAAAACCTTCGCCCTCGGCCAGGTCGCTGCCGCCAATCAAAAGGCCGAGGCCGCCGCAGCCCAGACCTTCACCGCCAACAACGCCCTCTTTCAACGCCAAGCCGAGCTCGACGCCAAAAACAAGGAAGTCGCCACCCTGACGGCCCAACTCGCCGACGCACAAAAAGCCGCCGCCGACCCCGCCGCCCTGGCCGCCGTCCAAAATGACCTGGCCACCGAAAAGCAAAAGGTCGCCGACATCCAGGCCGAGCGCGACGACCTCGCGCAGAAGCTGGTGCAAGCCCAAGCCGCCGCCCCAATTGCGCCCACCCCAACCGCACCCGCCACCACATCCGAGTCTCCCGATCTCCAACGACAAGCCGCCGATGCCCAGGATAAGCTGAACATGTCCCTGCGCGCCTACACGCTGCTCCAAAACGAAACCGACCAGCTAAAGGATACGCTCGCCAAGGCCACCGACGAAAAAAATTCCCTCGCCGCGCAACTCAACGACTCCAAACACACGGCTGACGACCGCCAGGCCGCGATTAATCAACAGGCCCAGCTGGTCGCCAGCCTGCAGGCCGCCGCCGCCACCGACGCCAAAACCATCGCCGCACTCCACGACCAGTTGCGCCAGATGCAAAACCTCGTGTCCCAGCTGGCCTCCGAAAACTCGGAATTGAAAACCCGCCTGGTGCTCGATGCGCCGTCACCCTCGGCCTCCGAGCCATCGCGTTACGCGCCGGCACCGGCGCCAGCGTTTGTCCCACCGCCGACGCCAGCAGCGCCTTCCCCAGCCGATGCCGGCCCGCGCACCTATCAGGTCGTCAGCGGCGACACGCTCGCCAAAATTTCCAAGCGTTTTTACGGCACCTCCTCGCACTGGCAGCAAATTCTCGAGGCCAACCACAACAAGCTCCGCGACGACAAAAGCCTGACGATTGGGATGGAACTGACGATTCCCTGATGCCGTCTTTTCAAGACGGCATGAGCGCCAGGATCCCCGCGAGCGCCACAATCGACAGCACCGTGCTGAAAACAATGCTGCCCGACGCCAGCGCCGGCGAACCCTCCAGCTCGACGACTTTCGTGTAGCTGATGATCGCCGTCGGCGTCGCGAGCAGCACCATCACCAGTTTCAGTTCCAACGCGCCCAACCCCAGCCAGCGGCCAAACCACCAGCCCAGCACCGGCGCCGCCACCGTCTTCAGCAGCGCCGCTGACAACGGCGAACGCCACGCGCCGCCAAACGGCGTGCTCACCATCGCGCCACCGATGCCCAGCAACGCCAGCGGCAAAGCCAGTTGCGCCAACGCCTCGAACGTCGCATGCAAAACCGCCGGCCACGGCCAGCCCGTCGCCGCGTACGCGAGGCCCGCCACCGTCGCCAGCAACGGCGGCGTGGTGACGATCTGTTGCACCAGGTATTTTCCGCTCAATCGCTTCACGTCGAACTGGCTCGCAAGCAGCACCACGATGCCAGCCACGTTATAAATCACGAGCATGGGCGCGATTGCCATCACCGCGATCGTCCGCACCGGCACATCCCTGATTCTCAGCGAGTCCGGCAGCGAACAAATGATCGGCAGCCCCACAAACGCGAGGTTCCCGCGAAACGCCCCCTGCACAAAGGTCCCCGTCGAACTCGCCGGCAGGCGCAACAGCCACGCCCCCGCATAGCCCAGCACGATCACGGCCGCCGTGGCGGCCAGCATCGCGCCCACCATCAGCCTGGCCGGCCCTCCGACCGAAAGCGGAGTCGCCGCCAGCTCGTTGAATAAAAGCGCCGGCAGCCCGAACCAATACACCACCCGGTTGCCCTCGCGCAGGAACTCCGGCGAGACCAACCCGCTCCTCAACAGCACCGCGCCAAAGGCAATCAGCAAAAAAGTGGGGGCGAGGATGCTCAGGATCAGCACGCCCGCAGTCTCAACCGCCCCGCCCGCGCGGTCTAGGAATTATTTCGGCTCAAAAAATCGGCATTGAACCACCGATTACACGGATAAATCCCCCGGTCATTCCGAGCCGAGCGAGGAATCTCACCAGTGAGATCGAACATCCCAAACTCCGTTTGTAACATAATACGTTACAAACACAGATTCCTCGCCGCGCTGCCAATGAACTCGTTTCATTTACCGCACCTGCACTGTAGGTCGGGCTTTACGCCCGACATATCGGGGATGAACCCCGACCTACAAGAAAATGCCTTGCGCGAAACAGTTCATTGGCGCGTTCTACGCAAGCCGCGCAGCGGCTTGCTCAGGGTCTCGGAATGACAAAACCCTCAGCCGCATTTATCCGCGTTCATCTGCGTCATCCGCGGAAAAAAATTAGCGTTCATTAGCGTCAATTAGCGGTTCCGAAAAATCACACTTGCCCCCGGGGCGGCCGCCGCGCCACTTTGCCGGAATGCCAAATTTACCCGACAAATTTTCCGGCGTCACGGTCGTGACCAAGGCCAACGTTTATTTTGACGGCAAGGTCGTCAGCCACTCGGTGCTGTTTCCCGATGGCACGAAAAAGACCCTCGGCCTCATCTACCCCGGCTCGTATCATTTCGGCACCGGCGCACCCGAGCGGATGGAAATCGTCGCCGGCGCCTGCCACGTCACCCTCGACGGCCAGACCACGGTTGGCGATTACGCCGCCAATCAGAGTTTCGACGTGCCGGGCAAAAGCGGCTTCACCATCGAAGTTGTCAGCGGGATTTGCGAATACATCTGCTCGTTCCTGGCCGGTTAATTGAATCACGGGAACTAAATCGTTCTCGTTCTCAGTGTCAGGAGCCGAGAGCACCAATTACAAGCCCCTGTCTTGTTAACCGCGAATGGACGCAAATTAACGCGAATATTTCGGATTGGATTTTTAACACGGAGGACGCAGAGAGCATAGAGTTCGGGATCCGACGCCTGAACCACTGGCACTGATTATTTTTAACCGCAGATGAACGCGGATACACGCAGATAGCCCGCCTTTGCTAAAGCTTCGGCGCGGCAGGCTGACGAAAAACTGTGCTGCGCAAGCAGCACACGGCCATGGCCGTGTTGGCCGTCGGGTTGCGCCAGAAAGCGCGGCCGCAGCGTTTTCTGCTCGCAACGACGGCCAGCAAAGTTTTTCCGCAGCCCTCAAATCCCTTTTCCGTTCCCTCTGCGCCTGCCCTTCGTAGCCCTGAGCTCGTCGAATGGGCGAAGTAGGGTCCTCCGTGACCTCCGTGTTCAAAATCCGTATCCGCGCCATCCGCGGGAAAAACCTTACGGGCAGATGCTTTGGCCACAAAAGAACCCAAAGAACTCAGAGATGATCTCTTTATGATCCATGCCTGCCCGCCGTAGCTCCTCAGCATGGAGCGAAGGAGGGTGACCCTTTGTGGCTAAAAAAATACGGATTATTAATCCATCAGTGATAATAAGTGCCCATAAGTGGTTAAGTCCATCCGTGGTTATCCATGTAATCTGTGGTTTCAGCTACAATTTTAGCCTATTTAAATATGCTTTATTATTGATTTAATTAATTTATGCCTATTTAATTAGTCATTGTCTATCGATGCATTAACCAAGCCTGAGCGCATCCAAAGCGGCCCCGACGCCGTGCGCGTGCTGCTCGAGCGGTTGCGGCAACACCGCCTCAAGCGAAACTGGTCGCAGGCAGAAATGGCCCGCCGGGCGCATCTGTCGCGCGCGGCCTACCAGAATTTTGAGAACGGTCACGGCAATATCACGCTCCGCAATCTCATGAAAATCCTCTGGGTGCTTGGGCTCACCCACCATCTCGCGCAAATGGTGCCACTCGTCCAGACTGACGCACCGGCCGCCGAGCCCACCCCATTGCCGACCAAGCCCCCGCGACAGAGATCGTATACGCACCGTTCGCTTCCTGTTACCTGATAATTCCCCGCGGATAGCGCGGGGAAAACCTTACCGACAGATGCTTTGGCCACAAAAGAACCCAAAGAACTCAGAGATGATTTCTTTATGATCCATGCCTGCCCGCCGTAGCTCCTCAGCATGGAGCGAAGGAGGGTTATCCTTTGTGGCTAAAAAATCTGAACCAAATTCGACGTTGCCCGGCCGGAAGCCGGGCCTTAGCTTCTTCGCCCTATGGGACGTCAATGGCTCCACGCGAAACGCGCGATCGTTAACCTCAAAAAGGGCCAGGCGGTCGGCAAGATCGTCAAAGAAATCACGGTGGCGGCGAAGCTCGGCGGGGGCGACCCGGCCGGGAACGCCCGGCTGTTCGCCGCGCTCGAAAAAGCGCGCAAGGCCAGCGTCACCCGCGATGTCATCGAGCGCGCGATCAAGAAAGGCGCCGGCGGCGGCGACGACAAAATCACCCTCGAACACATCGTCTTCGAGGGCTACGCCCCCCATAAAGTGCCGGTGATTGTCGAGGTTTACACCGATAACCACCAGCGCACCGCGCCGGAGATGCGTGTTCTCTTCAAGCGGGGACTGCTGGGCGGCGCCGGCAGCAATAAGTTCCTCTTCGACCACGTCGGCCTCGTGGAAGCACACCATCCTGACGCCACCACCGACCTCGAGGCCGCCGCGATCGAAGCCGGCGCCAATGATTTCGAGCCGCTCTCCCCTGCCCAAAACGACGACATTCCGGAAGGACACGCCGGCGCCCGTTTCATCACCGAACGCGCCGCCGTCCATGCCGTCTCGACCTGGCTTAAGGAACACGGCTGGTCAGTCGTGACCAGTGAATTGGGCTACCTGGCCAAGACATTCCCGGAGTTGGACGACGTGGCCCGGGGCGAAGTCGGCGAATTTCTCCAGGCGCTCGAGGATCACGACGACGTGCAGCGCGTGTGGGCCGCGGTGAAGTGAACCCAGCCCGAGAATATCCTTGCGCAAGCCGATGTGGGCCGTAGGTTGCCCGGCTCCGTGCTTGTCCCCATCGTCTAGCCCGGTTAGGACACCACCCTTTCACGGTGAGAACCGGGGTTCGAATCCCCGTGGGGACGCCATGCTTTCTCCTTCTAAACCAAGGAGATGCAATTATCGATAACTGATTTGGCCATTGACCGGCCAAATCGGTTATGAAAAAGACAAGCCCGTTCGTTATTTCAGAGTTCACGAATCCCTCCGGGAAAATCGTTTTTCAGCTCTACGCTCGCATCGACGGTCAACGCTTCCGCAAGAATTTTCCGACACGCGCGGAAGCGGAAGCAGAGCGTCAAATTCAAGAAGTGAATTGGCTCCAGCGCGACACCGGCACGCGCGCGGCCATCACTCGGCTAAATGAGGATCAGCTTCACGAAGCCGAAGCGGCCTTCCGCCGGCTCATGGGCCAGCCGCGCTCGCTGTCCTTCTACCTCGACTTCGCGCTCACGAATTACCGCGAGCCGGAAAAGCAAAGGCCGCTGGCCAGCGCCGTGGCGGATTACATCGCTGCCAAGGAACATGAATTCGCCCAGGACCAGCTTTCGCCACCGCAACTGGCGCGGATTCGCTGGGACCTGAAACGCCTAGTCAAGTATTTCCCGGGCAAGACTGTCGCGGAAATCACCGTGTCGGGACTGGTTGGCTTTTTGGAACGTCGCCGACCCGGCATGAAAACATTCAATAATCAGCGCGGTGTCCTGGGTACCTTCTTCAAATTCTGCTTTCACCGTGGCTGGGTTACGGAGAATCCCGTTTTGAAGGTGCCGCACTACCGCATCCGCCACAAACGCGGCGTGGCGCAAACCCTCACCGCCGCGCAGGCCGCCGCGCTCATGGAGTTCATGGAAACCTACGATGGCGGCCGCTGGGTGCCGTATTTTGCGCTGTGCCTCTTTGCTGGCATCCGTCCCGGCGTGCCGCATGGCGAGATCACGAAGTTCAAGCCCGATGCGGTGAATCTGGAGGAAGGCGTGATTTACATTTCCGCCGAGGTCTCGAAGGTGCGTGAGGCGCGCCGGATTGCGATCCAGCCCAATCTCGCGGCCTGGCTTCGGGCCTACCCACTCGATAAACACCCGATCATCCTCGGGAATTTCAAAAAGCGGCGGCAAAGATTCGCGAAGAAGCTTGGCCTCACGCATGACGTGCTCCGGCACACGTTCATTTCGATGTTCGTCGCGAAATTCCGTTCCATCGGCGAAGCGGCGATTCAGGCGGGCAATTCCGAGGGCATTATCCGCAAGCATTACCTCGATCTGAAAACCACGGCTGAGGCGGAGGCGTTCTTCGGCATCCTGCCCAAACACGCAGCCGCTTTGCCGACGCCAATGCCCCCGATACTCTCTTTAGTCGCGTAAGCCGGCTGGCTTTTTGTTTTTGGAAGTGATGCGACAGGTACGGTGTCGCATCGCGATGCAGCATCGCGAAAATAGGATCAGCGCAGCGCAGTCACGCTGTATCTATTAGCCCGGATGCATCACACTTTTTCAGGGCTGATGCCTCCGCTTGCGCCGATTCACTCGGCGCAAGGCGACTTCGTCGCGGCAACCCCGACAAAGTCGGCCCGACAGGGCGCATCGCTCATACGAGGGATTGTGAGCGATGTGGGTTACGAATGCCGAGGTTTTGTATCGGCCCGACCGGGGGCTGGGGTCGGACTCGACCCCAGCCAGGCGCGGCGGCGTTCGGGGCCGCTCGCGCCGTGGCAAAGCGCCGCAGGGAACGGCGCGAAGAGCTCCGGCGACACTCCAACCGAGCAAGCCCACTCTACACATGCGCCTCTTCACAGCAATACCGGCTAAGCGGCGGTCATAAGGGTTTGGTCCGCGCTTTGGAACCTGCCATTTCAGCCTCCACAACATTCAAAATGTTCCTTTGCGTGGAGTGATTCCTTCGGATCGGCTTCTTCAAATTCCCGTGGCGATGTCGTCTTCAGGTTTTTCTTCCCACCTCGAACACTTCCGCAAATTGCATGCGGATTCGGAGATGCGTCGCCCACTGACCCATCCAGACGACGTTGCGAGGTATTGGGATTCGAAAACAAACCTCCAAAACACCTTAGTCGAAAAACTTAGAGCTTTGATAGTTAGCACAAAGTGGACTGGATTTGGCGGCGCCGATCTGGTGGCAATCGCGCGAGCTTTGCTTTTCGAAGAAGAAATCGGTTCAGGGAACGTCGGAATGAGGCGAGCAGTCCAAGCGATTTGGCACTCCACTGGCACGGCCCCATTGTTGACACCAGACCGGCCGGAGTGGTCGGAAGCCATAGACTTGGGGCGCGGTTTGGTGGTGCTCGGTGTATCAGTCTTAGCGGTTATGAATGACATCGCTCCGTGCCGATCAGCGAAACGCCTTGTCGGAAACGGCTTCAAGTTGTCTGCGGTCAATGGTCAGTATCAATTCGTGGCCGGCGAACTCGAACGCGCGACCGAACGAATTAAAAACATTTTCGATGAAATTGGCATTGTCGGATCGCTCAACCGCATCACAGGGCTAATACAAAAATACGAACGTTATGCGTTCGGCATGTTCCTTTTTGCCCGGATTTCTTCGATCCAACCGCGGCAGCCCACCTATCCTTATGGATTCTTACTCAATCTCGCGCTGCGTTGTCCAATGGTGTCGGTCGAACCAAGGGACGCGGACACGAGGTTCGCCGAGGCGGCAGATTTTGCACGCGATTTAATCTCAAGCCTCGACCTAGAAACCTACTTCTTCGCGGAGGCCATCTTTGTCGATCCGCTCGGAATTGAAGCCCGGCTGAGAAAAACTGCGCATTTCGATCATTTGATAGGAATAAAGCAATGGCCGGCGGAGCAGACCGATTTTTTGCTGCGAAGCTTTTTTGAGGCATGCATTGTATCGGAGAAGGAAATGACTGAAAAACTTGGGTGGTGCATCGCGGACGCGCTGAAGCTGTGGGGTTTCATCGCTAAGAAAATGCCGCAGCATTTTTCGTGGCTGACCACGAAAAAGCAATTAGCGAGAAGTGGCATCGCGAATGAGCGTTTATTGGCCTTACTTTCCGTCTTAACTCATCCGCATGGCACCGTGAATATCGGCTATGTTTCACCGGAAAGCGCGGCCTACGATCCGTCAGGTGGGCAAATGGCGTTTTTGCGGCCGTTCATCGCTCTTGAGAACAAATCGCTTCTGATTCCAATACCATCTGCGGCTGGCCCGGCATTCTATGAGGCACTGATGGGCGTGCTGTTCGTTAAGTATAAGAATGAAGCCAATGATCTGTTGGGTTCTGGCACCGAACGAATTGCCGCAGCCCTGCTGAAAAAGGCAAAGTTCCCTGAGCCCATTGTTAATGCGAAATATCTGCTGCGACGACCGACTGAAGAAGGAGAGCTCGATCTAGTTATCGAGACACAAACGCACATCCTTTTTCTTGAATGCAAAGCCAAGGCTCCAACTCGCGATACCATGGCGGGGGGATCCGTGGAGGCACTGTTGGACTATTCAGCAGCGATATTAGAAGGCCAGATTCAAGCTTTGCGGCATGAGCGAATATTGCGGGAAAGGGGAACCATCGAATTCCTGGAGGGTGGTAAGTTGGAGGTCAACGGACGGAAGATTGTCCGGCTTTGCGTAACACTATTGGATCATGGCGCGCTACAGGATTTCGCTCTTATTTCAGGACTCACGTCTGCAATAATGCGCTTGGAGATAACGCCGGTAGCTGGATATAAAAAGGCAAAACAGGTAATGGATCTGGGCCGACTTATCCACGAGTTGCGAGACGAGGTATCAGCCCTGAATAAGGTAGGATTGGACTTTAGAAAATTGAGGCTTTCGACTCGGTCTGTTAGTGTGGCGCAATTGGCCGTGCTGCTTGATGGCTGTCAGAGCCCCGACGAATTTATATGCCGGATCACGTCAATGTCGGTATTCGGCACGCAGAATACCTTGCTAGAATACCTGACCATACAACAAATCAAGGGGTATCCGAGTAAGTCAGAAATTATCAAACCCAGCCGAATTCGGCCAAAACCATCCTGAGGCATTTAACTGCAAGCTGCGCGTCTTCATCCGACGGCGGCCGAATGGATTTTGCGGCCTGCTCATTTGGTTTTCCGCGGGAGTGAAGCCTCGCAACTATCCGTCCCGCCCAACTCCGGATGTCGTCATTTGAGCCATTTGCCGCAACATAAGCGGAGATCGCTGAGCCCAGGTCTTTAGTCATAGCTTTGATGCTATGGCTCGGTGCAGACCCGCACGCCAAAACTCCATCGTCGGCCTACGAAGACTGGACTGAATCCGCCTGTTTCGACTCTGCATTTCAACGTGCGCTCTGGTCAAAGAAGCCAGAAATACTGACCCAATTTCTGAAGCGGCCGATTCCGGCCAAAATGATCAATGTGATTCTTGCGAGTGCCGGCCACCATAACCGTCCCGATCTTGTCCGGCGCTTGTTGGATGAAGGCGCTGATCCCAACTTCATAAACGAGGATGGATATCCAATCCTCCACGACTTCATTCACGGTCTGACTTGGAGATACGCCAATCCAACCACTGAAGAGCGGGAACGCGGGTTGCAGGCGTTGGAACTTGTTCTAAAAGCGGGGGCAAAATGGGCGCCCGATGAACGTAACCTGAAATGGCTGAGGCGAGATTTCGCCGCCAGCGAAAGTAAAATCTTGATTCCGCTTCTTGAACTTCTGCACCGATACGCGGCTTTCACTCCAGAGCATTTGCACGAACTGACACGCACTCCGGCGGTGCGGAAAGTGTTGAAGGGAGTCTCTCGGCCACGGCCCAGCCTTTTTGGTCAGGACTATTCTCTGCCTCCACCGCTCCCGCCGCCGCCCGCCGTAGAAACACCGCGACGTGGCTATTGGAAACGGCACTGGTCTCAGCGTTAGCTGGAAGCGCTCCGCAACATTTCGATTTTTCATTCATCCGTTGCAGGGGTCGAAGTCTCCGACTTCGACCCCTGCAACGGATTACAGCTCACTTGAGGCAAAGGGCAGCCCTTTGCCTCAAGTGAGCTGCGCGCGTGCGCGCGAGATGGTACCTACGCGGGCCTGCGTCCCGCGTAGGGCTGGCCTCACAAAGCGTCAAGAAAGAAAGCTTGCTTCCCGCCTTTTCTTGTCAGAAATACCACCCTGTTTTTCTGACAAAAATAAAGTGTCGAAATCACCGCAACCTATCGAAATGTCAGTGATTAGCCGCATTTACGGACGCGGCAGGGGTAGCGTGATGACCCCAAATGACTTTTTGGACTTGGGAAGCCGGGATGCAATCGATCAATCGCTCCATCGGCTCACCGAGTTAGGCACCATTCGACGCATCGCGCGGGGGCTTTATCAGTACCCGAAAACTCATCCCTTGATTGGGGAAGTGGCTCCCTCCATCGAGGGGGTGGCCAAGGCCCTGGCCGCCAGCGAACAGGTCAAGCTGCAGCCTTCCGGGGCCTACGCAGCCAATCTTTTGGGGCTTTCCGAACAGGTGCCAGCGAAGGTGGTTTTTCTCACCAGCGGCCGGGCGCGAAAAGTGAAGCTGGGCAAGCTGGTCATTGAGTTGCGACCCGCGGCTCCGCGCAAGATGGCCGCCGCCGGGCGCACCAGCGGGTTGGTTTTGTCAGCGCTGCGTTACTTGGGAAAAGAGCATATCACGCCGGCGCGGATCGCCCATCTGCGCAAAATCCTCTCGTTAAAAGATCGCAAACGGCTGCTCGTGGATTTGCCGAGTGCGCCGGCGTGGCTGCACCCTCATCTTCGCGCCATCGCCATGAAGGACGCGGCATGAGCACGTTTGCCACTTTGCCCGCCGCAGATCGCGAGTTGTTCTTTCGCCAGTATCAGCAGGTGCGCGGCATCGATCCGGTGATCGCCGAAAAAGACTTCTGGGTCTGCTGGCTGCTCGGTCGCATTTTCGAGGAACCAAAGCTTGCGGATACTTGCGTCTTCAAGGGAGGTACCTCGCTATCCAAGGTGTTCAACGCCATTGAGCGATTTTCCGAGGACATCGACCTCGCCATTGTCCCTGCTTCACTCGGTTGGAACGAATCCGATCTCGACGAGGCTCCTTCTCCCACCAAACGGGAAAAACGAATGGCGCAATTGGAGGCCGCCTGCGCGCAGGCCGTTCAGGATATCTGGAAGCCTCTTTTGGAACAGGCCGCGCAAGCCGTGCTCGGCCGGCCGCCGGACCAAGCCGCGTGGTTGAGCTACAAGTTTGATGAAACCGGCCAATCCCCCGTGTTGCTATTTGCGTATCCGAGGGCCCTGCCTCGCGGCGTCCCCTATATCGCGCGCGAAGTTAAAATCGAATTTGGTTCGCTCACGGATCAGCGCCCTATCGGACGCCACTCCATCAAGGCGTTTGTCGATGAACTCGCCGCCGGAGCTTTCACCGATCTTGGGGCACAGGTGGTCGCATTGGAGCTGGAGCGCACGTTTTGGGAAAAGGCTACGATCCTGCACGCCGATTTCCATCGCCCAACTGACCGGCCAATGCGGGACCGGCACGCGCGGCATTACGCGGACTTCGCCGCGCTGTGGAAGCACGAGCCGGCGAAAGCGGCGCGCAGCCGTCTCGATTTGTTGGAGCGCGTGCGGCTTCACAAATCGCGTTTCTTTTCGTCAAGCTGGGCTCACTATGCGACGGCTGTTCCCGGGACCTTGCGACTTGTCCCGCCTGCCCACCGCATCGAGGGGTTGCGCACGGATTACGAGGCGATGCGGCAAATGTTTTTGAACGACCCGCTGCCTTTCGAGGAAGTGCTCGCGATTTTGAATGAGGCTGAAACGGCGCTGAATCGCACCTAAAAGACTTACCTCTATGGCAAACCCTCTCAATGGCATCAAGGTAAACGGGGCAAAACTGGAAACACCGCTCACCATCAGGCAAGTTGAGAGCCATCTCGTTTTCGGCCCGATATCCCGGCACGTCCCTTTTGCCTACCTCGCGTTTGGTGCGGCCACGGTCAGTTTTGTTGTTGGTTTCTTTGCCACCGACAAACCGGTGGGGCAGTATATCGGAAGCATTGTTGATAAGCTGATTTTTTTAGTCGTTCCGCTAATCATGCTGCGCATGACGCGCCGGCAGCAAGCCATTGTCGGCTGGATTGCGGTTAAGGTCGCATTGGGATTTGGCGCGTTTATTATGGCGACGGTAGGGTCAGCCGTGAGTTTCCAGAATGGATATGCTGATGCTTGGCCGAATCTTTTTCTTGGGTTGATTTGGATTCCGGGAGTCGAGTTTATCCCAAGGGTTACGCCGCATCAGCGTTACGTCACGCTCGCGCGCGTTGCTCTGTCCATCCCGTGCATTTATTATGGTGTCAGGAGCGGTAACTGGCACTGGTAGGTTTCCGCTGATTATCCTTGATGAACCAGCGGGTGAAGACAGTGAAATAACGCCGCACGGCCCCGGGGAGTTGCGCCCCGTGGGGGGTGAAATCCCAACGTCTCTTTGCGTTACTTTGCGACCTTGGTGTAAAAAATACGATTATGGGGTCTGCGGACTGTTCGCAACATTTGCGTTCATTCGCGCCTGCCCTCCGTAGCTCCGGTTCAAAGGGCAAAGGAGGGTCCATTCGCGGTCTAAAAATCAGTTATCAGTGACTATCAGTGTACATCAGTGGTTAAAAGTCTGGTGGGTTCTTCGCGACTTTGCGGTCTTGGTGTGAAAAAGTCCGTGATTTTTGCGTTTTTCCTGTCCAAAACAAACCCATGACTTTTGCCGAAATCGCCGCCTCGCTCCCGTCCACCGCCGTCACCCAGATCAACGACCTGCCCTACCCCCGAGTTGGCTCGGGCAAGGTTCGCGAGCTTTTCGACCTCGGCGACGCGTTGCTGCTCACCGCCACCGACCGCCTCTCCGCCTTCGATGTGATCCTGCCCGATGGCATCCCGGGCAAGGGCATCCTCCTCACGCAAATGAGCCTGTGGTGGTTTGCACAGACACAGGGCCTCATCGCCAACCATCTTTTGCCCGACCAGGCCGGCGAATACGCGCGCCGCGGGCTGCATGACCGCGACCTGCAGCTCCGCAGCATGATCGTGAAAAAACTCAAGCCGCTGACGATCGAGTGCGTCGTGCGCGGCTACCTCGTGGGCAGTGGCTGGAGTTCCTACCAAAAAACCGGCCAGGTCTGCGGCCACCGCCTGCCGGCCGGGCTGCGCCAGGCCGACCAGCTGCCCGCGCCGCTGTTCACGCCGACGACAAAAGCGCCAAAGGGCCAGCACGACGAGCCCATCGACGACGCACAAGGGGCCGCGATGACCGGCCCGGCGCTCTACGAAAAAGTGAAGGCCGCCAGCATCGCGCTCTACACCTTCGGCCGCGACCGCGCCGCGACCGCGGGCATGATCCTCGCCGACACCAAGTTCGAATTCGGCACCGACGCCGCCGGCAACCTGCTGCTGATCGACGAAGTGCTCACGCCCGACTCGTCGCGCTACTGGCCCGCCGAGAGCTACGCGCCCGGCCAGTCGCCGCCCAGTTACGACAAGCAGTTTGTGCGCGACCACCTGCTCGCGATCAAATGGGACCAGAAGCCGCCCGCGCCGCGCCTGCCCGCCGACATCATCAAGCGCACGCAGGAGAAATACCTCGCGGCGGTTCAAGGACTCGTGGCGAGTCCTTGAACCGCCGCGAACGCCCAACATCCAACATTGAACGTCCAACGCCCAAGTCCGATCCATTTTAGCGCGAAGGCCGCAAAGCATGCGGCGAAGTAGCACGCGGAACTTTGGAACGAGTAACCGGTGTTTCAGCATCCGGATTTAAAACCCTCAGACTTGGGCGTTGGATGTTCACTGAGTTTTGGATTTGCTTGAAACCATAAATATGGTTTTATGGGTACAGTGAAGACCACCCTCGAAATTCCCGACCCGCTTTACCGCAAGCTGAAGATCTTCGCCGCGCACCGCGGCACAACCGTGCGCCAGCTGGTCAACGAGGCGCTCTCCGAAAAGCTCCGCGCTTCGCCCGGCAGCGCCGGCGTTCAGCCGGCGTGGACCCGCGCGTTCGGCCGCCTGCAGCACCTGCACAAGGAGACGCAACGCATTTCCCGGATCATCGATGATGAATTCACGCGCATCGATCCGGAGGACTGGAAGTGATCCTCGACACCAACGCGCTTTCGGCGCTGGCTGATGGCGACGGGGCACTGGCGGAAAAAATCGGCGGGGTCGCGACCCTGGCCGTGCCGGTCGTCGTGCTGGGCGAATATCGTTATGGCATTCTCGGCTCCCGGCATCGCGCCGCTTACGAAGGCTGGCTGCACGACCATCTGCAGCTTTTCGATGTGTTGCCGGTGGAAGAGGCCTCTGCAGAAATTTATGCCCGCCTGCGGCATGAACTGAAAAAACTCGGCCGCCCAATTCCGGAAAATGACCTGTGGATTGCCGCACTCTCCCGCCAGCATCGCCTGGCCGTGGTGAGCCGAGACCGGCATTTCGCCGCCGTGCCCGGCTTGCAGCTGGTCAGCTGGTAACCCACCAGCCCGCGCACGGGCTGGTGGCGTAGTTAGTAATTAGTGGTTGGTAATTGATGGTCGGAATCCGGACCAACTACCAATTTCAAACTACCAAATGCCATCCGTGTGCGGAGCAAGACGCCCAACGAACCGTGAACCCTGAACGTTAAACCGTGAACCAGCCGGCCTCGGCCGTCACTGCGGCACGCCGAGATTGGGCACGGGCGCCACGAGTCCCGCCTGCGCGCGCACGAGTTCGCGGCGCAACCAGTCGAGCGCGGCGTTGACGGCGCGTTCCTGCACCGTGCGGCGCGGGCCGGGATAGCTGAGTTTCTTCGACCACACCCCGTACGGCGAATGCAGCGCGAGATAAATGGTGCCAATGGGATTTTCCTTCGTGCCGCCGCAGGGGCCCGCAAACCCGGTGATGGCCACCGCGTAGTCGGCGCCGAGTTTTTCCGCTGCCCCGGTCGCCATGGCCACGGCCGTCTCGGCGCTGACGGCGCCGTGCTGCAGCAGCAGGCATTCGGGCACGTCGAGCAACTGCGTCTTCGCGTCGTTCGGGCAGCACACGCAGCCGCCGGCAAAAAACTTCGATGCGCCGCAAATATCGGTGAAGGCGTTGGCGAGCAGGCCGCCGGTCGCCGCCTCGGCCACGGCGAGCGTCTTTTCCTGCGCGCGAAGGATGTCGGCGCAAACTTTCGCCAGCGAGTCGTGGCCGAAGCACAAAAAATCCTCGCGCAACAGCCGCGCGCAGTCGTCGGCCACGGCTTGCAGTTGGTCGAACGAAAGTTTTTCACCCGGCGAGCTCAACCGGCAATCGACGTGGCCAGTGTGCGCACAGAAGGCGATGCCCAGCGCATCGCCGTGGCGGTCGAAAATGGGCTGCAGTTTCGCCTCCAGCGCGCTCTCGCCAATGCCCGCGGCACGGATCTGCACATAGGCCTCGTGGTCGATGAGCAAGCCTCGTTGGGCGAGGCGCGGCAGCACCTGCTCGGTGAACATCGGCTGCAATTCGTTGGGCGGGCCCGGCAGCAGGCAAAGCACCTTGCCGTCCTGCTCGATCCAGAGGCCGGGCGCGGTCCCGTTGGCATTGGGCAGCACCTCGGCGCGCTCGGGGCGGTAAGCTTGCTTCAAATTATTTGGTGGCATCTTGCGGCCATGACGCGCAAAGCGCTCAGCGATGGTTTTCTCGGCTACGGGATCGAAGACGAGTTTTTGCCCGAGCACTTCGGCAATGGTTTCGCGCGTGCGGTCGTCGCAGGTCGGGCCGAGGCCGCCGGTGGTGATGACCACGTCGCTGCGCGCCCAGCTCTCGCGAAATTGCGCGGCAATGGCGGCGGCATCGTCGGTCAGCGTCACGTTGCACTGGAGCGTCACACCGCGGCGGCCAAGCTGCGCGCCGATGAACGCCAGGTGTCCGTTGGTGGTGAGGCCGAGCAGAAGCTCGTCGCCGAGCGTGAGCAGCTCAAAGCGTTTGGCGGCGAACGAAGCGTGGGACACAGAAAGCATATTTGCGGGAACCAGGAATAAAACCTAGGCTAATCTGTAAAAAAATGCCAGCCGCCGAACCAGTTAACCTTAAGCAAAAGGTGCGTCACCTGCCCGACTGCCCCGGGGTCTACCTGATGAAAGACCGCTTGGGGCGCATCATCTACGTCGGCAAAGCCAACAGCTTGAAAAAGCGCGTCTCGTCCTACTTCCAGCGCTCGCGCGGCCTGGCGTTGCACCCGAAAATCCGCGCGCTCATCTCCCTGATCGCTGACTTCGACACCATCGAGGTGAAGTCCGAGCCCGAGGCGTTGCTGCTCGAAAGCCGGCTCATCAAGCAGTGGAAGCCGAAATACAACACCGACTTCACCGACGACAAACGCTTCCTCCTCGTGCGGATCGACCCGGCCGAGGAACTGCCGCGCTTCCGGCTCACCCGGATAAAAAAATACGACCACTCGCGCTATTTCGGGCCGTTCGTGCATGGCGACCTGCTGCGCAAGACGCTCGCGCAGATGCGCCGCCAGACGGGAATCCTGCTCAGCGACGCGCGCCCGCAAAAACTTCCCGACGGCACCTGGCAGCTCTACGACGACGTGCGCCAGGAGCTCTACGGTTTTCCCAACATCGTGACGGCCAAAGATTACCGCCAGCGCGTCGAGACCGCCTGCGGCTTCCTTGAGGGCAAGTCGCGGGAATGGCTCGAGACGCTCCGCCACGAGATGCAGGCGGCGGCAGGAAAGCAGGCGTTCGAAAAAGCGGCCGAGCTGCGCGACGTCATCTTCGCCCTCGAAAAAACCCTCGAAAAAACGCGCAAATTCGAGCGCGCCCGGCCCCTGGCGCGCAGCGGCGAGAATGCGCTGGCCGCGCTCGGCACGGCGCTCGGCCTGCCCACGCCGCCACAGACGATGGAGTGCTTCGACATCTCGCACATCTCCGGCACCTTTGTCGTCGCCTCGATGGTCCGCTTCACCGACGGCCAGCCCGACAAGGACCAGTATCGCCGCTTCCAAATTAAAAGCTTCATCGGCAACGACGATTTCCGCGCGATGGAGGAGGTCGTCGGCCGCCGCTACAAGCGCCTGCGCGACGAAGGGAAAGCTTTTCCCAGCCTGCTCGTCGTCGATGGCGGGCGCGGCCAGGTCGGTGCGGCGCTGAAGGCCTTCATTGCGCTCGACCTCGAGCCGCCGCCGCTGATCGGCCTCGCAAAGAAAAAGGAAACCATCGTCTTTCCCGACGGGCGCGCGCCGCTCAACCTGCCGATCAACCACGCCGGGCTGCAATTGCTGCAGCGCCTGCGCGACGAGGCCCACCGTTTCGCCAACACCTACAATGCGGATCTCCGCTCGAAAAAAATCCGGGAAAGCACGCTCGACGATTTTTCGGGCCTGGGCCGCGTGCGCCGGGCCGCGCTGATGGCGCATTTCGGCAGCATCGACCGCCTGCGCGCGGCAAGCATTGAAAAAATCCGGCAAGTCGAAGGCTTCGGCCCGAAACTGGCGGCGGAGCTGCATGGGTTTCTGCGTCGCTCTTCGCCGCCGGCGACGAAGAGCGATGAGTAGAGCTTTTTCGGTTTAGGGAGACCCATGATGGACGAAATTGTCATTCCGAGCCGTGCGAGGAATCCCTGCTTTTCTGGTCGATTTCAATTCCGGAGATTCCTCGCACGGCTCGGAATGACAAAATAAAGCATGTGTCGCAAAGGCATGCCGATGGGGCCAATTAAATTGAAGGCGCTCTAGAAATTGGCGGGCTGGGACCAACTACCAAATACGAATTACCAACTACTCTCGAGGTTCGATATTGCCCGGCCTGAACAATGGCGCAGACTGATGGTCGTTTATTGTCTCCTGCATGCTTCTTTCCCGTTCATTAATCCCTCTGTTCTTCGTTTTTTTTGCGACCGGCATCCGCGCCGACGTTTCGCTGGCGCCGCTTTTCGCCGATCATGCCGTGCTCCAGCGAGACAAACCGGTCCCGATCTGGGGCCGCGCCGACGCCGGCGAGTCCGTCACCGTCACTTTTCACGGCGACACCGTCAGCACGACGGCGACCAGCGATGGCCGCTGGATTGCCTACTTCGATGCGCTGCCGGCGTCCGCGGAGCCGGCCGACCTCGTCGTCACCGGCAAAAATAAAATCACCGTGCACGACGTGCTCGTCGGCGAGGTCTGGCTTTGCTCCGGCCAGTCGAACATGGAATTCGCCGTGCGCAACCCGGCGGGGCCGACTTACCGCGTGGACAACGCCGACGAGGAAGTCGCCGCGGCGAACTACCCGCTCATCCGCCACTTCAAGGTCAAGCTCAACGAATCGGAGACGCCGACCGATGCGTTGGACGGTTCTTGGGCCGTGTGCTCGCCCGGGACGGTCAGTCAATTTACCGCCGTCGGCTACTTTTTTGCCCGGAATATTTATGAAAAGCTCCACGTGCCCGTCGGCCTGGTCAACTGCACGTGGGGCGGCACGCCGGTTGAAGCGTGGATGAGCCCGTTTGCTCTGGACAGCGATCCTGCCTTTGCCTTCGTGCGCGAACGCTGGAAACAAGTCCTCGCCGAGTATCCGCAGAAAAAAGCCGCCTACGATGCCGCACTGCCAATGTGGCAAAAAGAGTTGGACGCCGCCAAGGCGGCGGGCAAAGACCCCGAATTCAGGATGCTCCATCCCCAACTCCGCCTGCCGCACGGCCCCCACGACCGGTGGACACCCACGGGGGTTTTCAACGGAATGGTCAACCCGCTCCTGCCGTTCGCCCTGCGCGGCGTGCTCTGGTACCAAGGCGAAAGCAACACGCTGCTTCCAACGGCCGAATACCACCCGCTCTTCGCCGCCATGATCACCACGTGGCGCGCGCATTTCGGCCAGGGCGACCTGCCGTTTTATTTCGTGCAGCTGCCCAACTACAGCTTTCTCAAAAATGCCAACGGCACCGAATGGGCCCTGATCCGCGAAGGCCAGGCGCAAGCCCTTACGCTGCCGCAAACCGCGATGGCCGTGGCCATCGATCTCGGCGAGCACGACCACATTCATCCGCGCAACAAGCAGGAAGTTGGCCGCCGGCTCGCGCTCATCGCCGAAACCCGCCTCTACGGCATCCCCGGCGATGATTCCGGCCCGATGTTCGCCGGCGCCACCCGCGACGGCAATGCGATGCGCGTCCGTTTCACGCACGCCGACAACGGCCTCATCGCCCACACCAATCCCGTGCAGTCGCTCGAACTCGCCGGTGCGGACAAAATTTTTCACTCCGCCCAAGGCTTCATCGAAGGCGAGACCCTGCTTGTCAGCTCGCCCGACGTGAAAGACCCCGTCGCCGTCCGCTACGCCTGGAGCAACGACCCCGAAGCCAACCTCTTCAACGGCGCCGGCCTGCCCGCCGCGCCTTTTCGGTCGGATGCGTGGTGATCGGTCGCCTCCGGCGGTTCAAGGTTCCAGGTTCAAAGTTCAAGGTTGGGTGCGCAAAGACGTAGTTGGTATTTAGTAGTTTGTGGTTGGTACAAGCCGTTGGCTTCTCCTTCGGCGTTTAGCATTCCTCGGCCGAGGTCCGGCAACTTTGAACGTTGAACCGGGAACCTTGAACCGAGCTTCTAAGAAATCTTCGTGCGGAGCGTTATACCTTCACATATGCTCTCATCCTCTTCCATGAAAACCCTCCGATTCATTTCGCCCGCCCTGCTGTTGGTTTGCTTCATTGCCGTGCTTCGCGCCGCGCCCATCGAATCCCGCATCACCGCCGTCACCGTTTATACCGAGGGCGCCATTGTCACGCGCACCGCCCACATCGATCTGTCCGCCGGGCAAACTGAGCTCGCTTTTGAAGAATTGCCCGCCGCCCTGGTTGAGGGGTCACTCCAAGTCTCCGGCCACGGCATGGCCAATGTCACGATTCTCGACGTCAATGCCCGCACCATCTTTGTTGCCGCTTCATCCGATCCGCGCGTAAAATCGATCGAAGACAACCTCACCGCCTTGCAGAAAAAAGTCCGCGCCCTTAACGACCGCGGCGCCGTGCTCGACCATCAACGCGCCCTGCTCGGCATAATCGAGAGTGCAGTCGCCGCGCCGCCGGCCAAGGACACCACTGCGCCGCGGCCAAGTTTCGACGACTGGCAGAAGCTCCTCGCCTTTGCCGACGACAACCGCAGCAAATTTGCCGCTGAGCAGCAGTCGCTTGATGAGCAACGCCAGGAATTGGGGGATCAAATCACCGCCGACGGCGCGCAGCTGGGCAATCTGACCCGAAAAGCCGACCATGGCCACAGCAACAAGACTGTGACGGTGCGCGTGGCTGCCACCAGCGCCGGCTCACTCGACCTCACTCTTGCCTATGCCGTGCCCGGTGCCTCGTGGACACCCGCCTACGACGCGCGCCTGCACAGCGACGAACACGCCGTTGAACTCACCTACTTCGGCCTGGTGCAACAAAATACCGGCGAAGACTGGAAGGATATCGCCCTCACGCTTTCAACCGCAGAACCCAGCCTCGGTGGCGCTGCGCCCGAACTGCATCCGTGGATTGTGGATGTGATTCAACCGGAACCAGCGTCAACCTCAGCCACTTGGAACGATGAAACTATCGTCATCAGCAAGTTCCAGGTCTCCGCCGCACCGAGCCATGGTTATAGCGCCTCTGCGACTATGGGTTCAACCTTTGATAAAAAAGCTTCTTACAATGCAGCCTCGGTTGACAACGCCGTCACCAGCGCGTCGTTCACGATTCCCGTCGCTGCCACCATCCCCAGCGACAACACTGCGCAAAAAGTCGGTATCGCCACGGCCAGGCTCGACGCAAAGCTCCAATATCAATCCACGCCTCGCGCGCTTGAAGCCGCGTTTCTCAGCGCTTCCGTGATAGATTCAACTGATTACCCGCTGCTGGCTGGCTACGTGATTGCGTTTCTCGACGACAGCTTCGTCGGCACGAGTTCACTCAAGACCGTTATGCCCGGCGAAAAATTCGATCTCGCGTTCGGCGCCGACGAGGGAATCGCCATCAAGCGCAAGGTCGTAAACCGCTTCACTGAGGACACCGGCCTCATCAACAAAGGCAAACGCGTGACCTATGAATTCCTTGTTACCATCACCAACAACAAGAAGACCGCCCAACACATGGTGTTCAAAGACCTTGTCCCGGTTTCGCGCAACGAGAAGATCGTCGTGAAGCTTTTGACGCCAGCCGAGCGCGATCTCAGCACGGCGGACGAACCCAAAGAGACCTCCCTCGAAGCCGATGGAAAACTCGTCTGGCGGCTCGACCTCAAGCCCGGCGAAAAACGTGAGCTGCCGCTCAAGTTCAGCATCGAGTATCCATCTGAAGTCACGGTCACAGGGCTGGAGTAAGTCCAAGGTTGGTTCCAAGTTCAATGTTCAGGGTTGGTCACTGATCAGTCGTAGTTAGTGATTTTTTAGATTTCACCGTTCTGGGTTCGACGTCCGACAAACGTTGAACCAGGAACCTTGAACCGGGAACTTAGCCGGAGCGTTCACGGCGCTTGCCCGGTGGCGATTGCTGCCACAATGTTGTCGCCACATGCCCGACCAACGCTCCACCAATTCCAAATCGTCGCAGGTCGCCGTACCCACGCTGCTCGTGGTGGCTTTCGCCTTGTTCGGGCTCGGTATTTTCCTGCCGTTTTTCCACGTCACAAAATTCTGGGTTTTCTCGGACGCCATCTCGGTGGTCAGCGGCCTCTTTACCTTGTTTCAGGCGCATGAATATTTTCTCTTTGGCATCCTCACGCTTTTCACCCTCATTTTTCCCTGCGTGAAACTCGGCCTGCTAGCCATCGTGTGGACCGAGCGGAGTCACGACCTCGCGCGCGTGCGCCGGCTGCACGAATGGGTGGAGCACCTGGGCAAGTGGTCCATGCTCGACGTGTTCGTCGTCGCCATCCTGATCGTCGCGATGAAATCCGCCAACGTGGCCGACCTCCACATCGGCCTCGGGCTGTATCTCTTCACGTTTTCCGTCATCACAACGCAGCTCACCTCGTCGTGGATCAGCCGCGTGCTGCGACGCGGATAAGGCCGTCGATTTTGAGAAGAAAACCAGGAAACCCCGATTTTTCCGCGGATGGCGCAGATGAGCGCGGATACCTGCAATCAACTCGTAGAAAACTCCAAGCTTTCACCATCCTTCGCCAGGACTACGGATGGCACGGCCACAAAGACACCAAAGATCGAACCAGAAGTCCGAGATCCTGGCTTCCGGGTTTCCTGCTTAAATCCATCCGTGTTCATCCGTGTAATCCGCGGTAAAAAACTCCCCGTCTTCGTATAGGAAATTTGTCGTGGGCATAAATCACTGGATCACTTGCGAAATGTTCGCGGCAGGCTACTGGTTCAGCGTCATGAAGCCCCGCCTCCTCGCCAGCATATTCCTCGCCATGTTCTTCTCCGCTTTTTCCGCCAAGGCCGATCCACTCGCGATCGGCGCCAGCCTGCCCGCTGTCACCGGCGTCACCGAAACCGGCGCGCCGATCGATCTCTCGACGCTCAACAAAGGCTACACGCTCGTGTATTTTTATCCCCGGGCGGACACACCAGGCTGCACGGCGCAGGGCTGCTCGTTGCGCGACGCCTACGACGTGCTGCAAAAACGAAACGTCACCGTCGTCGGCGTGAGCACCGACACCGTGGAGAAACAAAAAGCCTTCAAAGACGAGTACCACTTCCCCTTCACCCTCGTCGCCGATCCGGGCAAAACCGTCATCACGGCCTTCGGAGTTCCGACCCGCAGCATCCCGGTGATCGGCGAAATGGCGACCCGCCAGGCTTTTCTCTTTAAAGACGGCAAGCTCGTCTGGCGCGACCTGAAGGCCGCCACAAAAAAACAGGCGGAGGATGTTTTGAAGGTGCTGGATGGGCAAGCAAAGCAGTAATTGGTAGTTTGGATTTAGTCGTTGGTGCGGACGGCAGACCGTAACGTTGAACCCCGGAACGTCGGATCGAAACCAACGACCAACGCCAATTCATTTTAACACAAAGGGCGCAAAAGCGACAGGTGCCGGCTCGCACCAGACTTCCAAGCAGAAGTCTGCTTAAGTGTAACCTATTGGGTTACACTCATTCTTTCTTCGCCATGGCTTTTCGGATAACTTCCACGCCCGGCCGTCACAATTCGTCATCGTTGGCCGGAGCGAGCAGCGGTGCAGCGGGGTCGCGGCGCGCGCGTTCAATCCATTCACCCAGCAGCGGGAATCCCTGCAACAGCGCCGGCGGCAGAGGCGCCGCCACGAGGTCGATGATGCGCGCGCAGCCTTCGGCATCCCATACAATGTTGCGGTCGTGCGGATCGGCTACCAGCCAGGGCTGGCCATCCACAAAGACCAGCCGCGGATGGTCGCGGTCGATGCGCAGGAAGCGCGACGGCCACGGGATAAGCGATGGCGGCAGTAATTTGCTGGTATCGGTGCGCTCGGGCAAACGGTCGCCAAGCGTCTGCTTGGCC
>Ga0210387_10000081_pt1 | contig 67854 bp, 86 predicted proteins | sample IncBWC7OmetaG_FD_160108 | JGI IMG/M metagenome (GOLD analysis project Ga0210387, IMG submission 160108) | Forest soil microbial communities from Barre Woods Harvard Forest LTER site, Petersham, Massachusetts, United States - Inc-BW-C-7-O ... | reverse complement strand
GCCAGGATGAGCTGCTTTTCGATGGCGGCGTGATCGAGTGGCTTGCCGGCGTGGACGATCTCCACCCAGGAGATTCGTGCCAGACGGTTGGCCAGGGCAACGTAGCTTCCAACTTCTTCGGTGGTCATGCTGCGCCTCCTAACGTGCTCCCAAGCAGCGAGTGCTCCGCCAGCCGGTCAAGTGCGTGGCCACGGCAGAGGCCACCGAGAACCGGGGGATGCGGGCAGGCGCGATCACCGAGGCAGCGGGCGACCTGGCCGTCGTCATTTTCGAGCAAGACCGGAAATCTCCGCACCACTTCCAACTTCTGATCGGCGCGCAATGCCGGGTTGCGCGAGCTGCCGACACACTTGCCCTTGTGGATGGGACGCTGGCAGCGACGGCACACCCGCCTCTCAATCACCACCGTCGGCCTCCGGCATGCCCAGCCTGTACTCCGTCCCGTTGGCGGTGTCGACCAACTGGCCCTCGGGGCGCGGCATCACCGTGAAGCTGCGGGTTGCCGACTGCAGGCAAATCAGGTTGGGCTTCTCCCATACCACTTCCACCTGAAACTGCGGCCCTTGCGGCTTGACTGGCTTCAGCCACATCACTCGCCCCCCGCTTTCTTCCTGGCCACGGTGTGGCTGCGCTGGCCGTTGGTGACAATCTTCATCCTGCTGGCCAGGTCGCCGCCCATGCGTTTGATGATCTCGCCGAGCGAGAACAGTTCGTGAGGCTGCATGGTGACGGTGCGGACTTCGCTGCCGTCTTTGCTCATGTGCCGCCAGTGAGTCTCGCGCAGGTAGTACGTTCCATCCATGCCTTCGATCAGATCGAGGTTGCGCATGGGAGTCTGCACGATCGGGGAGAGCCGGATGACGCTGATTTCCGGGTACTCGCGGGTTTTCATCAGCGCACCCGCAACCCCTGGCGCATGACAGCCTGCTCGGCCGGGGTCAGATTCCACGCTGCCACAATCACAAACAGGGCACCCTCAAGCCTTCGCAGTAGAATCGGGTCTGGGGAAGGCACCGGCGCCCACGCTTCGACTTCCCAGAGAATGTGATAGCCGTCGAGGGCGCCTTTCGGTAAGCATGCCGGCGGAATCAGCGGGACCGGAGCAGTGCCGGCTTGCCATCCGTGCGAAGGCCATGGCACGGGGAACTCGATGACGGTCTTGGGGTGCTGGCCAGGAGTCCGGCGAATGAATCGCAGCTCGGAGTCATGGTTGCGGCGGAATTCAATGCGGCGGTCATCAGCACGTGCGATCGCCAGCTTGGGCTCGCCCTTCTCGTTGGTGCCGGCGTCGGTGATGGCTTTCACCACGTCAAGCACTTTGTGGTCATGCGCGAGTTGCCAGTAGATGGCAGCCAGCGCGGCCAGGTGTTCGGCTTTGTGGGTTTTGAGCGCAGTGCGGTACTCGCGATACTTGGCCCGCGCATTCGGTTCTAATTCGAGAGTTGCGGCTTGTACATTCATTACGCCTCCTGATCCCAGTCTACGGTGCAGTGGTCGAGGATGCCTTGCACGCTGGGCTTGGCGCCCTGCCACCACAGACCGTGCAGGACGTGGTCTGACAGATTGGTCACGCGCTCCCGCATGGCGCGGTTCGACTGCATGCGGACGTCCGCGAATAAAACCTCTTTCCACATGGGAAAGCTTACGGCCATCTCGAGTAGGTTGGATTGGGTGCTCACGCGGTTGCCTCGTTTCGCCATACGCCCTCCGCCGGAACTGCTGGCTTCTTCCGCGCCGCCCGTTCGCGCTCGGCCCGGGCCAGCCGCTCTTTCAGTTCGACTCTGCGGTTCGGATCGGGGAAAGCAGGAAAGCTGTGTATCCGCTGGAGCGCTTCCCCCATCACCGCCCGGTACTGTTCAAGGCCGCTCGGTTCGCCAGCTTCCGTTAATTGTCGCCGGGTTTCGCGGCATTCCGCAATTCTGGCAGTGTCTTCGGCCCGCTTGGCGGCTTCCGCTTCGGCTTCCCGCAGCTCCTCGAGGATGGTAATGATTTCCGAAGGCACTGGCATGTGCTTCGAGATTTTCGCCCAGCGATAGAAGGCTTGGTCGATCAGGCGCGGGCGGTAGTCTTGCAGCAGCAACATCCAGACATCCGACTGCCGCTGGGTGAGCGGTTCGGTGCCCAGTTGGATCTCGGCCAGCAGGTCGAGCGCTCTAGCCGTGGCGGCGGCGGAGGCTTTCGAGGAGTACGGCTCGAGTTTGCTCGACCCGTTGGGCTCGTTTGCCAGTCGCCGGAGAGCCGGTTTTTGGGTAGGGTTGGTGTTCATTTTCGCCTCGTGGTGAAAATTCAAAGTCAAATACAGATTGAGAGGGAGAGAAATCCCCGCTCACCTGTGGATCACTGTGTAAATTACGCCCCTTATGGTTCCGCAGCTTCTTGCGCTGCTGGTCCAGAATGCGTGTGAGCCGAGGCAACCACAACATCTCCCGTCCTGCTATCTCTCGGAGCTCGAAGGCAGCCATAACCAGGGCACAGTTGGCGTCCCAGTGGGCGCGGCGATGCGCTCCTGCGAAGGTCCAGAGAGTACTGCGTGATGCCGGAAGATAGCCGGGATTGTCCGGGTTTGAAAGCGTGGCCCAGAACAGATTCCACCACCATCCCACCTGAAAGTCTTTGAGACCGCGAGGCGGTCCAATCGAGCCATCCATGGGAATAGGAAACCATTTCAGAGCCGGGTCGTCTGACATGCGCAAGGATCAATAGCAGTACCCGGAAACCAACGCAAGCGAAAAAATCAGCCAAACCGTGCAAATACTGTGCAGGACTCAGGATAAGTTAGGAAAACCCGGTTCTATTCCAACCTTCCACAGCATCCACAGCTTTTGCACCGGGATCAGGAAGTTTGCCGTTGACAAGCGGCGCGGCGCGGGCATATTGCTATCAGGGTCATGGTTGGCGTCTGTAAATTCTGCGGCTGCACTGAAGCCACACCCTGCTTCATCCCTGCCAGCTTCGTCTCCGATCCAGACTTCCGGCCCAATGGCAACGTGGTGCCGTGCGCGTGGCTGCTTGATGATGTCTGCTCGAACCCCGCCTGTGTCGATAAAGCCTTTGCGGAAGCCCGCCCGTTGGCGGAAACCATCCAGAAAGCGCTCGATCTCGGATTGATTGAGGTGGCGGCATGAGCGGCTGGCGCGTAGTGACTTCGGTCAACGATTGCGACACCGAAGGCTGCCCCAGCGATGTCAGCATCAGCCGTCGCGCCCTCAAAGGCGAGAAGGATGGAGATCCTGTTCCCGAAAAGGAAATGCTTGCAGCATTGCGGAAACTCGGGTGGAAGGCGAAGAGCTACGCCCACGGCACATTCTGTCCCGACTGCGTAAAGGCGGAGGCCGCATGATGCGCCCACTCACAGCCTGGCTGGCAGCTGTGGCGCTGATGTCGTGTTGCGCATGGCTATGGCGGCGTGGCTGGCGTGTCTACTTGGTCAACGAAGAGCAGCTCCACCAGCGCACAAGCTCTGCCGGAGGACCGGCAAAGACGGAAGACGAACCCGCCTGTCTGCGCGGACTCTGATCCCGTAAATTCAGTGAGGAAAGGAGGTCGCGAAGAATCGCCAGAGCGACTGGCGCTCGCGAGGGTTCCAACCTCTCCCAGAAGCAGCACACGGAATCCTGCGGGCGCCAGCCAAATACTTCCCGCAAGCCAATCGGAAAGGAGTAGTGTTTCCCCCATGTCAAAATTGGAACCCAGACCAGGCTCACTGCTCGATGCCACTGCCCGCCAGATGCTCACCGCCGGCATGAACCTCGAAGAAGCCCGCAACGAACTGTGGCGGCAGATCATCGCCGTCGCCCTGAAGCAGCACCACGCCAACCTATGCCGCACCGCCCGCGCGCTGCGCATCCACCGCAACACCCTCAACCGTCTCATTGTCAGCCTAAGACTGCGCGAGCGCGTCGCAGAGGCCAAGGCCGAAGTTCGCGCTGGCTGGAAAAAGAACACTCTCCCCAAGCGGCTGGATCAGTCACGTATCGACCATAAGGCAGCGTGAGCCATGACCAACCGCGAGGAAGAAGGCGCCCGCTGTCAAGTGCCGCGCCCTGGTTACATGAAAGAGATCGAGCCCGGGCCACTCGACCGCTTTTGCCAAGAAGGGGTACCCGAACGTCCGGATCCCGAAGTCATGGCGCATAACCGGAAGCTGATGGAACGCAACTGGCGCTCGGAGCCGAGAAAGAAGGCGGGATGAAGACTACGTGCGCCCTATTGATTGCGGCATTAGCATTTATCGCTGGATATGAAAATGGCTGGGTGGATAGCTCACGTAGGCATGTAAGCCTCCCCAGCGCCGTGGCAACTACCGCTTGGCCTCTCTGCGCAAAACCTGATAACAACAATACTTGTGTGTGGATAGCCACTGCTAGCTGCACAACGGGGACGGTGAAGCCATGAAGACTCTGTGCGGGTTCGCCGGGAGGGGAAGATGAAGGCTTTGACGCTATGGCAGCCATGGGCGAGTTTGGTCGCCCTTGGTCACAAACGAATTGAGACCCGCTGCTGGTCTACAAAACATCGTGGCGATCTAGCAATTCATGCGGCAGCGGTCTTACCGCCGAAATGGTTAGGGGTATCTCGGCATAACGTCTACTTCCGCAATGCCTTGGCGGATATTTTCAACTGTCGTCGTGATTCTGATGATCGTGTGGGTGCTCACGTCGATGATGCAATCCGCGCACTTCCCTACGGAAAAGTTCTGTGTATTGTGCGCCTGGATGACATCCGAGAAACCGGATTGGATCACGAGCCAGAGATCATTGGTGACTTAGAGCATCTCTTTGGCAACTATGAGCTAGGACGCTATGCTTGGTATCTGAATAGCCTCCGCGTTCTCGATGAGCCAATTCCGGCGAAGGGAAACCGTATGCTCTGGAACTGGAGTAACTGACATGAGACTGCTGTGCGCGTTGCTGGTGCTCGGATTGTTACAGGGAACGGTTAAAGATGGCGGCATCGTCTGGAAGGCCACGACCTCTGGCGTGAGCGGTTCAGTGAATCCCTTCGCAGAGGATGTCCCGGCGGTTCAGGTCACGGTGCCTACGTGGGGCTGCTTCTCCACGATGGAGGGCTGCGCGATACTTGATCGAAGTGGTAAGCCAGCTACCCCCGATGATTGGTATGGCAATCCGGGTAAATATCACATGACTCGGCAATCCTGCGCCGACAAGATCAGAATTCTCCTGCACGACGAACAAGACCCGCCGAACTATTGGTGCCATAAAGTCAACGCGGGAGCTGCGAAAACCGCCCCAAAGTGAGCAATTTTGCTCAGACAAGCGCTTTAGCCAAGGGGAGAGTATGATGCAGGCAGCTACCTCACCCCCGTAGCTCCCCACTCCTCGATGCGCAGGCTGGCCGGGGCGCCTGCGATGGGATTCACTCCTTTGGCCTCGGTCGAGCGCACGCCCGATCAACTGCTCTCCCAATACTGGGATGACCAGCGCCGTAGCTTCTTTGAATGGGTGCATGCTCTGGTGCAACGCTCAGTCGCTGAACACAACCTCGGACCGCAACCCCCGCTGGAGGTCAACCCACCTGGTCTACCGAAAGTCATCCCGCTGCCTGTGCCTCTGGCCTTGCCCATAGCGATCGCGCCCTCGAACGACCTGGTTGCCGACCTGAAGCGCCAAAGCCAAGCGCTGCTGCTGCTGATGGTGGTGGTCGCCGCGGAAGGGCTGGGAATCGCTTTTCTGGTGATGCGGGCGCTGCGCTAGGAAGCCAGTTCGCGGTCGACATCGAAGCCCTGCGATGTGGCGCAGGCCAACGCCGCTTCGCGAGTATCGAAGTTCGAGGTTTGAACGTCGGCGGCGGGCAGGCCGTTGCCGAGACAAGGCGCCCAGCGCGACCCACTCCAGGCGGCGAAATCGAATATCGCGTGAAAGATGTACCAGCGTCCGAAAGCGCCTTGGCGGATGCGGCAGTGCTTCCTCATGCGAAAGCTCCGGAGCGCTCGATCTCGTCGGCCACAGAGCGAAGAACGCGAGGTAGATTGGCGGTAATCTCGGGCGTGGCCTGGCAGGCGAACCCGCTGCCCTTCGTTCCGCCGATGACGATGACTAGAACTGCCGCGGCGTGGTACTGAACCATTGCCTGGGTGCATTCGGCATCGTATTTACCTGGGCCTAGAGCCACGATTTCCTCCTCATTGCGGCATCTCCAGCTTGAAGCTGAAAGGGTTGACGGGCAGGCGATGGTCGAAGCCCCACAGCCAGAGCTTCGCGTGCTGTGGCAGCGGAATGAAGACGCCAGCTTGGCCGAGGGGATGGATGCGGTCCTCGTGGACGATGAAGCGCTGGCCCACGATGCGAAAGAGTGCCCGCGAGATAGGATCGTTCCAGCCATCGCAGGGCATGCCTTTGTCGATGTCTTTCTCGGTGACTTCAATCGTTAGCGTGGGCATGATTTACCAGTTTCCTCCCGCAGTTTCGGCTTCACCAAACGTGCAGGGCCCGCACATCCCGGTAGCCGGCACGATAGGACTTGCGCCGCACACTTCGCACTGGCCTCCCCAGTCCGGCTCGGTGTCTGGATCGGCCGGTTTTGCGATAACCGGCTTTGGGGTTCCAAGCGTCTCCCGCACGATTTCGAGCGCATGTTGATCCGATATTCCCGGATGGTGGCTAAAACGCGGGCGTGATGATTTTCTCTTGTTTGCCATTTGCAGCCTCCTGAAATTCTTGACAGTTGTTTTCGCAGCCACCATCCACAGCACAAACGTGGGGGAATCGAGCACCGTGCTGGCCGCTGATGTGGGTGCATCGGCACCATACCTGAAAGGGAAGAGTTGTCGAGTGCTCGGCAATAAACCGCCTTCGGACTTCTCCGGCGCCGCGCTGCACCTTGGCCAGCAGTTCGAGATCCGCAGCGCGGTGGGGAAAGATCACACAGAGCTGAATGGCGCGGGAGAGATGTACCAGTGCCAGCTCGAGTTCGGCAGTGGGTGTCGTCATGGCTGATGTAGTCCTTTCTGGCACAGACGTTCTTCGCGTTTCTCCTCAAGCTGCTCCAACAGGTCGGCAATAGCTTCCTGCTCGGTTGCGCCCGTGCCAATGGGAGAGCCTGGGCCGTCGTAGGTGTCGTCGTCGACCGCACTCCAGTCTAACCAGCGGATGGGGATGGGCGGGTAGTCGTAGCTGGTGCGGATTTTCATGGTTGTCCCTTTCCTACCAAAACTTGCGGGCAAAGTGGATCGTGATGACGGCGAACGCGCCCAGCATTCCGAGCGACAACAAAAGACTGACTGCCCACATCCACCAGAGCAATTTGTCGGCGCGGGTCATGGCTGCTCCTTTCCGAACGGCGCGGTGAACTGGCTGAGGTCCGCAGGCAAGTCGCGGGCCGGGAACGAGCCGAACGCGCAGCCACACTGAGCACAAAATAGCAGGGCGATCGGGCTGTCGCCCTTCCACATCCCGAGCTGCTCGATGGTTGAATGGCACTCTGGGCAATGCGGGCGCAGCTTGTCGGTGACTGCGGAGCGTTCGTCGAACGTCATTTTCGCCATGCCCTTCAGTTGGGCCGCGTCGGCCAGCGGCGTCTCGCTATAGTGGATTTCGAGGAGCAACTTCGGCGGAATGCCGTCGGGAAACTCGTCTTCGATGCGGAGCATGATGCGGGCGCGTTTCTGGCAGAGCCGGAAGATGTTGCCAGGTTCGAGAATTAAGGCCAAGAAGCGCCTGCCGTCGCTGTGGGTGCCGGTGATCTTGTTCATGGTTACCCCTTTCTAGAATTACAAATCCAGTGAGCCGCGGAATTCAGCCAGTTACCTGCGGCGTCCGCGATCCTATCATCCCGGAAGGCTGCCCCCATCCCTCTACGTCGTTGGTGCTCGAAGGTGGCCGCGCTTTCGTGTAAGCGGTGCGTACACAGGCTGCAACGGTATCTCTGGCGTTCGACCATCAAGCCTACTCTGCGCGCGTATTCACGGCTGCCCGCAGAGTTCGACTGACAGACTTCGCGGCCATCAGGATACACGCGCACGGCTCCATTGAGGATCACAGCGTAGCGCAGGGATCGGGCAGGCTTTGGCTGGGGTTGCCAGCAGTAGGCGCTGCGCGGGATGGGCCTTCTGCGAATCATCCTAAGCTCCACAAGCCAGCCCTTCTCTGAGCGGGGCCAGCTTGCGCGGCTCAGGACCGCGCCCCCCTCGCCTAAAACGGCATGGCTTCAGGCTGCCCTTGGCCGTTTGCTTTGCTGGTACTCATGGCTTCGAGCAGTGTAAGGCTCTTGCCGGGATGGTCGACGTCCTCGATTGCCATCGCGCAGCAGGCCAGCAGCTCTTCATCGTTTTTGGGAGCATCGAGTAGCAGACGGTGTTCGAGTGTCATCAGAACCTGGACTTGACGCACGATTGAGTCAAGACTCTGCCGCTCGAATTCGGTCCTTGAGCGCGTGCCAGTGATGGCCTCGCCCATGACCGCCCGCTTGTGGATGTTCTCTTTGGTCTGGCCGCCAGCGATGAGATCCATCGTCGCCTGCCACTTTTCAAGGGCGATGTCTTTCTTGATTCCCCACTCAACCCGGCTCTGCTCCGAACCGTTTTCAAACAGTACGGCGGCGCTGGGGCGTTCGGAATGCACAGCAGCATGCACGCCGCCGATGTTGATGGCATCGAAGTAGGGGCGGAAGGGATCAGCCACTTTCTTATAGTAGTCGGGCTTGTATCCCGGAACATCCTTCCAGGTGAAGGCTTGGCCGTTCAAAGCCCAGACTCTACACTTCTTTACCGTGGCGACGTGAATCATCTGGCTCTTGAAGTTGCGACGCGCCTTGCCTCTGATCTTATCGAAGCGGACTAGATCGGGATCGTCAATCTGTGAAGTCTCGATTTCCAAATCAGGCTCATGCCCAAAATCCCCTTCGGCCTTCATCTTGGTGCCGCCCTTGGATAGCTCCTTCACCAGTTCCCCTTTGTCATCCTCGATCTCGACCTCATCCCACACAAAACCCATGCGGCCAGTGACCAGGAAGTGGATGTTGGAGTCTTGAAAGTCCTGGGCGAACGGTGCCCATTCTTCCTTGATACGTCCGATGCGTTGCAGCCGTGGCCCGCGTGCTTTCATGCCAGCGGTGAATAGATCAGACCAGTAGTGAGAGACTGAATCAACACCGGCGGCGCAGGCACCCGCCGTGATCGCCTCGCGGCTAAGGGCCAGCAAATCGACAAAGGACCGGCTGCGAGTGAGCAGCAGCGGCACTTTCTCGGCGGCGAAGATGTCGATGACGAAGTCCACGCCCTTCTCGGACGCCAGCCATGCGACGGGCGCAGAGTTGTGGTAGGTCTTCGACAAGTGGATGAGCAGCATGGCCATGAGGGTGGTTTTCCCTGTGCCCTTCGGCCCGTAGATACCGCCTTTTGCGAATCCGACTTCTTTGGTTGCTAGCTGTAAAGCCATTGTGGTTCTCCTTTGGGTAGTGGATTGGTGAAACGTCACTTATAGATGTCTGTGCATACGTGTTCCGTGCCAGCAGTGATGCGCCCGATGCGCTCGTTCAATTCAGCGAGTTGCGCGGCGATCTCAGTGAGGCAGCCCACAACCAAGCCGAGATTGTCCACTGCGCCAGCATTGTTGTCGCCCTCGCGACCACACATCGAATTACTCGGAGCCTCGATTCCTTTAACCCTGATCTCGGTGCTGGTCATCACAGTGCCCCCTTGATTTCGAAGTGCTTCCCGCAGAGATTGCGGTCGCTTTCGGGATCGTGAACGGTTGCGCTGTGAATGCAGGGCTGGCCGCCATCGCAGGCGCCGCGCGACGATTCTGGATATTCGTATTCGCAGAAGCCGGTGGGCCGGAGAAGTTCGGTCAGGAACGGGAGAAGATCAGGGGATGTTACAGTGGTCGGAGCCATGTTTTGCCTGCCTCCATTGCAGGTAAGTTTGGTTAGGGCTGGCGGGCGGTCTGGAAGCCGCCTCCCGGCCCGGTTAACGTTGTTTGCGGCGCAACTTACGTTGTTCGCGTTCCCGCCGCACGTAAAGCTCAGCCGCCCAATTGTGGAGCCCCTCCCATGAAAACTCATACCGCTGGCGTGTTCCAGCCAGCCGCACGCTGGCGACAAAGCCGTTTTGCACTTCGACGATGACGGGGCGCATCTTGCCGCGATAGCGGATCTCGGCGTCGGTGGTGAAAGCCAGCCGCGTCTTGCGTTCGGAGAGTCTGGTCATTGGAGCCTCGTTTGCTGCCTATCTGCTGCCGATTCGCATCCTATTACGCGCTTGCACGCATTGTCAAGTAAATTCGTGCTTGCGCGGATGGCGGAAGTGTGACAAGATGCGAACATGGCAGCAGTCAAACCACTGACGATCACGGAATTTGCGCGCATGGGCGGTAAGGCTCTGGCGAAGAAGATGACCACCAAACAGCGCAAGGACTCTGCCCGCCGTGCCGCCAACGCCCGCTGGGCCAAGCGGAAGAAGGCCACCGCATGAAGCGGCTGATTGTTCCTTTCGCGTTCCTTGTACTGCTCGGTTCGGCGAGCTCAACGCCCGAACCGAGCGATTGCGCCGTCCAATTTGTGGTAGGCCGCCACAGCAGCACCGACGTCGAGATCACTGTCCCATGTATAGCGAAAGGCAAAATCGCCGACATCGCGGCCAGCTTCCTTGCCAACGACGACACTAGAGCGGAAGGCGAAATGCGGGACCACTTGAATTCCGCCAAGACCTTGACCCTCACCATCACCAGCCGCCGCACCCCATGAACCAGTATTGACCGTTGGTAACTTGCCAGCTTTTCCGCTCTCCACTACAACTCATGCAGTGAATTTACCTTCCTCCTCCGCGTTTCCCCAGATCTGGCACGGCGTAGGCTTTCGGCCCTAAGTGTGTTGTGTGTTCGACGGCATCCCGCGCCGTAACGCGGTGACCCCACAGCCATGCGGATATCCCTGTTCGCTCACGACGCCGACCCCAGCTTTGACGCCCCGCTGTGCTACGAGTCCTGGTCGGGGATACTGATTTTGCTCGAGGAGGGCCGCATCGTGTTGCTGCGGGACAGCCGCGGCCGCGAGTACGCTGCCCAGTTCAAAACCATTCCCGCGCACACCCTGCAAGCCCAGTTGCGCGAGCTGGCCCTCCAGTACGGCGAGATTGAAGGCGTGGCCCGGTGGTACGACGGGCCGGTCGGTGTCGGCAACGTGCTCGGCTTTGCCCGGATCCAGAACCCGATGCGCGAACCGGAGCGGCACCACTACAACATCCCAGCCTTGGGCGATCATCGCCTGCGCTGGCTGTTGCGCTTCCTCACCCCAGAGAAAAAGCAGCAAAACAATGCACTTGCATCATAATAGGGGCAGAATGGAACCCCGCATCACAGCCGTGCCGCAAGGTGGCGCCGGCGACCCGGCACGCCGGGCGTGGGCACGCAAGGTGCTCGCGAATCTGGGCTTAGGCATGGCGCGGGATGAGTCTGGCTTCTTCCGCCCGGCGAAAGTCGCTGCACAACGCCAGCGTCCCGAACCTGAAGACGACGAAGATCCGCTGCTTCCGGTAGCGCGCCGCCGGCGCTGTGCGAAAGTTCGCACAACCGGACTGCAACTCAGTCTCTTCCCGTGAAGTTTCCTGAAGGCTGCCAAGCCGAGATTGTGGCGGTGGTTTCCCGGCAAATCCTTGTCGCTGTGACCTTTAAAGACTCAGTCAGTATGGTCATATTCGACCCGTTTCTGCATTTCGACAAACTCCAGGAGCTGGCTTCGATTCGCTTTCCGGCCGCTGGCGTGTGACCCCAGCACTTTCCCAGCAAAAACATACAGACCTCGCGATGATCACCAGCCTCCGCAAAATGCTCGTTCCGCTCGTTCTGCTGGCCCTAGCTGCGTCCGCCGGGGCTACGGTGAGCGTCAATGCCACCCTCACCGACGCTCAGGGCAATCCCCAGCAGTACGCCTTCCTGAAGCTGCACCTGAACTACTGTGGCTACAACGTGCCGGTGGTGACCGGCGGAGGTCTCTCAATCGTTGCCAAGGACCTGGTGCTGCTCCCCTCGCAGCTGCCCGCCACCATCTACGCGAACAATGAGATCACTTGCGGCAACTCGTATTCGACGCTGTGGCACGTCACCGCCTACCTCGATTCGAGTACGCCGATCGCCGGCGACCTCGACTACGACTTGTGCTCGACCACCACCAACTGCGCCGATGGCGTGGCTACGCTCGCCTGGAACCTGAATGGGGCGACACCGTTCAATCTGGGCCCGAACTCTCCGCCGGCGCCAGGCTTTCAGACGATTTTCGGCAATCCCACGAGCTCGCAGGTTATCAACCAGCCGCTCGGCGGCAGCGGCGCCACCGTCACAGTAACGGTTTCCGGTGGGGGGGCCATCAATGGCTGCGTGGTCACTGCGGGTGGCTCGAACTATCAAAGCCCTCCCGCACTACAGATTTCAGGGTTGGGGACGGGTGGCCTGCTGTATTCGACGGTAAGCGGTGGCGTTCTGACCGCCTGCGCCGTGGCAGCGGGCGGCACCGGCTATTCGGCTGCGCCCGCGGTAACCGTATTCGGCGGCACCAGCCTGGCCATCAAAGGCGTGCTTGACCTCAGCGGCGCCACCATCATTCCCGGCGGCACCAACGTGCCACTCCTGCTCGGCAACATCGCTGCCGGCGCGCTGACGGCGACTTCGATCTTCTCGACCACCATCGAGAATGTGCAATACGCCGACCAGTACCTCACCCTCTGCGGCGGCGACATCGGCTGCGCGATCAACACTGCATACGCGGCACTGGGCGTGAAGGGCGGCCACATCGTCATTGCCCCGAAGGCGGATGGCAGCTGCTATAGCTACTCGACGCCAATCGTGCTCAACACGGCCGGGAAGTATGTGTTGCTCGAATCCGGGGGCTCGGGCGGCTTGATTGCAGCGGGCGCGACTGGGACCTGGTCGGGCTGCCTGAACTACACCCCACTGACTGCAACCAGCGCCATCACCCTTGACTACGCCACCGCGACCACTTCGGCTGCGGCTGGGGCGCATGGCCTCAAAAACATCGTCCTGGTGAACGCTCTGATCGGCCAATACACCGGCACCAGCTCGGCCACTGGCATCATGACCGGCGCGACTAATAACGGCATCATGGGCGCCACCATGGAGAACGTCACCGTCGCCGGCTTCAGCCAGGGTTACTACACCAACAATTTCAATTCCGCGCCGGTGACGTGGATCAATCCCAATTTCTGGTTCAACACCACCGATTGGGTGATTGGGAACGTCTCGACGCAGGATGTCTATGGCGGCCAGTTCGCATCGAGCGTGACCTACATTGCCGCGCCCACCGGATCGAGCGGCTGCGGGGCCGGCTGCTTTCCTTCCGAAATGACGTTTTACGGGACCTCGTTCATTGGGACGCCGACCTACGCCTTCGACTACAACAACAACACCACCTGCTGTGCCCAGCTCTCGCTCTACAGTCCGCACATTGAGCTGTTCTTTGGCTCCTCGGCGCACGCCCTGCGCGGCCCCGTGGACTACTTCCAGGACGGTGGAGTGATCGAAGACGACTCGACCGGCGCCAGCGGCAGCGACTTCTGGTTCAACGCGCAAGGCGCCTTCTTCACCATCAAAGACGCCTTCATCCAGGCCAAGTCGGCCTTGAACACGCCCTCGACCGGCGTGATCAAGGATTCCACCACCACCACCGTCAACTTCAGCGCCCGCAACAATAGCTTGGCTTCGCTGCCTTGCGCCAACCTGGTGGGCGGAACGGCGGCGGCCACCGCCACTATCAACGTCCTGGGCGGAACCGCGGCCCAACTCTGCACCGCGCAGTATCAGAATCCCCAGCAGTTTCAGCGCAGCGTAGCGATCGCCGACTCCGGCATCTGCACTCTGGGGACAAATTGCAGTGCCATCAATCTCAGCGGAACTTATAACCACGCTCCGGGATGCTTCGCGCTCTGGGACAAGAACCTCACCGGCTCGGTCACGGGAATCCTTTCTTACACCAGCTCGACGGTCGAAGTCACGTTCACTTCGAGCGTGGGCGGCGATGTTGGCAACCTGTTCTGGGGATGCTTCGGCAACTGAGCTCCCTTTCCATCAAACCCATGAAACCTATGCTTCGCGTGCTCAGAGTCGCACTCCTCTGCCTGCTGGCAGTGCTGCCAATCGCAGCTCAGAACAAGCCGCCCGTGTTTACCCTGCAAATGCAGCAAGCGGGAACGCCGCTGGTGACGCTGAACCGCTATGCGACCTTGAACTGCGTAGCTGGCCTGACTTGTGCGTACAGCAACGGCGTGGTCAGTCTCGGCGCTTCTAGCACCGGCGGCAGCTTCTTTGTCGATGGCACCGCTGTCGCCAACCCCGGCGCCGTGCTCTCGAATCCGGCCAACAATTTCGGCACCATGGGGGGAAGCATCACCTGGTCGCCGCCCAACGGGCAGACCGTCAACGTCGCCAGCAACCCCTATGGTAACCCCCAAGTTCCAGCCGCACCCACGGTAGCCCTCACCGGAACCTGCGGCGGCCGCACTGCACTGACCAACGGCAGCCCGCTTTCGGTTGTGCTCTACGTGCTCGATCGCCCAGGCGATATTGCGACCTCGGCGGTGCAAGCCAACATCCCAGTCACCGCCGCCAACCAGTGTTTCACCGTGGTCTCGCCGATCGCGGCCACGCTGGCCGGTGCCTACGCCTACGAAGTGGGCGAATGCCAGGGAACCAACTGCTCGAACTTCGTGCTGGCCTCGACTTCGACGACCAACCTCTTCATCAGCGGCTCCAACGGAGTTGGCCCGTTCATCGGAGCGGCGACCAACACTTACGGCTTCAATGCCGGCCCCACGCCGCCGCCGGCAAACACCAACGGCCTGATCGTTTCGAGCGTCTCGCTGAATATCGGCACCGGCCCGTTCGTGACCAACGTGCCTTGGGTGACCGGGAACTATCCGACACTTTTAGGCTTAAACCGCAACACTTCGCAGATTACCGGCGGCTCCGGCTTCCCGGACGGCATTCCCACGCTGATGGAACCACTGGGACAGGAGATTGCAGGCGCGGGCACCATCGGCCAGTCATTGACTGTTGCTTACGCGCTCTACGACGCTTGCACCGGCTCAGATCAGATTGTTAGCATTGGGCCGCCGCATACCTTCCCCGCCTTTGTTTCTGGCACCCAGGCAGTCAAGCTCTCAACTCCGGTGATGCACGCCGAGTTTGGGCCGTGGGCGCCGAGCGTCCTTTACTGGGGCAACAGCACCGCGCACTCCTGCCAGGGCAACCGCATCGCTGTAGTCAGCGGCGGAACGCTTTACATTCTGGTTGCCACGGCGGTGGGCATCTCGAGTTCCGGCGGCAGCTTCCCTTCGGGTGGCTGTGCGGCCTTCACCGTCGGCTCGCTTTGCACCGACGGCACCGAGGCCTGGGAAATCCGCTACGTGGCCTCGGCCTGGTCGAACAATGCCGGCGCTGGCACTGCCTACGCCGCTAAGGCGATGATCTACGATTCCGGCACGGCTACGGCGTGGGAAAACATCACCGCCAACGGCTCGGGAGTAGCGCAAGGCTGCACCGGCGGCACCGGCTCGAATCCCTTCGCCGCCGACTCCGGCAGCGGCCAGCTGGGTGACGTCATCGTGGATGCCGGCTGTACTTGGATGTCGATGGGCGGCCAGACTACGCTGGTCAGCCCGCAGTATGGAGTATTTGTCGCAACCGGGGCGGTGAGTTTTGCCAACCAGTGGTCGCAGCAGGTTTCGGGCGGCGGTGGTTGCGCTTCCTGCATCAACACCACATTGAGCCCGTTCGAGAGCCTGCTTTCCCTGAATGGCGGCTTTAAGCAGATCACCTGGAATTCCGGCACCAGCTTCGCTGGCTTCAAAGGGACGCTGAACGCCAACCAGACCGCGCTCAACTTCACGACCGTCATTGCGGGCGGCGATGGCGCTACCTTCCTGCCCGCCCAAGCAGCGCCCTCGGCAGTCAGCTGCCCTGCGACCAACACTTGCCCGACCTCGAGCGCGGGCCTGCAACCGAACGTCTTATTCCTCAATCCGGCCAACGACCTCTTTCTCCAGGCTGTGCCAGTCACCGCCAACGGTCCCGGCAACGCGCTGGCCGAGACCGCCTTCGCGCACGGCTCGTGGAGCGCTGGGCAGGCGGTGCAAGGCACCTTCCCGACTACGGGTGTCAACAACGCCGCTGGCTGGATCATGTGGGCAAGCAATGGCGCCAGTGGCGCAGGCTCCGCCAACAACCTCGAACAAGTTCCCGACGGCATCAACTTCGTCTGCTCCGCCTATGTAGGTTCGCTGCCGTATGGCCGTGTCTGCGCTCCGGGATCGACTTGGACGATGACGACCATCAACAACAACGGCAACCGCGTACCTACTCACAATGCCAGCGAGATCCTCGTCCAGCTGGGTGGGCCGGCACTCTTGCCGAACTGGCCGGGCGGCTGTTACGGAGCTCGCGTGGGTGGACTCAAGCTTGAACTGGCGAAGAACCTCAACGTGCTCGAACCCGATTCCTGGGGCCTGTTTAACCAGTCCTGCGAAGAAGCCACCCAGGACGACAATATCGTGATTGCCGACGCCGGCGCGGGCTGCGAATACCTGTTTGGGCCAGGGGCGCAAAACTCCAACCTGCGTTACGGGCATTGTCTGGGACAGAACACCGACTACCAGATGCACCGCCTGTTCGAAGATGTTGGCGCATTCCACTCTTCCGCGGATAGCAGCTATGGGCCCGCACAAGGCACCTCGGTGCTGGGCCGCGCGGTCATCGAAGTGGAACACTCTTTGACGTCGTCACTGGCCGAGCCGCTGGGCGGGGTCATCGAAAACTTCGACGCGGAAGCGGCCATCGAGAACCTGTTTGTGGTCAATACCTCGATTACCGTCCGCAACGTTATGGTGCGCTGCTGTTCAGGCCAGTTCCGCAGCTCCGCGGTAGCCATCCACCTGGACCAGAACGTCCCCAGCGCGGATGTCACCATGGCGGCGGGCGGTGGGGGGACAACCGAGATCCTCGATGATGTCTTGAACGCCGCAACCGGACAGACTACCAATGTGACCAGTCCGGTCATGCACTACATCCGCGACTCGCTCGCCAACGGGCAGCCCAGCAATACCGGCTTTGTGCTGAACTCCGACATTGCGGCAGTGCAGAGCTTCCCTGGCGGGATCAACGTAGGCACCGGGGTATGCACCGGATGCACGGTACCCATTTCTTCGCTGAAGGCCGCGCTTGGAACCAACACCCTCGCCAATGGCAACACCCAGCAAATCTGGCAAGACAGCATGACCACCAACAACCACGTCTCTTTTCAGATGGGAGAGACCGCAGGCCACGCCGCAACGGGTGGCGCGGCTGGCGGACAAGCTAAGCTGCAATTGACGACGTTAGCCGGTTCGACCGCGAGTGCCCTCAACATGAGTAACTCTCTGACCGGCACGCAGATTTTCCCGGCGCTGGTCTACTCGACTGCTACGTGGAACACGTCGGGGGTGGTAACAGCTTCCTTCTTTCACAACATCACCTGCACCCAGGCCGGGGCGCTTTCTAAAGATTTCGACTGGCAGGTGGGGGCCTCAAGCGTACTAAGCTTAACCTTCCTTGCAGCCAACTGCGCGTCGCCGCAACTGGTGACCACCGGCACGATGAAAGCCGCAGGCTACGTCGATACCACCACCGGCTTTCTCGCCACCAGCATGGGCACGCAGGCTTCGGCCACACTGACGGCGATTACCGGCATGAGCTGGACCCTGATTGCCAGCAAGAACTATCGCCTGGATTGCGAAATCCCGGTAGCCCTGACGTCGACGGCGACCGTGGCCTTTGGACTGGTGGGGCCGGGCACTCCGACCTCTTACAACCTGGACATGTACGGCGCAATCGGGACGGCGGGCGCATATTCCGATCAGAACATCATCGCGCAAACCACTTGGGTATCGACCAAGACCGGAGCCAGCGCCGCCTTGGCGGGCACGGCCATCTTCCACGTCAACGCCCAGATTCAGAATGGCTCAAGCGCCGGCGCCATGACTCTCGATACCTCGAACGTGGCTGCTGCGGGCACCATCCAAGTGCTGGCTAACGCGGTCTGCAATCTTATCCAGGCCAACTGATGCGGGCGCTTCTCCTACTCATAGCCAGCTGCTGCTTGGTGGGGCCAGCCTTCGCCCAGAGCCGTCCGCTTCAGGCGGGCCCGGCTGCGTTCTCGAATCTGTTTCTGATCGAGAGCGGGGAAACCAGGGTGTCGCTGTTCCACACCATTAAAGTCCAAAAGGGCGACTGGATCGCGCTTTATCTGAACTGCTCGCCAGCGAACTACGGCTACCTCTGCGTCGGGGGAGCGTCCTACTCATTCAACGGCGATCCCTGGACTGAGTTTCCGCTTCGCATGTACCGCTACACCGATACCAGCGATGTCACTCATCAGGGCATCGGCGTGGTTGCGCCCGAGACTGGCAAGATGGCGCTCGGCGCCGCGCCGGGCTTTGCCGGCGATGACTACAAGTGGACTTTGATGGGCATACGCCCCTGATCTCTTTCTTTCGCACGTAACTTTTCTCGTAACTCTCGTCACCCAACCCAAAGGAGAAATGACACTATGAACCCACGCTCGCTAGTTCCGGCGTTCGCCCGTATTCGACTGGCGGGCGCATGCCTCACTCTGTTGACTCTGGTCTCGTTCGGCTTGGCCCAGAGCGTTATTCCGCAGTACCCCTCGAACCAGGCTGGCCGGGTGATGGCTTCCGGCTACGGCAACTGGAGCGTGAAAGGCCTCACCGCAGTCGCCGCCGGCGCGGGCGCCATGACGGTCGATACCTGCTTTGTGCCGGTCGGCTCGAACAACCGTTTTGCTCCGTTCGCGGCCATCTACGCGACCGACGTTCCTCTCACCGTCATCGACGGAGCCAACACTGAGACGGTAACCCCGACCGCGGTCACTACTCCGACTCCGGCCGGCATCGGCGCCGTCAATCCCTTCAACTGCGGCTTTACCGCGACCTTTGCCAACGCCCATGCGGTAGGCGTGCGCATCGTCTCGGGAGACAACGGCTTGATGGAAGCAATCAACGATGCCGCCATTCTGGGCGCCGCCTACGTCACCGTCGACAACTATTCAGGCATCACCACCCAGCAGATCCTGAACGCCACCACCACGGCGGCCACAGGGCCTGTACCCAACATCGTCATCGAGTACACCAAAGGCGCCGCGCCGGGCGCCATCATTCCCGGAACCCAGACCGCGGTCACCGCCACGGCTTCGACCAACACGGTCACCTTGACCACGGTCAGCGGCTCGAACTTCGCCGCTTCATTTGCCGGCGGCAACGGCCTGGTGGTATCGAACTGCACTCCCACCGGCTATAACAGCAGCCAAGGTGGCAACGGCTCGACTTTCGCGCTGGCTTCGGGCGGCTCTGGCGGCACCACCTTGACCTACCTGGTGCAGACGGCATCCCTCGCCGCCGGCACCGGCTGCATCGTGCAGGCCACGCAAGCCAACGGCTTCAATCAGCCGCTGTACTTCGCGCTGCGTCCGACCACGATTACCCTGATTGCCGCGGCGGCGGCTTCGACCATTACCGCCGCGACTGGCAGCTTGACCTCGGGCGCCTACTACGCCAAAACCGCGTATGTGGACTGCCTGGGCGGAATCTCGCTGCCTTCGACCGAGTCGGCGCAGTCTGGCACCATTACCGGCATGTCGCTAAGCTCGCCAGTGGCCACCGCCGGTGCCTGTGGCTGGCTGCCCTACATCACCGCCAACGGCGGCGCGACCAACACCGAAATCCTGGCCAAGCAGACCATCGACTCGAATATCTGTCCGCTGTCGACGCTGGAGACGGTGATTCCGGCATGCGCCATCGGCTCCCCGGCGGTCATCACCGCCGGCAACCCTTCGGCGACTTCGAAGCCGGTGGTGGAATCGACTGCGCACACCCTGTTCGGCTACCAGGCGTTCTCGAATCCTCCGCTGAACTTCCAGACCAGCTTCGCTCCGTTTGCCGCGGGCGGCACTATCAACAACAGCAACGCAGATTTGGCCCAGTTCTACCTCCCCGCGGGCTTTCTCAACCAGCTGCAGAAGTCCTGGAATCTGTGCATTAAGGGGGCGACTGCTACCCAGGTGGCCTCTTCGATCCTGACCTACAACTTGAACATGAGCAATAATTACGCTCAGTCTCCGGTGGCCGTGTCGGCTGTTCTCTTCGCGACTCAAACGCAGACGACGGCAGGAACTCAGGGCGGATGTTGGAAGCTCTCGACAGCTGCCACTGGGACCAGTGGGACATTGTGGGCAGAGACTCCCTTCCCGTTTTTCAACGTGAAGAACTCGGCGCAAACCACGTTCGTGAACGGGGCGGACGTGGGTACCGCAGCCTCAAGCGCCCTCGATCTAACCAAAGGTTTGTGGGTTTCGGTCAACGCGGCCGAGAGTGGTTCACAGAACATCACCGCCCCCATCATCAACATGTTGACGTTCGAGCCGGTCACCGCGAACTAACACCCAGAGGCAGGCCCGTCCACCGGGTCTGCCTCTGGGAACTTACGGGTTGATCTTGATCCTCCCAATGATGATGTCGAACGCAGCAGTGCCACCGCCTCCACACACGTTAGCGAGCGCACTCACGCTTACCGGCGTGTTAGCCATGGCGTGAGCGTGAGCAATAAAATGCAAACCGACAAACAAAGGGCTACTCGCTTCATTGATTCATACCTCTTTCTGCGCCTAATTTCGGTGCCGAGACAGTCTACCCGAAAGGCCAACTAGCCATGGATTGGGGAACCATTGGCGCGGCCATCGGCGGCTCCGTTGCAGCCGCCATTGCTGTGCCCCTCGTCCGCCGCAGGTTTACCCGGCCGGAGGACCCCGAGGACGTGCGGGGAGAACCGGCGTCGGAGCGCAGCTCGGAGTACTGGCAGCGCTTCATTCGCGAAACCATGATCGAAGTCATCAACGGCAGGCTTGGCCAGACCTTGCAGACACAGACCCGGCTGCTCGAAAAACTTACCGACACCAGCCAGCAGATGGCCTCATCGCTGGCCGTCCTGGCCGCACTTGAACAACGCCGCCATGCCTGAAACTGAAAACGGAAACCAGGTCGCTTATGGCCGCTGGATCGAGCATGACTGGCCCCGGCAGCGCAAGAAGCCCCGCAAACGCTTCGCGGCGATGATGTGCTTTTGGTGCATACTCGGCCTGCATGACACCTGCGAGCATGGCGACTCCTCCCCTTGTGCCTGTCACCAGAAACACCACGGAGGAGCTGATGATCGCAAAATGTAAGGCGTTCTGGGCCAGCCTGCCGCACCAGGCGCAGGCTGCCATCGTGGCAGTCGCGAGTGGCTTCGTCGCCGCTTTTGTGCATGCCGCTTCGGAGGGGAATTGCTACACTGCCGCATGCTGGGAGCACTACGCCGCCACCGGAGTCGCGGCCGCGCTGATGGTGGCGCGGGGTTTCTACATGCTGCCCAACCGCGGCAATGAGATTGCAAAAAAGGAGAACTGATCTATGCAAGGTAGCGTGAAATGGTTCAACAATTCCAAGGGCTACGGCTTCATCAGCCCCGCCGAGGGCGGCAAGGACATCTTCGTGCATTACACCGCCATCGACGCCCAGCAGGGCGACTACAAAAGCCTGGCCGAGAACGATGAAGTCACCTTCGACGTAGTCCAGGGCCCAAAAGGCCCACAGGCTGCGAACGTCAGCGTGGCCCGCGCCGCTCAAGGCTAACCGTGGGCTTGCGTCTGACCGCCGCCGCCGCTCTTGGGCTGCTGTTGTTGGGCTGCGCCGCCAAGCGGGTGACCATGAACCTGCCGGCGGGACGGCTGGGCGCGGTGCATTTGCAGGATTGCCGTCTCGATCCCGGCCTCGCCATCGTGAGCTGTGCCTGCGACAAATTCGATATCGAAATCGACGCCCGCAGCGGCAACACCGTCCTGCGCTGCCCGCGCTGAATGTGGCACGTCTTTTGTCAACTCTAAGCAGCACCATTCACAACCTTTAAGGAGAATGCGATGAAGAACTTTGTCCGCCTGCTTGTCCTGTTCGCTGGCCTGGTGCCGGCGATCGCCCAAACCACCGTACCCACGCCGCCTCCGGCCCAGGCCCCGGTGACCGTGACTCCGACCAGCACCTTCTCGCTCAACGCCAGCGTGATGCAGATTGGCAACGTAGTCTCCGGCTCGACCGCCGCCGCCGACTTCGGGGGCACGCTGCAACTGACCAACACGGTGGCCTTGCGCCAAGAGAACATCCTCGCGCCCTCGGCCAGCTGGCAAGGCTACTTCGGCGGCTTCAACTGGGCGCCCGGCTTCTTCGCTAAACAGATTGCGAAGACCAAACTGAGTCCGAACCAGTTCCAGCCCTACTTCACGGCCAGCATCGGCGCCGGCATCAATTCCCAGGAAAACAAGACCAAGCAGAATGTCGGCGAGATGCTCGGCGGCGGGGTTGCCTACAGCCCAACCTCGAATGGCAAGTTCACCGTCAACTTGTTCGAGCTGCGTTACGGCCACCTGCCCGGCTTCAATAGCTCGGCAGTGATCCTCTCAGGCGGATTGAAACTGGGCTGGTAGATGGAATCCCCTCAGCCCTACGTCGATCCCCAGCCGGCTCCGGCACCGGATCCGAACTTCCGGCTCGAAGCAGTGGTGGTGTGTGACCACTACTCGGACTTCCTGCGGAACACCCTGCCGGAGAACAAGCATTTATTCGACCGCATGGTGGTGGTCACCTCCGCCGAGGACAAAGACACGCGGCGGCTGTGCGAGTTCTATCACGTCGAATGTGTCCCGACCGACGTGCTGGGCACGCGCTGGGGGACGTTCTGCAAGGCTTCGGGCATCAATGTGGGCCTGTCCGCGCTCTCGATGGAGGGTTGGGTAGTGCATCTCGACGCCGATATCTGGCTGCCACCGCTCACCCGGAAACTGCTGCAAGCCGCCAACCTCGATCCCAGCATGGTCTATGGCGCCGACCGCTTCATCGTGAAAGGCTTCCGGGCCTGGGACCGCTTCAAAGAGTTGCCCGCCTTGCAGCAGGAAGCCGGCGCCTACATTCACATGGGAGCGTTTCCCGTAGGCACACGGGTGATGCAGGAACATTTTGGCGGCTATATCCCTATCGGCTTTTTTCAGCTGTGGCATCCCGGCCAGTCAAAAGTGCGGCGCTATCCCGGCGAGAGTAACAACGCGGGCCGTACCGACCTGCTGTTTGCGGCGCAGTGGCCGCGCGCCAAACGTGCGCTGATCCCGGAAGTGGTGGGCTACCATCTGGAATCGGTGAATGCGCAGTTTGGAGGGAACTGGAACGGGCGCAAGTCGGCGCCGTTCAATTTCGCCGCGGAGGAAGATGCTTAGTCCAGCCTCAGAAGCGCGCTTGCAGGATGTCATGCCAGCTCTGGCCGACAAGATTCGGCAGATGGCGGCGATCCTCGCCCTCGACCCGGAGCCGATCGCGCTGGTGGTTTCCGCCGGCGCACGCACCTGGGCTGAACAGCACGCACTTTTTCTACAAGGCCGCAGCCTGCCCGGCGACATCGTCACCGACGCCGATGGCGGGCAAAGCTGGCATTGCCTTGGGGTAGCCGTTGACTGCGAGCCGGAAGTAGTTAACGGCGAGATCGACTGGAAGGCCTCCCACCCGCAGTGGAAGCGGATGGAGGCTGTAGGCGTGAGTCTAGGCCTTACGACGGGTGCGAACTGGATCCGGCTGGTCGACGCCCCGCATTTTCAGCTCACCGGCGGTTTCCCCGTGAATGCACCGAACGACGAAGCACGGCAGATTTACCAAAACGAAGGCGCCGCAGCGTTCTGGGCAGAGGTAGAATCCTCGCTATGAACCCGGTTACAGAACTAAAGAGTGGTGCCGCCCTGCAAATCGTGATGCATCCGCATCCGATACTCTTGACTCCGACCGAGCGGGTGGTAGAGTTTGATCGCCGCTACTTCTCGCTCATCATGGACATGTTTGCAACCATGAAGCAGAAGGGGTACCACGGGATCGGCCTCGCGGCCAATCAGGTCGGCTATGGCCTGCGCATCGCCGTGCTGGCGGTGCCCGGCTGGCCGGACATGGCCTTAGTGAATCCATGGATTGTGCGCAAGAAAGGCTACTCGCGCCAGGCGGAAGGCTGCCTCAGCATCCCCGGCGTGCGCATGATGGTCGAACGCGCTGCCACCGTATGGATTGCCTTCCAGGATGAACTCGGCATCGCCCGCGAGCTGAAGGCCAAGGGCTTGCTCGCGCGCGCGATTCAGCACGAACTCGATCACCTCGACGGCCTGACCTGCCTGGAGCGAACCGCATGAGCCTCCAGCGTGCCCAGAACGTGGCTCCAGCCCCCAGCAACCTCCTGGAGCTGCCGCACCCGACCAAGATTCTGCCTTGCGGCAAATGTGGGACTGGCGTCTGCGTCTCTGCGAACACCGTGCTCGCCTACTGCCGCGAGTGCTCCGCCGGGCTCGGAGTCAAGAAGTAGCATGTGCTGGCCCGCTTTCTCGCGTGGTTTGAGGCAATGCGCTTGCGGGCCTTGGCGGAAAAGATTGTGATCCTGCCGCCCACAGCGGAAGAGTTGCAGAGGTTGCACCTGCGTGGCTGACCATCGCATCTTCGCAGAAGCCGCTGGCTACATGGAACTCGCTGGCGCCGTGAAAGATGCCGACTGCGAGAAGGTCGCAGTGCCCGGCGGAGTGAGCACGACACTCGGGTGTTGCAATTATTTCGAACCCCAGTCCAAAAGCGTACAGAAATTCAGTTGCGGAACCTGCGAATACGTGAACAAGGAGCACCCCCTGCGCAAGCTGGTGGGCAGACAATGAAAAAACTCGTCATCGTTCTCGCGGTGGCTGTGGCCATCGGCAGATTCTTTATCGCGCCGCGCCTAGTCAACATCCCCTCATTCGAGGGCACTTACGAAGCTCTGGCGCACCTGTTTGTCGGCTTCCTGATACTCGTTCCGTTCTATGACCGCAAGCAGCAGCTAGGGCCATCGAAACTCTACGGCTGGATTGGCTGGGGGTTGGGGCTCTGGGAATTGGGCTGGTTTATCATGCAGAAGTTCGCGCTAAGATTGACGCCATGAACCGCCGGCGCTTTCTTTCGCTGCTCGGCTTAGGCACGGCCGGGATAGCGCTTGAGCACGCTATCCCGCTCGGGCGAGTGTGGTCGTTCCCGAAAGAGATCATCATCGCCGATCCGCTGTGCTCTCTGGATCGCTTCTACTTGAGGCAGGCCTACCATCTCTACGGCGGCAGCGCCGGAGGGAACAAGACCGCCACCGGCGCTTGGATGCTGTACGAGCGGGCGCGGCTCTACTGGCGCGGCGATCAGTGGGTGACTGCTCCCCTGCCCGACGTGGAGGCAGCATCTTAACCACCGCCGACATCATCGCCCTGCAGGTCGAATATCTGCGGACACACCCCACCACCATGACAGAGGGGCTGATTGGACTGATGATCCTGGGAGGGGCTTTTCGCTCACTCGCACGTCGGCGAACCATGGCCGACAACCAAGCTCGGCAACTGCTTCGCAGCCTCGCGATAGAGGTTGCTGCGGACGATTTCAAACGGTCGTTCGAGGAAGTCAATCGCATGTACGGAGTGTGCTGCTGATGTCTGCTGCCGATCATCCACTTCGCGCGTTAAGCAAGCGCCGTCCATCATCCGGCGGAGCTGACCCCGATGACCCGCGCCGCCCCGGCGATCCGCCACTGTCAAAATGGGCTGTGTCTTCAGACCGCGCGGAGTCGCCGATGCGCATGGACCGCACCGAGACCGCACCGACCGACGTCACAAAGCCTGCGCGTCCGCCCGGCAAGGGCTATGCCGCAGCCACCGCGTTCGATGCTGGCGACTACAAGACCGCCAACTCGATGCAGAAGATGGACAGCCAGCCTCAGTTCATCAAGCCGCTCGACGATGCGACCGCGAAGCTGACCATGAAGAAGCTCAAGAGACCATACCAGCCAGCCGGTTTCGAGGAGCACGGCCCCGGCCGCAGCGAAGACTGATGCCCTACGACCAGGTCATGCACAAGTGGAAAGCTGGGACGCTGAAATCCGGCGGCTCTGGTGAACCCGTCAAAGATCAGAAGCAAGCCGTAGCCATCATGCTCTCCGAGAAACGCGCGGCTGAAGGCGGCAACAAGGAATATCAGCCCGAGCATCCCCTGCGCCAGCTCTCCCGCAGACCCAAAAAATAACCGAGGCAACCATGCCATCGAATCCCAAACGTACCATCTACCCGGTGGCCGCCGCCGGCGGCGCGCCTACCATCATCCCCATCACCGTCAACGGCGCTCACTACGTCGAAATCGCGGAATGCCCGCCCAAAGCCAATGCCTTCAATGGCGCGAACTACGCTCCCCAAGGCTTGAATTACACCCTGCCTGACGATGGTTTCCTTACTCCGCGCGGCCTGGTTGCGGGCGATATTCTGCCTTTCGGCAACTCCGATGCCATGGCCCGGCAGTGGGGAGGCCGCGGACTTGGCTTTGCTGCCCGCGCCGACAATGCGCAGCCGGGGAACACCATCCCCGCGACCACGCTCTGCGAAGTGATTTCCGCGACCGCGAACGCTACCCAGGTCGAAGTCAGGGAATGGCTCTGATGTGGTTTGTCTCCGGGTCCCGCTTTAACGATGCGCAAGAGCGTATCGCCGAGCTGAAGGCGGAGAAGCTGGGCTTGGCGCGGGAAGTCGAGCGGCTCAACAATTTCATTGCCTGGCGGCTGGGAGGCGCTCCAACCCATCCTGAGATCGAAGTGCGGCCGGAGTGGATGAAGCCGGGCGCGGCCCCCGCCGAAACCCGCGAGCCCGAAGAAGCGCCAACCGACCCCATTGCGCGGGCGGTGCGCGCAACCGGCAGCCGCAACCCGCGCGCCATCGCCAATCACATCAGCCGGCAAAACCTCCAGGAATTCAGCCGGACGATGTTTCCGGTGAGCCGCACCGAACCCGCCGAGGCCAAAGAAGCAGTCATCCCGACCGCCGCCCAGAATGCGGATGTGGTCGAAGCCAGCAAAGACCTGCTGAAAGCGCTCGCACAATAGGAACTTCCCATGACTCACACCACCGGAACCACGCCTCTGCCCCGCTACCAGTGCCACAAGAAAGTTTGGGCGCTGAAGATCAAGGCGATCGACACCGAGAAGCTGCCGGAATGGGTTGGCGTGACCTGCCGAGGCTCGTCCGCATTTCAGGCTGCCTGCAACGCCTGTGAGCGCTGCGAATGGGAACGCGAGCATGGCCCCAAGCTCAAGACACTCATCACGCCGGAGGATGCGGGTTACGGCCCGTTCCAGGTCGAGCCATCCTTCATGGAGAAGCACCAACCCCAGGTCGGCGGGTACTACGTGATCTACGAAGACGGCTATGTCTCGTTCTCGCCGGCAGCCGCGTTCGAGGACGGCTACACCCGGATTTGATCTACGGAGGGTTTTGCGCATGAGCAAAAAAGGCAAGCTCGAACATATCAGCATCGACACCGCCGACAACGGTTACAGCATCCATCACCGCCACGCCATGCCAGCAAAGACCGGCGGCAGTGGCGATGCGCCCATGCCCACCTCGGCCAGCGATAGTCCCAAGCCGCACCTGGCGAAGACTCGCGACGAAGTACATGCCCACATCGACCAGCTGCTGGCCGAGCATGAAGGCGGCGCCGATGATGGCTCCCACACCGGCACCACGGCGGCCACCGAGGAGTTTCCTCCAGATCATCCGGTGCGCAAGCTCAGCCGGCGCAAGCCCTGACATGGCCGCTGAAGTTTTGACACCCCCGTAAAAACTTTACAGCCCGGTAAAATTTTACGGCTGCCCAAACCAGTCCGATCCTAGACGCGCAAGGCCGTCCCCAACCTGCTGCCAACAGTGGGCAAGGCGGCAATGGCGCTGAAGCCTCGCCCCGCACCCCGGTTACCACCACCCCAGATCAGAACAAGCTGATCTTCTTTGGCACCCAGAACCTTGGCGAAGTGCAGACTTACGAACGCCATCTCTGCAAAATCTGGCGCCGCCACATCGAAGACTGGGCGATTCCGCGGCGCATGAAGCTGCGCGACGTGTTGCGGGCCATCGAGTACAACAAAGGCAACCAGTACATCTCCTGGGACCCGTTCTCGTTCGCTTACTACAACCCCTTTGGCTCCGATGCCGCCTCGGGGATGACGGAAGGCACTCAGCAGGGCACCGACGATGCAGCTATCTATCAGTCGACGGCGAACATCATCCAATGGCTGCGCCGGGTTTGGACGTCTTACCTCGGCGGCGCGGTGCCGCGGGTCGAATGGTGGCCGGGAGATTCGGAATCGGATCTCGACAACCGCTGCGCCCAGGCCCGTGGCCGCGCCTACCGCAAGATTGCCGGCGACAACCAGGACAAAGGTTTCCTCGCGCTCTGCCTTGACTACCTGTTTTTGACCGGCTCGTATTTCACGCACACCCGCTGGTCGATGGACAAGACCATTACCGGGACGCACTTCGAACCCATCATGGGCTGGGCCGACCAGCAAATTCTGCCCGACCGCTACACCTGCCCCAGCTGCGGCGCGACCACTCCCGCCAACCTTGAAAGCATTGACTCGAAGCGGCCCTGCATCGGTTGCGGACGTCCGTTAACTTCGGCGAATTTCTATCCCGGCAAGAGCATCAAGGTTCCGGTGCAGACTGGCCAGCGCGAAGTCCCGAACGGCCAGGTGCGCTGGGATACCTGGAACATCCTCAACTGTGAAGTCATGCCACAGGCCTCGCCGCAAGGGGCGGGAGTGATTGGCAACACCCCGCTGATCGACCTATCCTGCCTGATCACCAAGGGCGCCTACCGGCGAATGTATCCCGGAGCCTGGGAAAAGCTGCGCGCCGCCGACGCCGACACTTCCGGCACCGACACCGAAATCACCCGCATCGCGCAGATCCGCGCCCTCACGCCCGGCACCCAGCGCGGAGTGGTCATCTGCCCGAACACGCTGAGCTATCACCGGGTGTGGTTCAATCCCGACTCGATTTATGGCCTCGATGCCTCGAAAGAGGAAATCCAGAAGCTGGCCGACAAGATCGGCGATGGCTGCATGGCGGTGATTCAGGAGAACTCGATTCTCGACATCCGCAAAGCGGAAGCCACCAAAGAGTGGACCTGGTGCGGAGCCGAACAGGATGCGGGAGCATATCCTCCGGCGCCGGTACATTCCGCGCTCGACTTCCAGGACAGGATCAACGATCGCGGCAACTCGATCGACGAATTTCACGATCGCGCCGGCAATCCGCCCATCATCTACGACGCCTTTGTGTGGGGGGATGCCTTCAATGGCAAATACCTTCCCGCGGGATCGCTGGTGCCAGTCGCCGCCAACCGCGATATTGGACGCAAACTCGAAGACACCTGCTGGCAGCCCAACTTCAAGATGGACAACGGCGTCTACCAGTGGCTGCAGGAACTCTTCCAGCTGGTGCAGGTGCTGGTCGGCGTGAATCCTTCGATGTGGGGCGGCTCCGACAAGAACATCAAAACCGGCATGGGCCAGCAACAGTCGCTGAATACCGCCCGCGCCGCCGAAGGCGGCCACTACCAGGCTGTAGTGAACGAGTGGGCGCTGCGCGCGAACCTCTCGGTTGACTGCTTTGCCGGAAACGCCTCGGGAGACGACTACCTGGTCACGAAATCCGAAGACACCCCGGAATTTATGAATGAGCCGATTCGCTTGGTCGATCTCCGCGCCAAAGCCATTGCACGCCCGGAAGCCAATCAGGACTATCCCATCGACTACGACCAGCAGCGCCAGCTCTACAAAGAGCTGGTTGGCATGGCCAGCGGCAAAGAGCCAAACCCGCTGGTAATGGAAGTGCTTGACACCTTCGAGAACCGCCGCCAGGCCATGCTCTACCTGGGGCCGCCCGACATGGAACTGCCGGAGCAGGTCGCGCGCGACAAGGTTTTGAAAGACATTTCGACCATCATGGGCGCCCAGCAACCGCTGGTGCCAGGACAGGACGAAGCCACCGGACAGCCGGTCGAGAAGCCCATCGTCGAGCCCGACCGCGACGTCGATCGCGACTATCTGACTCCGGTGACCATTCCCACGGTGGTGCGCTACGCCCTGAAAAACTACGATCAGCGCCGCAAGAAGCCGGCCAACTGGCAAGCCCTGATGGCGTATCTGACCATCGCGCGGCAGTATGTTGGCGAAGTGCAGGCGGAGTCGATGCTGAGCGAAGGCGCTCCCGGCTGGGCAGGATCGTTGGGCCACCCCGCAGCGACTGGTAAGGGCGCTGCGCCTGCGGCAGCACCCCGAGGAGGAGCCTGATGGCAGATGTGGAATATCAAGCGCCCGACGGCAGTGTGATGAAGGTCACTGTGGGCCTCTTCGGTCAGCACGATGTCACCGTCGAGCTGCGCAGCCTGAAAGAGAAATTTACGATCGCGGAGCTGCTGGCGATGGTCTATCCCATCTTCGACGCGAAAGAGAAGGCGGGAGCCTAGTCGGTGATAACACGGTAGAAGTTGTCGTAGGGCCAGCCAATCGCGTTGCCGCCGCCGGCGGCGCGACTCTGCTCCAGGAACTCGGCTTTTGTCGCCTCGCCGACGACACGGAACGGTTGCGGGACGTGTGAACGCGAGTCTTGCCACGCCACATTGTCGACGATCTCGCCCATCGCGCAAGTCCCGACGCGGGCGACGACCAGATAGCCATGCTCGGCATAGAGCGCTGCGACCTTAGCGAGTTGTTCTTCGCTAATCATTCCGGGATTGTGCAACTGAACCCACGCCAGCACCAGTTTTGAACTCCACACAAAGGAAGGTACACCATCATGGCAACTAGCGCCATCACTCCGGAAGTAAGCGCTCCGGCAGCGGCTGCGGCACCGGAAACTACGGCGGCCCCAGTAGCTACCCCCAGTTCCACCGAAACCACTACCACCACCCGCGACGAATCTACGTTCTCCGGGCCGGAAACCCTCAAATTCCTCAAAGACGAACTCGCCAAAGTTCCCGAGGACCTGGCCAAGCGGGCCCTGGCGGGCGAGGAAGTCGAGCTGCCGAAGCCTGCCGAGGCCGCCAAGCCCGGCCAAACTGCCGCAGAGAAAGCCGCGCGCGAACTTGCGGCTGAGACTCCCGAGCAAAAATTGGCTCGCGAACGCGCTGCGGAATCCCCCGAGGCGAAGACCGCTCGGGAAACCGCAGAGCGTGCCGCCGAGACCCCGGAAGCAAAAGCGGCCCGCGAACTCGCGGAGAAGAATGTCAACCCACTCGACAAGCTGGGTCCGCTGCCCGCGGAGAAGATTGCCAAAGCCATGGCCGCCAAGCCCGAGCTGGCTGCGGCCCTCAAAGCCGCCGGCCTCGACGGCGATACCCTCATCCACAACGCCCGCCTGGCGGCTGAAACCGCGCAGTACAAGGCCATCGCCCCCACCCTCGAAGCGGCCACGTTTATGAAAGAAAGCGCAGGCCACTTCTACGACATCGAAGAGCGTTTTCCGTCGATCCAGAAGCTTGAAGACTTTGACAGCTTTGTCATGGAGACCATGCTGCCACTCTCCGTGCTGCGCAACGATAAAGGCGAGATCCTCAGAAACGCCGATGGCACCTTCCAGACCGATGGCAGCGTGCAACGCTTCCTGCAATTCGCGAGCGATGCCGATCTCGGCTACATCCGCAACGCCGCGCAGCAGCTCGGCAAAGCCGCCGGCTCCGATGAGGACAAGGAGTACTACGGCCACCTCGAAGCCGCCATCGACTACCTCAACGACTTCCGCCAGGCGGGCTATCAGAAGCCGGGCGCGAAGACCACCGACACCATCTCGCCGGAAGTGCAGCGGCGCCTGGATGCCGCCGACAAAACCGTGAAGGAATCGCGGGAACGCGATGCCGCCACCCAAGCCGAACGCGAAAAGATCACCGAAGACCGCATCTTTGATGACACGCTGAAGGGCGTCCAGCCCACCATGCGTGCAACACTCGACCGCACCGCGCTGAGCGATAAGCTGAAGATCAAAGCGGAAAAAGAGATTTGGCAGGGAGTATTCGAATCCCTGAAAACCAACCGCGAGTATCAGCAGCTCAAGCGTGGCTACTGGTCGAGAGGCATGGGAGACGAGCAAGTCAAATCGCTCGCCGCCCTCAACGTCACCACCATCGAAGGCATTTTCGCCTCGGTCGCCGAGAAAGTGTTAGGCGAGTATGGTGTTGATCTGGTGGCGGCCAACGCGGCCCGCCACACTGCCATTGACACGGCCATCGCCCGCGATAAGTCCACTCCCACCTCTGCCGCCACCAGCGCCGCCGCCGCCCCGAAAGTCATGTCGGAAGACGATATCGACAATCAGGCGACCGCGAACGTACTGGCCCGGCATGGGGGACGACGGACGCCCCAGTTCAATCAGGAGTTTCTGGTTGAAGTGGTGAAGCTCAAGCAAGCCGCTCAGGGCGCGGCGTGAGGAACTGGACCACCCTTCCACTTCCCACCTAACGGAGACAACCCATGAACGCAGCCTCGACTGCCAACCTCTATATCGAAGCCATCAGCCCGCGCATTCCGAAACTGTGGCTGACCGACAAGATGCTCTACACCCACCTGAACAACGGGCGGGCCCAACAAGTTTCGCCTCGCGCCTTCCGTCTGGTGATGGAAGATGCGCTGCCCGGCGATTCGCGCTTTATGAACCTGGACGGCGATGTAGTGCCGGCCGGCAGCTCGCCCGACTGGCTGGCGGGAGCGGTCACCCCATCGGTGATTGCCTCTTCGACCAACTGGACGGAATTGATTGAGTTGGTAGGCGCCAAGGCCGACGATAAAGTTTCGATCGAGAACGCCGTCGCCCGCGCCTTGAATGGCCTCATCGAGATGGAAAAGCAGTGGACCGACGCCCTGCTCCAGACCGACGGCCAAGGCACGCTGGCAACCGTTTCCGCGGTGAACCCCGGCACCAAGACTTACACCTTGAATGCCACCCCGTTCGGCGCCCGCCTGATCCAGCAAGGCCAGACGGTGGATATTGTCAATCCCGCCACCAACATCAAGCGCGGCTCGCTGACTATTCAGAACCGCTTTCAGCTGGTGGGCTCGCAACAGCAGTTCACCTACAACACCGCCGACGTTCCGGGCGCCCAGCCGCTCGATATCTGCCGCTACGGCAACCTGACGGACGGCGCGCCGATCGGAGTCAATGGCCTGAAGTATATGGTCAGCTTCTCCGCGCTCGGCAACCTGCACGGGATTCCGCGCTCGAACCCGTTCACCAACGCCGCCGGCTTCGACAACGGCAATAACCAGATCACGCTTCCCTCGTTGGCTTTGGCGAAAATCATCCGCCAGAACCGCCTGAGTGAAGAGGCTCTGGTCGGCTCCTTCTGGTACACCCACGACTCCCAGATCGAGGGTTACAAGGAGTTGGGCTACGACCGCCAGCTCTATCCGGTCAACGGGGAAGCGAAGGGCTTGGACCTGTTCTTCCAGGGCTCGATCACCATCGACGGCGTCTCCGTGAAGGCCGGCAAGAACGCGGACCAGACTGCATGGTTCTTGCTCCAGCCGGACGCTTTTGGTCGCGTGAAGTTTGCCGATCCGTATTGGCTGCTGATCAACGGGAACAAAGTTTACAACTACATGGATCCGAATACTGGCCGCCCCACCACGCAGCTGGCTTCGACCCATGTGAACCCGGTCCAATTCTACTGCGACAATCCGGTCGCGACTGCGGTCATCACGGATTGTGCGTGTCCCGCGGCGCATGTTTTTGGCTCATAGAATCAACAACTTACGTGTTGGGGTCACGGTACGCTAACGTGGCCCCACGTTTTGTTCAGCAAAATGCAGCTCACCGTGTTTTGTCCAACGCTAAATTGATCCGCGATTCGCTGCTGCGAATAGTGACCACTGGCATACATGCGCCTGATCTCGCGGACTTTCTCCGCGTCGAGCTTCGCCGAGCCGTTTCTCTCGCCACGGCGATTGTTCGCGCCATTGTGGCCAGCCTTTCGCCACGCTTCGATTTTCGACGACTCAGCGATGTGACGCGGGCTGATGCAGGTGTGGTCTTGACAAGTCTGAGTGGCGAACGGCACAGCCTCTCTGCCATGAATCAAGCGAAATACGAGCCGATGGGCGAGAATGTTTCTGTGCGCGAGATCCCGCAAGCGAGGGAAGCCAGAGGCGTTCACGGGCCACGGCCAGAGGAGACATCCATCACTGTCGCCATGCTTTCTAATCGCTTCGACCAACCAAGCGTAGAGCGTTATGTCCAACTCGCGACCGTGCTTCACGGCGTAGCGCAGGCGTTTCGGAAGCGGGCCGGTGTACTGGTTGCGATGGTGTCCTCGGTCAAGCATGTCGCGGTTATTCTCTGCGACGGTACCGGCCACGATATGCAAAGGATTGAAACAAAGGGAAACGTCGCAGGTGTGGCGACCGCAGGGATTCGGCCAGACTCCGTAATGAAGTTTGTAGGCGAGACGATGCGCGAATACTTTAGGTCTCCCCGAACTCAACAGGTGAAGGGTTCCGTAGCCTCTTTGAGTTTCAAAGGGCCAAAGTATGCACTGATCGGTGAGCGGCTTGGACAGCTGATCCACAAGCCACTCGTAGCGCAATCGTTTGGTAGACTTGAATGGTGGCATCGTCTCTCCTCCCGTGAGAGCGGTGTCGGCCACGTCGCTGTTCGCAACAGTGCGTGGCCTTTTCTCTGTCCAGCTTAACACTTTCCCGATGGGATCACCACAACTCTTATGACCATCTCGCCCCGCCAGCTCCGTGCCCGCGCCCGCCTGAAAGACGTCATCCAGCGTGACGACATCATCAGCGACGGCCACGCGCCCAAACCCATCCAGCTCGCCCTGGCCCAGGTTGGCGGCCTCAATCCCCACGGCGAGCCGCGCTTCCGCCTGGTGCTGGCGCAATGCGTCATGGAGTGGCATGGCGGCGAGTTCATCGACTGGCCGAAAGGCACCGCGCTGCAAGAGCAAGGTGGAATGGTGTTTGCTGGCACCCAGCTCAAAACTCATCGCATCAAGATCCCGGAATTCACCAAACCCCTCACCATCCAGGCGCAGGTGCCGGTCATGGTGCCATCGACCACGCAGCCGATCCGCCGTTTTGTGGGCATGCGGAAAGTGAAGCGCTATCCCACCATCTACGGCTGGATCCTGCAAATGTGGCGTCCGGCGGGACACTTTGGGGCGCGGCATGTCTGGGAATCGTTTCTCTACCGCGGCAATCCCGCCATCCTGATGCTGGGCCCGTACCCCGAGCGCGGAGCCTACGAAATCGCCGGCGAGCGTGTCGAGCGCAACCATCAAGGCGTATTCCAGACTTACGACTCCTGGGAGAAGGTTCCGCCGATCAGCCTGCTCGAAGACATGATCCAGTTTCTTGAATGCGATCGCCTGAAGACGCTCGGAGCCAGTCCCGAGGCTCGTATGGCCATGCGGTTGAGCGAGTATCAGCGCCGCATGCGCATGCTCGAAGAGCAGGAACGTGAGCAGCAGTTGCAGTTTATTCGCGACACCATGAAGCCCTACTTAGGCTCAAGTTTGGCCGCCGGAAAGATGCGCACGGAGCTCGCAGACAGGGCAGGGATCAAGGAGCATGTTGGCAACTAAGGCCATCGCCGTCCTACTGCTGCTCTCGGCGGTCGCAACCGCCCAAGGCGGCCCCTACGCCGGTCCGTATGCGACCACCGGCCCGCAACTCTGCAAAGTGCAACGCGACTGGAAGAAAGCCGTCTGGCGGGTGCCACTGCACTTCGCGCTCAGCTTGCCCTTCGCGGCTGGGAGTCTGGTGATTCCGCCGATTGGCACGGCCTACATCCACTGGCGGCGCCGCGCGGAGAAGGCCGACCAGCAGAGCCAACGCGATACCGCGATGAAAGCCGCCGTCGACTTCTATAGCCAAACCGCGCTGGTGCGGGGAACGCTCAGGATTTACGGAATAAGGCCTTGAGGCGGCGATTCTCTTCGCCAGCGGCGTGCAATCTGCGACGCCAGTACCACAGTTGCAGCTTAACCCAGATCAGTTTTAGCAGGATCACCCACCAATTCTAAATCAGTCGCTTCACGTTCGCGACTTAAAACCAAGGACAACCCATGGCAACTAACGCAATCCCGCACATCGAAGAAGGTAACGCCCGCGCCGAAGTCAAGCGCTGGACCAGCCGCTCGGAAGCCAAGGAACTGCGCGGCATCGCCCACATTCACAGCCGCATGCGCTCGACCCGCTGGGATCCCATCACCCTCATCAGCTTCCATCCCTGGCCGCTGCATGCCTCGGGCTACGTTCACCACGACCTCCGCATTCCGCCAGCGCCCTTGCCGAGCGATGAAACCGCGCCCCGCATCCAGACCCTCGACGGCCGCGACCTGACTTACGCCATCTACGCTTTCACCGACTACAAAGTGGACGGCATTCCAAACGAGTCCGGTGATCGTACCTTTGAAGAGATGCTGCCGCTTTCGCAGGCGCTCGACTACGTCTACCAGCACAACAATTCCATGCGCAATAACGTCGGCGGAATGTTCTGCTACGTGGGCGTTGAGCCTCCGAACCACAGCCTGGGGAAAGAAGCCTACGTGCCCACCCAGAACGCCTATCTGCCGGAAAACTGCGCCCGCATGACGGTGAAAGAGGCGATCGAGCGGGTGCATGCCGACCAGCTGGCCTACTACATGAAGCAGCTCGACGAAGCTAACGACATCTTCGCCGACGAAGCCAAGTCCTGGCGCAAGGGCCAGCGGCGTTCCGAGATCACTCCCAACATGCGCAAGATTGTGACCATGTGCCGCGCCTGGGGAGTGATTGCCACCGACCCCGAGTGGTTCACCGCGAAGCGTACCGGGAAAGATGCGCGCCCGCCGCGCGAGTGCCCTTCCTGCGGGTTCGAGGCCAAACCGAAAGCCGTGCGCTGCACCAATGGCACTTGCAGCTACGTCTTCGACGCCTTTGAGGCTTTCGAGAAATATGTCATCGGGTTGGACACTCCCGGAGCTGGTCTCGCCTTCCGCCGCCTGACCGAAGCCCAGATCAAGCACCTGATCAAAGGCGGGATGTTTACCCGAGAGGCTTTGACCGCAGCCAACATGCCTGGATTCGAGAAGGAAGAAAAGAAGGTCAAAGCCAAAACTGACTGAGGAGCACTGCGGATGAAACGAACAATCATTAGTCTGCTGAGCACGTTGTTAGTGCTCGCCGGTGCCGCCTTCGCGGCCACCACCTGCAATTCGACCATCGGCACTCAGGGCTGCGCCGGCCAGCCCGTGGGCGCCATCTGTGTGCAGATATCGTTTGCGGCATCCACGCAGCCGCCGACAGTGGTCAGCTACGACCTTTACCGCGCGACGACTTCCGGCGCCGAGGGGACAACGCCCTACGCTACCGGACTGATATCAAACGGCGGAACAGTGGCCTTTCAGGACAACAACATTCCGGCTGGGGCAACCGCGCTCTATTACGAAGCGGCAGCTGTAGGCAGCGGAGGCTTAAAGAGCACACTCTCGGTTGAGGGCTGTGCTCAGGTGCCAGTGCCCCCTCAAGTACCTGGCCCGGTGCAAGCATCGCCGAACGCCAACTAAATAGCCGTGGTTCCTCTCATCATCAAGCGCGTGCAGTGGGAACTGCGCGACTTTGGAGCGACCTGGACGGATGCGGACTTCATCTGCCAGGTGCTCGCCATCAAGAATGACGATCTCGAGCAGGAACTCGAATCACTCGACCTGAACTTCGATACCCAGGTGGTCATCCTGCCGGCGGTCGCGGCCAATACCACCGACCTGTCGAGCTTTCAGGTGATTGGCGGGCCGCTCGCCTGCATGACGATGCCCATCACCATCGAATGGCGGCTGAGTGGCGAAAACCAGCAGGACTGGGAGGTGGTCGACCCAGTCGCAAAAGTGCTCGATACCGACACTGGCACCGGACTGCCGGGCGCGGCAGTCGCCTCGGATGCGATGGATGTTGAAAGCTGGGAGTGGCGCGATGGAATCATCTTCATCAGCCCGTCGCAGTCGGTGGTCGATCTCCGGGTGCGCTTTCAGGCTTTGCCCGCGAACCTCGATGCCGATTCCCCCAACCAGCCGATTCGCGGCGTCGTCAACATCCTCGTCTACTGGATTTGCTGGTCGATTGCGAAAAGCCGTGGCGGGGCAGCTTCGGCGGAAGCCGTGTCCTGGAAAGAAGAGCTAGGGCGCTCGAAGGCGAATTTCGAGAACAACCAGATCAAGCCTAAGCACGGCCAGCGGCAGCGGCTGGGGGGACGGCGCAGCGGCATGCGGCAAGGCCCGAACAGCTTCCGCATCCCGACCGGATAACAACGGGCGCGCCTTCATTTGGTGAATCGGCAGTTTATACGCGCGTCCGTGTCTGCGTTCTGAGCAACACTCACCGCATGATTGGATCGAGCTTCACGCGGCGATTTCATTTTACCTGAGTTTTTCTACCGGAGGCCACCATGTCAGTTTCGAGCATCACCCTCAAGCGCAAGGATCTAAGCCGTAACCACGCGACTCGCTGGATCGCCATCCAGTTAGGCGCGGGAAACTACGTGCAGAACGCGAATGGCGGCTTCCCGGTGGACTTCACCACCATGGCGAACCCGCAGAAAATCCAGAAAGGCAAGTTTGGAGGAGTCGCAAGCTCCCCGAATTCGATCCCGGCAACCGACGACATCCTGCCCGCGGACCTGGCGGGCTACCAGATCTACATCTCGCAGAACGCGGTCGCCCCCACGCTGAAGAATTACGTGCTCACCATCTTCCAGAGCACGCAGGAACTGGCGGCTGGAGCGATGCCGGCGGGATTACAGCTGACCGATATCATGTTCGAGATCATCACCCCGCTGAAGCGCGACTAGCGGCCGTAATCCCGCGAGCCTCCATTGAACACATCTGGGCTCACTCCCTGGAAGATTACGCGCTGGGGCGGCGAATCGGATTGGGACGATCCGACTCAAATCCCTAACGGTTTGGCGCTCAGAGCGCGTAACGCCCGGTTTCGCGCTGAAAGTGTGGCTTGCCGCTTTGGCCGCAAGAACACCATGAGCTACGCGACTCCGGCCGACATCACTGGCATGGAGTGCCTGAATGTGCTGGGCGCCTACGCCAAGCAGATTCCGCTGGTGTGGCTCTCGACCGGGGGCGCCGGCGGGACTGGCATCCTGCTCAAAGAATCGCCCGCAGGCTCAGGCACCCTGGTTCCCCTGACGCCACCCTTCGCCCTGCCCGGCTCGAGCCACCTGATGGCCGCACAAGCCTTCAACCGCGAGTACATGACGATCACCGATATGTTCAACGGCCTGGCTCTGCCCATGGTGCTCGATGGCCCCACCGGCAACTTCACTCCTGTTTCGCAAAACGCTCCGGGAGCGCTGTGGCTGCCGGCGACAAACTATTTTGCCGGCGACCTGGTACGCACTTCGGGCAACGCGCGGCGCTGGTTTCTCGCCTCGAATGCCGGGATATCGGGAGTCAATGAGCCCAACTGGCCAACCTTCGATGGCTACTTCCAAGGCACCGCGTTCACCGCATCGTTCGTGGTCGACAATGCCGGCCCCAACCAGATCAGTTGGACGGAATGGACCCCCGGCATCACTGCCTATGTGCCCGCCCCGGAGGCTCCTGAACAGATTCTCTCGATCAAAGGCGAAGCCGGCGCACCTGGCGGAACCATCGGCAACGGCCTCGATGTGTATGTCGCAATCGCCTACGAGAACGCCAACGGGGAAAGCATCTGGACCGTTCCCATTGTGTATTCGAACACCGCCGCGAATGACGTTCTCGAAGTCTTTTTCCAGAAAAATGGCGAAGTGCCCGGCCCGGTTGTTCCCGCCACTTACGGCGCCGCCGGCTATGGCGGCCCGCGCATGCCGAGCTGGCTGGCTTCCATCTTTTTCCCGCTGGTTGGCGGGACTCCGGCGGTCGATCCTTCGACTGACCCGCTTATCGCCTGGCCGGCGGCGTTTGCCTGCATGAATGTGTATGTAGCTTCAGTCGCTCACTCGGCGGCCGCGCCGACCACTTATAAGCTCTACGCCGCCGCGCAGAGTCCAGGAGCGCCAGTCATCATCACCGCCATCAGCGGCACCGGCGCGCATACCCAACTCACGGTATCGACGGCACCCCTGACCGGCCTGCTCTTTCTCGGCGAAAGCGGCAAACGCAATCTGGTGGTGCTGCGCGACGACTACAATGACAGCCTCTCGCCAGCCGATCCCGGCGCCGTGCTTTCCGCCCAGTTTCTTGGCAGCTTCAGTGCCAACATTACCGCCATCGCCCGCAACGGCGCGGGCCTGGTGACGGCGGAACTCGATGACATCACCCAACTCGCGGTCGGGCAGGAGCTGTTCGTCGCCAACGCTTCCGACGCCACGCTCGATGGCGGCGCCTTTGCCTTGCTCTCGATTGTTCCTTCCGTGCTGCCCGCCGGAGCAGTGACCTGGCAAACCTCGACCATGAGCGGAACCACCGGCAGCGCCCAGGGCACCATAACCACCGTTCCCGGACCGCCGCCCGTCGTAGTCTTGCCGCCCGGCTATAACGATGCGCTCGATGTAGTGGCTTTGACGGTGGCGGGCGCGGGCACCGCCGGGCCGTTTACCTGGATTCCCGAAGCTATTCCCGCTGCCATCTTTTCGACGGTAGTGACCTCCTGCACCGCCGCCAATGGCGGGATCACGTTGAATGTCAAAGACCCTTCCGGGATCTCGCTCGGCGATATCGTCATCCTTGGCAGCATTCCCGCGCCTTTGAACAACCTCGATGGAGTGCAGTTTGGAGTGGCCGCCATTACCGGCAACACGGTGCTTTTGGCCGATATCACCACTTCGACCGGCTCAGTCACTAACATCAATGGCACCTTGACCGTGCAGCAGGTTTTGCCCACGGCGCAGCCACCTTCGGCGTTTAATCTCACCATCGCCAACATCACCGCACTGCGCCTGCTCGCGAACGGCCAGGTGATTGCCACGGTCGACGATGCCAGCTTCGTGGCTCCCGGCATGCGCATCGCGGCGTTTTCCACTGGAGATGCGACCCTCGATCGCCAGATTGGCGAGTTGCAGACGGTTACTCCGGCGCTGGTCGGCAATGGCGGCGTCGTCACCTGGCAGTCGACCATCCTGGGAGCGCCCTTCACTGGAACCGCCGGCGTGCTGATTGGGGCCCCCGGCATCATCCTGAATTTCGATGACAATACCCTCGCCGACTCCGGCGCCGACTCCGGCGATGTAACCTCGCAGCTCACCGCCATCGGCGCCCCCAAATCCATCGACATCGCTTTCTCGGAAAGCCAAAACCGCGTGGTCTATACCCCCGGAGGGGCCAGCACGCATTATTTTTCGAACATTGGGGACGCGGAAAACATTCAAAGCCCAGACGGGATTCTTGCGGTCAACGACAACGACGGCTATCCCACCATCTGCTTCCGCGAAATGCAGAACGGAGAACTGCTGTCACTCAAGGAAAATGGCGGCTTTGCCATCACTCCGAGCGATCTCCCGCCGGCGCAGTGGGGCGTAGGCAACCGCTGGCGCAAACGCGGCCCGGTTGGTCCCGACGCCTGCAAAGTCGCCAAAGATTTTATGATCCTGTTCTCGCGGCGCACCGGACCTTATCGCTACTTCGAAGGCGAGCTGACCTGGATAGGCCACGAGAAGCAAGCCACCTGGGACACCGTCAACTGGGATGCCTCGCGGGAAGTCTCCATCGAAATCGACGAAGACAACCATCGCGTGTTCTTCCTGCTGCCGTTGAATGGCGCGACTACCTGCAACACCGTCATGTGTCTCGACTACTCGATGGGCTGGCAGGATCCGCTGATTGTGATGCTGGATGGCTCGGTCAAGCCCAACCGCTACTCCCGCCGCTGGTCGACCTGGCCGCTGGCCTGCCGCAAGGTGCGCTACATGCAGCGCACGCTGGCGGTCAAAGTCGATCCCCGCATCAACAAGTTCCAGCCGCTGTTTGGCATCGCCGCCGGCACCCTCAATCTCGCCGCATCGCTGGTGCAGATGGAAGTGCCGGACAGCTATCAGGATGACAGTTTCACCGGCGGTGCCGCGGTTGGCATCGACTTCCAGTATCTGCCCGCGTTTGCGCGCTCGATGCCGGCGGCGGGACAAAGCCCCGCCACCGGCGCCGGCATTCTGAGCTGGGAAATGGTGACCGGCCGGGCACGCGGCAATGGCGCCATGGTGATGACCCAGACCACCGATGACCCGACCTTTGGGGTGGCGGCAACCAAAGTGCCCAGTGTGGCTTTGACGGTGCCCGTTGGGAAGACGGCGGGCACGCCCATCAAGTTTGCGAAGAGTCTCGGCGAGGTGATGGAGAAAGAGCTGTTCTCGCTCAATTTCAATAACGCGGCGGTGGCCGGCAGTTGGGCCGAACTCCACGAAATCACCATCTGGTCGAAAGAGAAGTACCCCTGCCGGCCGGCGGAGTCATCCGGGGTATGAGCACCGCCAAAATCAAGCCCAGCGATGCCGCCCAGGCGGCAGTCAAGGGGCGCAGTTTCCAGTTGCAGCAGTTGCTCGAAAACAACGAAGCCCGGATATCGAGTCTCGAAACCAAGACGGGAGCATTACTGTCGACGCCGCCGCAGGCGGCAGTTTCGGTCTCGGCGGTGACTGGCTCGGGGCGCTTCGTGATCCGTATCACCAACCCCGAGTATGTCAACCGCGGCAACCTGCCCAAAACCCCGTTGCTGCATCTGGTGGAGTTTTCGACGCGGCCGGATTTTGCTTCGGGCATGATCGCCTTCCCCATTTCGACGCAGACCTACTACACCGTGCCGGTTGAAGATGTAGGCGGGAAAGTCGGATCGCCGCAGACAGGCTACTTCCGGGTGCAATCCAGTTTCGATGGCGAGAACTTCAATCCGCCCATCCGCAGCGGAGTGGTAACCGCGTGAGAAAACCGCGCGTGGTGTGGAGCTGGTACTGCAAGGAAGACGAGGCCGAACGGCTGCTGTTGCACGCCGAACTCGAACGCCGGATAGGGCGCAGGCTCGAATGCTCGGAGCTGCTCGAAGAGCCCATCATCGCCGCCGTGGTCGGGCGGGTGGATGGAGTGCTCCGTCATGTGCTGTTTCTCGAAGCTGAAGCGGAATTGCAAAGCGGAGCTGCCAACGTGCTCGCGCCGGCCGAACTGGCGGAACCGCTGCACATGCTGACCGCGGCGGCCCAGTTCTATCGCCTGCGGGTGGTGAGATCGTTTGTGCCGGCCGCCATGATGTGGCCAGCAAAAGGCAGCCGCAAGCCGGCAATCGCACGCATTTTCGAGAAGCTCGGCTTCACCCAGGAAGACCCCGAGCTGCTCACCCAGTTCTATAAGTGGCTCCCGCAACTGAAGGCCAAGGCGAAAGCACAGGTGGCCTAAATGGCTCGTACCGGGCAATCTCAAGATACCTCGCAGTCGAGCACGATGACGGCCAACCAGGGCACCGCCTTCGGGGCCGGGCAAGGCTACATCTCGCAGTTCGGAAACAACCTGAAAAAGCTCGAGAGCGGGCAGGATGTAGCTCCAAACCCCTGGCAGAAGCCGGCATATCTTTCGAACGTCAACCGCCTGCAATCGGGCGCACTGAATGCCAACAAGAACGCCACCGACCAGCAACTGGCGGCAGTCAACCGCCGCACCGGCGGGATGAATAACGCTTCCGCCTACGGCGCGATCCGCGACACCGGGTTGCAGACCGGACGGCTGGCAGATCAACTCTCCGCCGAACGCGCCGCCGGCGACTACAACAAAAACGTCGCCTACCAGACCGGCATGGCAGAAATGCCGCTCGCGGGCGCGCAAGCGGAAAGCCCGTACTACTCGACCTCAGTGGGTGGGACGGACGCTTCGAATCAAGCGCTCACTCAGCTGGGAATTGCGGCGTATGGCCCATGGAACTCGCTGATTCAGGGCGTCACCAGCGGAGCGGCAAGTGCAGGACGGGGCTCCTAGGGAGCTATAAATGGCACTCGATCAAATCCCCGAAGGACTGAAGGCGCTTCTGGCCGCACGCCCAGCCATGCAGCCGCCCAATGGCGCAGCCGCGCCTCCGGGATTCGCGCCCGGCTCGACACCGTACCCCGGAGCCGTGCCGGGAGCCATGCAACCGCCAGCAGCAGCTCCGGCAGCGGGAATGACACCTGCGGTCACGCCAGCCGTCACCGCCGAACGGGTTCCGCGCGCAGCCGGGATGCCGTCGGATGATCCCGCGCTAGACCCGAACGCCGTCTCGAATAGCCCGGAGATGCAGAATCTCCGCAACATCACCAGCAAGATGCAGGACTTGGGAACGCAACGCGCAGCCCTCAAGCCTCCATCGGCGGAACAATATAAGCCTGCGCTCTGGAAGCGGATTGGCACGGCAGCTGCGTCGGTGATTTCCCCGCGCGCGGGAAACGCCTTACATGATCTCGAATGGGGAGGATATAACCGCGCGGAAAACGATTACCAGCAGAAGTCTGGCGCCCTCGATAAGCAAATGGCCGCCGAACGCGAGCAACTCGCCCCGGCAGAAGCTGCGGCCAAAATCACCGGCGAAAACTGGGAACGGCGCTACAAAGTAGCCAACCTCGACCGGGAGACCCAGCGCGACCAGAGCAACGCCGAGTACAAAAACAACATCGCCGACATCAAGCAGCAGATCGCGACGAACAACTTGCAGGGAGCGCAGGACAAGCTGGATCAGGCGCAAAAGGCCCTAGAGGTAAAGCAGAAAAATGGTGAGGACACGCTGGCGCTGCGGAAGGAGTTGCTCGAATTCCGCGAACAACTGGCGGGCAAAGCCAAACCTGCCCAGTTCGCAGGGGCGGAAGCGAAGAAAGCCAGCGCGCTCACCAAGGCCCACAACGAGTACGTGAAAGCCACACGCAACCTGAGTCTCACACCCGACGAGAAGGGCGAATACAACCAGCTTGACATCAAGGCCAACCAGGACGCCCACGACGATTTCATGGAAGCGCAGCAGCAGGCGCAGGATGCCTACGAAGCTGAGATCACCGCCCTCGGCGGAACGCCAGCACATCAGGATGTGACCGCCTGGAATGGGAAGCCCGCGCCGAAGACGCCACCCCCAGCCGCCGCGCCAGCAGCGAAACCGGCAGCGGCGCCACAGGCCGAGACTCCGCAGTTCCCCAAAGACTTTTTCAAAGGCAAGGAAAATAAGCGAGTCACCGTCGATGTCGGCGGTGGCCGCACCGCGAAATTCGATATTCAACCCGACGGCACGCCGAAACCTGTCGCAGCCGCGGGCACACCCTAAAAGGAGAACTTGTCATGCACCAGCCCGTAAAGATCGGCTCCGCTGTCCACTATTTCCGCACCCACCCCGAAGCCCAGTCGCTCGATGCCTTCCTGCTCGCCTATGACGTTTTGCCCGCCAGCGCGAAGGATGATGCCGTCCCGACTGCGAAGCTCGCCATCATCGAACCCAAGAATTTTGGCCTGCTGCGCGATGCCAACTGGGTTGACGCCTTCAGTGTCGTCGATCAGGTGCCGTATCAGCCGACGGGCGAGTACTATCACGGCTGGTCGGAAACGAGCGATCAGGCCCGAGTCGCACAACCCGAAGCCGCCGTCGATCAAGGCAGCGAAGCGCTGTTCGCAAAGGACGCCGAGATCGAGGCACTACGAAAAACCAATCTCGAACTGGGTGGCCACATCGTCGAGTTGCAAGCCCAGATTGCCGCCTACGACAAAGGCCCAGACCCTGGCGGCCAGCCCTCCGCGATCGCGCCCGCCGCCGTCGGCGAAGCAGGCCAGGCGGAACAGGTCAACGTCGAGACTGCCATGGGCAGCGACAACCTGGTGCAGATGCCGGATGCCAGCAACCTCGGCCCGACATCCTAGCGTTCCACGTGGAACATCGTGACTGGCGGGGGATATCACAAATTGTTGATTTCGTGATATTTCCCGCTGTGAACCTCAACCTGCTGTGCCCGACCCCACCTATCAGATTGTTGGCGAAGAGCCCATCCCTGCGCCCAGCGCTCAACCCCGCCCTTCCTCCGCCCCGAAGTTCCAGATAGTCGGCGAAGAGCCGATTCCGCCCGCTGTAGCCGCAGCCCCAGCCCGTCCCAGCATCCTTCACCCCGAAGTTCTGCCCCCCGCCCAGCGCACCGGTTCCAGCTATCAAGCCGCTCCGAACCAGCCCACGCCCGAAGAACGTCTCGGCGAAATGGTGCCGCAGGCGGCGGTGCCCGCGCTGGATCTGGCGAACCGCACACTGGTGCAGCCGTTCGAACGCGCAGCTGCGCGCACCGCGAAGGCTGGCGGCGAGATTGCCGAGGGCGCGGCTTCAGTTGTGTTGCAACCGATTCTCCGGCCAGAACTGAAACCGGGAGCGCCCCAAGGCGATGCGGTCAAAGCGATGGAGTTTTATGCCCCGAAGACCATGGGAGCCATCAAGGGTGTCGGCGAATTCGCTGGCGGCACGGTCGGCGATGTGCGCAACTGGCCTTTCTTCGCGAGCGCGGCCGCCCGACCCATCCTGCAAAAAATCATCAGCGGCGGTTTCCGCACCATGCTCGGCGCGGGCGCGATCGACGGAGCCAAGCAGCTCCACGACCACTGGGATGAACTCACCCCCATGGAACGCTCGGAGATTGCCACCAAGACCGGGCTGAGCGCCTACTTCGCCGCAGACGCCAACCGGCTGCGGCCCAAGTTCTCCATGGAAAGCGGTCCGGAAGGGACTCGGGCGGCTGCAACCGTTGCCAATGGCCGTGCTGGCGCTGGCATCGCGGTCACTCCTGAAGAAATCCGCCTGCGCGGTGGAGTAGGGTCGTTTCGGGGTGAGACTGTCATCCCTCGGGGAAATCGGCCTGCGGGTCCCGGTTTGGAGCCTCCCACCATCGAAGGCCAGCAAACCGCCCCTGCAGGGCCGCCCGACAACGGAGCCAGCGCTCTGGTCGCCGCCGCCGCCAAACGCACCGCAGCCGCCCGCGTGGTGCGTGGCATGCCCCCTGTAGAACCGGAGCCAACCCCGCAAGGCCCACCTCTGCCCCAGGACATCCAGCAGGGCCACATTTCCTCGGATACGGTCTCTGGAATCGCCAAACTGCTGGTCAAGCTGCCGGAGAACCTGCGCGCCCAAGGCGTCATGGAAGCCCATGAAACCCTGTCTAAAGTGTTGCTGCAACAGGGGAAAATCGTTGGGCCAGACGGCCAGTTACACATTATCGAAAATGAGAAACAAGCCGCCTCGGTCGCCCAATCGATCATCAACGACGAAGTTGCGCGCCAGGAGAAGGAATTTGCCCGGAACTCTGGGGAGACGGGCAAATCGGGGGCAGCTACCAAACCGGCGGCTGCCCCCAAGGAAACCAGGGGGTCACGGCAAACCCGTAGCGGGCGTGCCGCCGAGCTCGGGCAAGCTCAGCCTGCAATTCTAGCCGAAGAGCCAATCCCAGCGTCCACGAATGTGGATGTCGCACCTACAATCGTGGGCGAAGAGGAGATACCCAGTGAAACTTCGAAGCCAGCGGTACTCGCAGCAGACGAGCACGATCGAGCTAATCAGCGCGAGGACGTTTCGACTGCTGCTGCCGGATCCACCGCCGCCGCTGCCGGAACCAACCTGCCTGAGCGAAACATTGACACTCGAACAGGTGGCGGAGAAGTATCTGGAGCTGCTGCCCCGGGCCAAGGAGTTGCTGGAAGCTTCGCAAAGGGCAGCCGGATCCAAATCGGCGCCGCCGGCAACACCGAAGCCGAAATCAAGCACGATGGCCTGATCGGCGGGCTGCGCACGGTGCGGGTGAAATTCGACGAGCCTACCCAGCTGCCCTGGATGTCCGAGCCGAAATCGACTACCACCATCCCCAAGCGTCACCACGCGACACTCTCCGCCGCCGGCGAGAAGCAAGTTGAGCAAACCGCCAAGACTGACATCAAGGCCGGAGAGATCATATTCGGGCGTCATGGCGCCACCAAACTCGACCAAGCCGGAGGAAGAGAAACTGTCGCGGGTTGGTCGGATGAGAGTCTTGATGAGCGTGGCAAAGCCGCTGCCCAGAAGATGGCGGCGGACCTGAAAGGGAATCCACCCACTGCCATCGTGACATCAGACTTGCCGCGCGCGAAAGAGACCGCCGACATTGTCGGCAAAGCTCTGGGCGTACCCGTCGAAGCCGACGAACGGTTGCGGCCGCAGCGTATGCCGGAAACCGAAGGCAAGCAGGTTTCCGACATCCAGCACATCCGGGATCACTACAAAGCCCATCCTGACGAAGTGCCGAAAGGCGGGGAATCCTATAACCAGGCCAAGGAGCGCCAGGACGAAGCGCTCGCCGAAATCGAGGGCATGGCGAAGGCAGGCAAGCGGCCACTGGTGGTGACGCACTCGACCAACCTCGAAATGGAGTTGGGAGAAAAGCCGGAGCCGGGCGGGATCGTCACCAAGAGCATGGGCCTCAAGGGCGGAAGTTCCGAGCCAGCCAAAGGTGCCGTCTTCCCGGCAAAGCGGAACATCACGCAGCACGGCTTCGATCACTCGATTGAGACGGGCCCGGACGTTGGGCAGAAGGTGCGGGCGGAGAAGCCGGCAGTACCGCGGGGGGCAGGAACAGTCCGACTTTACCGCGGTGAAGCCGACAAACCTGAGACGCTCTACAAATTCGGATCAACCCAGGCCAACATTCCCAAAGAGAGCGAAGCTGCCAAAGCTCTAGAAGCCGCTCGGGCCCGCATCTCGAAAGCGGACCTCGCTGGAGACGGCAAAGATATCGGAGAGGGCGGAAATCATGTAACGGTACGCTACGGGATCAAGGGCGACGACGTCGAAGGCGTCAAGAAGTATCTGGCAGGCCTCGCGCCGTTCGAGGCTACGCTCGGGAAAACTGACAAGTTCCCGCCCAGCGAGCACAGCGACGGCGCCGCCGTCATCATCGCACCGATTGAGGCGCCGGAGTTGCACCGGATCAATGGGGAACTGGAGAAGCATGGCGATTTCAAAAAGCCCGACTTCGAGTACCGACCTCACGCAACTATAGCCTACGTCCGCCCCGACCGAGCAGAGAGGCACGTCGGCATGGAGTTGACCAAGGGTAAACAGTTCACAGTTAGTGAAATCGCGATCACCGATCGGCAGGGCAAGCAGGAGGTGGTCAAGCTCGCGGGAGAGAAGCCCGCCAAGTACGTGCTGCCCAGCTTCGTGACGCATGGGCTTAAGAAAGGCGAGGAGAAGCCGAAATTCACCGTCAAGAAGGCCGACATCGTTCCCACCCCGGAGGGCAGCTACGAAGCGCGGCCGCACGCAGAAGAGCCGAAGAAACCCGGCTGGGCCGACATCCAGAAAGGCAAAACCAGCAAAGGCGCCGCCGCTCTCACCGAACACCTGCTGGAGAAGATCGCCGCCGGTGAAATGCCGAAAGACAACCCAGCGCTGAAAAAGCTCGTAGACGCCTTCGACGGCAAGCCTGCGGACCCGGCTCGAATGAAGCAGGCGCAGGAAGCACTCGAAGTTGCCGTGGTCCAGCGCGCGCGCGATATCGTTGACGCAGGTGAGAACACACGCGAGACCTTCGACAAACTGGTCGATCTCTACAATTCCCAGCCAAACCTGAACATCCGTACCTCGACCAGCATCGAGAACCAGGCCTACAGCACACCCGCGCCGCTGGCCTACCTCGCGGACAAATTGGCGGGAGTCGATAAGAACAGCAGTCTCTACGAGCCGACTGCCGGCAACGGCATGCTCACCATCGCAGCGAACCCCAAGAAGACGCGGGTGAACGAGCTCAACCCGGAGCGCATGGCTGCACTGCAAAAGCAGGGATACCAGGAAGTCACCCAACGGGATGCCGCAGAGGCGTGGAGCCCAGCACATAAGGCCACTCTGGGTAAGGCATACGACGCGGTTGTGGCCAACCCGCCGTTCGGCTCGGTGAAAGACGCCCAGGGCAAAGCGACGAAGGAACGTGTAGACGGCTACAAGATCGGCCAGATCGACCACCTGATTGCAGCTCGAGCCCTTGACGCCATGAAGGACGACGGGAAGGCTACCCTGATCCTCGGAGCCAACAAGTTCACCCCCGGCGGCCAAAGCACCGATGACAATATCTTCCTAAATTGGCTCTATTCGCACTATGATGTGAGTGGGCATTTCGAGATCGAGGGAAAACTCTATGGGCGCCAGGGTGCGGCGTGGCCAGTTCGGGTTATCGCGATCGGCGGAAGGCAAACATCTTCTGCAATCGCCCCTCCGGTTGAAAGCATCCAACGACTAGAGTCATGGGATCAGGTGTATGAGCAGTTCAGTGAAATCATGGCGGCCGAGCCCCGACCTGCACGGGAGCGAGGGGCTGACAGTTCCCTACAGCGGCAGCCAGCCGATGAATCGCAGCCTGTACGAAACACTCCTGGAGCAGCGCCTGAGAAAACTGATCGAGGACGACCCGGAGCAGGCGCAGCAGGTGCTGTCGAGCGATCCGGAGAATCTGTCGGACCTGTATCAGATCGCAATGCAGGACGAGACGGAAGAGTGGCCGTCTCAGATCCTAGCCTGCGGCCAGATGCAGACATTGCTCACTCGGATCGACTGGAAAAAGGGCACAAGCCTGAGTCTCGACCCGAGCGAGTTGCCAACTCTCGACCAGATAACGGAAGCCCTAGCGCAATAAGTCCGAAGTCGAACGACTTCCAAACTCCCTACACCCCGGCCTCGGAGAAAAAAGACGCCAACGTCCTGATCCCGGTAAACATGAAATCGCCTCTGGAGCAGGCGATGAACGTCCTCGAAGATGAAGTCGGCAACCTCGACAAGTACGTGGCGAAGGAACTTGGCTATCCCTCGGTCGACGACCTGCACAACGCTTTTATGGGGTTGCAGGTTGACTCGGTTGCCGCAGCTATCCACGAAATCCAGCAGGGCAAAGCCATCGTCATTGCCGATCAGACCGGCATCGGCAAAGGACGCCAGGCTGCGGCCATCATCCGCTGGGCCGCCAAGAAAGGCGATATCCCCGTCTTCATCACCAAAGCGCCGTCCCTGTTCACCGATATGTACGGCGATCTCTCGGACATCGGAACGGATGACGTGAATCCCTTCATTGTGAATTCAGACGAGTGGATCACGCGCCCGGACGGCAGCCGCGCCTTCGCCAACAAGCCCAATCATCGAAAGCTGATAGAGCAGATTCGCAACACTGGGACGCTGCCCGCCGGCCGCAACGCGGTGTTTCTGACCTACTCGCAGGTCAATGTGCACAACGCCCAGCAGGGAATGCTTATGTCGCTGGCGCGGAAAGCGATCTTTGTTCTGGACGAATCCCACAACGCCGGCGGTTCGTCGAACACCGGCGACTTCCTTCGTGGCCTGCTGGCCGACGCCAAAGGCGTGACCTACCTCTCGGCCACCTACGCAAAGCGCCCCGACAACATGCCGCTTTATTTCAAGACGGACATGGGCGAAGCCATCGGCGACAGCGGCACACTGGTGCAGGCCATGAAAGACGGCGGCCTGCCCCTGCAAACCGTGGTCTCGAACAATCTGGTGAAGGCTGGCCAGATGTTCCGCCGGGAGCGTTCCTACGACGGCATCAGCATGGCGACCAAGGTGGATACCGAGCACCGGGCCGAACACACCAAGATTGCCGACGGTGCCACCAGCGCCCTGCGCGCGATCGTGGACGCCGACAAGTCCTTCCATACGACCTACGTCGGAGAGGCACAGAAGGCGGCTGTCGCAGAGAACAAGGCCAACAAAATCGTTGGCGGTGGAAACGAGGCCGGCAAGTCGGTACACCACACCGAGTTCTCCTCGGTGGTTCACAACTTCGTGCGCCAGATGCTGCTGGGCATCAAGGCCAACACCGCAGCCGATGATGCGATCGCGTCAATCAAGCGCGGCGAAAAGCCAGTCATTGCCGTCGATAACACGATGGGTTCATTCCTCTCGGCCTACGTTGGCGACAAGGGATTACAGCCCGGAGATCGGCTTGAAGACTTCGACTACCGCAACGTGCTCTCGCGCGCCCTTGATCGCAGCCGGTACTTGCAGATCACCGACGCCATGGGCAACAAAACCAAGAAGTACGTTCCCCTCGACGAACTGGATCCCGTGACCCGGCATGCCTATGATGACGCCCAGAAGACCATCGACAAGCTGAAGATTGATCTTCCGGTGTCACCGATCGACTGGATCCGCCAGCGCATCGAGGATGCGGGCTACACCGTGGCTGAAATCACCGGCCGCAATCTGTCCGTGGACTACAGCAACCCAGAGCAGCCGAAGCTGTCGCACGTCCCGCTGAAGGAGCAGAACGATAAAGTCGAGACCATTCGCCGGTTCAACGATGGCCGCCTGGATTCCCTTCTGCTGAATGTGGCTGGCTCGACGGGCATCAGCGCCCACGCTTCCGAGAAGTTCAAAGACCAGAAGCCGCGCCATATGATCGTTGCCCAGCCGGCGCAGGACATCAACATCTTCATGCAGATGCTGGGGCGAATCAACCGCACCGGCCAAGTGCGGCTACCCGGATACACCATCCTCAACGCCGACCTGCCGGCAGAGAAGCGCCCGACGGCCCTGCTGTCGAAGAAAATGAAGTCGCTGAACGCGAACACTTCGAGCAACACAGAATCCGCGACCTCGGTAAAAGCCGCGGACATGCTCAACAAGTACGGCGATCAGATTGTCGGAAACTATCTCGGAGACAACGCGGAACTCGCGAGCATGCTGCACGTCACTCCGCTCAACGAGGACGGCAGCCCGACTGAGGACATCGCCCGCAAGGCAACTGGGCGGTTGGCGATCCTTCCGGTCAAAGTGCAAGAGGCGTTCTATAACGAGGTCGAGCAGCAGTACAACGACTATATCGCTTACCTCGATTCAACCAACCAGAACGAGCTCGAGCCGAAGACCTTCGATTACGACGCCAAGGAAACCCGCGGCTACGAACTGGTGGCGGCGACCAATCCCGCTTCACCCTTTGGCGAAGCCGCAACCTACGGGGAGTACTCGATCAAATCTCAGGGCAAACCGCTGGCTCCCGATGAAGTCACCGCCAGCATCAAAGAGCACCTCGACGGCAAGACGCCATCCGCGCACTCAAAAGAGCTGATCGAGAAACTAGACGGCGAGCTCACGTACTACAAACAGACCCTCGACCCAGCGAGCCCCACGGTGGGGCAATCTGAAATCGTTGCGCGCACGGCGCGGGACTTCATCCGCGACCACGAGATCGGCTCAACCTGGCGCGTCGAAATCAATGGCGATCTCTATAACGCCGCCGTTGTCAATATCCGCAGCACCCACAAAGGCACCGGCAATCCGTTCGCTCTCAGTAAAATCAACGTCACGTTGGCGACGAACGGCTCCCTGCGGACACTCGCCGTTCCAGCCACGCAGGTGCAGCGCATCGAGGAACGGAAACTCTATGACAAACCGGAGGACATTTTCCGCGGCACGAAAGCCGAGACCCGCGAGACTGCCAAGATCATCACCGGCAATCTGCTGGCAGCCTATGGCGAACTGACCGACACGCGCGGCACGATCATCAACTTCACCAAGGCCGACGGCACAACTGAGCAGGGCATTCTGCTGCCTAAGAAGTTCGACTTCAGCAAGAACACCAAAGGCGATTACCGGCTGCGGGACGCCGCGCACGCGCTGAAGTTCCTGCGCAAGACCGTCAACCCGCGCATCGAGGACATGGGCATCGCCAGCCGCGATGGAAACGTGCGCGTGGTCAACGATGCCGGAAAGCTCGCGATCGTAACGCCGAGAGCCAAGGCGCGCGGCGGCAAGTACTTCCTGGACCACGGCATCACCGACCTAACCGGCGATTTTGTTTCGCAGCAGAACACGATGCGGGCGGCTATCCCCAAGGGGAAGGAGACACAGGTCATCGAGGAGCTGCTGAAGAAAACCACGCTCTACGCCTCTCCCAGCATGGCCGAAGAAGCGAAATCGTTCGCACCGAAGGAAGCACCCGCACCGAAGGCAGAGAACCTGCTGACCGGCGAGTCGGGAGAAGCCAACCTCTCGAAGCTCGGCGAAGCGGCCGTCGACGCCGCCGGCGCTGTAAAGTCTTACTTGACAGACGTCAAAGCCGCTACCAAGATCGCCCGCGACATCGAGCACCAGCTCGAAACCCTCGAAACCCGCAAAGATGCCCGCAAACTGCGCGCCCGCGATGCCTTCCTCGAAGCCAAGAAAGCCGGGCTGACCAAGGCCGATGACGAAGCCATCTACCACCACCTCGAGGACCAGGAAAGCGACGAACTCACCGACGCCCAGGAGAACCGCTTCGATGACATGCTGCCGATCGCGGAGCGCAACGAGAAGGCCTACACCGAACTGACGGCCGGCGGCGTGCCCCTTGAGAACTACGTCCACCGCACGGTGAAGGGCAAAGGCGGCGCGCTCGATCGCATCGCGCAAAAGATTCGCACCAGTGTGGGCGGGAAAGGCCTCTCGAAATCCGCGCCCCAGACGAAGACCCGCACCATGATGGCCATCGAGAATGATTCCGGGGACCGGCGCGTCATCTCAATCAAAGGCGGCCACGCGACCATGTGGCAGGAAGGCGAACCCACCGAACTCGGGGAGATCAAGAACGCAAACGGCCGAACCGACGAAGAGAATGAGACCTTCCCTGAAGGCCAGCCAAATTCCGCGTTCTACGATAAGGGCAAGATCGTCGAAGGGCCGGACGGCTACGACTGGAAGGTGGTACAGGCGACCACGCGCGAGATCGAGGACAACACCGACATGGAATATTATCATTCGGCGCTGGCGTCTCTGCTCGTTTCCAATATCCAGTTGGAATCGGCGCTCGATGCGATGCACTTCATCGAAGGCCTGAAAGCCTCGCCGGAATTCAAAGACATTGCCTGGAAAGGCAGCGGCAATCCGCCCAAGGGCTGGAAGTCCACGCAGCTCCCGCAGTTCCATGGCTACTACTTCGAGCCCCGGACGTCCGAGGTCCTTGATCGCTACGCCGACAGCCTGAAGGGTGGAGAGGCGAACGTGCTCGACCAGGTCGGCAAATTCATGCGCCTAGTGATGTTGCTCAACCCTCTCATGCACGCCGGCAACGTCGGCATGGACTGGCTGGTCGAGAAAGGCCTGCACGGGTTTTTCCCCACCAACTACGTGCGCATGTACCGCACCAGCTCGAAAGCGCTGCATGCGGTGCTCACCAAGAACGACGATTTCAAGGCTGCGCTCGATGCCGGCGCCGCGCTGCAATCCCACCGCGAACTGACGCAGGATGTCACCAAGCTCTTCTACGAACGGCTGGCCGAGGGATTGGGCAAGAAAGAACCGTGGGCCATGCGCATCGCCGACGCGATCGGACTCACGGAGGCCAAGTACGCCTACATCCTGGGCCCGCTGAAGACGCTCTCGAACTTCGTGGCGTGGCATTCCAGCGATTTCTTCCTGTTGCAGTCGGCCTATGAGAAGCAGGCAAAGGGTATGTCGTTCGAGGATGCGCTGGCGGACACGGTCCGCATATTGGCCGACTACCGCGTGCCCACACGCATCGCCGACAGCACTATGCTCTCGAAGGCCTTCCGCAGCCCGAAAGTGTTCATCTTCGGCCCTTGGCACTACCACCTGCTTAAAGCACCCTTCGAAATGGGCAAGGCGGCGCTGGGACTGAAAGAGCCCACCGGCGACAACTCCAAAGCGGGCGAAGTTGGTACTGCCTGGTCGCAGTGGGCCATGCTGGCACTGCTGATGTACGGCATCCTGCCTTGGCTCGACGACAAAGCCAAAGAACTCGGCCACGATGCGCATCTGGCGGTGAAGCGTTTCGGCTTGGTCGGCTTCATGGAAGCCGTCGACAAGATGGCCCGCCGGGAAGCCGGGGTCGGCGCCACCGCCCAGCGCGTGCTGATGCCGAGCCCGCTGCTCAAGGGTGGCATGGACCTGCTGAACAACCGCGAGTCGTATTCCGGGCGAAACATTGTCGATCCGCACGCGACCTGGTCGACGCAGCGCGACGAACTCGGCCACTACGTCATCGGCGAAATGGGCCAGATCGGGCAAGCCGAACGGGCCTGGTCAAGCGCCGAGCAAAGAAAGAAATTCTGGCTACAGCAGTTGGGACTGAAGAGCGTGAAGACTCCGGCCGAGCGTGTCGCCGCGGATATCGCCATGACGAAAGTCGGCACTGAGGCAGTTGATCCCGAAGAGCAGCAAGTCTACAGCCGGCGCCGGGAGATTCTCGACGCACTGCGCAAGGGCGATTCGAAGCCTCTATCCGAGGCCCGCGCCAAACACCAGATCACGCTCACCCAGGAAAAGCAGCTCCGGGAACGCGCCCGGCTGACTCCGTTGCAGGATACGGTTCACGGCTTCAGCTACTCGGAAATCATGCGCGTGTACGAGGCCGCGAAGCGCGACGGTGACAAGAAAGCAATGGAGGAGCTGCATCGCGAGGTTCGCCAGAAGCGCATGAACTTGCTGGAGAAGGGCGAACGGGCGGAGACTGAGAAGGCAGAGGCCGCCGCGCAGTGATCAGCGCCAGGGCAACCGAATCGGCGCGCCATCCACTACCCAACCGATAACCGGCTCGATCGCAAAGAAGAACGCCACCACCAAGACGGCCGTCGCGACTCGGAACGCCATCCAAGGCCAGATCGAGTAGCCAACCTCGCCGGCGAGAAAACCGAGAACCACCGCACTCACGAATTTCCAGAACATCGCACCACTCTAACAGATCACTCATAACTACCCCGTAATTATGGGGTACTTATCCTCCTGCGGCTGCACGCCTTCGCCGCCAAGGAAAGAGGCACACCCATGGGCGCAACCAAGGCCCAACAGAAACAAAAGAAAACCGCCGCGGCCGCGACTCTCGCAGCCCACCGCAACCGCAAGGGACGTCCTCCGAAGACCCACCTTTCTCCGACCGAAGAAGCCTACTGCTTTCACCGGGCCTGCGGCGACACCATCCGCAAAGCCGCTGCCCTGTGCGGCCTCAACGAGGGTACGTGTCTGCAGTGGTCAACCCGGCGCCCCGCGATCGCCAAGCGCGTCGAGGAATTGCGCGTCGAGCTCAAGGAGGAAATCGTCACGCGGTTAGCAGAGAACCGAATCCTCACCGTGGAATGGCTCGATGCCCAATACATTCGCCTGCTCAAGGGAGTCAAGAAGCTCGATTCCACCGCGACACTCGCGATCCTCAATGGCTGGAAATCGACGGGCACGATTGCCACGCACGCCCCAATCCGTCCCACAGGCCGCGGCGATGCCCGCGAACATCCCGACCTGCCGCCATCGACCGGGCCCAACCTGATCGACGTGTACGAAGCCAAGTGGCTGCGCGACAAAAAGGCGCTCTGGAATAAGCAACTCGAGGAGACACATGCAAGCAAGTGATGTCCAGGTGCTGCCCGACCCAGTCCGGCGGGCCTTGCGCTGGTGGCCTGCCTATCAGGCCCAGGAGGACGCACTCGATAGCGAAGCTGATCTGCTGCTATTCGGCGGGGCGGCTGGGAGCCTGAAAAGTTCCTCCGCCCTGGTCTCGCTCATCCAGGAGCGCGACGGTCCGCGCATGTCGTCGTACTTTTTCCGCCGCACCTATGACGCCATGGAGCAGGCGATGACCATTGCCGGCGAACTCTTCCCCCAAACCGGGGCGCGTTCCGTCGATCGCCACAAAGGTTTGACCACAACCTGGGTATGGCCCTCGGGGGCCGCCTTCCGCTTTCGCCAGCTGAAGAACCAGGCTGACCTCGAAAACAACTGGGGCAAGGAAATCTCCGCCGCCGCCTTCGATGAATCGACGCAATGGGAAGAGAAGTTTCCGCGCACCATTCTGACTCGCAGCCGCTCCCCCGATCCCAGCCTCAAAATCCGCGCCATCTTCACCACCAACCCCGGCAACATCGGCGCGAAATGGCACAAGAAACTCTTCATGGGCGGAGTGTGTCCGCACTGCGAACCCCTGAAAGCCCCGCCGCAAAAAGTTTTGCAGTGGAATGGGCGCTGGCCGGAGTACGACCGCCCGCTCGAAGGCCCCGACGGCAAGTACAAGCTCTCCGTCGCCTACATCCTGGGCAGCGTTTATGGTCACGACAAGTTGGGGCAGGACTATGTGGCCAAGCTCTACATGCAGTCGCCGGCGCTCGCGAAAGCGCTTCTCGCCGGATGCTGGGAAGCCACGGAAGGCCAGTTCTTTGACATCTGGGACTATGCCTCGATGACCGTGGATCGCAAGGACATTGGCGAGGAGTGGTGGTGGCCGCAGTGGCCGGGATGCGATTACGGCTTCTCGATTTCTGCGCCAGCCGCGGGCCTGTTCAAACACGCGCCTGAAACCGCGGAGTGTCCGCAAGGTGTCGCCTACATGGTCGACGAGATGGGCGGCCATGACTTCCGCGACAAGACTGCCAAAGGTTTCGCCGGCGCCATCGTCGAACGCTGGGTGACCGATGGTGGCAGCGGCTTGAGTGTGCCCGAACGCCGCTGGATGCCGTGGTACCTCTCGCCCGATGCCTGGTCGGAACATGGCCGCGCCGGCGGGATGAGTTTCAACCTGGCCCACCAGATGAACGAGATTCTGGGAGTGTACGGGCTGGGCTTCTCGAAGGCCCGAAACGATCGCGTCGGCGGAGCCATGAAGATGTACTCCGGACTGAAAGACGGCGACTTCAAAATCTGCCGCAACTGCGTGAAGACCATCGAAGCCCTGCAAACCCGCAAAAAGGATCCCGACAAGGAAGGCGACGTCGACAAAATCTCCGGCGACGAACTTGATGATTTTTACGATATGTGCCGCTACGGCTACTACAGCTGGGCCACCGAGCGCACCGCCAAAAAGCCCAGACAGGCGGAGATGGAGCAGGACCTGGCGGAACTCTGGAAGAAAGACCCCACCTCGGCGGTGCTCTACCGCGACAAGATGCAGCGGGAATTGCAGCAGGCAAAGCAGCCGCAGAGCTACGGCGGGACGGCGCGGCAGCGCATGCGCGGGCGGAAAAACCGCTAGGTGTATGCTCACTTCAGGAGAAAACACATGAGACTCAGTGAAGCAATTCGGCTGGGGTCAACCCTCAACCGCCAGGGGTTTGGCGACTTTCGCACATACGGTGGGGTGAATGGGGTGCGCACCTGCGCTCTCGGAGCTGCCTTAGCTGCGGTGGGGGTCACGGAGCTGCCAACCATCATCGCCGACGAGGGAGTATATTACGCGCTGTTTTGGCGCTGGCCCTACGTCCAGGTTCGTCGCGTGACCACATGCCCTTCGGGAGTCTGCGGTCACGCGGCGATCCCGCTTAATGAGCTCATCGCTCACTTGAACGACATGCACCGTTGGACGCGGGAGCGAATCGCAGACTGGGTTGCCACGATGGAGCCTACGGAGCTAGACGCTTCCGACGAGCCGCTGATTCGGCGCGTAGGTGAACGTGATGAACTCGTCGCCGACTCTGTAGTAGGTCTTCTGGCAACCGCGGGGTAAATCGTATTCCCCTTCTCGCTCGAAGTGGACGTCCGCCGTCAGTTTGGACTGGTCTGTCACGACTCGTTCGTGCCAACCCTCGGGCACTTTGATGGTGATTTCCATGCCCTTGTTCTAGCACGAAACCGCTAGTAACTTGCTCACTTCTTGCGATCCGGGTTTAGACTGTGACCATGGACCCACTTTTCGACACCTACCGGCTCAACGAAGAGGGCCAGCACAAGCTGCTCCAAATCGGTGAGCTATTCTCCGCCACCCTGAAGACTCTGCGCGGCTACTGCGCGGAAAACACTCGCGAATTTGCCATCGTGCAAACCCACCTGCAAGACGCCAAACTGCATGCCGTGATTGCCATGTGCATGAAGCCGGAGCATCAGGATGTGCCGGGACGTCCGGCGGGGCAGACACGCTACGAACACCCATGACCAGGCCGTAGAGGAGGAAATGATGGATCCGCTCAACGAAGTACAGATCGCCAGCATTTGCCACGAGGCCAACCGGGCTTACTGCCTGTCCATCGGCGACGAATCCCAGCCCGAATGGGCCACCGCCCCGGACTGGCAAAGAGTCTCCGCAATCAACGGGGTGCGGTTTCATTTGACCGAGCTCCGCGCTGGCCGACCTGCGAGCCCTTCGGCTTCGCATGAAAGCTGGTTGGAAGAAAAGCGGCGGGACGGCTGGATCTATGGGCCGGTCAAGGACCCAGAGAAAAAGCAGCACCCCTGCTTTGTTCCCTACGAGCAGCTGCCGTTCAATCAGCGACTGAAGGACTACATCTTCTCGGCGATCGTGCAGGCCTTCTTTGCCGGCGAACAATCCGAGCGAGCGAGGATGTCTGTTGCATGACTCCCGCACCCACTCCCGCCGAGGTTGAGCAAAAGTGCGAGCAGTATCGCGCCCTCGACAAAGAGATCAACGATGCTGTGCTCGAATTTAAGCTCGAACTCGCGGAAAAGCTGAAGGGTGACAAAGAAGGCGACAAGCCAAAACCCGAGCAGCTCGCCGACCTGAAAACGGAAATCATCGAGCTGGTGCGGGCCCACGGCAGCGCGCACGCCGAGAAGTCGAAGATCCTGCACGGCATCACGCTCGAGGCCATGGGGACGTTCGGGTCCTCCACGTCGATTGACGCGGCCGCCGTCGAACGCTTCCGGCTGGCGCTGGTCAAAGCTAAGCTCGCAGGCACGCTGAAGAAGGTCTTCGAGAAGACGATCCGCTGGACGCTCAATCCCGAGGCTGCGGTCATCGTCAAAGGCGAAAAGCTGTCAACCAAACTGCTGGCACTGTACTCGCAGTGCGAGGTACCCGAGCCGAAGACGCCCACGCTGAAGGTGCGGGAGAAGAGCGCGTGAGATCGACTCTGGCCGAGCGCTACCGCGACGATCCCGTCTTTCATAGCCTGGTCGACATGATGAGCGCGGCGATCGAGCAGGGCCAGTTCACGCCGATGGAAGCCCGCGAAGCCGCTATGTTCGCACAACTGCTCTACGAGGACCGGCATCCCCGACGGACCACCTTCACCCTCAACGATGTGATGACGGGAAAGGTCTGACATGCTCCAACTGCTCTGCCATCTCTGGGGCGACTACATCCTGCAATCTGACTGGATGGCGCAGAACAAAACCAAAGCCAACCTGCCTGCGGTGATTCATGCAGCGCTCTACTCCGCCACGTTTCTCTTGTTGCACCCGTCTGGAAACGCGCTGACCATGATCTTTGTAACTCACTACGTTATCGACCGCCTCCGGCTGGCGCGGTACGTCGTGTACGTGAAGAACTGGATGAGCCCGCCGGTGAAGTGGTTCTTTGAGTCGCACGATCAGTTCGGGGTGACGCCGCCCCCTCTTCCCCACCCCGGCCTCTGGACGAATGTCGATCGCGGGAAAGTGGAGCATGCCTTCAGACGGCAAATGCCACCCCTTTCCGCATGTCCGACGGGATATCCCCCGGAAACCCCGGCGTGGATGGCGGTCTGGTTGCTAATTATCGTGGACACTGTTTTACATCTGACGATCAACTTCTTGGCGCTGAGGTTCCTCTGAAGTAGGGCCCCGGCAAGACCCGTCCCCCTCCCACCGGGGCCATGCAGCTATGCAGCAGTTGCGGGGACTCTAGCACACCAGCCGCTGTGGAATTCTGGAAATAAAAAACCGAGCCTCACTTGGGGGTGAAGGCCCGGCTTCTCTTTTTCACCGCAGGAAATGGCCCCGGTGGTCACGCTCAGAGAGTGGATTCCGGGGCTTGTTTCCCTTTGGACAACGCAATCGACTTGCAATCTAGCGCATGATCCCGGCGGGAGTCAACAAGAAAAAGATCGGGCGCCGATTTCCACCTTGCCTCACAGGGCGACGGATCAGTACCATGCGGCGTGCCCCGCGCTGCCAAGCTGTTCGTTGTTCCGAAACCTGAGTCGCCCATCTGGGTTGAAGTAGATTCGCTCTTCGCCAGAATCAAGGAACTCGTCGGAGAGGCTGCCGTGAGTGCCGCCCCGTTTTCCCTCGCCCCGCCAAAACCCAAAGTGCCCAAAAAACCCAGACGCCGCAGGAAGCCGCCCGTCTCGCTCAGCGATGAGCAACTACAGGCTCTCCTCGCGACCGCCAAAAAGCACCGACACCGCGACTGGCTGATGATCCTTGTCGCCTACGTTCACGGGCTGCGGGCCTCCGAGGTCACCAACCTTACCGCAGCCAACTTCAAAGACGGGGAAATCCGGGTGCAGCGCGGCAAGGGATCCGACGAAACCACACACCCCCTTCTGCACCATCAAAACCCGCTGCTCAACGAGAAGGCGGCCATAGAAGATTGGCTCGCGAACCGCTCAAACTATGGGGTAAAAGGCGGTGCTCGCGAGGCCCGGAAATGCAGCACTTTGACCCGTGAAAAAACTTTACCTTGTACGAGGAGTGTTAAGTCCTTGCCAAATCGGCAAATTGGCCAAATCGTCGATTCCGAGGAAAACTCAGGCGTGGATCCGCTCTACGGGGACGCCGTCAAACTGGTGATCGCGGCGGGGAAAGTGTCGACGTCGGTGTTGCAGCGAGGCCTGCGAATCGCATACGGCCGGGCGTGCCATCTGATCGACCTGATGGAAGAGAGCGGATTGGTCGGTCCTCCCCCCAAAGGCCCCGGTGCCCGCAAACTGCTGCCCGCCGCCCGACGGAAGGCCGCAGAAGCGGAATTGCGCAATTTGCCTTCGGCCACCATCCCCCAGCCGCCCCCAGCCACTCCCAAACGTCGCGGCGACCCCAAAGAACGGTTGTTTCCCATCACCAGGGTTCGGTTTTGGCAGCTCGTCCACGGCTACGCTCTTGAAGCAGGCATCCCCTCCCGAAAGGCTAAAACGCATACCTTGAAGCACAGCACAGCAACCCACCTAGTGCAGTCGGGCAAGGCGCTGAATGACATTCAGGAGTACATGGGGTGGGCCTCCATCGAGACGATGAACTGGTACACCCGCGCGAACGAAGAAGAAGTCGGCCAGCGCATGGGAGATGCGTTTCGGCAACGGCCGGGATTGCGTGTGTTTCGTCAAGGGAGTCTTTTCGACGGCGAGTAAAATGGATCATATGAAATTAGCCAGGGTCTTCCCACGTCGCAACAAAGCCACACCCGGCGACGAGTTGGCATTCTTCGGGCCGCCTGATTTGTTTGCCGAGGCCGACGAGGTGCATGTGGATGTCACATTCACGGCGGACAAGAGTAAGGCCGAGATGCTGGCCGAGGCCTGGCAGCGTGTTGCACCAACGAAGATCGGTGGAGTGGCCTACGGCGACCCTGGCCAAGAGTTTGTGCCCGGCCGCTACATCCGGGATGGTTACACATTCACCTCGCGCGGCTGCCCGCGACGATGCTGGTTCTGTTCGGTGTGGAAGCGTGACCCGGTTCCCCGCCTGCTTCCGATACAGGATGGCTGGAACATCCTCGACGATAACCTGCTCGCTTGCCCTGAGCCTCATGTACGAGCCGTGTTTGCGATGCTGGCGCGGCAGAGCCGCCGGATCGAATTCACTGGCGGCCTCGAAGCGTTAGCTCTTCAGGACTACCAGGTCGGGCTGCTGGCGGACATGAAGCCCCGCCCGAATTGCTTCTTTGCCTATGACCCCGGAGATCCTTTCGAGACGTTGCAGAGCGCAGCTGCCCGCCTTTTGGCTGCTGGCTTTACGGCGAGATCGCACCGGCTGCGCTGTTACGTGCTGATCGGCTACCCTAAAGACACCTTCGCTGCGGCCGAGAAACGGCTGAGGGATATGGTTGCGATCGGCTTCACCCCCCACGCAATGCTTTGGGCGCCGGAAACCCCAAGCGCTGAGAGATACCGACCATCCCCGGACTGGAAGAGGTTCCAGCGGCAGTGGGCGCGACCGGCGATAATCCATGCGCACAACCCACTTCCCAAACCTCTGATCCAGTGCTAGACTGCGATCCCATGAATACCTACACCGAGCACCACGATTTCGCCTTCGAGCCGCCGCTGACCATCCCCGGACGCTGCGAACTGCAAGTCGAGATTCACCTGCCCGACGGCAAAGCGCGAGTGCGGGTGCTCGATAGCGTCTCAAAATTCGTCATCGAGGATCGCCCCGACTGCCAAGTGGTCGAAGAGACTATCGTGGCCATGCCGGGCTCGATCGAGAAGCGCAAGCTGCCCTGGAAGGTGCGGCTGCTGCGCTGGCTGGCGAGAGGCTAAGGGGATGCCATACAGATTGATATTGCGTGGATTGGGAGTTGCGCTGATCGCACTGAGTTTCATCGCGCACTGGTATCTACACGATCTGCAACGAGCAACCTTGGCGATCAGTTGGGCAATCCTATGTTTTGTTTGGACGCCAACACCAAGACGGTGACCGATCCCAACCCAGTCCGCCGCGCCGCCGACGTCTTCCACGCCCACTGCGACGACTGCCGCATGTGTACCCAGCATCTGCTCGGGCGGGAAGACAGCCCTGCCAGCCTGTGTACGGAAGGCCACAAACTGCTCATGGCAGTCGGCCGGGCCAAGACCGAGGAAATGATCGAAGCCGAGCGCCAGAGGTTGCGCGACAGTGTGTGAGCACCTGAAAATCGGCGGGCAGCACGTCATCATCTGCGGCGGGCGGAGTCGCAAACGCTTCTGTGCCTGCGGACGTCCATGTGAATTCGAGTGTGACTGCAAGACGCCCATGAAAAAGAGCGGTACCTGCGACCGTTCGCTGTGCTCGCATCACGCCAAAGAAGTGGCGCCGGGGAAGCATCTTTGCCCAGAGTGCCAGAAAGCCTATGACGCCTGGAAGTCGCGCCGGGCAGCCGGGCCGACTCCAGTTGCGCCCGAGCAGATGAGCCTGTTATAAAATGCCCGACATCCTCAAGACCTGGCCAGCCTTCATGGAGCGCCGCAAGGTGCTGAAAATCTTCCGCTCAGAGTACGCCCTGTTCTACTTCACGCTGGGGAAGGGCAAACCGAAGCAGGAGATCGAGCACCTCTGGTTCACTCACCAAGGAGAAATTCTCGGCCGGTTTACAGTGCAGGAAATCGTCTGCAATGTGGGCCAGCTTCCAAAACTGCGCTCCCTCGAAAACCGGGAATCCGAGTGGCAGATTAAACGCGACCGCTACGTCGCCGTCTGTCCTGGGCCCTTCGCTCCCACGCCCAGCTCGGAGCCCGTCTACTACGATAGCTTCCGCGGATTCCGTTATTTCGACTTTCACGCCTACATGCAGACCATGGAGTCGAGGATCGCGTTATGACCCTAGCAAACAGCGTTCCAGTTTCCTCTGGAAAAAGTGTGGATGTTGTGCGGCCTGCCTACCAGCACGATGGTGTGACCATCTACCAGGGCGACGTGCTCGCGGTCCTACCGCAGCTCGAGCGCGAATCGGTGCATTGCGTGGTCACCAGCCCGCCATACTGGGGATTGCGGGATTACGGGACTGCAACGTGGGAAGGCGGAAAGCCCGAATGCGATCATCGAGAGAAAGAAATTAGGTTTCGGCGTAACCTGGCTGAAGCAGCCAACGCTTCCGATGGTGGAAGTCGGTCGCAGGCTGACCGCGCCGACGGCGATCTTTGGCTGCCCTATCGCGAAGTGTGCGGCAAATGCGGTGCCCGCAGAATCGACTCCCAGATCGGCCTTGAACCCACCCCAGAGGAATACATCGCCAAGATGCTCGATGTCTTCCGCGAAGTCCGTCGCGTTCTGCGAGACGATGGAACGCTGTGGCTCAACATGGGCGATTCGTATGTTTCGCAGCCAAACCAGCGCGGACTCGATGATCTGACTGAGTTGCCAGCCAAAAACCTGGTGGGCATGCCGTGGCGGCTGGCGCTCGCGCTGCAGGCCGATGGCTGGTACTTGCGTTCCGACATCATCTGGGCGAAACCAAATCCCATGCCGGAGAGCGTGACGGATCGGCCGACAAAGTCGCATGAGTACATTTTTCTGCTGAGCAAGAGTGAGCACTACTACTACGACGCAGAAGCGATCAAGGAAGAGGCAGCGGAGCCCACTGGCGGACGGCAGCGGGCGGCTTTGAACGGAGACGTGCGCTATGTCGGCACAGTTGGTGACGAATATCACGAGGGTCGTCCTGGGCGGTTTTCGGAGTACCAACCTCCCTCGCGCAACAAACGCTCCGTCTGGACGGTTGGCACCGAGCCCTTCCCAGAAGCCCACTTTGCCACCTTTCCGCAGGAGCTCATCAAACCCTGCATCCTCGCCGGCTGCCCAGACAAGTGTTGCGCGAACTGCGGCGCGCCGTGGGAGCGCATCACCGAACTAACCCGCAGCTTTCAGGGCTGGAGGACGGACACAGCAGTAGAGCGCGATGACAAGCATGGTCCCGCACGCCTGCAGGGCGGTGGTGAAACTTACGATGTGCGCCGCGGGCCGGTGGTTCACAGCACCACGCTCGGCTGGCAACCCACCTGTGAGTGTTTCTTTCAGGGCGAGCTCGCGCCCCAGGAGAAGCTGCACATCGCGCAGCAAAAAGGCTGGCTGCGCCCGGGCGTCGTGCTGGATCCGTTCTTTGGCTCGGGCACTACGGGCCAGGTGGCGCGGCAAAATGGGTGTCACGTGATCGGCATCGAGCTGAATGCCGAGTACATCGAGATTGCCGCACGCCGGCTGAGCCAAGCGACGTTGAACTTCGTAACTCCAGAAGCGGCGCCGGCGGCTGAGGCCTCCACCCAGGAGAAGCTCTTCGCATGACGCGCCCCGCGAACCCGCTCCGCCCCGTCCGCCAGACCACTGAGCAGCTCGCCGCCGAAGTGGTCGAAGGCTTCCGCACCTACCAGGCGAACTGCCGCTGCCCGAAGTGCCACGCGCAAAAGGTCTGGTGTACGGAGTGTGACTGGTGCAGGATCAACATGGCCGTACTCGCCAAGGCAGCAATCGACCGTCACCTCGCAGTTTCCAGTTGCGTAGCGCAACCGGATCAGGCTATGATCGCGCCCATGAGCAAAACCACTGGCACCAAAAAGAAGAAAGCCTCCCGGCCGCAGCCCAAGGCAAAAGCGAAGACCACATCGAAGCCGAAGGCGAAAGCCACATCGAAGAAGAAGCCGGCCTCGGTCACCACCATCTACGATCGCCAGGTGTTTGTGCGTTTCGACACTCCGCAGATCAAAGAGGCGGTGAGGAAGCAGGCCCTAGCGGCGAATCTCAGTTTGAGCGCCTACATTGGAGCCGCGGCAGTGAGGGCGGCAGATGAAGGCTGGAAACCGGAACTGAAGCCGGTCCCTGAGAAGAAGACCGCCTAACAAGACCACGAGCGCGCCGGGGCGAGGCAACCCTTTTAGCCGTCGACTCCTTTACCCTGGCAAACCCCAACGCGAAGGGAGGAGCGTGGCCTCCCCAGACTGGTGGGATTCCAGTAGGGCAGCTGGTCGTTCGGGCCGGTTGCCCTTTTTGTGTTTTCAGTGGAAAGTGCCGGTGTATCAGGCCCGCCGGCAGGCGCGCGCAGTATAGGAAGTTGACTCAGGCTGCCAGAGTCTGTTCGACGATCGCCCCTACGCTCATCTGCTCAGGAACGTCGTAGCTGGTGATCCATCCCAGCGGGGTTTCGCCGCTATTCAGGGTGGGATGGTAAATCACGGTGATGTTGGGAGTGGTGGTGTGGGCAGGCTCGAACTTGGTGCCGCCGCCGAGCAGCTTGTTGATGTCGTCTTTGAGGGTGTTCAGATCGGTCGAGATCAGCTCGCAAGTCCGGGGCTTGGGGGTTTTCACGACCAGGGTGCAGCGGAACTGCTTTACGAAAGTTGGGTTCATCAGAGACCTCCGGTAGCCTTTGTAGCACAATCACGGCACTTCCCGGTACTTTTTCAGCCGGCGGTAGATGGTGGTCTTGCCGATGTCTAGCAGCCGGGCGGCCTTGACTGGATTGTCTTCGCAAACCCCGCAGGCGGCCAGGATGAGCTGCTTTTCGATGGCGGCGTGATCGAGTGGCTTGCCGGCGTGGACGATCTCCACCCAGGAGATTCGTGCCAGACGGTTGGCCAGGGCAACGTAGCTTCCAACTTCTTCGGTGGTCCGGCTGCACCAC
>Ga0210387_10000080_pt1 | contig 68707 bp, 72 predicted proteins | sample IncBWC7OmetaG_FD_160108 | JGI IMG/M metagenome (GOLD analysis project Ga0210387, IMG submission 160108) | Forest soil microbial communities from Barre Woods Harvard Forest LTER site, Petersham, Massachusetts, United States - Inc-BW-C-7-O ... | reverse complement strand
TGAAATCGTCAGGTTGCGCAAAGCCAATCCGGGCGGCGGACCCCACTCGATAACGGGACCCATTTACGTCGAGGGCGCGGAACCCGGCGATACGCTGGAAATTCATATTCTGAAAATCGTCCCCAAATCGGACGGTTTCAATTTCAACGTGCCGGGGAAGGACTTTCCGACGGTCGGGCAGCTGGCGTCGGAATTTCCGGAGGGTTTCGTGCGCTACTACAAGCTCGATCTGGCGAAAATGCAGACTCCATTCAAGCCGGGAATTGTCATTGACTTAAAACCCTTCCCAGGAACCTTCGCCGTGGGTGTCGACCCCAATGAACCGGACGCCAAGGCCGGGCCGCCGATTCACGACGCGAAGGGCCGCACCAGCACGCTGCGCCCGTGGAAAAACGGCTCCAACATGGATGTGAATGAACTTCAGGCGGGCGCAACCATGTACTTTCCCGTGTTTCAAAAAGGGGGCCTGATCTGGACCGGCGATTCGCACTGCCGGCAGGGCAACGGCGAGGTCAACCTGACTGCGCTGGAGTGTTCTTATAAGGAAATCGAAATCAAGCCCATCGTGCGCAAAGACATGAAGACCGAGTGGCCATGGGCGGAAACGAAAGCCGATTGGATTTTCATGGGCTTTGATGAAGACCTGAATCAAGCCATGAAAATCGCCGTCGACCAGACGGTCAATTGGCTCTCGAAGCAAACCATCGTGCCAATGAGCCGCGAAGAAGCCTACGCGCTCACTTCAATCGTCGGCGATTGCCGCGTATCGCAGGTCGTCGACATCCGCAAAGGCGTGCACTGCATGATTCCGAAATCGGTGTTCGTGAACTACAAGCAAGGAGCTCGCTAACGAACCGGGCTCGCTATCTAGCCGGGGCGCTTAGGGCTTGGCCAGCTGCACAACCATCTTTCCGGTGTTCGCTCCCGTGAACAAGCCGATCAGCGCGGCCGGTGCTTGCTCGATGCCCTGCACGATCGTGGTGCGATATTTCAGGCGGCCTTGGCGGAGCCAGTTTTTCATGTCCGCGAGGAATTGCGCGCGTTTCGATTCAAATTCGTAGTAGACGAAACCTCGGATCATCACGCGGTTGTAGATGATATTGGAAAGCGTGGTCACAGGCTCGGAGACTGCGCCAAAATTGTTGTAAGCGGAGATCATGCCGCACACGGCGATGCGTCCCAGTGCGTTCATGCGCGGCAGCGCCGCGTTCAAGTGCTCGCCGCCGACGTTCTCGAAATACACATCGATGCCTTTGGGCGCGGCCGCCTTGAGCGAGGTGCGCAGCTCGCCTTGCTTGTAATTGATGGCGGCGTCGAGTCCCAGTTCTTCCTTGAGCCAACGGCATTTTTCCTCTGAGCCGGCGCTGCCGATCACATAACAACCCTTGATCTTGGCGATTTGCGCGGCAACGCTGCCGACCGCTCCGGCGGCGGCCGAGACGAACACGTTCTCGCCTTCTTTGAGCGCGCCGATGATCAGCAGTCCACCGTAGGCCGTGAGGCCGGTCAGGCCCAAAACGCTCATGTAGGCAATCAAGGGCATGCCGTCCGCGTCCAGCGTGGAAAGGCCTTTGCCGTCCGAAAGATAGTGCTCTCTGAAGCCGTGCATCGACTCGACGTGATCACCTTCCTTGAAGGCGGTGTGACGGGATTTGATCACCCGGCCAATTGCGCCGCCAATCATTGCTTCGTTGAGGGCGGTCGGCCCCGCCAGACGTGGCCGCATGGCAGGATCCACAGACATATAGATGTTCTCGACCAGCACTTGGCCCTCACCTGGATCCGCCACCTCGGTCTCGACGATCCGAAACTGCGCGGTCGTGGGCAGGCCCTGCGGGCGTTCAATCAGATGGACTTCTCTGCTGCGCATATTTTTTTATCCTTCGATGGCGACGGGTCGCTTTGCCAGCGCGTGTTTCCAATGACCGGATTTGAAGCGCCAGATGAGCATGGAGCCTTTCAGCATGTAATCGCCGATGATGGAACTGTATACCCAGACCACCGGCAGGTGAAACGCGGCGAAGGTCGCTGCCAGAGCACAGCGCACGCCGATCAACCCTAAGAACGACGTGATGAGCGGAAAACGAGTGTCGCCGGCACCGCGCAAGGAACCGCCGATGGCCATGTCGACCCCCAGCAGGGGCAGCATGGCGGCCATGATGTACGTAAATTCCGTCGTGCGCAGTACGGCGATTTCGTCCGATCCCAAGAAGAAACGCGCCAGACCCGGGGCGTTTATCACAATGAGGAAGCCGATTAGGGACATCGCTCCGACCGCCATGCCGCATGCCCGCCAGCCGCTGCGTGCCGCGCCTTCCACATCGCCCGCACCCAGATGCTGGCCCACCAAAGTCGCGCCCGCGATGGAGAATCCGCTGCCAACCACCATGGCTGCGTTCAGCATATTGACGCCGACGTTGTACGCGGCGAATGCCTCGGTTCCGTAGTAGTGGCCGATCAGCGACATGAATAGGAAAAAGCCGAACTGAAGGACCAGTTGTTCGAGGGCAACCGGATAACCGATGTGCAACAACCGCTGGTAGCGCGCCTTTTTGAAAATATCGCCCGGATAGAACTTGATGGTTAATTTCTGTCGCATCCACAGAGCCACCAGCACGGCGCCGCATAAGACGAACGATAGCCCGGATGCAAACGGCGCACCGGCCGCACCCATGCGCGGCGCGCCCCAATTTCCCAGAATAAAGGCGTATAGGAGCGGCAGATTCACGATATTGACCGCCAAGCCGAACAGCAGCGGCGTCCATGCGTTGCCGGCCGCGCGCAATGCGCTCGACAGAATGATGTCGACGGCAAACCCGATGATGAAAGTCGCGAGCCAAAATATGTTGCGCGAGGCGAGTTGCGCCGCGTTCTCATCCAATCCAAATACTTCGGCGATCTGGTGCGAGAACAGCATGCCGAAGATCATGAGCACGAGGCCGACCAGACCGCCGAACATGAGCGATGCTGAAGTGATGCGGCTGGCCTCCTCGCGCTGGCCTGCGCCCCAGGAGCGAGCAACGAGCGCGGTTGTTCCGACGCCGATCGCCATCAACAAAGCTTGGAGCGCGAAAAAGACACGCTGCCCCGCTCCGACGGCCGCCACGGCCGGCGCACCCATGCTGCCGACGAATTTTGTCTGCACCATGGCAACCATCGAAAACATCAGGTTGGACGCGATGGAAGGCACGGCCAGCTGCCAAATGGTGGGGCGCGTGTAAGGCACCTCCGATTGGTCAGGGATTGTCATCGGTCGTTGGGTCAGATCTTCAAGACGGCAGGCTTTCGAATCCATAACGTCAGCAAAAGATAATAAAAGACGCCGATCGCAATCCAGGCCAGCCCGAGGATCTTGGCCGCGCGGTCCATTTCGTAGAGCACATACACGATGATCGACAGGCCAATCAACGGAAAGACCAGATGCCTGAGCCAATCGCCGCTGCGCCGGCGGATCAAATAATGATTGATCACGGACAGATGCAGCAAAACAAATCCCGTAAGAGCGCCGAAGTTTACAATCAGAGCGAGGTCGTCAATCCGGGTGGCAAACAGCAATCCCGCCAGCAATGAGATGAGTGCGACCACCAGGGTGCTGACGTAGGGAGTTTTATAGCGCGGATGGATCTTGGCGAGAATCGCGGGCAATTTGCCGTCCCGCGCCATCGCGAAGAGGATGCGCGAGACCGCGGCCTGTGCGGCCATGGCATTGGCGATGGCTGACGCGATGACGACGGCGATGATGGTGATCAGGCGCAGCCAGGCGCCGCCGGCACGTTGCGTGATTTCATAGAAGGCAGTCTCCGGCGAGCTGAAGTGCATGCCCGCGCTCAAGTCGGTCGCGATCCAGGTCTGTAGCATGAAGAGTGCGCCCACCAGCAAGAGCGAAAGCACCGTGGCGCGGCCCACCGCATTCTTGCCGGCGCGATTTTCCTCCGCGAGCGTCGAGATCCCGTCAAAACCGAGAAATGACAGCACGGCAATCGAGGTTGCGCCGGCCACCATGGAAAAGGAGAAAACGTGCGCATCGTAGATGGGTTTGAGCGTCAGCTTGCCGGCGCCCGCGCCGCCGTACAGCGCGATCAAACCGAGCACCACGAACAGCGCCAGCACCACCAACTCCATGATCAGCATATAGCGGTTGACCCGCGCCGTGAACTCGATGCCGACGAAATTCACGGCGGCGTTGAATGAAATGAATAAAGCGAGCCAAACCCAGGCAGGCACGCCGGGAAACAGGGGGCGCAGCGCCACGGCGCTCAACAAGTACAGGAGCGATGGCACGAGAATATAATCGAGCAGAATCAGCCAGCCGGAAAAGAAACCGGCAATTTCATGCAGACCGCGCTGCGCATAGGTGTACACGGAACCCGCCAGCGGGAAGGCGCGCGACATGGCGGCGTAGCTCAAGGCGGTGAATAACATGCCGATGAGGCCGAGGAGATACGCCAGCGGCACCATGCCCTTCGCGTCTTTGTACACGAATCCGTAGACCGCGTACGGCGCGATCGGCACCATGAAAATCAATCCGTAGATGACCAGATCCTTGGTCGTGAGCGCGCGGTGCAATTGATCCTTGTATCCGAATTCTTCAATCGACAAGCGCGCGGGCTCCTTTTGTTGCGCAGTCTATCCCAAGAATCGACCGGTAGCGGGCCATGATTTGAGTCGCGCAACGGCGGGAAGATTCCGTAGAATACGAAAAAACCGATCCGCCCGATGACCCACACCGCACATCGACATACGATCCACCATCGCCATCATGGCTGGGATAACAGCATTGCCGCCGTGACGCACATCGCACCGGGCGAGTCGTTGGAGTTCGAAGTGGTTGATGCTTCCGGCGGCCAGCTTGGCGCGAACTCGACCGTTGCCGATGTGGGCCGCATGGACTTCGCCATGATCAATCCCGTGACGGGCCCCGTGTATGTCGACGGCGCAGAACCGGGCGACATTCTTAAGGTGACTCTGCTGTCGTTCGCCCCGTCGGGCTGGGGCTGGACCGCGAACATCCCGGGCTTTGGCCTCCTGGCGGAGGATTTCAAGGAACCCGCGCTGCACATCTGGCGCTACGATTCCAAGACTCTGGCGCCGGCGCTGTTTGGCCGGTGGGGCCAAGTGCCATTGAAGCCCTTCACGGGTACCATCGGCCTGGCGCCGGCGGAGCCCGGACTGCACAGTATCGTTCCGCCGCGCCGCGTCGGCGGCAACATGGACGTACGCGACATCTCACAGGGCGCCGAACTGTTTCTGCCGGTCGAGGTTCAGGGGGCGCTGTTCTCGGTCGGCGATACGCATGCCGCGCAGGGCGATGGCGAGGTGTGCGGCACCGCAATCGAAAGCCCCATGCGCGTGGCGCTGCAATTCGAACTGATCAAACAGACGCCGTTGACCTTCCCGCGCTTTAGAACCCCAGGGCCGGTCACGAGGCATCTCGACGCCAGGGGATATGAAGTCGCGACCGGGGTCGGTCCCGATCTCATGAAGGCGGCGCGCGCGGCCGTCCGCTCCATGGTGGATCTGCTCACGCGCGAGCGCGGCATGCCGGCGATCGACGCTTACTTGCTCTGCAGCGTGTGCGGGGACCTTCGGATCAGCGAAATCGTCGACGTGCCGAATTGGACGGTGTCGTTCTACTTTCCGCGCATTGTGTTCGAGTGAGCCTTAGCGATCGGCGATCCGATCGGCCAACGGCATCACACGCTCTTTCGATATACCAGAAAGCCCGAGCGCTCGGCCACTTGGTCGTAGAGGCGCATCGCCACCGCGTTTGTTTCGTGAGTCTGCCAATAGACGCGAGGCGCGCCGGCGAGCTTGGCGTGCGCGTATACCGCGCCGATCAGCTCGCGGCCGACGCCTTGGCCGCGCACGGCATCCGCCGTGAAAAGATCCGAAAGATAACAAGTCGGCGGTATTTGGATCGTGCTGCGATGATAGAGAAAATGCGCGAGGCCGACGATCCGGCCCGCGACCTCCGCCACCAGTCCGTGCACGGGCTCGTATGCATCAAAAAATCGCGACCAGGTCATCAGGGTAACGTCGGGCGCCAATGCCGTGTCGCCCACGCGGCCGTAGAATTCGTTGTAGCCGTCCCAAAGTTGCTTCCAATCGGGAAAATCACCGCGCTGAACGGCGCGTACTTGGACTGGTTCGCTCAACGCAATTCTCCTAATGCCAGGCAACAAATCGCTTGATAGGTGCGCGGATATTCGCACCCGGCTTCTCGAGCCGTTCGAGTATTATGAGGCTCCCATGATCTCTGCCGCTGAAATTCGTTCCGCCTACGCCATCATCGCGCCGCACATCCGCCGTACTCCGATCATCGAAGTGGACGGTTCCGATTTCGGAATGGCGGCCGCGCCGCTGGTGCTGAAATTGGAATTGCTGCAGCATGCGGGCTCGTTCAAGGCGCGCGGCGCCTTTACCAACCTGCTGACGCGAAAAATTCCCGCGGCCGGCGTGGTCGCAGCCTCGGGAGGAAATCATGGAGCGGCGGTGGCGTTCGCGGCCATGAAGCTCAAGGTGCCCGCCAAAATATTCGTCCCCAGCATCGCCTCGCCGGCCAAAATTCGACAGATCACCGAATACGGCGCGCAGCTGGTGATCAGCGGCGAGCGCTACGCCGACGCGTTGGCCGCGAGTGAAGCTTGGGTAGCCGCCTCGGGAGCAATGCCCATCCATGCCTTCGATGAGCACGAGACCATGCTCGGCCAGGGTACAGTCGGTTTGGAATTCGATGACCAAGCGCCGATCACGACGCTGCTGGTGGCGGTGGGCGGCGGCGGCCTGATTGCCGGTCTCGCGGCGTGGTATGCAGGCCGGATCAAAATCGTCGCGGTCGAGCCGGAGAAAGCGCCGACGCTCACCCGCGCGCTCGAGGCCGGCCGTCCGGTCGACGCTGAGGCGGGAGGTATTGCAGCAGAGTCGCTTGCGCCGCGCCGCGTCGGCGAACTGGTATTCCCGGTCATACAACGTTACGTCGACAAGACCGTATTGGTGTCGGACGAGGCCATCTTGGATGCGCAGCAGCGTCTGTGGACCACGCTGCGCATCGTCGCAGAGCCGGGCGGCGCCGCGGCCCTCGCAGCGCTGACGTCAGGCCGGTTTGTTCCCAGTCCCAATGAACGCGTCGGCGTGCTGATCTGCGGCGGCAACACAGCCATCGTGAATTTCAAGTCTCACTAGAAAGCCTTCTCGCCGCGGCTATGAGCGGGTGCGAGGGGTCCAGATTTTGTTCCACGTGCGGCAGCGCTTCGCGCGCACTCGCCGCTGCGGCCGCCTTATTTCCCAGCGCGAGTTCGCCGCGGGCTCGCAATAGCAGGGCTTCGCCGACCCATGCGGAGGAAGCGGGATCTACGGCCTCTGTTTTGGCCCGCTCCAGCGCGGCTCGAGCGTCCACGACAGCTGCTGCAAACTGGTTCTGCGCCAATTCGATCTCGGCCCGCAGCGCAACGATGTGCTGCCACTCGGGATCGCTGCTCACGAGCGCCGCAGGTACCAGGTCAACAGCCTGTCTTATGCTCTCGGCAGCTGCAGAGACGTTGTCTTTCGCCAGATCCAATCGTGCATGCGCCATCAACAACCGCTGCGCATCGCGGCGCCAGGCAGGATCAGCGAGATACTTTTGTTGCAACGAAGCCGTCGTGCCCCAATAAGAATCAGCGGCGGCGATTTCGCCTCGATTGACCGCGGCACGAATCGCCCCTGCACGATAAACTGCAATCGCCGACGCCATTCCTTGTTTCTCAGCCATCTCGGCCGCCTCCATCAAGCCGTCGCCGTTGGAATCCGGCGTTCCGGCGGCGGTGCGCGCCAGCAGCACCGAGGCATTCAAGTAGAAGGGAAGATTGGCATTCGGGTTTGAACTTCGGGCCTTTTGAATGGTTGCCTGCAGCAACTCGAGCGATTTTCGGGGCTGGCCGCCGGCAAGCAACGCGGTGGTGCCGACATTGACCATTGCATAGTAGGCATCGCTGTCATCGCGCCCCACGTCGGCAACGATTGCCATCACCGACTGTTCGGCAGGCCACGCTGCCCGATAGTTGCCGGCGAGCGACAGCGATCGGGCGTATTCGTGTGCGATGCTGGTGTACCGGGAGGTGCGCGTAATCCCCGCCTTCTCCAGCGCATTCATTGCCTCCCGCATCGCACTCGTCGCGCGGCCATAGTCACCCTCGCGTTCAGCGATATAGGCGTTGGCCATGGCGCATTCTGCCGCCTGCCCCGCGTCAACGATTTTGAGTCTGCGCTCATTGGCGAGGCCAAGCGCCGCTTGCTGGTGAGCTAGCTTGAGATCCCCGGTCTCGACGGCGTCCTGCGCCTTGCCGCAGGCTATGTCGGCATTGAGGCGTGGATCATCGAGACGATGACTAATCGTCTCGACCTCGTCCATGACTTCGCCGGCCGCCTTGTAGTCTCCGGCATCGATGAAGCGTCCCGACAACCCCGTCAGCAAACCTGCCTCAATGGCGGGCTCGGTTCGAAAGCGGCGCTGGATCAGGGTGCGGGCGCGATTGAGGCGCTCCCCCACTACTTCGCGCGGCGCCTGACTTAAGCTGTCGCCCAACAGAAATTCGGTAAGTTCGACCTGTGCGCCGGCGTGCGCCGCTTCAAATTGGGCAACATCGCGCTGCGCGCGCGCCTCGAATAGCTGAACAAGTGCGAACGCCACGGCGCCGATCAGAGCGGCGGCAACCAGAGCCCCTGCCGCAACGCCGTTGCGGTGTCGGCGGACGAACTTGGCAACCCGGTACGGAATGGTATCGGCGTGGGCGCCGACGGGCTCGTGATTGAGATAGTGATTCAAATCATCCGCGAATGCGCCCGCGGACAGATAGCGCTCGGACGGGCTCTTCTTCAATGCCTTACCGAGAACATTGTCGAGATCGCCGCGGAGCGCTCGCGGCTCGATGCCGGCGCCGGCAGCGACACTCGAGGCGCGCGGCGGATCTTGAGTTAATACCGTACGAATGAGTTCCGCGCTGGAACGCGTGTTCGCCGGCACCGGGTGCATTCCGGTAAGACAGACATACAGAACCAAACCGAGCGTGTAGATATCGGTTGCGGTGGTCACCGGTTGCGCCAGCAATTGTTCGGGTGCCGCGTATTGGGGCGTCAACGGCCCCATACGGGACTGGGTGAGCGCGAGCGCAGGATCAGCTCCATCGATCAGTTTCGCAATGCCGAAGTCCAGCAGCTTCACCGTTCCATCTTGTGTGATAAAGATATTGGCGGGCTTTAAGTCGCGATGGACGATCAGATGGCTATGGGCGTGGCCGACAGCCGCAAGAACACTCAAGAATAAGCGGACGCGCTCCTCGATCTTCAGCGCTTGCCTCGCGCAATAGGCATCGATCGGTTCACCCTGCACATACTCGAGCACCAGATAGGGCTGAGCGTCGTCCAGCAATCCGGCATCAAGCAGCCGAGCGATATTGGGATGATCGAACTTGGCGAGCAGTTTGCCTTCGGTGCGGAAGCGTTCTTCACCTGACTGCCCGATCCAGGCGGCATTGACGAATTTGACGGCGACGACCCCCTCGAAACGGCCGTCGTCGCGCCGTGCACGCCAGACGCTGCCCATGCCGCCGCGACCAATCTCCGCCTCGATCACATAGGGACCGATGCGCCGGCCTATCAACGTCGCGATACGCGCGACGCCCTCGGGAAGAGGTGATGGCCCGGAGAGGAATTCGGAAAAGCCCGGCTGCGCACGTGCCTCCAGCAATTCGGCCAGCTTCGCCGCCAGTGCCGGCTCGCGGTCGCGCAGTTGGTTGAGCCACTCCAGGCGCTCCGCGTCGGACAGCTCCAGGGCGTGGTCCAAGTGGTCGCTTAAGGTTCTCCAGGCCTCGGTGGACATCCGGCCGATTGTATACGGCCGCCAGTTAGTCGGCTGTGCCTTTGCGTCGTAAATGGAACGCCGACTTCTCCGCCAACAATCGCGGCGCGATAAATACGGTGTCTGATGGACTGCGGCAGCATGGGTGTTGTATACCCAAAGTGTGGGCTTTAGGGTTATCAGCAGCCGACATCGAACGGAGGCTAAAAATGCGATGGGGTACTGCACTCGGCGCGGGAGTCTTGTTGGTTGCGCTCACTGCGTGCCAATCCTCCGGGATTCTTCAACAGGAAAATGATATTGCGGCCGCGGGCTTTACCGTACGCATCGCGGACACCGCCGAACGTCAGGCAATGCTGAATCGCCTGCCACCGAATCAGTTCGTGCAACGCGTGAACGGAAATGATGTTCACTATGTTTATGCCGATCCCAACGTGTGCGGTTGCCTGTACATCGGTACGCAACAAGATTTTGCGCAGTATGTTTCGAACCAACAGCTCGATTTTGAGCAGGCGCAACGCATCGCCTTTCTGAATTATTATGACGCCGCGTGGAACTGGGACGCGTGGGGCCCGTGGGGGCCGCTGGGTCCGATTTACGGCCCCGGATGGTAGCGATTTCGCCTAATTGAGCGCGCTACGCGGTGATTTTACTAACCCGGTCATGGACGGTAAAATAGCGTCAACGAAAATCAGCGCCTTGCAATCGATCAGGCAGCCCTCAAGGTCGGAAGTTTGGTGCTGTGAGATTTGTCGAAGGGTGAGGGGCCATGGGTTTTGATGTTGTGTTGATCGCGGTCATCGTGGGCGGGATTGCATTGTCCGGCGCCTACGTGAGATCGGAATATCTCGGCTGGCGCAAGCACGGCGCCGCCCAGCGGCGCAGAGAAGCGGCGCAAAGCCAGCTGCACGCCGAAAGCTTGTCCGAACAACGCGATGCCCTGCTTCCCAGTGTCATGAAGCTCCAAGGGTTCGGCGACAGTGAAGCTGCGAACCCGGACGATTCAGAGTTTGCGGCGGCGCGCCGCGCTTCTGGGCCGAGCAATTCGCCCCGCGGTTATGCGCTGGCGGAACGGCGCAAACGCATTAGAAAGCGCGCGACTCACTAAACCGCCGTCATTCTCCTGTAACCCCGAGACTGCGCGCAAGGAAATTTGCGGTTGCCTCGTCCGCTCGTATCCAGGAAGCATGCCGCAGAAAGCCGTGGATCTCGTTGGGAAGCACGAGCTCTTCGAATGGAACATTTCTCTCCTCGAGCCGCCGCGCAAGGTCGACAGTCTCTTGAAAGCGCACGTTGCGATCGTCATCGCCTTGTATCAAGAGGACCGGAGACTTCCAGCCGTCGACCGCTGCATCGGGCGATGAGTTCCAGGCAACCTCCAGGGCTTTGTCGCGATCGCCTTTCTCAAAGCGCGTCGGCTGCTTGCCGCCGCGCGCATCTATCAGTCGCGACCAGTCGTGCACGCCATGCAAATCGACGCCTGCCTTGAAGATGTCTGAATTGCGGGCCAGCGCCAAAGCGGTGAGATATCCACCGTACGAGCCGCCCCACACGCCGATGCGCTGGCCATCCACGCTCGAGAGCGCTTGCAGGAAGCGGGCTCCGGCCACGACGTCCTGATATTCGGCGGCGCCCGCGAAACCGGCGTGCTCGGGATGATGAAATGCCCTGCCATAGCCGATGCCGAGACGATAGTTGACCGAGAGTACGACGAAACCATGCGCCGCCAGATACTGATTCACGGCGTAGGCGTTGCTGTAGTAATCCATGTAGCTCCAACCGAGCAGCATTTGCCGCGGCGGCCCGCCGTGCAGAAACATCACGGCCGGTTTTCGATCGCCGGATTTGGTGGCGCCGCGATCGAATAGTTGTCCGTGCACAAGCGTTCCGTCGGCGGCTTTGAAAGTGACTTGCTTTGGCGCGATGAGCTTGGCCTGTGGGAATTCGGGGTTCGTCGCCGCGACCAACGTCGCGCGATTTGCGCCGTCGAGGTTTGAAATTGCCACGGCCGGCGGTTGTTGCGGAGTCGCCGCGACAAACGCGATTCTATCCGCCGCTGCCGCAACCGGTGTCCACTCCAGCGATTCACCCGAAGTCAGCGCCACCGATCCCGGGTGATCGACGGCTACGCGAAAAAGATGGCGGCGATCGTCGTCGCCGGCCGTGCTGCCTGTGTTGGCGTCGTAAATCATGAAACGCTGGTCGCGGCTTTCGGCGACATGCTCGACCATAAAGGCGCCCGGCGTGAGCAAGACAGGCGTGCCGCCCGCGGCTGACACAGAATAAAGATGCGGCCAGTCGTCCAGATACGCCATGAAAACCAGGCGATCACCGGCGGCCCAATGCAGGTTGGCCTCGCCCGCGACATCGGGGAAAGAACCGGCAAGCGTGTTGGGGCTCTTCCACACCGCGCGCGCGGTTCCGTCGCTCGCGGAGGCAACCCAGATCGACCATGGATGCGGCACGCGAGTCAGAAGCAGCCGCGGTGGGCCGCCGTCGCCCGCGCGCCGGGCATACGCGATTCTTGTGCCGTCAGGCGACCAGACAGGCGACTCATCCTTGTTGGTGGAAGGCGCGAGATACATCAGCGGCGTGCTCTTCGAAGTGTAAACCCCGATGAAGGAGTGGTCTCCGCGGTCGGACACAAATGCCAACCGACTGCCATCCGGCGACCAGGTCAGATCGCTGTCCTTGCCGCGATCGAAGAACAGGCGCTCGGGTTTGCCGCCATCCAGCGAAGAAATCCAGACGTGATCATCTTTGATGTAGGCGATTTGGCCGCGAGCCGAAATCGCCGGCGCATCGCCATCGTCGATTTTTACCGGTGCGCCGCCGTTCGTCGGCACCGCCCATATCGCCGTAACCGGCTGTTGCGGCGAGGAGCTTGGATCGGGCGCTAGGTTTCCTTCGGCGGGCCAGTTGGCGTCATGGTCGCCGCCCAGCACGAATACGAGGCGCGCACCGTCCGGCGAAAAAGTAAGTTGTGTAATTTCCTGCCCGTCGTCATCGCTGTACTGAGTCGCCTTGCGCGGCGTGAAGCTTGGCGCGCGCGCCATCCAAACGTTGCGCACGCCGTCAAGATTGCACACCCAGGCGATCACATCGCCGTGCTCCGCCGCCGCAAGTTCGGCCGCGAAGGGGTAATGCAGCACTTGCGCCATGGAGAACTCGGACCGCGCGCTCGCCTGTCCGCAAAGCGGCGCGAGCGCCGCGACCAGCAATACGCCCGCAAACAACCGAAAATTGCTCATAGACTTCGCCTTCCGCGCCTCTTTTGGATTGCGAATACTAGCCCCAAGGGCGCCCGGCCACACAACAATGTGGTCGCATCAAATCAGCCATTGAAAGGCAGCCAACTGCTTCGCAAAGGAAATCACCGACAAATGCGGCTGAGTTTGGGCGTCGAACAGATAGGCGACGCCGCCAATGATGAAACCGTTCATCATGAGTGCAATCGCGAGCGCGGCGAATTTTGCTGAAATTCGGGTAGTCATGGTCGTCTCCTAAAATAGTTGCTGAACGCAGCGGGATTCTTTCCCCGCTTAGGACAGAGCAAGAGCCGTGCCAGGTCCGGTCGGTGCGTTAAAGGGCTATTTTTGAAGGAATTATTTTCTAAGACGCTAAGCGCGATGACCGCGGACACTGTCCGCGGACAATGCGGACAGCGCGGACGGACGCTGGGAGCTCGTCTCCCAGCCTTAGATCGGGCGGTTTGACGGCTTCGACGCAGCCGAAGTCTTGGTAGATCGGCGGCGCCGCGCCACCAATTCGTCGGTAATCTCGATGACTGCGTGTTTCCCCGTGGCGCCGATGTCCTTGCGCGCTTCCACGCGCTGATCGGCAAAACGCTCGCGCTCGGCAAGGCTCACTCGTTTTATGGTCGGCTTGTCCCAGTAGGCGGCGAGATAACTCGCGACGGCCACTGCGCCGATCTCTTCGCGGAAGAAGCCCAGACGCAAAGCGTGCACTACGCGACCCTGATCCAGTCCTGCCACGGAGTACAGGCGATACTCGCTGAATATGTCGAGGTTCGGCACCGCGTCGGGATCGAAGGCATGATCTGCGAGCGCGAGCTGAATGACGAACCAGCGCGATGCTTCGTTGTCCTCGAGTTCCTTCGGCGTCAACGCGCGAATGGTTTGCGTGGACTCCAAACTCTCCAAAGGCTCGTCGAGTTTTTTCACTTCTCGCGGAGCAGGCGCCGGCGCGGTCGCGACTACGACGTGCTGCAAGGATGTAAGCTTGCTTGCCATCGGCTTGCTGGTCGAGGCGCGAAACTTCGCCCAAGACCTGCGCGCAGTTGCAACTGACTGTTTCAGAACCGGCGTCGTCTTTACAGGCTCGGTTGGCGCCGAGCTCGGCGGCGCCGCGGGCGTCGGAGGCGCTGCAGGCTTCGGGGGCGGCGCCATGATTTGTTTCGGCGGCGGAGCGGTCGCTTTCTTTGAAGGCGCCATCTCTTGCTTCGATGGCGGCGCGATCTCTTGCTTCGATGGCGGCGCGATCTCTTGCTTCGATGGCGGCGCGATCTCTTGCTTCGAAGGCGGAGCAACCTCTTGCGTCGTAGACGCTTTGGGCGGACCTGCGGCAGCCGCAGCGGCCACAGGCACAGGGGCCGCGGGCGCTACCGTCGGCGGCGCCTTCGCTTTTGGTGCGACCGCCTCGGTCAGCACGGGCGCTGCAATCACGGCGGGCTTCGGCGCCGCGTTCTTGGGCGCGGGAGCCTTGGCGGGCATCACCACTTCGGTGAGAAGGGGAGCGACGCCTGCGATTGAGTACGGCGGCGCCAGCTTCAACTCAAATGGTTCCGGTGCAGGCGCCGGTTCCGGCATCGGCGCCGCGGCCTTTTTCGCGACGGGAGCGGCGGCAGCGACCGGTGCTGCCGGCGGCTTCTGATTGGTTGGCAATGGAACATCCAACTCCGGCAACGCCCATTGTGGCTTCGTTGAAACGGGAACCGCCGCCGGAGGTGGTTCGCTCTTGATTTCAGCGGGGGGCGGGATCGGGGGCGCAGCGCGCAGCGGCATGCTCGGCGGCACCCCCAATTCGGGTGTGGGCCACGCCATGTCGATCGAAATTTCGGGAACATCTGCCTTGGCGCTGACGGCGCTCTCCGGGGCCGTCGCTTTCGCTTGCGGCCTCGCCGTCTGCCGCGTTGCTTTTGCAGCGACTTCGGGCGCGGCTTTTTCCGCGGCGATCTTCTGCGAGACGGATTTCTCGACGACGAGATCGACCTGCTTCTGCAACCGATGATCAACCTTGGCCTGCATGGTGGCGATGACGCGCAAATCGGAGGCGCTTGCGGTGGCGGTCAATGCGCCGGGATAGGTATCGCGAACTTCCGCAAGGATGGCATCGGCATCGTCTTCGGAAGCAAAGGGCCCGAGTCGGAGGCGATAACGCGTGCGCCCGTCTTCGGTCACTTGGATTTGATAGACATGCGCGTCGATGTGGCTGTTGGTCAATGCCTTGGTAGGCACGCTGATCGGCGCGGTCGAAACACTGAGATTGATGACAAAGGGTCCGTCGCCGCCAAGACGCGGCGCTTCTTGCACCGGTTGAAACAGGTCCTCGATGCTGAGATGCCAGATCTCACCTGCCATTGGGGCGTTTATCGGCGTTGCCATAAATCCTTTCCCAGGAACGGTACCGGTGCTCAAGATATTGACGAAGTGAGCAGAATGAAAGCGTGATCGGCGTCTCTCAGCGGCGACACGCGCGCTGTTTATGTCAAGGACTACAAGCAACATAAGCAAATCTCGAGGAAAGCCGCCGCGCGGATTAGCTTTTTGAAACGGAATAAGTTGCGTGCGAGCGCGCGTTGAGTAATAAGTAAAGAATGAGCCTACAATCGTGTTGCGCTCACGCCGCTTGAGGCATTTCGATGCTCGATTCCGATCGCATCACGACCAAAGCACTCCGCCTCCTACTCGTATTCATATCCATATTTGCGGTTGGCGCATTCGGCCTCTCGCTGCATCGCCTTGGGGGAAGCTTGACGCTTTCCTATCTGCCGAACGGCGTCGCCGTCGCAGCCACTTATCGATTCGGCCGACGCGTCTGGCCGGCCGTTTTCCTGGCAGGATTCGCGATCGTATTCTGGGGGGATCCCCCCGTGCCGCTGGCGGCGTGTATCGGCGTGGGAATCGGTCTTGCGAGCGGGGCTTGGGCTTCGGCGTGGCTGCTGGAGCGCAGCGGTTTTGATCCGGCCTTTTCGCGGGCGAAGGATGTGCCGCTGTTCATCCTTTGCATCGCTGCGGGCATGGCACTGGGGCCGCTCTTTGCGCTCTCGGGGTATTACCTGTCGGGAATGAAGGATTTCGCCACCGATCCGAGTCACTGGGTTCGCTGGTGGGGAAACGGCACCGCCGGCGCACTGCTTTTGGGTCCCCTCCTGATGGCGTACAGCCGCAAGAGCTTCGGGCGCTTCGCGGCGAATTGGCCCGGGGCCGGCCTGTGGTCGTTCGGACTGCTGGTTTGCTGTGCCTCGATCATGCTGGCGCGGGGAGATCTCGGCCGGCCGCTCATCGTGGTATTCGCGTTCATACTGGTTGTTGTCAGTGCGATGCGCTTCGGCCTGGTGCTCGCTGCCGGGGCCTCGTTTGTGATTTCAACCATGACCGCGATCAGCGCGGCATTCAGCGTCGGCGCGTTTGCCCAATTCAACCAGTTGCAGGGCTTGGTGACGATTTGGTCGTTCATCGCATCCTTGTCGGGCTTGAGCATCATCATCACGGCGCTGCTCGGCGAGCGGGACGCGGCCGGCAACGAGGCGCTGCGCGCCGAGCAGCGCTACGCGCAAATTTTCAACGGCAGCCCGCAGCCCCTGTGGGTGCATGCCAGGGACAGTCTGCGATTTCTTCTGGTCAATGACGCTGCCGTGCGCCAATACGGCTGGAGCCGGGATGAGTTGCTATCCCGCAGCGTCGAGATCCTGTCCGCGGGACCGAATCAGCCGGTGCTGCCCCCGGTTCACGATGCGATCGTGACCGCGGATTTACCGCTGGAACCGTTCGAAACGCAGCATGTTACCCAAGACCGACGTGTGCTCGAGGTCGAAGTGTGGACGCAGTCGATCGACTGCGGCGGGCAGGCCGGCGAGCTCGTGTTCGCGGTCGACGTGACCGAGCGGCGCGCATTCGGGCAAGCGCTCATGGAAGCCATCGGCGGTGAGCAGCGGCGCATCGCGCAGGAAATGCATGACGGTCTGGGTCAGGAACTTACCGGTTTGGCTCTTTCCGTGCGCGCGTTGGCGAACCGGGCGCAAAAGGAACGGGACGCGATTTCCGGAGATCTGGACCAGCTTGCGTTGTTGGCAACCAGTTGCATTCAGGATGCGCACCGCATCGTGCAGGGCCTCTCGCCTCTGACCAATGCGGACGGCAATCTGGACGCCGCGCTCAACCTGCTCGCACAGCGCAGCTCGCTGAGCGGCACGAGAGTGAAGTTTCGCAGCCAGCACGAGGCGCCGCCGGCCGTCGACCTGAAGATGCGCAATCATCTGTACCGAATCGCACAGGAAGCAGTGCAGAACGCGCTGAAGCATTCCGGCGCGAAAAATATTGAGATTGAGCTTTGGTCGCGCCCCAGCGATCTGAGACTTTCCGTCATCGATGACGGCCATGGATTGGCCGCCGACGCCGAGAAGGCCTCGGGCCTCGGGATGCGAACGATGCGCTTTCGAGCGAGCGCCATCGGCGGGAGGCTCATCATCGCGCGCGGCGCCAACGGCGGCAATTCCGTTGTCTGCGAGGTGCCGACGAGGCCGGCATTCGTCGCCATCGCCTAGTTAAGGCCCGGAGAAGGCGATCTGTCCGCACATGGCGGCGATCGCGATACCCAGCAGCAACAGGGCCCAGGTCGCACGCACGTTCGGATTTTCCAGCATCTTCATGGTCATCTCCTCATCCGGCGGCCCGGATTATTTGTAAAAGTAAGGATCCAATACACGCACTTCGGTGATGCGCCCGACGGGGAGCTTGCTGCGGCCCGCGGTTCGGCGAATTGCCTCCGGCGACGGCCCGTCGTAGATACAAAAAGTTTTTTTCTTGTCCATGCTCACGTAGGAATGAACCCAGGTGACCTGGTCCGCCATGTTGCTGTCGACGACCGCCAGGCAAGCCTTGGCGCCGGTCTCATCGATGGGAACTTGCAGTCCGTCCGGAAACTCTCTCTCGACCATGTAGCGTGGCATCGTTGTCTCCATTTTTTTGAATTGCTGAAGCCTTGCGCAGGACGGCGCCGTGGCGCCATCCTCGCATCGGACTAGCGTTCGTTGCCGGCGAGCGCGTTGGTCTTGGCCAAGTGATAGCTCGTCAACGCGGGAGAGTTCACATCGGCAACCGCCCTGGCAACGGCGTCCTGACGGCAATCGAACCTTTCTCGAAGCACCTTCAGCATCATCACGTCCAAGGGTTCGCAAACCGCTCGGGCGGCAGAATTGATGCGCGAATACAGGGTCGCCACTCCGGAATCGCGGCTCAAGTCGAGATCGCCGTATCGGACGACCCGGGTGACCGGCTCATCGAGCTTGCTGATCATCGTGGCAAACGCGGTAAACGGGCTGGCGAATACCCCGGCGAGCGCGCACGAGACGAGAATTTTCGGTGTGAAACGGGACATGTCACTTAACTCCTTGCAGGCGTCCGGAAAATTCCGGGCAAGGGATAAGCTACGCGGCGGCCCGCGTTGACGAAGCGGGGAACCTCCCTATTTTAATTCAGAGGCATCCCCAAATTGACCTGAAAAGGACCGGGGACGTTGCTGCGTCCCCGGCTTTTTTGGCGGCAAGCTGCCGCAATAACGCAATGCTCGGTCGCTAGAACTTGTAATTTAGCCCCGTCGAGACGCCCATAACGTGGCACCCACCCCAGGTCGTCGGCCCCGCACTGCTGTAATCCGTGAACACCGTGTTGGTACCGTCGTGGCAGTCCGTCGTAAGACCGCGGCCGCCGGCGCCGATGTCATAGTGAGCATTGCCCTTGTTGACGGTGTCCGCCGCATCCAAGTACCAGTACAGGCTCTTGTCGAAGCGGTGTTTCCAGGCAACGGTGTACATGTCGGCCGTGTCCTTGGTTGTGGTCGGATTATAATTGTGTTGGCCGCCCGGATCGCCCGGCGTATTGCCGGCATGCGCCCAGCCCACGCTGACATTGTCCCTGCTGAAAATGTCCTGCGATAGCGCAAACCACAAGCCGTTTCTCTGCCGTTCGTTCTGGTACTCCAACGCCGCGGGCACGCTGCGGTGCATATACTCGTAAATCCCGCTGACGCTCAGGCCAAAATCAAACACATATTGCACGCCCGCCTTGTAAGCCGCTTCGTCCGCAACATCGGTCAGATACGGCGGCGTGAAACCATTGGCGGCCACGAAGTTCGCACCGTACTCATTCAGATAGGTGTTATAGGTGCCGCAGTCGAGTACCGGCGCCGCACCCGGGTTGGTGCAGTTGGCGGTGAGACCGAACAGATAACCGTACATCGGGCTGTTCGAGCCGATGCCGTCGCTGTTGCGGTTCACGGCGTGGTGCAGTTCCCAGGCCAACGTGGCGTAGAAGCCCCCCACCTCGAACTTGAGGTCGGCGCTGTAGGCCGTGCCGAAGCCACCGTCATCGCAGTTCTGCGGCAGATTGCCGCTGCCCGGTGTGTTGCCGCCGCTGCAATCCGGTGACCCGGCGGACTGAACGACGTTGTCATAGGTTCGGTTCGCGCCCGGTGAAATCAAGAGATCGAAGCTGAACATATTGCCGAGCTTCGGTGATTCATACCAGATCGAGTGGTCGAGCCGGGTACCGAACTCGACGCGATTGTCGCCGCCGGTGTTGCCCATAATCGCGGCGTAGTCGCCGAGCATGCCCGAGAATGGATTCATACGATCCGTGGACTTTTTATAAGGCGAGTAGGTCGTGCCGATCTTCAGCTTGCCCACGCCCTCTTCCGCGACGCCGACGAAGGTATCGCCGTAGCCGATCGCTCCTTTGACCACGTTCGACTGCTGGGTATAAGAGGTATTCAGTCCGGGCGATGAGGTGATGGAGGGCTGCGTCTCGATTTGATAAATGAAGGACACATCGCTGCCATCGATCTGATGCTCGCCGCGGTAGCCCAGTACCGACTTGTTGGTGGACAGACCCCCTATCCAACCGACGGACCCCGTGATTTGGGTGCCTTTGGGCCCATTGTTGACGTACCCGGTTCCCGGCACTCCGCCGGCGTAGCTGTAGGAGTAGGCAGTGAGTCCGCGAATGCCTTTGGTTGTGTCGTCGAGCGAGACATCCAACGTGCCGTAAAAGCCGCTCAGGAATTTCTTGAATAGCGGTTCTTTCTCTTCGGCTTTCGCAACTGTCGCCGGACCGGTAACTTGCGCGGGCGGTGGCAGTGCGACCGGCGGGGGCGTGACCGGCGGCGGTGCGGCCACGACGACGGGCGGCGGCGCGGCCTGCTGCCTCGACAACGCTTCGACTTGCTTCTGCAGCGCATCCATCCGCTGCATCATCTGCTTCATTTGTTCTCTGAGCGCCTTGTTTTCTTGCGCATCGTCGGCCAAGGCAATGCCTTGGACGAAGATATTAGCGGCACATGCTGTCAGCGCGATCAGCATAGGCCTCGCCAGTCTTAGATTTAGCATCATGTGATCCTCATAAAGGTCGTGTGTTCGAATCGATGATCCAGAGATCCCACTCCCACTGATGAACTGTGAAATTCACCTCCCGTGTAGCGAATGGCTAGTTTTCTTGGAATCGCGTGACCCGAATTGGGCGCGCGGCGGAGATTGAGCTATCAAGAAAGCAAAACGCGACTGCGCTTTGACCAACCTCATTCAGAACCCCCTTAACTACCGCCAAACTCGAATTATTCTTGCGTCTTTCGCTTGTTAGTTTTGGTGGTATATCACATATGAATGGGGTTTGCGATACAAAGTCCGTGATTTGTCCCGCAAAGAATCGAGTTTGCGCGACAAAGCCAGACGGGCGGCTAGGGTTCCCGGGCAAGCGACCGGCCGTAGTCGCTGAGCAAAATCTGGATGCCAAAATAGCCGATGAATTCCGGCTGGCCATTCGCGGTGCCGCTGACGCTGCGCCCGGCCATGAAGAGTGCGACAAATCCCCGCGACAGCTTGTAGCGGCCGCCCAGGTCCAAAGTGGTTTGATTTGGGGGCGCTCCGACCGCGCGATCGTTGTAAACCTCGACCCCAAGATCCAGTCGCTCCGTCATCGAGCGGCCCGCCACCAGTCCGAGGATTCGCTCGCTCACACCGTGCTTGGGAAAATAATATCCGGCCTCGAAATCGACATCGATGGGGCCCAGCCTCTTGGTGACTTCAAACGGCAGTAGAAAGCGCGAGCCGGGAGCCGCGATGCCTTTCTGCTGCGCCGAACTCGGTGCATTGGCTTCCATCTGCGGAAACGTTGAGATCTGCCAGCCGCCCTCGCCCTGGTCAAAGAAGCGCCACTTGATTCCGGGGAACGCATTGCTCCAACCGCTTTGGCGCGATTGCCCGTCGGTGGTCTGCAGCACGTAGGGAATTTCGTACGTGAGCTGCACGCTGGGCCCCAGTCCGTAATTCAGATCGATTTGCGGCACTTGATAGGCTGCACTCCCTCGGCTGATGGATTGGGCCGAGGCAATGTTGATTTCCCAATTTGCGTTGCCCGGGGTGCCGGGATCATTGGTCGTGAAAGGCGGACCGGCCTGGGCCTGGACGGTGATCGGCACACAGAGAAGTGCCACAAGCAAGTACGCTGGGAATCTCATCGGGCGGTCGCGGTTCCTAAATCGCGGTGAGGATGACGCCGCCGGCAATAAGCAGCGAGCCGATCCCGACCTTCCAGGTCAGACGCTCGCCCAATATCAATACCGCGAAAAGCACCACCAGAACTACGCTGAATTTATCGATGGGAGCCACCCGGGAAGCGGGCGCCATTTGCAGGGCACGAAAATAACACAGCCACGAAAGCCCCGTGGCGATCCCGGACAGCAGCAGGTAGCTGAGGCCTTTGTATGACAAAGTGGCGGGCGCCTGCCATTCGTGCCGCGCCGACACGAGCAGAGCGCTTACTGCCAATATCACGAGGGTCCTGTAGAACGTGGCCAGGTCCGAATTGATATCGGACACGCCAACCTTGCCGAATATGGCCGTGAGCGCGGCAAAAAATGCCGAACCAAGCGCAAACAATCGCCAATCGATGCTCATGCGCGGACTATGCACTCACACGACGCGGCGTCGCAACTCGGGCGACGCGCCTTCGCGATGAGCACGCCGGGGACGTGCTCATCGCGATTTGACGCGGGGTTAGTGCAAATCCGTGCCCGGCGTGAACGCAACTCCTCTGAGAACTTCGGCAAATTCCGCGGTGTGCAACGTGGAAAATCGCTCCTTGCTCGCCGCGCCGCCATCGGTATTTGCAACCGCATCGCGAATCGCAACCAGCCGATTCGGATCCGCGCCAACGTCACCGTTGCCGCTGATCGTCGAGGTGATCGCCCATATCGTCGCCACGCCATCGCGCCCCACTTGCCCGGTGATATTGCGAAGACCGTCGGTAGCCGGCGCCCACGGCAAACCGGTGGCGGGGTTGGAACCGGATGGGTAGCCTCGAACGTCGTAGGCTTGCCCTAAGTTCAAGCCGTTCGTCAGCGTATAGGCAAGCGCCCAGGCGCCGGTGGCGCCATTGAACACCCACTTTTGCAGGCCTGCGGTCGTTTGCGCCGCCGCGTGGGTGTAGAGATCCGCCCCGCTGGTGTCGCCATCGCCTTCGTCGGCCACGTACAGCGTGCGCGCGTCCGCGAACCAGATGCCGAATGGAAAGGCGGTTACCGTCGCCGACTTATTCGGTGTCTGCGGGAAACCGGCGAGGATGCACACATTGTCGGGCAAGCCGGTGGTCTGCAAATTCGCGGCCGTGAAGGCAAGCGCTGCTACGGGAAGCTTTGCGCCGGGCGCCGGCAAGCCGACGCCTTTCGGACATGCGCTGCCGGTCGTGTCGACGAAATACACCGTATTGACGCCGTTGCTGCCGCTGCCCTTGGTGAAGTAAAGCACGTTATTGAAAATCGTCAGGCCGCGGTAGTTGTCGTCCTTGCCGATCTTATCCGCCTTCGCTCCCAATTCCGTCACGGAAAAACTGGCGACCGGTGTGGGAACCCCGGGTACTTGCGCGGCTTGCGGCGCGCCGGCAGGGCTTAGGATCTGTGCCCCCGCCCCCAGGATGATGCCGTTCGGTTGCGGGTTGGCGCCGTTGCCGGCATTGCCGACGGTATAGATCAAATCCACTCCGCGCGAGTCACTCTGAATTGCGGCCCTGCCGTTGTTGCCGCTGTAAGCATTGGTTTCAGTGAACTGGAAGACTCCATCGGCATCGACCTGTGCAACTGCACGCGCGAATTCGGTGCCGACAGGATTGGTGGGATCCACCGCGCCCGGCGTATTGGAATTCGACACATCCACAGTGTTTATCGGCGCGACGTAGCCCATGAAAGTGATGAAGCGCCCATCGTTCGACAGGTTGAGCGCGAGTTCGGATTTGGAGCTGAAGCTCGTCACCAGATGATCCGCGCTCCTTCCCCGCTGCGTCGGATTGGACGGTACCGGCAGCGTGTCGATCACCCAGCCGAATGGCGTCATTTCGTCCAAAAAAATCCTCGAGGTGATGCCGAAGCTGGCGTCGTAGATGTCGTTGTTCCACACGGTTGGATAGGTACCGTCATTCGGCGCGCCGCTCGGCGCGCCGCAACCCCCGGTCGTCGCCGCACAATTGGGCGGCAATACCGTCCCCACGACAACGTTGCTCGCCTTGTTGTCGTACACGCTGCGGCTCACGACGAGATTGCCTGGAATAAAAAAGTGCCCATGCCGGACATTGCCGTCGTGGTCGAACGAGCCATCGGTGTCCGCGGCTGCTGCGCCGCTCAGTGCGGCCGCCACGGCCGCGCCAATTAGAAGTGATTTCATGAATGAACCTCAGAATGGAGAAACGCTGTTATCGACATGTCCGTTGAAAAGGAAGGGCAAGGGCGCAATCTGCTCCCTGCGCACCGCCGCCAAATCATCTGGATCGAGCCCGAGGGCCTTGATGATGGTGGGCGCCACCTGCTGATTGGTCACCGCACTCTTCACCACCGAGTGGCCGAGCTGCGGGAATGCCACCAGCAACGCAGTGTGCACGTCATCCTCATTGAAGCCGCCGTGCTCGGAAAGCTTGGAGCCACCCGTGAAAATCACTCCCGTATTCACCTTGAGAATGATGTCCGGGGTGCGCGGGTCGGCTCCCGGATTGTCGAACTTGTTGCGCAGCGATTGGCCGGCGAAAATCTCCTGGATGCCGAGCGTCTGTTGATTCGCAGGCGTGCTCAAATTGGCAACCACCGCCGGCGTCAGTGAGGAATCGGTGAGCCAAATCAGCGACCCATCGTCCGAGATGTCGAAGGCATCGGCCGCGCCGATGGTGGCGGCCGGCTGACCGCCGCCGATGCCGCGGCGCTTGCTGACGTCGATCGGCGATTGGCCGTGCTTGGCGCTGATGATGATCAGGGTCGAATCAAACAGTCTCTGCGCTTTGAGTTCGCGCACGAAGCGCCCAATCGATTGATCGATGAAGTCGAGTTCACCCGCCAGACCCTGCCCCGGTGTACCAAGCACATCCGTGTAGCCGCCCTTGAGGCCCGTCACCGGATCCGTGGCAAGTTTCTCACCGACACTGACGGCCTGGAAATTTGTGCCGAATAGCGCCGGTACACCGACCTTATGCGCGCGATCGTGGGTGAAGCCGTCGATTTGGTTGAGTACCGCTTGAACGTGCAGAGAGTCGTAGCACTTGATGTCATCGAAGCTATTGGTCCAGCCGTCATCAGGCGTCGGATCAGCGAATGGCACGGGCGAGCAGCCGGCAAACTGCGGCAGGGCAACCGGAATCGAATTGATTTCCGGACCCCAGAAGTCATCGACGCCTTTGCCGCTCGGACCGTTGGTCCATTCGTAAGAGGGATGCTTGTCGGTCCAGGCCGTGCGGCCGCCGCCTGCTTTCACCACTTCGAAAATCGTATTCACTCGAAGATACTCGTGCGGCAAGATGGTCTTGCAACCGTTGTCGGGGTTGCGCACAAGGAATTTCGGGTTCAGGCCGCCCCCGCCGTCGAGTCGCGTGAGATCAAGATCCACTGCCTCGTCCCAGGCGACATTCGTGCCGATCTTGCCCGGACAGGCACCTCCGGGATTTCCCAAGCCATCGGTCTGTGCCGGCGGCGACAGCGCACGATTGTAGGTATCGTCGTACCAAAGGCCGGTGGTCACCGGCGAGCCGCCGGTGACCAGCGATGCGAGTCCGGGAAAAGAATCCGAAGGACTCGAGGTGGAATTATTTGTATAAGTGACGCCATGCCGAGTGAGTTCGGCGAGCGTCGAGTCCGCGTGCGTGGCAATGAAATTGGACAGATCCAACGCGTGTAATCCATCGACGCTGATCAGAAGCACGTGTTTGACCTGGTGAGAGTCGAGCGATGTATCGTCGGCCGTAGCGGCTGCGGCGCCGAGCGCCAGCGCGACAGCGGCCGTGGTGCTAAGAATAGATCGGATCATTGGAGATTCCCCTGAGTGTCGTTGGATTTGGCGAGGCCATTGGCGGCGTCGATGGCGGGTAGGTTAGATTTGCAATGTGACAATTTTGCGAATGCAATGCGATGCGGCGCCGGTTTGGTTTTATTTTTTTTGGGTTTTTATTATTCCTGCGCCATGGTGTAGGCTTTGTCCCACAGAGTGGTCACGCCGCGCAGGCTTTGTCCTACAGAGCCGATTGTTGAGGAGCTTGTTATGAGATCGACGCGAACCGCCATGTGCCTCTGGCTGTCCCTAAGCATTGGCGCGGGCTTGACCACCGCTGCCATCGCTGAGGCCGCCCCGGCGCCAAACATGGAAGTACTGCAGAGCTGGAAACTCGGGGGTACCGGCGGCTGGGACTACCTGACGATGGACTCCGCAAGGAAGCGACTGTTCATCAGCCGTGGGACACACGTCGATGTCGTGAACATCGAATCCGGCAAGCTGATCGGATCCATTCCAGACACCGAGGGCGTCCACGGCATCGCGCTTGCCCCCTCCTTGAATCGAGGCTTCACCAGCAACGGGCGCGCGAATTCCGTGACGGTGTTCGACCTCGACACCTTGAAAGTGATCCAGGAAGTGAAGGTCCCGGGCCGAAATCCCGACGCGATCTTGTATGAACCCGCCGGGCGGCATGTATTCACCTTCAACGGCGCGTCCAAGGACGTGACGGTGCTCGATGCGTCCAGCCTGGCAGTGGTCGCCACCATTGCTGTGCCGGATAAGCCTGAATTCGCTGCTCAGGATGGACGGGGCCGGATCTTCGTCAACATCGAAAGCGACCCGGGACAAATGGTCGTCATTGACAGTCAGAAACTGAACGTCAAGAGCACCTGGGCCCTGCCGGGCTGCAACAGCCCCTCCGGTCTTGCCATCGACCGCGCACATCGCCGCTTGTTCTCGGTCTGCGACGGCAAAGTGATGGCGGTCACCGATGCGGTCAGCGGCAGGCAGGCGGCGCTGGTACCCATCGGCGAACATCCCGATGCCGCAGGGTACGACCAGAAACGCGGTATTGTTTATAGCTCCAACGGCGACGGAACTTTGTCGGTGGTTCGGCAAGATGCCGCTGACCGATATTCGGTGGTTCAGACGCTGCCGACGCAGCGCGGCGCGCGCACCATGGCGCTCGACGGCGCGACCGGCCGGGTCTATCTGGTGTCGGCGGATTTTGCACCGCCGCCGGCAGCGACCGCGGAGCAGCCCCATCCCCGGCCGGCGCCGATCCCGGACTCATTTGTCGTACTGGTAGTGGGCAAGCGTTGATGGACTAGCGCGCAACGAGGCGCGTGCGCCCACGGCGCTGCAGCGCTGCCAGCGCATGAAGGGTGAGGAGCGCGAACACGCCGTATGCCAGATAGCCGCGTAGATTTTCCGGGGTAGGCAGAATTGCGGGATGCGACGCACCCTGTGTCCCGCTATTCCAGAAAATCGCCGCCATGCGCACGAGCTGGCTCACGCCGAATAGGACATACAGCACCAGATAGACCCGACGCGAAAGCCGGCGGCACAGTTGCCGAGCGCCGTCGGCGCGCAGCGCTTCTCCAGCGAGGTTCGCCTGACAAAATTGCGCCACCACCATGAGCCAGAGCATTGCGCCGAAAATTGCATGAAGATTGATGCCCGGCAGAGGCGGCGCGCCCGGCCAGGAATCCCGCAACAGTCCCGCGATTCCAATTACGCAGAAAGGGAATGCCAGCAAGAGGCGGCAGGCGCTCGCGCGTGACTCGACTACCTTGATCGCGGCCAGGTGTCACCGCCTTGCCGGGTGAACAGCAATTACTTTGCACTGCAAAGTACCATCAGATCCACAAGGCATGCAAGTGACTCCAGCGATTGCTGCAGCGCGCGAGCCCTATACATTTCTTGACAGAACGGCCCATTTGCTTTGCAATCCCAAGCGCGGAGGAGCTTCTTTTTTGCGGTCGAACTGCGGGAATTCACCGAAATGACAGAACTGCGGCAGGCGCTGGACGACATCAACGCCATTCGAACCCAAGTCGCGCGCGGCACCCAGTTTCGTGGCTATGGTCCTATGTCCATTGCGTCGACCGGTATCCTCGCCATGGTGGTCGCGGCGGCTGAGGCTCGTTGGGCTCAAAGGTCCGAACACGACCTGCGGCTGTTTCTGCTGGTGTGGATATCGACGGCGGCCATCGCCGTGTCCCTGTCGGCCTTGGAAACAGTCTTCCGGGTGCGGCGGGTTCATTCTGGGTTGGCATTGGAAATGATTCAGGCGGCCGTCGAACAGTTTTTACCCTGCGTTGTCGTAGGATTACTCCTGACCGTGGTTTTGGTGCGGGTGGTACCGCAAGACTTTTGGATGCTGCCGGGCCTATGGTCCGTGATTTTCAGTTTAGGTGTTTTCGCATCTTGCCGTTTCCTGCCACGGCAAATGTTTGCTGTTGGGGCCTGGTACCTGGCGGCCGGCCTCGTTTCTCTGTTGATTGGCGCCACCCACCACGCATTGCTGCCGTGGGCCATGGGAATATCGTTCGGCGTCGGGCAATTGCTCGTCGCCGCCGTCTTACATTTTGGATTCGAGGACGCCGTTGAAGAAAGTTAACCGAAAAGCCCAGGCTGCTTCCCCCTTTGCCTACGATGGTTTGAATCGCGTCATTCATGAGCGCGCGCGCTTAGGCGTGCTGACCTGCCTGGTCACGCACCCTGGAGGGCTGCCTTTCCCGGAAATGAAAAAGCTCTGCGCGCTCACCGACGGCAATCTGAACCGTCATCTTCAGGTTCTGCAGGAGGCCAGCCTGGTCAGCATTGCCAAGGGTCCGGACCGCGGGCGCCCGCAGACTTTCTATAGAATCACTGCGCTCGGACGCAGGCGTTACCTCGACTACCTCACCGTTCTGGAGCAAGTGATTCTCGACGGCGCGGCTGCGACCAAGGCGCCGGCGGCGGAGCGAAGCTCGTAGCGGAAACGGAACAGCCATGACCGGACTCGAAGGATGAACGCCTAAGTGCTGCTCGATGCGCGCCATGGGTTGGTGTGGTGCGGCTACGCCTTCGCGCTGGCTTCGCTGGTATACAGCCTGATCAGTGCGTTCGCGACGCGACGAATTTTTTCTGCCGCTTCCTGCAATCGCGAAACATTGCCGCCCGTCACGATCTTGAAGCCGCTGTTCGGCGCTGAACCCGAGACCTACGGGTGCCTGCGGTCCTTTTGCGAGCAGGCGTATCCCCAATATCAGGTGGTCTTTGGCGTCTGCGATCCGCAGGACCCCGCCGTAGCCGTTGTTCACCGACTGCAAAGAGAGTTCCCCGGTCGCGATCTGGTGTTGGTGGCGGATCGCAAAGAACATGGCAGCAACCGAAAGGTTAACAATCTCATCAATATGATGAGCCTTGCGCGTCACGACCACCTGGTGATCTCGGACAGCGACGTGAAGGTGGACCGCGACTATCTCGCCAAGCTCATTCCACCTTTGCTGGACGCCGGAGTTGGAATCGTGACCTGCGGCTACCGGGGCGTTCCCCGGCCGGGAATCTGGGCCTTGCTGGGAGCGATGTACATCAATGAATGGTTTATGCCATCGGTGCGCGTCGCCGCCCTGCTGGGCTTTCGATCATTCGCCTTCGGCGCCACCATCGCGATCAGGCGCGAGACGCTGGTCAGAATCGGCGGTTTCAACTCGGTATCAAATCAGCTGGCAGACGACTATTGGCTTGGAGAGTTGACGCGCCAGTATGGCCTGCGGACCGTCCTGTCCGAAATGGAGGTCGACACGCTTGTGGAGGAAAGTACTGCCGCGGATCTGGTCGCGCACGAGTTGCGGTGGCGGCGCACGATACGCAACGTAAATCCTTACGGATACTTCCTTTCCTTCGTCACGTTCGGACTGCCGGTTACAGCCTTGCAACTTTTGCTCACGCAGGGAGCTGCCGCAGCCGTGGCAATTTTCTCTGCGACGGCCGTCGCGAGCACGCTGATTCACTTCAACGCGCGCCGACCCGGCGCGTCGGCGGCCGCCCTGCTGTTGGTGCCATTGCGCGATCTGCTGCACTTCGGCCTCTGGATCTGGAGTTTCGCCACTCGGCGCGTGCAGTGGGGCGACGATCACTACGAGGTGAGCCGAGATGGCGCCGCCCAACCAATCGAGGGTTTGGGCCAATGAAAACGCGCGCTTAGCGAGCCTTAAGGCCATGCAAAGGCACTTGATCGTCACCGCTGATGATTTCGGCTTGCACGATGCCGTCAACGAAGGCGTCGAGCGGGGGAGCCGCGAAGGCATTCTCACCGCCGCCAGCTTGATGGTATCGGGGCCTGCTGCGGCCGATGCGGTCCGGCGGGCCCGTCGCTTGCCGAATCTTCGTGTCGGCTTGCACATCGTCCTTGCGGACGGAATGTCGTCACTGCCGCACCCGCAAATACCAAGCATCACGGACGCCGACGGACGCATGGGCGAGGATATGTTCTCCAGAGGCGTACGATTTTTTGCGAGCGCCTCCGCTCGCAAACAGATCGAAGCGGAGATTCGCGCCCAGTTCCTGGCATTTGCGCGCACCGGACTGCCGCTCGATCACGTCAACGCGCACAAGCACTTCCATTTGCACCCCACGATTCTTGGTATTCTGATCCGCGTCGCGCGCGAATTCGGCGCACGCGCCATGCGTGTGCCCGACGAGCCGTTTTGGTTTGCGGCCCGCAGTGGGCACTGGACTGCTGCCGCCGCCGGCACGCTGCTGGCGCCCTGGCTCATGCTCATGAGACATCGACTGCGTGCCGCGGGCATATTCCACAACGACTGGGTCTTCGGAATCGCCAACAGTGGTTCGATGGATGAGGAACAGTTGCTGGCAGTACTGGGGCGTCTGCCGCGAGGCGTCACGGAGATCTACCTGCATCCGGCTACCACGTCGGGCGCTGCCGTTGCTCCGTCAATGCACGCGTACCGGCATGCCGATGAACTCGCTGGACTGCTCAGTCCGCGAGTGCGCGAGGCCATGGCGGCGCTAAACGTTCGGCGCGGCGGGTACAGCGATGTCTTGCTGAACATCGGCCGCTCGCTCGCCTGAAAATCCCCGCGCCGCCGTATACTCCAATACATGATTTCCGCCATTCGCTTGCCTGGTGCATTGCAGCGTCATTTGAACGGCACAATTGACGCTTTACTCAGTGGTCAGTCGGGACGCCCCGGCGATTTCGCACGACCGTTGCGCGAAGAAGCATTGGTGCCCGCGGATTCGCTGTCGTGGCGCGTCTTGAAGAATCCCATCTCGCTGTTCATTGGCGGCACGGCGGCAGTAATCCTCGAGCTGGCGGAGCCCGCGGTGCGCGCGGGTGTATGGGAACACTCGTCATTCCGCAAAGACCCGCTGAACCGTCTGAAGCGCACCGGCTTGGCGGCAATGATCAGCGTATACGGCGCACGCAGCGTTGCAGAACCCATGATCGCGCGCGTCGTACGAATGCATGCATCAGTTCAGGGAACGACAACCGCCGGCATCCGTTACTCGGCCAACGATCCGCGCCTGCTCACGTGGGTTCATGCCACGGCCGCTTTCGGGTTCGCAGAGGCCTACAACCGGTACGTGCAACCCTTGAGCATGCAGAATTTAAATGACTTCTACCGCGAAGGCGCGCCCGTCTCGCGCCTGTATGGCGCCATTGATGCGCCCCGCTCGGTCACTGAAATGCAGGCGCTGTTCGACTCGACCCGTTCTTGTCTGGCCCCGTCCGCCATCATTTTCGAATTCCTGCGAATCATGAGCGAAACCGCCGCCTTTCCCCGAACGCTGCGCTGGATGCAGCCCATGCTGCTGCGCGCCGCGGTGGAATTGATCCCCGAGCGGCTGCGGGTAACTCTGGGACTGTCGGAACATTATGGCCTCCGCGGGCACGAACGCCGGTTTGCGAAGTGGGCCGGCGCATGCGCGGACCGGATCGTTTTGCCGTCAAGTCCCGCGGTGCAATCCTGTCTGCGCCTCGGATTGCCGATGAGCTATCTTTATGGCTGAGCGCCCAAGCTCCTCAGCGGGTGCCGATAAAAAAGCTGACTGAGATGATGAGCAGGACCAGCGCTGCGATCGCGCCATAGCGGTAGTCGCCCGCGTGCAAAAAGAAGAGCAGCATGACTGCGACTCGCAGCGCCGGGAGTAGGATAAAAAGCGCGATGCCGGCGGCGGCGATGCCCGCCCCCAAGGGGCTGGAGAAAACGCTCAGCGCAAGTCCCACGGCAATTATTCCTGAGGCGGCCAGCGTCCCATAATGCAGCAGGCTGCCCAGCAGGCTTTCCAATTGTCCGGGTGGTGCGGCCTTGGCTTTCAAAATCGTGGCCCAATGGAATTGATGCCGAAGGCGGCCAACAGCATTTGCGCCGCGAGGAGACCTAAGATGACGACAAACATCAGGCGCAGTCGTTGGTCAGGCACATTCATGAGTATTCGCGCGCCGAGGACGGCGCCGACGACCGACCCCAAGGCGACCGGCGCCGCCACCGACGTGATGATTTCGCCGCGCGCAAAATAAGCAGCGGCGCCGGCAGCCGCCGTCACCCCGATCATGAAATTGGAGGTTGCCGAGGAGACTTTGATGGGCAGCCGCAGCGCAGTATCCATCGCTGGAATCTTCAGCACTCCGCTGCCGATGCCGAGCAGGGCCGAGATCAATCCAGCGCCGTACATCAGCGTCATTGCCAACGGCAGCCGCTGCACGGACGAGGAGTCGTCCCGATCCTTCCGCCGCACCAGCATCTGCTGCGCGGAGAGCAACAAGATGAATGCGAAGAGCAGGAATAGATAGCGGGTGGGGATCCACCCGGCCAGGAACACACCGCAGAGCGCACCGGAAGTGGTGGCAGTTTCCAACAGAATCGCGAGCCGAATGTTGGTCAGTCCTTTCAAGAAAGGCGCCGCGCTTGCGCATGAACAGGCGATCACCGAGATGAGGCTTGCGCCGACAGCGGTGTGCATATCGATGCGCCCGAACATCGTCAAGACGGGTACGATAAAAATTCCGCTGGCCATCCCCAACACTCCACCCAGCATGCTGGTGCCGAGCGCCACCGCGAACAGCCACAGTTCAATCCCGATTTGCACTAGCCAAAGGCTCGCGCGACTGAGGGCGCCCGGCGCGCCAGGCGCGTCACAAAGCGGATGTGATCGCCGCGGTAATATAGTCGTTCATAATCCACCGGCCGACGGTGCGCTGAAAAACTGGTGCGTTCGATCAAGAAGATCGGGCTGCCCGCCTCGATTCCGAGCGCGCGCGCCACGGTGCCATGCGATGCGACTGCCGCGAGCCGATACTCCGCCTCGATCAACGGCGTGGCGTATTTTTGTTCCAGCAACGAAAAGATGGGTTGATTTTCCAGATCATCCGCCATGATCTTCTCGCCCAGCTCTTGCGGCAGGTAGGTTTCATCGAACGACAGCGGGATACCGTCGGCCAGGCGAACGCGCTGAATGCGGGCCACCGCGGCGCCGCGTGGCAGCGAGAGCTGACGCGCGACGGTTTCACTCGCTGCCACGAGACGCCGATCCAGCACGCGCGCGGAAGGCTCGCGTCCGAGCGCCTGCATATCCTCGACGAAGCCCGTGAGTTCAGTGAGTTCCTGAGTGATGGTCGGTTGTGTGACGAAAGTGCCCTTGCCTCGCCGGATCTCGACCAGACCGCGCGCCACCAAACTCTGAATGGCGGTGCGGATGGTCGTGCGGCTGACCGCGTAGCGCTCGACCAGCTGGTCTTCGGCAGGCAAGCGCGACCCCGCGGATAGGGCACCATTCGCAATGCTCCCTAGCAAGGCCTCCTCAACCTGGGCGTGCAGAGGTAGGTGCGAATTGACATCAATCTCCACTAGAACATTATGACATCATGATGTCGTTATGTCTATCAAATTGGTCATTTAGGGCCGCAGGCGCCTCATCAGCCGTATCAAATCAATCAGCAACCGCCGCAGGTGGAATACACTCAGTCGCGGTCGACTTCAGATTTACAGGGAGTGTGTGATGGCGCCGATATTCAATATCGTCATGCGGATCGTCAGCAGCTTGATCGGCGTGGCAATGATTTTAATGGGGGCGGTGTGGATGCTGCAGGGCCTCAACCTGGCATTTCGCGTCGGCTTCATGGTCGGCAACTATCACTGGACCATTTACGGGGCGATCCTCGCATTGGTCGGCGTCGCGCAAGTGGTGTGGAGCAACACCCGGCAAAGAATCTGAAGCGCAGACTTTTTTCAAAAAGGCGGGGTTTTCATTCAGTGAGTGGGTGCCCTTTGGGCAACTGATGCGCATACCAGGTCGCAAGCCGGTGACGGATGGTTTTCTCGCTGACTTGTTCCTCCGGCATCGGCGCAATCACTTTGTCGTGCACCAGCAAGCGATACACGTACAGAGCCTTGAGGCTCGCCGAGTCGGTCGCTTCGAATTCCACTGCCTTGCGGCCTTCGGCATATTGAACCCCAGCCAGCAGCGCCGCTTTGAACAACTCTGATTCATGCTTGAGCTTTTTCATATTCAGCAGTCCACGGCCGCCCTCAGCCGCCGGGCGACAGGTGAATCAATTCCTCGGCGTCACGGTCAACCGCGGCGCGGCTGAATCTCAATGGCACATAGGACCCCTGCGCCCACATTGGAAACAGATCTCGATAGTGCGCGCTCATTGGATCGTCCGATTCGCCGGGCGTGTTGATCGCAACCGAATTGTCCCACGCGCCCACGTCCATCACCAGGCGCACTGAAGCGCCGGCGATCACGGAGAAATCGCCGGCGCTGTAAGACTGCGCACGCGGCGTCGAGGAGGAGCCCGGCGTTTGCAGCGGGCCGACCGACATCTGCGCGCGCAGCTCAGGATCGGCCAAAACGGCGACCGCCGGCTCGAAGGTAGCGCGATGCAGCCGGCCCCAAGCCCACGTCGTCATATCAGGACCTAACCGCTGATTGAGCTCGGCAAGCGCGCCCCGCAGGCTTTCCAAGAGAATGGCGTCGCGCGCAGCCGCGGGAGCAGCTCCCAGCGCGCCGTCGGGATGTTCGAGATATTCGATCACTGCCTGAAGTTGTCCATTGTCGATCAGCTTGCGCGCTGCTTCCGGCGCCGCCTTCGCAATCGTCGCTTTCCCCAAGTGTTTGGTCGCCCATACCTCGTAGATCGCGGCCGCGGCGCTGCCGGCGCCCTCCTCGTGATTCCACGCCTTGAGCAGGGCCAGGGCTTGCGATAGCGCGGCGTCCTGCGAGGACAGCGAGGCAAGCAATGCCACCGCGCGCCGCGACTGCGTGCTGACCACGTCGGTCTGAATCGCCATCGAGTCGGCGAGCGTCATCTTTGTTTTGGCGCCCAACAATTCGTTGATGCGATCAATGCGCGAACGGTCGGTCCATTCGAACCCGACTTTATTTTGTTCATTGGGGAATCCCACGGGCAGGTTCATCTCGTTCGCAGTCCCGAAATAACCTTGCGAAGGATTCAGCACCGAGGGCAGAACATCGTTGCCGTGGAAGCCGTCCCATTCGTAGCGGCCATCGCCCGGCACCGGCATCAGGCCATCCCAGTTTTTGCGCTTGGGTGTGCGGCCCGATGCCGCCCAGCCGATATTTCCTTGAACATCGGCATAGACGAGATTGAGCGGCGGTGCGCCCCAGGCATTGGCGGCCATCTTGAAGTCATTCCAATTCTTCGCCATGAGCAGGCGCGAGGAACCGAAATAACCCGCGAGACCGGGTTCGCTCCACACGGTGCGCATCGCAAAGGCGCGATGATTCGCCGCGTCCACTGCGAGCACCGGGCCATGACGCGTGAATCGCAATTCAACTTCGCGCGCGGCGCCGCCCTTCACTTCGATGGTCTCGCGCACGACCTGCATTTTCTCCCAGCCGGATTGGTAGCGATAGCTGTCGGGGTCGCCCTTGTTCAGCGCATACACATATAGATCTTCTTGATCGATCCAGAAGATGGTGATGCCGAAGGCGATATCGTCGTTGTGTCCGAAGGATATCCCCGGCAGCGCCGGCTCGCCGGCGCCGATGATGTTGAGCCCCGGCGCATTCAAGGCCACTATGTAGCGCAGAGACGGAGCGCCAAGCTGGCGGTGCGGGTCGTTGGCGAGAATCGGTCGGCCGGTTTCGGTGCGCGAGGGCGCAATCACCCAATTGTTGGAGCCCTCCATCGATTGCTCGCGGAGCGCCGCCGCCAGCCGCCGCTCGGCGGAGTTGTCGGCGTGCTGGGCCGTTTTGCCAAGTGCGCTGAAATCCACTTGCTGGGTGGCCAACAAATAGTCCTTGAGCACATCGGCGGGCACATCGCAGGGATTGAGGCCCAAGGGCACCGTGACTTTGTGGCCGAGCGGTTCGATCTTGCGGCGCAGCTCGTCTGCCTTCAGTCCGCCCGCGCACACGACGCGGGCGCGCGCGACTTCCGAGCCGACGTTGGACACCAGCGCGTGGCTGCGGATGCGCAGCACATCCTCGGCGCGCCAGGTTTCGGGCTGGCTGCCGGTGAGTTTGAATTCAATCGGCAGCGGCCGAGCGCCGCTCCGCACTTGCGCGACGTAGGCGTTCACGCCATCGACGAAAGCGGTGACCCACTGCCGCGAATCCGGCGCATATGCTGCCCACTCCTTCTCCATGTCGCCGCGATAAAGGAACAGACGCGCGGCGCGGTCCTGATCGACATATGCAGACCCGAAGGACTTCGCCAGCAATCCAAGGCCGCGCTTGCGCCACAAATCGATCTGCCAGAGACGGTCGCGAGCGGCGTTGTAGCCCTGCAGGAAAAAGGCATCATGAATATTCGCGGCGAAGATATGCGCGATGCCCCAGTGATCGATCACGATGTCGGCGGGGGCGTTGAGCCCGATGACGTTCCAGTCCCGTTCCTGGACGGCCGTCGAGGTCGCGGCCGGAGCGCGGAGTGCGGCGCAGCTCAAGGCAAAAGCCGCCCAGCCCAGGTGTCGCATGCTCATCTTCCGCATTGAGTATCTCCGCTTGGCGTTGCGCAAAGGTAGGTCTTGCGCGCTTCCGTTGTCAAAGAATCTCGTATTGAGAGTGGTGCTAGACTCCGCTTTCATTCACTACAACATGAGGGGATCGTTATGCGTACGCTTTTAGCTTCGGTAATTACATTGGCCGTCCTGGCGGCCGCCGGCTGCGACAGCGCGAAATCTCCGGAGACCGTCTCCAAGGATGTCGCAGCCGCGCAGCAGAAGGCCGCGACCGAAGTAGCCAATAGCGAAAAGGCCGCTGAAAAGGACCTGAACAAGGCGGCGGATAAAGTCGACGACAAACTGGTCGCGTTCAACAATGCGGCAGCCAAGGACGCGTACGATCTTGCGGTCGCCAAAGCCGACGGGGACCGAAAAATCGCGTTGGCAAATTGTCTCTCGCTGGGCGGCGACGCTCAAAAGAATTGCAAGGATCAAGCCGAGGCCGACTACGGCGCGGCCAAGGCAAGTGCAAAAGCAGCAGCACAGTCCGTCAAGGAATAACGCGCAGGCCTCAAAGCAGCGAGCCGGCTGGGGCCGGCCCGCTGCTGAAGCCTTTCAATCCACTATGGCAGGTATTCCTTCGGCAGCGGCGCTGCGGCCGACTCCGCCTGCCACATGATGCCCATCACTCGCCAGCCGCCCGCTTCTTTGATCGCCTGAATGCTGTTGATGCCGCGCGCAACTTGCTTGCCGTCGCTATGCAGCGCGTATGTGCTCCATAAGTGCACGATGTTTCCATAGCGCTCAATGTGAAACTTCAATTGTTTCTCTTCCAGCAGGGAATGGCCGCGGGATTTTACGCGGGCGATCCAATCGTCCAAGGTCAAAATTGTGTAGCTGGGCGCCCCGTCGGCGCCGAGTGAAACAACGATCATCCGCGCTTCCGGTATTAACAGGGCCTTCATGCAGGCCCGATCCTTGTCCGCGGGCCCGGTGATCGCCGCATCGATCGCGGCAGGAATTGCCGCGGGTTCCGCCGGCAATGCACAACCGGCATCCGTCGCCTGCGCCGCACTCCCGCCGAGTGCGCCGGTCAAGATCGCCGCTGAAAATAGTACTCGCAGCATTTTATTCTCCCCTAGTACGAAAAACTAAGCGTTAGGATATTTTCACCGATATTGGGCTCTTTAATATAAGCGCGACCAATGGCGAGCCGCGACTTCAGACAGCGAACCGCCGGCGCCCAGATCGAACCGGGCCGCAAGCAAGTCCCGCGCAGCATACCCAAGAATTCGGTCGGGAGCACTTCACAAACGGGCTGCTACAGAAGCCCCGTGCCTTATGCAGACCGCGGGCTTTCTCGCATTGCGGACTCACTTTGATGTTGCAGAAGGATCCTGAAAGCCAACCCGTGAGTGATGAGCAGCAGCGGCACAACCAGAGTCGGAATGAAGTAGGTGACCCCGAGCTGGCCCGGCACGAGCCCGGCATTATTGGCGTGATAGAACGCATTTAAAAGATCGGCAGAGCCCCAGAGGTTGAAGATCCATGCGATGACAGTGCCGGGCCCGCGCGACAGCGATGCCAGCGAAAGCAACGCGAGTGTTGCCGCGATGATGTCCCCGTAGGCGGCGGAATGCGCGAAGGCAGACGGCAGGTCGGGCGACACGACGCCCGGGACCAGGAATGCCAGGCCCTCAAAGCGGAAGCTGTGCAGGATAAGAATGGGCCGCAACGCCTCGTCGCGTTGCAGGAGGCGGAGTTTCGGCCAGATGTATTGCTTCGCGACGATCCCCCACGCGGTAAAGCTGAAAGCGATGCTCGTGAAAAAGTAGACTTGCGGCAGCATGAGTCTCTCCAGTGGTTCAAGACAGCTTCGCAGTGGTACCCGTCGGTACCAATCCGAGGCTAGTCTGGTACTATTCGGTACCACCTGTCAAGCGAGAGAATGATGACCACGTCATTGCCGTCAAAAGAGCATCCTGAAGGCGACGAAACCGCCGTGCGCGCGCGCATCCTCGATGCGGCCTTCGCGGCGTTCATGCAGAGCGGCTATGCGGCGACCAGTACGCTGGAGATCGCCACGCGCGCGCGTGTTTCAAAACGAGAACTGTACGCGCGGGTGGGCAACAAACAGGAAATGCTCGTCGCATGCATCAGCGCGCGCGCCGGACGATTGCGGGCGCCCGCTGATTTTCCCGTGCCGCAGGATCGAGAGACCCTGGCGCAGATACTTGCTTCCCTCGGCGCGCGGCTCCTGCGTGAGATAACCGATCCAACGGTCATTGCGGTGTTCCGGCTGGCGATTGCCGAGGCGGTCCACGCGCCCGAGGTAGCGCGGGCGCTCGACTCGATAGGGCGCGAGACGAGCCGGGCTACCTTGCGCCAAATCATGGCTGGGGCTCAAGCGTCCGGACTTCTCAACGGCCATCCCGCCGAACTTGCGGAGCAATTCGCCGGATTGCTCTGGGGCAATTTGATGGTCAGCCTGCTGCTCGGCGTTGCCAAGCGACCGAATTCACGCGAAGCCGCGGCACGCACCCGCGACACCACGGCCGCGTTTCTGAAGCTCCATCCGCTGCCTAAAAACCCCGCCTAGCAGTTCCGGCATCTAGGTCTGCAGATGCGCGAGCGGAATTCGCGCCGTGCGCTTGATGGTCTGCAGCACCACGCTCGATTGCAGGTCGCGAACATTGGGAACGCGGATGAGTTTTTTCAGCACGACGTTGCTCAGCGCCTCCAAGTCCTTGCCGTACACCTCCAAAATGAAGTCATAGCTGCCGGTCATGGCAAGGCACTTCGTGACCTCATCCATGAGCTCAATTTCGCGCTCGAACCGCGCCACAGTCTCGTCGGTGTGTTCCGTCAACTTGACTTGGACGATTGCCAGGACGGCAAGTCCGACGCCCGCCGGATTGAGCACCGCCGCGTAGCCCTCGATAACCCCTTCGGTTTCAAGCGCCTTGATGCGACGCGCACAAGGAGTGGCTGAAAGGCCGATAGATTCGGCGAGATCTACCACAGATAGGCGCCCATCGCGTTGCAGTGCGTCGAGTATTTTTGCGTCAAAACGATCAAGCTTCATGTTTTACCCACTGATACAACAAATTTTAGTGATTATCACTAATTTAAAGTCACCTGTCGTGTCTTTTTGGCGATTTTTCTCTATTCGACTGCATTAGTCTCCGGGGATGGTTGCAAACCCCCTGCTTGTCCAGCGTGCCCCCAATCCCGACGTTATCGACTGGCGCAGTGTCCTGCGTCATGTGGCGGTATCGCGTGCGTTGGATGATCTCGAAGAATCCACGCTCCTTAAAGAGCGCAAAGTTCTCTATCAATTTTCCGCGCGCGGGCACGATCTCACTCAAGTGTTGCTGAGCACGCAGCTCACCGGGATTCAAGACGGTGTCGGCGCTTACTATCGTTCGCGCCCGCTGTTGCTCGGCCTTGGATTACCCGTTGAAGAGGCGCTGGCATCGACCATGATGCGCGCCGGCGGCATGAGCGACGGACGAGATATCGGAGTCGTGTTCAACATGCCGCGCAAAGCCGGGCCTTGCGTTCTGCCGGTGTGCGGCGGCGTCGGCGCGCAATACACACCGGCGGTCGGATGGGCGCAGGCGCTTCGCTATCGCTCAACTCAGCTCGGCGAGCAGGCGTGCCGCGGCAGCATTGCCGTCGCGCACGGCGGAGAGGCATCGACGGCCACCAATGGATTTTGGGCGGCGCTCAATATCGTGACCACCGAACGATTGCCGTTCCTGTTCTTCATCGAAGACAACGGCTATGGAATTTCGGTGAGTTCGCAGCAGCAGACTCCGGGCGGCAACATTGCCCGCAACCTGCAGAGCTTTCGGGGATTGCGCGTGCTCGATGGCGATGGATCCGATCCTTTCGCGGCCGCGGCGCTGATCCGGGACGCGGTCGGCGGCGTAAGGAGCGGCGAGGGCCCTGCGCTGATCAGGCTGCTCGTCCCGCGCCTTTCCGGCCACTCGGGCCAGGACACCCAGACCTACAAATCCGCCGAGGAAATCGCCGCGGAAAAAGCCCGCGATCCCCTGACCAAACTGCGCGAGCAGCTGGTCCCACACACTCTGTCGCAGGCCGATTGGGATCGGGAAGTCTCTGAAGCTCGCGCCCTGGTCGCGCGGACGCTCACCGATGTCGAACGGCGCGCCGCACCCGACTCTAAACGCATCGAACGCTATGTGTTTTCCGAAACTCGCGCGGACGGTTCGCTTGATCTGCAGCAGCAAGGCGGGGTGCGTTGCGCCGGCATCGAGCCTTCGGCAGGCAGCGAGCGCGCCGAACCGCAAGGTCCGCGCATCAACCTGGTCACCGCGGTGCGCCGCACGCTCGAGCGCGAGCTGGCGGTCAATCCGCGCATGTTGGTTTTCGGCGAAGACGTGGGCCGCAAGGGCGGCGTTCACGCGGCAACCCTGGGACTGCAAGAACGCTTCGGCGTGGACCGGGTGTTCGACACCAGTCTCTCCGAGGAAGGCATCATCGGCCGCGCGGTCGGCATGGCCGCTGCCGGCCTCATGCCGGTGCCTGAAATTCAGTTCCGCAAGTATGCCGATCCAGCCACCGAGCAGTTGAATGACTGCGGCACGATGCGCTGGAGAACCGTGAATCGATTTGCGGCGCCGATGGTGGTGCGCATTCCCGGTGGATTCTTCAAATGCGGGGATCCCTGGCACAGCCAATCGAACGAAGTGCAATGGCTGCATGGCGTGGGCTGGCGGCTGGCCATGCCCTCGAACGCTCAAGACGCGGTCGGGTTGCTGCGGAGCGCCTTGCGCGGCAACGACCCAACGATATTTTTTGAACACCGCTCGCTGCTCGACGGCGGATGGGCTCGCCGCCCGTATCCGGGCGACGAATTTGTGGTGCCGTTCGGCAAGGCCAGTCTGTTGCGCGAAGGAACGGAGCTGACCGTTGTCACGTGGGGCGCAATGGTGGAGCGCTGCGAGCAAGCGATCGACGCCAGCGGCAAGTCAGCGGATCTGCTCGACCTACGCACGCTGTCGCCGTGGGATCGCGCGGCCACGCTGACTTCGGTGCGCAAGACACGCCGCTGCCTCATTGTTCATGAGGACACGATGACCGCCGGATTCGGGGCGGAAATCGCGGCGGTGCTCGCCAAAGAGACCTTCTTCGATCTGGACGCACCCATCGAACGCCTGGCCATGCCGGATGTTCCGAGTCCGCACAATCCCTTGTTGCTCGATGCCGTGCTGCCCAGTATCGAGACGATCACACGCTCGATCGTCAATCTCGCCGAAATCTGACATGAGCAGCATCAAGGACGTGCTGGCCCCTCAGAACGAGGAAGGAACCCGGGCGACGATACTCAAGTGGTGCAAGGCCGTCGGCGACACCGTCGTCAAGGATGAGCCGCTGGTGGAACTGGAAACCGACAAGGTCACGGTCGAGGTTCCTGCGCCGGCGAGCGGCACCTTGATCGAAGTTCTGAAACTGGAAAGCGCTGAAGTCAGCCCGGACGAAGTGCTGGCGCGATTGGAGTTGGCGGACGAGTCGACGCAATCCTTGGAAACCAAGGCGCCCACCGCGGCGGCGAAGACGGAAAATTCTCGCGGGTCCGCAAATACCCGCACGGATTCCGAATTGTTGAGTCCGTCCGTCAGGCGGCTTCTGCACGAGCATGACATCTCGCCCGGCGCCATCAACGGCACCGGCCGCAACGGCCGTGTCACGGCGCAGGACGTGACGCGCCATGTGTCTCAGGCAACACACGTTTCGGCGGCGCCCGCCTCTCGCGCCAGACCCGCCGCACCGGGCGCGCCGATTCCCGCGGCCGCAAAGGTCCATCAAGGCGACGCGAACACGCGCGTTGCGCACACCGTCATCCGGCGCCGCGTGGCCGAGCACATGGTGCGCAGTCTTAGTGAAGCGCCGCACGTCACGACATTGTTCGAAGCGGACTTAAGCCGCGTGCTGAAGCATCGCGCCTCGCACGCCCAAGGTTTCGAGTCGCGCGGCGCCCGGCTCACTTTGACGGTCTATTTCATCAGCGCCTGCGTTCGGGCGCTGCGCATGCACCCCGAGGTCAATGCCACGTTTCACCAAGACGCCATGGAGCTGCACGGCGATGTGAACATCGGAGTGGGCACCGCCTTGGGCGACAAGGGGCTGATCGTCCCGGTGATTCATCGCGCGCAACAGTTGAGCTTGTTTGAGATCGCGCAACGTCTGCAGCAGACGGTGGACGCGGCGCGCGCCGGCAAGCTCGCGCCGCAGGACGTGCGCGGCGGTACTTTCACGATCTCGAATCACGGCGTCGGCGGCAGCCTGCTCGCCGCGCCCATTGTCATCAATCAGCCGCAAGTGGCGATACTCGGGGTCGGGAAGGTGCAGCGCCGCGTTTGCGTCATCGAGGCGGACGGCAGCGAGTCCATTGCGGTGCGCCCGATGTGCTACCTCACGCTGACCATCGACCATCGAGCGCTGGACGCATTCCAGGCGAACGCTTTTCTAGCCTTGGTCGTCAAGACCCTGGAGCAATGGCCCGATACCGCCGAAGCGTTGCAGGACTGAGGCATCCGCTACCGGCAACGGCCCCGTGAGACGGGACGCGACGCGCGACAGGTAGGCCTCCGACGGGCCGAAGACTCGCGCATAAATATCCCGGCACAGCAGCGCCGCCTGCGCTCCCGGCCAATTGGGCCGCAGCAGTTGTGCGGGCAACAACGGGTCGCGCAAATGCAAGCGGCGATACTCGTGGATCAGCAGCGTGCGCACCAGAAAGCAATCTCGAGGCTCGATGTCGCGATGCCGTTTGAGTTCCGCCTGCAACACCGCGAAGCGGGCGACGAAGCGTTGGTAACGCAAACCTAGATCCTCGAGGTCCCATCCCAACTCGACCAAACGTTGCGGGGCATCCTCCCCTGCGAGCGATGCATCGAATGCCACGACTTTGGAGAGCAATCCACCCGAGTCGCGCTGCGAGCGCAGCGCCTGTGAATCCAACTCCGGGTGGGCGAACACGTTGGCGGAAATTTCACCGAAGCCGCGCCACACCAGTTCCTCGCGAATCTCTCTTCGCTCCGCTGCGCGCATCGGCGGCACGACGATCAGCGTCCAGCGGCCGGACCATGCCGTATCGGGTTCGCTGTAGATGCGTTTGGTCGCCTCGGCGAACCGGGCGCGTCCATTGTTCGACAAATGATATTCGCTGAGCTTGCCCACCCGGCGCCCCTCCAGCCAGCCGTCGTGCGCCAGCCGCGCGGTCGCCGTACGCACCAGCCGTTCATTCAGCCCAAAGGGAGTCGCGAGCTCTATCAAGCTGCCCAAGGCGATGGTCCCGCCCCGCGGCAGGATGGAATCACCGAATAAGGTCACGATGAGCGAACCACCGCGCAACGGGCGTTGCCGGCGAAATCGAGCCACCAGCTCGGCGGCGGCGGTGAGGGCGGTGGGAGCGAAGTGAGTGGTGCGAGCGATCTTGGCCATTGGCTTTCCTGAGGCTTGCCTTTATGACACAGAATTCTTTGCATTTCTATATTTTTTGTATCACAATTGGGCTAGCTGAACTTCCGGGGGTTAGGCATGTACACGCAAGCTTTGGATGCGCAAAGCGCGGAAACCGCGCTGCAGCTGGATGAGGGCGCGCTCGAACAGCGCTTCCTGGCGCGCGTCGACGCGGAAGAGAAAATCGAGCCCAAGGACTGGATGCCGGCCCGCTATCGCAACACGCTGATCCGTCAGATCTCTCAACACGCGCATTCCGAAATCGTCGGCATGCTGCCGGAAGGCAACTGGATCACGCGTGCGCCGACCTTGAAACGCAAATCGATTTTGATTGCCAAGGTGCAGGACGAAGGCGGCCACGGCGCTTACCTCTACAGTGCGGCTGAGACCCTCGGCGTGAGCCGTGATCAATTGGTCGAACAATTGCTCTCGGGCAAGGCCAAGTATTCGAGCATCTTCAACTATCCGACTCCGACCTGGGCCGACGTGGGCGCCATCGGCTGGTTGGTCGACGGTGCCGCCATCATGAATCAGATTCCCCTGTGCCGTTGCTCATACGGACCCTATGCGCGCGCCATGGTGCGGGTATGCCGCGAGGAAAGCTTTCATCAGCGCCAAGGCTACGATTTGATGCTGCATTTGGCGCAAGGCACGCCGGAGCAAAAGCGCATGGCGCAGGAGGCGTTGAATCGCTGGTGGTGGCCGGCGCTCATGATGTTCGGTCCCTCGGATGCGAATTCGACGCATACCGGCGATTCGCAGCGCTGGAAGATCAAGCGCTTTTCAAATGACGAGCTGCGGCAAAAGTTCGTCGATTTCACCGTTCCGCAGGCCAAATTCCTAGGCCTCAGCGTGCCTGATCCGCGGCTTAGCTGGAATGAATCCAAGCAACAGCACGAGTTCGGCCCGATCGACTGGGCCGAGTTCGACCAGGTATTGAAAGGCAATGGCCCGTGCAACGCGGAACGCATCGCCGCGCGGCGCAATGCGCATGCGGCGGGAGCGTGGGTGCGCGAAGCCGCGAGCGCCTATGCGGCGAAACACAGCGCCGACGCCGTAAAGCTCAGCGCCACTGCGCCGAAGCACAGCGCCACAGCCTAAGGAGAATACGAATGGAAGATAAGCGTCAATGGCCTCTTTACGAAGTGTTCATTCGCGCCCGCGGCGGCCTTGATCATAAGCATGTGGGCAGCTTGCACGCCTCCGATGCACGCATGGCCATCGATCACGCGCGCGATCTTTATACGCGCCGCCAAGAGGGCGTCAGCATCTGGGTTGTGCCGTCCAACGCTATCGTTGCGTCCGATCCCGCGGAGACCGATTCCATGTTCGAGCCGGCGCGCGACAAGATTTACCGTCACCCCACCTTCTATGAAATCCCCGACGAGGTCAAAACCCTATGAGCGCGGCTGCGCCCAAAGTCGACTCGGACGCGCTATTTCGCTACGTCCTGCGACTCGGCGACTTGAGCTTGGTGCTGGGACAACGCTTGGGTGAATGGGTTGGTCATTCCCCCGCGCTGGAGGAGGACTTGGGATTGGCCAACATTGCGCTCGACTTGATTGGTCAAGCTCGGCTGTTGCTCACCTATGCCGGTGCGACCGAAGGCCGCGGCCGGGACGAAGACAAACTCGCATATCTACGTGAGCAAGGCGCGTATTTCAACGCGATCCTGGCGGAGCAACCGAACGGCGATTTCGGCCAAACCATCGTCCGGCAGGTATTGATCGACGCATTTCAACTCGAGCTCTATGAGCGCTTGGCGGCATCGCGCGATGAGCGCTTGGCCGCAATCGCCGCCAAATCAGTGAAAGAAGTTCGCTACCACCTGCGTTACAGCAGCGACTGGCTGGTGCGCCTCGGCGACGGAACCGCAGAGAGCCATGCACGCGTGCAGTCCGCGCTTGATTTGCTGTGGCCTTACACGGTTGAGCTGTTCGCCGCGGATGATTTGGATCATCAGATGGCCGAGAGCGGCATCGGGCCGGATCTCTCCGAGGTTCACTCTGCGTGGAGCGCGCGCATCGATGTCATCTTGAACGAGGCGACCTTGAAAAGGCCTGCGGATCGTCCGCATGCCTGGCATGGCAAGCGCGGCCAGCACAGTGAGCATCTGGGCTACATCCTCGCCGAGATGCAATATCTGCAACGCACCTATCCGGATGCGCGCTGGTGAGTGTCGTGACTTTGGCGGGCGATGAAAGAGCGGGAGCAGCGCGAGTTGCGGCGGCGTGGCAGCTGCTTGCGTCCGTGGAAGATCCTGAAATCCCCGCCTTGAGCATCGTGGACCTGGGTTTAGTGCGTTTCGTGGATGTGGGTCCCGGCGGTGATCTTGAAGTGGGGCTTTCTCCAACCTACGTGGGTTGTCCGGCGACGGAAGTGATTCGGCGCTCGGTGCAGGATGCGCTGCGACTGGGTGACGTGGGCGACTTCAAGGTGACGAACGTGCTCTCGCCGGCGTGGAGCAGCGATTGGATCAGCTCCGACGGCCGGCGCAAGCTTCTCGAGTACGGTATCGTTCCCCCGGATCAGAGCGTGTCGAGCATGCGCGATGTGCTGCGCGGGACTCGACGGCTGGCATGCCCGCGCTGCCGGTCGCTCGACACGGAAATGGTGAGTGAATTCGGGTCCACGCCCTGCAAAGCACTGCACCGCTGCCGCGCCTGTCTCGAGCCCTTCGAATACTTCAAGTGCATTTGACATGGCGGCCTTAAGTTTTCATCCACTGAAAGTAACCGCCGTGGAGCGTACCGCCGAAGATGCGACCTGCGTGACCGTGGAGATTCCAGCGGCACTGCGTGAGACCTTTGCGCATCATGCGGGACAATATGTCACGGTGCGCCGGACCATCAAGGATCGCGACGAACGCCGGACCTACTCCATAGTCACGGCGCCGGGCGCAAGTGCACTGAAGCTGGGCATCCGGATGCAAACCGGGGGCCTCATGTCGGGCGATCTGGCGGCGAACTTGCGCCCCGGCGACCTTCTCGAGGTCGGCACGCCGATGGGACGTTTTCGCACCTCCATCGATCCGAAGCGTCAGTTTTCCTATGTCGCGTTTGCCGCCGGCAGCGGCATTACGCCCATTTTGTCGCTCGCGACGGATATCTTGGCGCGCGAGCCGCACAGCCGCGTCACGCTGATTTACGGCAATAGCAACATTTCACGCACCATGTTTCTGGAGGAGACTCTCGCGCTCAAAAATCGCTACATGGACCGGCTGTCGCTGCACTTTGTGATGAGCCGCGAGCCCCAACATGCCGAACTGATGAACGGGCGCATCGACGGCAAGAAGGTCGCCGACCTGGCGCAACAACTCGATGAAATTTCCAGCGCGGACGAATACTTGATCTGCGGGCCCGGCGACATGGTCGACGAGGTGCGAAATGCCGTCAAAGCACTGAACGGCAACGCGCCCATCCGCTTCGAGCGCTTCGCGACCGCGAATTCGAGGCCGTTGGAAATATTGACCAAACAGACCGACGCACCTGCGCCCCAGGAGGTTTTGGCGACCATCACGGTGACCATGGACGGGCGGCGCCGCAGCTTCCCCATGTCGCCGGGCGACCCGTCGGTGCTGGCCGCGGCGGAACGTGCCGGCCTCGAACTGCCCTTCTCCTGCCGTTCCGGAATCTGCGCGACTTGCCGCACGCGAATCACCGAAGGCGCCGCGGTCATGTCGCATAACATTGCGCTGGAGCGCTGGGAGATCGACGCTGGTTTCGTGCTCTGCTGCCAGGCGCGGCCCACCACGCCCACGCTCGAAATCAGCTACGACCAGAAATAGTTGTTCACTTAAGCCTCAAGGGGAAAGCATGTCATACGAGACCATTTTGTTTGAGGTGGACAGCGGCATCGCTCGTCTGACATTGAACCGCCCCGACAAGCTCAACAGTTTCAATACGCAAATGCACGGCGAGGTTCGCCAGGCGTTGGCGAGCATCCCGGAGAGCGGCGCACGTGTACTAGTGCTGACCGGCGCCGGCCGGGGCTTTTGCGCCGGACAGGATTTGGGCGATCGCGCGGTCGCTCCCGGCTCGCAAGGCGTTGATCTCGGCGAATCGATCGAAAACCGTTACAACCCGTTGGTGCTGGCGCTGCGCAATTTGGCCATGCCGGTCATCGCGGCGGTCAACGGCGTCGCCGCCGGTGCGGGCGCCAACATCGCCCTTGCCTGCGATATCGTCATCGCCGCACGTAGCGCAAATTTCGTGCAGGCTTTCTCCAAGCTCGGATTGATTCCCGATTCCGGCGGGACGTGGTTCCTGCCGCGGCTGGTCGGCGACGCGCGCGCCTTAGGGCTAACCTTGCTGGGCAATAAGCTGCCCGCCGAACAAGCGGCCGCCTGGGGAATGATCTGGCAATGCGTCGAGGACGCGGAGCTCGCCGCGACCGTCGATGTAATGGCGCGGCAATTTGCCGTGGCACCGACGCGCGGACTCGCCGCCACGAAGAGCGCTCTGCGGCGCAGTTGGGAGAACTCTTTAAAAGAGCAGCTCGATCTCGAGCGCGACGTGCAGCGCGAGCTCGGGCGCTCGAGCGACTATGTGGAAGGCGTCGCGGCTTTTACCGAGAAGCGCTCGCCGCGCTTCACCGGCCGCTAGCGTGTCGCCGGAAATTGCGCCGGGCGCGATCGACGCGCTCACGCTCGCGCGTTCGGCGGTTCAATCCATGTATCGCACCGATCGCGCATCGCAAAGTTTAGGTCTCGAGATCCTTGAGGTGACGCCGGGCAGCGTGCGGATTGCCATGACCGTGCGGCCGGAAATGGTCAATGGCCATGGCTTGTGTCATGGCGGTATTATTTTCACCCTGGCCGACAGCGCTTTTGCCTTTGCCTGCAACTCCCATGGGGAGCCGATGGTCGCGGCCGGCGCCAGCATCGAATTTCTCGCGCCGACGCCCGCCGGCGAACTTTTAACCGCGTTCGCCACGGAAGTCTCGCGCGGCGCTCGTCACGGTATTTACGATGTGCTCGTCACCAAGAGTTCCGGCGAGCCCGTCGCACTATTTCGCGGGCGCTGCGCGCGCCTGCGTCTACCCACACCCAACGGGACTATTGCATGAACCTACAGAGTTATGTTTGCGGACGCTGGCAGAGCGGCGAAGGAGAAGGCGTTGCCATGCGCGATGCCACCACCGGGGAGCTCATCGCGCTCGCCACCTCCAGCGGAATCGATTTCGCGGCGGTGCTCGGGTTTTCGCGCGGCGTGGGCGGTCCCGCGCTGCGCGCACTGACCTTTCATCAACGCGCCGCGATGCTGCGAGCACTCGGCAAAAAGCTCTCCGATCTGAAAGAAGAGTTTTACGCGCTTTCCTATCGCACCGGCGCGACCAAGAACGACGCGCTGATTGATATCGACGGCGGAATCGGCACGGTATTCGCCTTCGCCGGCAAGGGTTCACGAGAGCTGCCGAATTCCCATGTCTACGTGGATGGAGATGTGGAGGGCCTGTCCAAGGGCGGCACCTTCGTCGGGCAGCATCTCTATGTGTCGCGCGAGGGTGCGGCGGTTCACATCAACGCGTTCAATTTTCCGGTGTGGGGAATGCTCGAAAAGCTCGCCCCGACTTTGCTCGCCGGGATGCCGGCCATTGTCAAACCCGCGACCGCGACGGCATACCTCACCGAGCTCGTCGTCCGCCGCATCATCGATTCGAAAATCTTGCCGGAGGGTGCATTGCAGCTGGTGTGCGGAAGCTTGGGGGACCTGTTCCAGCACTTGAACTGCCAGGACGCGGTGTCCTTCACCGGATCCGCGCACACCGCGGAGCGTCTGCGCACCCATCCTTCCATCGTGCGCCATGCAGTGCCCTTCATCGCCGAAACCGATTCGCTCAACTCCAGCATCTTAGGACTGGATGCAAAGCCGGGCACGCCGGAGTTTGATCTCTTTATTAAAGAAGTGGCGCGTGAAATGACGGTGAAGACCGGGCAGAAGTGCACCGCCATCCGCAAGGCGCTGGTGCCGGCGGCGGCGAGCGGCGAGGTTGTGGCCGCGCTGCAGGCGGCGCTGCAAAAAATCGTGGTGGGTGATCCCCGCGCAGAAGGAGTGCGCATGGGCCCTTTGGTAAGCCAGGAACAGCGGACCGATGTGCTGGAGCGCGTGGAGGAGTTGCACCGCGAGGCGGAACTCGTGGTAGGCGATCTGGGCCGTTTCGAAGTGAAGGGCGCCGATCGCGAGCGTGGCGCCTTCGTTCCCCCGCTGCTCCTGCTGTGCAAGGATGCCCAGGGCGCGCGCGCCATTCATGAAGTGGAGGCCTTCGGACCTGTGGCCACCGTCCTGTCGTACAGAGATACCGCTGAGGCAATCGCGCTTGCACGGCGCAGCGCCGGCAGTCTCGCCGCCTCGGTGTTTACCGGCGATGATGCCCTCGCCGCCCAGATCGTCCTCGGCCTGGCCCCGTATCACGGCCGAATCCTCGTAGTGAATCAGGCATGCGCCAAGGAGTCGACGGGGCACGGCTCACCGCTCGCGCCGCTGATTCACGGCGGGCCTGGGCGCGCCGGCGGCGGTGAGGAGATGGGCGGCATTCGCGGCGTGCTCCACTACATGCAGCGCGCCGCGGTGCAGGGCTCGCCCGATGCCATCACCGCCATCAGCGGTCGCTGGGTCCGGGGCAGCCGGCAACTCGATCCGGGTCGCCACCCGTTCCGCATCCCCTTTAACGAACTCAAGTTGGGTGACACGCTGAAGTCGGCTGAGCGCGAGGTGACGGTTGCCGACATCGAACAATTCGCGGCCTTAACCGGCGACAATTTTTATGCGCATATGAGCGACACCGAAGCGGCGCGCAATCCACTTTTCGGCGGGCGGGTCGCACACGGCTACTTTCTGATATCGGCTGCGGCCGGGCTGTTTGTCGATCCTGACTACGGTCCGGTGCTGGGGAATTACGGCTTGGACGAGCTGCGCTTCGTGAAGCCGGTAAAACCCGGCGATAGAATCAAGGTTAGACTGACTTGCGCGCGCAAGAGCCTGCGCGCCGACAAGGGATGGGGCGAAGTGGCCTGGGACACGGAAATCACCAACCAAAACGGCGAGACCGTGGCGTCGTACTTTGTGCTGACCATGGTCAGCATTCATGCGGTCCCGGACTCGGTGGGGAGCTGACAGTGCCCATCGATCTTTTGCGCTATACCAAGGAATTTCCCAGTCTGAAATTCTCGAGCGAGGAGGCAGGCATTCTCGAGCTGGTGATGTCCAACCAGGGCCGCTTGAATGCCGCCACCGAGGACATGCATCGGGATTTGGCGCAGGTGTGGCGCAGCATCGACATCGATGAGGCCGTGCGCGTGGTGGTGATCCGCGGCGAGGGCGCGAATTTTTCCTCCGGCGGCGATTTCGACATGATCGATCGCATGATCGACGATGAAGCCACGCTGCTTCGGGTTTGGAAGGAAGCGAGCGACCTGGTCTACAACCTGATCAATTGTTCCAAGCCGGTGGTGTCGGCGATCCGCGGCAGCGCCGTGGGCGCGGGTCTTGCCATCGCTCTGCTCGCCGACGTGTCGGTGGCTGCGGATAACGCGCGAATTCTCGATGGGCACACCAAGCTCGGGGTCGCGGCGGGCGATCACGCCGTGATTATCTGGCCGCTGCTGTGTGGACTGGCCAAGGCACGCTACCATTTGCTCACCAACAAATCCTTGTCAGGCGCGGAAGCGGAGCGCATCGGACTTGTCTCGGTCGTTGCGCCTGACGCCAAGGTCATCGAAACCGCCTTCGAGATTGCGCGCACCTTGAACGCCGGCAGCGCCACCGCGATGCGCTGGACCAAGCATGCGCTCAACAACTGGCTGCGCCTGGCGGGACCGAGCTTTGATACCTCGCTCGCCCTGGAATTCCTGGGCTTCAGGCTCAAGGACGTGCGCGAAGGAATCGCCGCCGCGCGCGCGAAGCGCCGCCCGAACTTCGACGCTCCGAAAGAGACCTGACGGCGGTGACGAGCGTGACGACGTGACAGGCGTTCAAAGCATGGCTGCCGCCGAGCCGATTTTGAGCGCGTCGCGCGCGGAGCTGGAATCGCTGCAACTCGAGCGTCTGCAGACGACGTTGCGCCACGCCTATGCCAACAATGCGAATTACCGGCGAAAATTCGACGCGGCCGGCGTCCGCCCCGATGACCTGCACTCGCTCAATGATCTTGCGCGCTTTCCGTTTACCACCAAGGCCGATTTAAGAGAGGCATATCCCTTCGGTTTTTTTTGCGTACCGATGGAACGCGTGGCGCGGATTCACGCCTCCTCCGGCACCACCGGCAAGCCCACCGTGGTGGGATACACCCAGAACGATCTTGCGAGTTGGAGCAGTCTCGTAGCACGATCGATTCGGGCGGCGGGCGGGCGCGCCGGCATGAAAGTACACATCGCCTATGGCTACGGGCTGTTTACCGGGGGCTTGGGAGCGCACTACGGCGCGGAAGCCGCGGGATGCACGGTGATTCCCATGTCGGGGGGACAGACCGAAAGGCAAGTACAGTTGATCCGTGATTTCGCGCCCGAGATCATCATGGTGACGCCGAGCTACATGCTAGCCATTCTGGATGAGTTCAGACGCCAGGGCGTCGACCCGCGCTCGACCAACTTAAAGGTGGGCATCTTCGGCGCCGAGCCTTGGGGAGAAGGCCTGCGCGCGGAAATCGAAAGCGCCTTCCGTATCGACGCCTGCGACATTTACGGACTTTCGGAAGTGATGGGCCCGGGTGTTGCGCAAGAATTTGCGGCGACCAAGGATGGTCCGACGATCTGGGAGGATCACTTCCTTCCCGAGATCGTGAATCCGCGTACTGGCGAGCGGGTGGTCGACGGCGAGGATGGCGAATTGGTGTTCACTTCGCTGACCAAGGAAGCGATGCCCGTGGTCCGTTATCGCACGCGCGATCTGACCCGGCTGTTGCCGGGAAGCGTGACCGCGATGCGGCGCATGGCCAAGATTACCGGCCGCTCGGACGACATGCTCATCATCCGCGGCGTCAATGTATTCCCGACTCAAATCGAGGAGATGATTCTGTGCTGCGCCGGATTGGCGCCGCACTACGAAATTGAAATCACGCGGCCGAATCGCCTCGATGAAATTCGAATTGTGGTGGAAGCGCGCACCGAGCTCGGCGACGCGGCCAAGGCCGCCGAGGCGGCGCTTTTAGCTGCGAAGCTCAAAGATCTCATCGGCATCTCGGCGCAGATTCACATCGCAGCCTCAGGCTCGCTGCCGCGCTCGGTCGGCAAGGCCGTTCGTGTGCGCGATCGGCGCTAGATCCTAGCGCCGCGGCGGAATGGAATAGGTGCCCACCGCGTGCGCAACCATGTCCTCCTTACGGTCCGAATATAGGGCCACCTCCCCTACAACTAAGATTCGGCCCACCTTGATCAACTTGCACACGCCCACGATGGGATTGCGGGACGAAGGCTTGCGCAGAAAATTGATGTTCAGGTTTGTGGTCACGGCCAACGGCACCAGACCAATCGTGGCAAGTATCGCTACGTACAGGGCCACATCGGCGACGCCCATGAGCAAGGGACCCGACACAGTGCCGCCCGGGCGCAATTGCGCAGGCCCCACTGGATGGGAGACCGTCGCCGAACGGTCCCCGGCCTCTTCGATCACGCATTGGTTCTGCGGAAATTCACGCGTCAGGAAATCGACGATCTCCGCTTTGGTCGGCACGTAGGTCCTCGCAAAAAATGTGGGCGACCGCAATAAAGTATCTCATCTCGGCAGCGCCGTGTAGCCCCGCGGCTTTTTTGGAGGGAACGCTTTGAGCGTGCAGCGCTTCTTGCCGCATCTGGAGCAACGCATGCGCTTGGCGATATCCTCGAGCCGCGCATCCCAGCCGCACAAGCGACCCAGTGTAAGGGGTTCCGCTTTGCGTTCATGTCCGCACTCCGCGCATTTCAGCACCAAGGTGTATTGGCCGAACTCGTCGCTTAGTTTGTCGATGTGAAAGCCGGCGGGCATGCGCAAGATTGTTGCCGCCCGACAGGGTCTGCGTCCATCCAGTTCCAGTCGACTGCCGATACTGTATGGAGGATAAGGGAAAGGCCCTCGGGTTCAGGGATCGAGCTTGAGGCGGCTGTGGAATGTGCCATGAACTTCTTTCACGAGCTTTTCGACGCGGGCCGCGGCTTTGGGAGAGCCGACGAACGTGAAGTCAAGAAGAGGCAGTTCCGTTGCGCCGGCGCTGTCGAAAGCGTCCTTGATGACGCGCAATGTCTTGGGCTCGTTACCGCCCGCGACGGTGATTCGAAAGGAGTGGTCGCGGGCCTGAAGAATGAGGAAGGCCAGGTGTTCGGACATCGCGGATCCGCCGCCATTGAGTGAGGCGGCGATGAAGGTGCTGTCAGCGATAAGGCCCGAGGATCGGACGTAGAAGACCTGCTCGCCTTTGCTCGCGCCGCTCGGCGGGCTGGTATCGTCCGCGATTGCGGCGGGCGAATTTATCGAGGGCGCGGGAGTTTGCGCCATCGTTGAAATGCCAACAAATAGCAGGCATGCGGCAAACACCCTTGGGGAACGATGTGGTCTCATGGTTTGCATGAGTCTAGACTCGAACGCAAGGGAATTGTGCGATTCAGTGTCCGGTTTTGGAGGCGAAACGGTTGACTCATTTTGTCCGAACCGAATTGGCGGCTCGGTCCGTCTCCAAGTACGCACAAAACATGTCCCCGACCGCATTCGCGAGCGCGTCCACTTCGGAGCGAGAGCGGTTCTGGACGGAGATCATTTTGCCGGCAGAGGACATAACAATGCCCACCAAGTCCGCAACAAACGCGCGCTCACGGACAGACGCTCTTGGCAGCGCGTCCCTCATGAATCTCTCCATGAGGTCGCGGCCCTCTTCGGCGTGAGATCTAGCCTCGGGGGCTTCGCGATACAGCGGTGCGGCTTCTTCCAATGCGCTTCGAAATGCCGCCTCGTCGCATTCCGAGCGAAAAAATGTCCGCACCGCATCCCGGAGGCGCTGGGACGCCGGCGTATTTTGATCGCCGAGGATGTGGTCGAGCTGGCTCATCGTCTGCTGCCATTCGACTGCCTGCAGCCGAAAAAGGATCGCCTCCTTGTTCGGAAAGTATTGATATAGCGATCCAACACTAACACCGGCCGCCTCCGCCACGCGCGCGGTCGTAAAGCGATACGCGCCGTCGCGCACGAGAACGCGAATAGCTGCCTCGAGAATGTCTGCGACGAGCTGCGACGAGCGGGATTGCTGCGGCTGCTTTCTCGCGGAAATAAGCGGTTTTCTACTCCGTGCCAGTTGCGTGCTCCGAAAGCGAATAGTCAATGCGATCTTTTATTCGTATTCTTGTTTGGACGCAAGACCATGCGATCGAAAAGGACGGAACATGTATATGACCACGTTAACGACTGCTCCATGCGCGGAGGTGCTCGCGCGCCTGTTTGCGGAAGCCGATGCCGGTGATGCCAGACTTCATGAGTGGACAAACGCCCTTCCGGCCGGCGAACGGGCGGAGTTGATGGCGGGTGCCGGGGACTTTCGCCAATTCTACAGCCGATTAAAAGAATTTCATCTGGCGGTATCCCGGGCAACGGCATCTTTGCTCTACATGCTCGCCCGATCCGGTCGGGCGAGGACGATCATAGAATTCGGAACCTCGTTCGGCATTTCGACTCTCTACCTTGCCGCAGCTCTGCGGGACAACGGCGGCGGACAGCTCATCGGCACGGAGTTTGAGGCGACTAAGGTTGTGCAGGCACGGAAGAACATCAATGCGGCGGGTCTTGGCGACCTGGTCGAGATTCGCGAAGGAGATGCTTTGGAAACACTGGCAAGCGGTCTGCCGAAATCAATCGATCTCGTTCTTCTCGACGGAGCAAAGGCCCTATATCCGAGTGTGCTCTCGGTGCTCGAAGCCCGATTACGCCCCGGATCCTTGGTGGTTGCGGACAACGCCGATCGGAGCGCGGAATACCTGGCCCGCGTTCGCGACCCCGCCGGCGGTTTTGTAACTGTTCCATTCGCCAGTGACGTTGAACTCAGCATGAAGCTCTAAGGAGACTCTTATGGTGCCCGTACCTCTCGCGCGAAAAAGCTTGCTGCTGGTTGGCGCCTCGCGTGGCCTTGGGTTTGCCATGGCCGAGGAGTTCCTCGCGCGCGGCTGGAACATCATCGGCACCGTCCGGGGCACGGCTCGAACCCGTTTGCATGAACTTTCGGAACGCTCGCCCGGTAGAATCGAAATCGAGACTGTCGATATCACAATGCCGGATCAGATTGGCGCGATGCGCTCTCGCCTCGCGGCGAGGATGTTCGATGCGTTGTTCGTCAACGCCGGCGTCACGAATAATCCGAATGAAACGATCGCTGAGGTGGCAACGGAGGAGTTCGTCCGCGTCATGGTGACCAACGCGCTAAGCCCCATGCGCGTCGTGGAGCGACTATGTGAGCAAGTCACCGCCGACGGGATAATCGGAGTAATGTCCTCGGGTCAAGGCAGTGTCGCAAACAACACAATCGGAAAGCGAGAGCTGTATCGTGGCAGCAAGGCGGCGCTCAACATGTTTATGCGTAGTTTTGCGGCGCGCCACTCCACCGAGCGGCGAAGCATGGTGCTGATGGCGCCGGGCTGGGTTCGCACCGAGATGGGCGGCCCAGATGCCCGACTGAGCATAGAGGAAAGCGTCCCCAACGTCGTAAACACACTGTTGGCTACCCAAGGCAAACCCGGACTGCACTACCTTGATTATCTCGGCCGGTCCGTTCCCTGGTAGCGATGCAGGGACAACGACGCGCCGGCGGCCCGAACGGCTCGAGTTTTCGCGTCAGATTCAATGGCACGATCATGGCAAAATCGCGAATTCCGCGCGAATGTTTTCATGTTACTTTGAGCTGCAATCGCCCTCTTCAGTGGGAGAGAAGATATGACCTTCCGCCGTGCCCTTGCCTTATGCCTCATTGCAGCATCACTGGCCAGTTGCAATAACTCGTCATCGGACTGCACTACGTGCGCGCCTAAACCCAAACCCGTCAATTTGCAGGGCACTGTCAGCGGCTTGGTGGGCTTCAGGCTGGCGCTGCAAAATGGTTCGACCGCTTTGAGCATACCGTTGAACGGCACTGACGCGAATGGCAACCAGACATTCGGCATGGAAGCTGCGAATACGGTCTACAACATTACTGTCAAGACTCAGCCCACTAGCCCGTCGCAAACTTGCGTGATTGCGAACGGCATGGGGACGACCGGCACTGTCGACGTGACAAACATCGCCGTGACCTGCACGACGAACCCACCGCGCTTTTTGTATGTTGCCAATCGCGGCTCGGGCGACGTATCGGGTTACACAATCGACCCGGCGTCAGGCAACTTGACAGCGATCGCCGGCTCGCCGTTTGCAGCGGGCGGCAACCCTGTGGCCATCGCGGTGGATCCCAGCGGCGCCTATGCCTACGTCGTCAATCAACTGAGCGCGAATATCTCCGCCTTCACCATCAACCGCACGACCGGCGGCCTGACGGCCGCCGGCGCGCCCATCGGGACCGGGTCGGGTCCGACCTCGGTGGCCATCGATCCATCGAGTTCTTACGTGTACGTAACGGGCGGCGGCAACGGCGGCACTGTATCGGTGTACTCCATTGCCGCTGGGACCGGCGTGCTCACTGCCGTCACGGGCTCGCTCACCGCAACCGGCCGCTTGCCCGCCGCTGTGACGGTGGATCCTTTGGGCGAGTTTCTCTATGTTGCCAATGCATTGGACGGCACCTTTTCGGCATTTTCGATTTCCACCGGCAGCGGCACGCTCACTTCCGCGCCCAATTCACCCTTCCCCTGCGGAGCGAACCCGAAAGCATTGGCGCTCGATCCTACCGGCAACAATCTCTACGTCGCGAATTCCGCGGCCAACACGCTGACCGGCATCAACGGACTGCCTGTCGGCGCCAGCGCCCTGCCGGGCACGATCAGCGGTTCACCCTACGCCACGGGAATCACGCCTATTTCAATCGCCGTCGATCCCGTCGCGAACACCGTGTATGTCGCCAACCAAGGCGCGAATACTTTATCCGGGTTCAAGATCGGCGGGGCCGCCGGCACGCTCACAGCAATACCGGGATCGCCGTTCGCTACCGGAATGCAGCCCGCCGCGGTGGTGGTTGATCCAACCGGTCTCTTTGCGTATGCCGCGAATTCGAACTCCAACAATGTGTCCGCGTACTCGGTCGATCCGAATTCCGGTGCGTTGACGCCGCTGAGCGGCCTGCCTTTTGCCGCGGGATTGATCCCCGTCGCGATGGCGATCAGCGACTAAGACACACTTTGAGAAAGTATATCTCCGCGTCAATCATGCCGATGCTCGAACAGATCGCCGTTCGCCGGGTGCTTGCCGATCCCGCAACCAATTAATGGAAGCGGAAATATGAGGAGCACACAATTATCGTTGATATGAACCGCCAGGCCACCCCCGGGAATCGCTTCGATCCGATGGGTGGCCGCGTAATCCCAGGCAAACTGCTGGGATTTCTTAGGCGGCACGGGAAACGCATGAGCAAAATCAAATTCGTGCCGCTTCTGCGCCAATTCTTTGGCGACCGCGTCCTTCGCGACTAGTTGAAGTTCTTCGGTCCAATCAGGCGCGGGATGAATGGCGTTATCCTCTTCATTGGACCGCGGAGCAATCGAGGGCAATTTGGCCGTGCCCTCAGCGCGATGCCGCGGGGAGGGATTCGTCGGCTTCTCGGTCCTTGTTCCCCGTTCGGAGGCGGTGTCGGACAACACCGGCCGCGTAATCCATACCAATTGAAGGCTTCCGGACTTTGTCTTAATCGACAGTTGGGGGGAGGACTCGAGAAGCCAGATAAAGATGAGGTGCAGCCCCAACACCATCGATAGGGTCAGTTGCAGCCGAGTTTGGCGACGCATGGCCATGGCGCTCGAACATCAGTTCATTCAATTTCTGAACATGAATCGTTATGCTCCCTTCGGTCAATCTGAACCCTGCTCTCTCGGAAAGTTCCGTGAGAGACTCGAGGGTGTTGTTTGGCACGCTTGGTTGGCGGTAGGGAGCATTTCGATGAAGCATGCGGGCGCTGTGGCATTGCATGGTCTGTCCGCATTGTTAGAACAGATCAGAATCAGGGAAGGCATCAAGGAGAAATCCTTGGGGACTTTCTATCGAAGATCGAAGGCATTCCTTCATTTTCATGAGGACCCAGCCGGACTGTTTGCCGATCTGCGCGTGGACGCGGAATTCGAGCGGTTTCCCGTGAATACGCAGACCGAACGGAAGGCGCTGCTGATGGCAATCGATCGAGCCCTCGCCTCATGAGAATGCAAAGCCGCGGGCGAAAATGCTCGGAAATGGGCAACGAAGGTGAGACTATCATTCCCCCACAATTATCGTGGTCTGTACTCAAAGGGGATGGAGCTTCATGAATAGGTCTGCGCTTGGCTTGTGGGTGGTCGTTGGCTTGGCGTCCGTCGCATCAGCGGTTGAGACGGCGCGCGCGGAGGGTCCAATGCCACCGGTCGCGGAGCGCCGCCCGTTTGAAGTGGTTTCGCCCAACGGCAATCGACGCGATGACTATTATTGGTTGCGGGATGACACGCGAAAATCTCAGGACGTGCTGGGGTATTTGGAGGCCGAGAACGCATACCGCGATGCGTACATGGCCCCGAGCGCCAAGTTGACGCAAAAACTCTATGACGAATTGGTTGCACGCCTGAAACCGGACGATGCCTCCGTCCCGGTGTTGGACAGGGGCTATATTTATTACTCGCGTTTTGTGCCGGGCCTCGACTATGCGGTGTACGCGCGGCGCAAAGGGACGATGGCAGCTCCGGAGGAAGTGTTGCTCGATGGCAATGCCATGGCGCAAGGCCAGAGTTTCTTTCAGATCGGGGACACCGAAGTCAGCCCGGACGGCACGCTGTTGGCCTACACAGAAGATGACGTGGGTCGGCGTCAGTACACGCTGCGCGTCAAGAACCTCAAGACCGGGCAGAACTTAAGCGACCGGATCGATAATGTGCAGCCGGATTTCGTGTGGGCGGCCGACAATCGCACCCTGGTCTATGTTGAGAAAGATCCGGTGACGCTGCTGTCGGTCAGGGTCCGTAAACACCAGTTGGGCGCGGCGCAGCCCGACCCTCTGGTCTATGAGGAGAAGGATCACAGCTACTACATGGGCGTGCGCAAGAGCCGATCCGAGAAGCTCCTGTTCATCGACCTTAGGAGCACTCAGCAGAGCGAAGTGCGTTACGCGAATGCAGCGGACCTTAAGTTGCGGTTCAAGCCGGTACTACCGCGCGAAGCCGACCTCGAATACGAGGTCGATCATCTGGGTCAGAACTTCATCATTCGCACCAATTGGCGCGCGCCTAATTTTCGCATCGTCCGCGCACCGATTGCGACGAGCGCGGATAAGCAGACGTGGTCGGACGTGATCCCTGCGACCGACGATACATTCATCGCTGACTATGAGGTGTCTAAAGAGTACTTGGCCATTAACGAGCGCTCGGGCGGCCTACTTAAGATGCGGGTGAAGACATGGACCGCGGGGAAAGACACCCTCATTGCTTCCGAGGAGCCGAGTTACGCCGCGTCGCTGGTGCATACGCCGGGACTCAACAGCTCAACCGTACGCTACGTGTTCAGCTCGCTGGCGACCCCGCGCACGACGTATGACTACGATATGGGCTCCGATAAAAAGAATCTCAAGAAGACCGAAGCGGTGCTCGGTGGATTCGACGCGGCGAACTACCGCACGGAATTCCTATGGGTTCAGGCACGAGATGGCAAAAGGATTCCTGTGTCGCTGGTGATGCGCAAAAACGTGCGCCTCGATGGGTCGGCGCCGCTCTACCAGTACGGCTATGGATCCTATGGGTATTCGACCGATCCGTTGTTTCGGTCCGGCTGGGTCAGCCTCCTCGATCGCGGATTCGTGGTCGCGATCGCTCATGTTCGTGGCGGTCAGGAACTCGGTCGTGCGTGGTTCGAAGACGGCAGGCTGCTGCACAAGAAAAACACGTTCACCGACTTCATCGACGTCACGGAGCGGCTGGTCGCACTCAAATATGCGGCCAAGGACAAGGTTTTCGCATCCGGCGGCAGCGCGGGGGGATTGCTCGTCGGCGCAGTTTCCAACATGGCGCCTCAGGACTACCGGGGAATCATCGCCTACGTTCCATTTGTGGATGTGGTCACCACGATGTTGGATGAGAGCATTCCGTTGACGAGCAACGAATTCGATCAGTGGGGGAATCCGAAAGAGAAGCAATACTACGATTACATGCTGTCGTATTCACCCTATGACAACGTGGCGGCACAGCGCTATCCGGCGATGTTGGTACTGACCAGTCTGTGGGACTCGCAAGTTCAATATTATGAGCCCACCAAGTGGGTGGCGAGGCTGCGGGCGACGAAGACGGATCATGAGCCGCTGGTATTCAGCGTCAACATGGCCGGCGGCCATGGAGGCAAGTCAGGACGCTTCCAGCATTACCATGAGACCGCTCTCGAATACGCCTTTATATTTCGCCAGCTGGGAATCACGGAATGAGCTGCGGGGACCACGCCGGAAGCGGGGCACCGACATTCAGGCTTCGGGCAAATCAAATAACCCGGACATGACTTGCACAGCGAACCCGCCGATGTGAACGAAGGTGACCGCGCCATTGCGTTTCTCGGTGCGTCCTGAGATCAAACTGCGTCGGCCCATCTCTACTCCTTGGTGGATGCGCCACGACATCTCCAAATCGTGTTCGGGACGCTGGGCCGCGAGAAGCGCGATGGTCGCGGCTGCGGCGCTGCCGGTGGCGGGGTCCTCCACGATGCCATCGAGCGGTGAAAACATGCGGGCGTATAGTTCTTGCGACGTGGCGCCTGGGCAGTAACAATAAATTGCGTCGGTGCCGATTGGCGGTAAAACTCGTTCATGCGTCAACGCATCGGGCTTGGCGCGTCGCAATGCGTCTCGGGTTGTGGTCTCGGCCACCAAGAAAGGCAGTCCCACCGAGAGCACCTGGGGTGGATGGTTTGCAAGGCTGATGTCGGCCGCGGCGAGAGACAGGCATTCTGCGATGTCCGCGGCGCTGACATGTGAGCCAAGCGTCAACCTTTCAGGTGCGGTGAACTCGGCACCGACGACGGTGTCACGTTCGCGAATGAGTCGGATCGGCACCAGTCCCGCGGCTTCCTCGAATACGAGTCGATCGAGCGGTGAACCGCCCTGCGCTTCCCGCTGGCGAGCAAATACGACGGCGGTGCCAACGTTGGGATGTCCGGCGAATGGGACTTCTGTTCGCGGTGTAAAAATGCGGACGCGAGCGCTGTGATCGGGAACCCGTGGCGGCAACACGAAAGTGGTTTCCGCATAGTTGAACTCGGCGGCGATCGCCTGCATTTGCATGGTGTTCAGGCCCTGCGCCTCCAGAACGACCGCCAGCGGATTGCCTCCGAAAATTCGATCGGTGAAGACATCAACCGTTACGTAGCGTCGTTGCATAAGAGCTTAACGTCGGAATCAGCCTTCAGAGCCCTAAGACCTTGAGACCGAGAAATATCAGCACGTGGAATGAAAGAGTCCGGCGACAGCGACGCCCTGCCCCGCCAGTTCGTTGTAGAGCTTGGCCGCCTCGCGCGTTTCCAATGAGTGGTACTTCATACCGTGCTTCTCGAGCCAGGCAATCGTTTCAGGCGCGGTCTGCAGGACGAGTTGCATGCCGCGCGACAATACGATGACGCTCGCGCCATGGTCGATAAGTTCGACGATGTCGCCGACCTGAATCCCGGGGACGTGCTCAGTGTTGGTCTCGCGCCAATCCCATGGGCGCCCGCCGCCGGGCCAGAGTTTCACGTCCTTACCCTTCCCGAGGCCACTCACTTCCATCACTCCCCAGGAGAGGTGTTTGATAGCAGGCGAATCGGGGGCGGTCATGCAGCTAGCTTCTGACTATCCCATGGAATAGTCACCCGTTTTTTTACGGGATCGCACCTGGATGCGCGGGCTGGACTGCGGCGAAGCAAGACAGATGAAGAGCCTTCAACTGGACATAAACGGATGCAAGGCATCTAATCTGAAAACGCCGTGCTTTAAGACACGCACCGATGGATCATGACAATCTAAGAAATAGGGAAAATAATTCACGGTCGTCGGGCACACGGTTAAGCTTGCGAGAACTTTTCGCCTTTTCGGAGAGGTGGCGAATGAATCGACGATTTACGCTCGCGTTGGCGGGCAGCGTTTCGCTTGGGTTCGCGTTCGGTCAAATCACGCGGGCGAGTGAGCCGCCGGCGCGGCACTCACTTGAATCCGACTACGGTTTCATGATTGGACGCTGGACGTGCCATGTCACTCAGGCTGGTACCCCGGATCGGGAAATTAGCGTGGAGTACGAGTGGGCATATGACCGGCGTGTCTTGCGCGAGAGCATGCGGCTCGGTGATAAGTTGATCGGTGAATTCTTCACCACCTACGACAAGGCGAAGGATGGATTTAAGGGAGTGGGCGTCGGCGCCTGGGGGAGTTATGTTGTTTGGGAAAATCGGGGCTTTCACGCGGCGCACCTCAGCGAGAAGGGCTTTACGTTTGACGGAGGGCAGATGACGCCCGTTAGCCGCAGCGAATTTGAGCGCGTCAGCGACACCCACTACGTTGTACGCGACTTTGACGCGGGTACTGGTTCAAGCGCCGGACCGGCCACGGATACCGAGGACTGCAACAAGGTCAAGTGACGGCGCGAGGACTTTTCCAATGCAGATTTCGGATATTCCATTTGGGATCACTGACTGGTCGGCGATCGAAAAAACCGAGCACAAAGGCGAGACCGGCTTCGCCTATTGGCGTACGCAAACGTTTGGGTCAATCCGCGTGCGTATGGTCGAATATACACCCGGATATCTCGCCGATCACTGGTGTTCTAAAGGTCACATTCTCCTGTGCATCGACGGCGTGCTGCATACGGAGCTGGAAGATGGCCGGACATTTGTTCTTACGCCCGGCATGAGTTATCAAGTTGCCGACGCCGGCGAACCACATCGGTCTTTCACTGAGGTCGGAGCCAAGCTGTTTATCGTCGACTGAGGTTGGAGGTTTCGACGCACTTGCGGGTGTTTCGTCGTCAAGAAGCCAAATCAGGAGAATTGGGCTAAGTTTGTTATGGGGCGGCGCCTGCGTCCGGCGCCCCCGCTTCCGTGTCCATGTCCATGCCGCCCCATTGTTGAGGCTCGTTCGGATAGACATGAGTCATCCAATTCAAGACGACTGGGATCCATAAGCCCTGCGCCGCATTGCACTCATCTTCAGTGTGGATACTGCCTTGCGGGCCAAAACGAGCTTTAGGTCCGTACTGTTCGCTCGTGGGCAAGGTTCTCGGGCCGCCGCAAAAGTCTACATGTCGATGCCACGTCGCGAAGCTTAGAGGGGCGATCGCGTTCAATTGTTCTGGCGTCGCATCAGCGGGTGCGGTGTACATCACGCCGACGGCTTTTAAACCTTGAGGTGTTCGCTTGTAGAGAATCGAGCCCGGTCGGCCGTAGTCGGCGTGCTCCTGTTCCTTACGGCGATAGCGGTAGTTGGTGTAATGGATTTCTTCTCCGATTCGGCCGGTCGGGAAGAACGGCTTGTAGCCGTCGCGCATCGCTGTGTTAACGTCGCGGTATTGGATCAATACAGCGTTTGCGGCCGCGATGATCGCCGCGGCGAGGGCTTCGTCACCCGGTGCGGGCTTGCCCTTCAAAGACATCTGCATGTGCCCCATCTTCATGGATGGCACGGGTGTGTCGTCCGTTTTCCCGCTGAAGTGCTTTAAGATCCGCTCCCATAGGGGAAAGTTCTGCGCCGAGGCAAGCGTCGCGCAAGTAGTCAACATTACCAGCAGCAACGCAATACGGATCATGCGAACGGCTCCTTTCTCAGACCGAGCTTACATGTTGCACGCCGGCGCCGCGCGGCGAAGACTTAGGCGGCGGTAGAAAACGCGGGCGGGGACCGGACTCGCTGGATTTGATTTATCGAGGCCTGTCGTCGCAATGAGGGTCGTGGTCGCGGTCGCAAGGTCGCGTATCCCGCTGCGGGTCGCGATGCTCGTCGACATGATTTCGATCATGGTCACGGCCGTTGCATCCTGTCATTCCAGCGGCTGACATCATAATTAAAATGGCTGCGGCAAATTTGTAAACCATCATTTCCGTGTTCCTTGAGGCCCGGTGAGTCGGATTAGCACAAGACCACAGAATGGGTGATGCGTATGTGGATGGCGTCCGCGAAGCGACGTAGGGACCTGCCTACGGGAGCTGTTCGCGAGGTCCACTCTCCGGGCATCCGTGCTGATTTTCACCGGGCCTTGCTTCTACTGTTATAACTTGTTATAACTGCCAAATGAGGCTCGCACTGCGGCGAATCGGTAACTCTCTTGGCGTGATCGTGCCCAAAGAGGCCTTGCAGAACTGGGGCGTCGGCGAAGGCGACCATCTGGAACTTTCCGTGCGCGGCATTCGTCCCGTGTCCAAATCAGGTGCATCTCATGCCATGCTGGACGAGCTCAAGCGGAAGCTTGCTGCTGAGGTGGTGTCTCGCTTCGCGCCGAGGCTGATTCGCGCCCACAGTCTTGCAAACTTAAGGCGATGGCGAGAAAACGGAGTCTGGGGGCCTGTCTACGCGGAGTGGCAAGAGATACTAGAAAGCTCAAGCGATGGAGACTTGTTCGCTGCCATGTTAGGACGGGACGAGAGTTCCAATAGACTGCGTCAGTCCCCTCCCTATGTCGGACTGTTGCCACGCGATGTGGTCACAAGGCTCAATGAAGAAGCAGCAGGTTGATCATATCTTGCGCGCGGCGGGAGAACTGACCGGCGAGAAGCAATTCGTCATTATCGGCAGCCAGTCATTGCACGGAAAATATCCCGATCTCGCTGACGACATACTTCGATCGTTTGAAGTGGATTTGATTGCAAAAAGCCATCCGGACCGGACGGAGTGGCTCAATTTTATCGGCCAAGATTCTCAATTCCACGAAACACACGGATATTACGCCGATCCGGTGGATGAAAACACGGCGACATTGCCCAAAGGCTGGAGGGCTCGCTTGGTCAACTTGCCGCCAGGGGATACGCAGGGTGTGAGCGGACTATGTTTGGATCCACACGATCTTGCCATCGCGAAGTATGTCGCGCGGCGGGAAAAAGACATTGTGTTTACGCGCGCGCTAGCCGCGCGCGGAATAGTTCAGAAGCCGCAATTGCTGGCATTGCTGGCCAAGACGCCGATCGATACGGTGTCGCGGGAGGAGATTCTAAGGTTTATCGAGAGCGATTTTAAGTAGGAAAAGAAAAGATTCGGACCCGGCCTCACGCATGCGTGCAGAAGACAACATGCTGCGGCTGTTTCTGGGCAAAGTTACCCTACGACGTTACATCAGCCGAGAGTTTGGTCCGCAACACCTGACCCGTGTCGAGCAAAACCACGGTATGCAAACGGCCGCCGTGAGAGCCGTCGCTCGTGGGGTTGCAAAGAACACTGACGCGGTCCCCGGACTTAAGCGAATGTTGCGTCCAACCGAAGCGCTTTAGGATGGCGGGGCTGCTGGTGATGATATTCCATTTGATGGGTTCACCGCGGCCATCGGGTTCAAGCACAAGCGTGAATGTCGAATGCGGATTGCTCCACTGGAAAGTCTCCACCGTCCCCTTGAGGGTGATTGTTTGATTCAAGTCGTAGGCGGCGTACGAATGATGCGCAAGGGAGGGCAGCGCCACGAACACTGCGGCGCAGAACAATCCGAAGGGTAGCCGGAGCGCCATTGAAGGGTTTCCTGATTGATCCTGAGGCCTGTCAGCTCGAACGGTTATGACTTGAGTCTGCGCCCGGTGACCTCGGTGGTCAAAAAAGCAGCAGATGAGCGGAAGGGGTTGATTGCCGGTGACGTTTGAGTGACTAGGAACCGGTTGTGCACCGGGTTATCCACCGAAAAAGTGCATAGGGAGATGCAACCTGAATTATTGGGGGAAGATTGGACTAGTCCTCCAGGGTTGTGTTTCTCGGGATGGAGGTTGGTCGCCGCCATGCGATACTGTTTCCGTAAGCCTTACGCTTCGGAGATTTCAGCCCTGTGCTGCTCGACCTATCGCCGTTACGGAAACACCGGGATTTCCGTTTCGTTTTTGTCGGCCAATTCGTCAGCGCTTTTGGCAGCTTCCTCACCTATGTTGCTTTGCAGGTGCAGATCTACAATCTGACGAAATCGTCCACGACCGTTGGCCTGCTCGGAGCGGCACAGCTCGTGCCATTGGCGATTACGGCGCTTTGGGGCGGAGCGTTGGCAGATGCGATGGATCGGCGGCGGCTGTTGCTCTGCTGCGAGGTGTTGCTGCTGTGTGGATCCCTTACGCTAGCCGTGAATTCGATGTTGTCGCATCCGAACGTGCCTCTTCTGTTTATTGTCGCGGCGTTCATGTCAGCAGTGGGCGGCTTTCATACCCCGGCGCTGGAATCTTTGACACCCAGACTAGTCAGTGTGGAAGACCTGCCGGCGGTGTCCGCCCTCTCCTCGCTGCGCGGCGCGACCGCAGCCATCGCGGGTCCGGCGCTGGCGGGGATACTAATTGCGACTCTCGGTCTGCCGTTCACGTTTGGCGCAGACGTTGCGAGCTATGCGATATCGCTTGTCGCGCTGTTCGCGATCCGCGCCATGCCCGCCGGGGATCAGGCAAAGCCGGCAGGCTTGTCCAGTATCATGGAAGGATTCAGGTACGCCGCGAGCAGGCCGGAACTGATTGGTACTTACGTGGTGGACATCGTCGCTCTCACATTCGCGATGCCGATGGCAGCATTTCCCGCGCTCGCGGTGCAATGGGGCGGTGCGCAGGCGATTGGCCCACTGTATTCGGCCATGAGCGTGGGGAGTCTCATCATCACGATTTTCAGCGGCTGGACGCGAAACGTGCGCCGACACGGCGCTGCAGTGGTGGTCGCGGCCTTGTCATGGGGTCTGGCAATTACGGGGCTTGGTTTTTCAAGATCGCTGCCTATTGCGGTTGGGTGTCTCATTTTGGCCGGCGCTGCGGACATGGTCAGTGGTTTGTTCCGCATGACCATCTGGAACGAGACTATTCCATCGCACCTGCGCGGCCGCATGGCGGGGATCGAGCAACTTTCTTACATGATCGGACCCAATTTAGGTAACTCGCGCGCCGGGTTCATGGCGGAGCGCTTCGGTCCCGCGCGGTCGATCGCCTTGGGGGGACTGGTGTGCGTCGTTGGGGTGCTCGCGTGCGTGCCGCTGCTGCCGGCATTCTGGCGATACCGGAAAGCGGACGCGAGCGCTACGTAAGGCTGAGTATATGTGGAGTTATGTCGATCGCGGATCCGGCGGTTCGCCGTGTTTGCATTGCGAATACTGGGTGCACTTAACATGAATGAGTTCAGACTGGGTCGGGCGCCCGTCGTCTTCATCTCAAGAGAATAGCAGGCCAGTTTGCGCGAGGCCTGCGGCCGGTTGCGGCCAATACCGTCATCACCGGCCTGATCTTCGGCTTCGCCCTCGTTCTCTTCCCTCATCGACGTTAAAGAGCGGCAAAACCCGCTCGTCGTGTGATTAGTATCACACGACCCAATCCCAAATAGGACGATGATCTAGCCGTCGCCCACAGGAAAGCGGCGATAAAACAAGGATGTCGGCTCGATATGCAGATCCGAACGATTCAGTCGAGCAGCTTCCGACTCAAACCTAGCCTGAGCGTTGGCGCGTTCTTTCTCCTGCTGGCCCAAATCTCGACTGCCTACGCCGCCGTCTACAAATGTGCCGCAAAAGACGGCAGCACCACCTATTCAGACCAGCCCTGCGGGCAAAACGCGCAGGCCATCGAAGTGACGCCTGACCCCCTACACACGACACCTAAATCCACCACGCCATCCCCCGCGCCGGGCAATAACGAGCTCAACCAAGCACACGAACAAATGGTATCG
>Ga0210387_10000079_pt1 | contig 68718 bp, 65 predicted proteins | sample IncBWC7OmetaG_FD_160108 | JGI IMG/M metagenome (GOLD analysis project Ga0210387, IMG submission 160108) | Forest soil microbial communities from Barre Woods Harvard Forest LTER site, Petersham, Massachusetts, United States - Inc-BW-C-7-O ... | reverse complement strand
CGGCATCAACCGAGCCGACGGCTTGATAAAGCGTCCTGACACTTTCGCGGTTCTCGATCTCGACTTGAAAATCGACAGATTTGTGCCCGACCTTGACTATTTCATGGCCCGCACCCGCCAATGCCTTTTGAACCAGTTCGCCGATCTTTCCGTTTGCGCCAATCAAAACAATTTTCATAGAAACTCCATTCGCGTTTCTGATCTCAGGATTTATTTATTCACTTTCAATTTAGGGGGCCAATCCGCCAGTAGTGTCGAGCACTTGCCCAGTAACCCAGCGAGCGTCGGGCGAGGCGAGGAACGCGACTACATCGGCGACATTAGACGTCGTTCGCAACGCATCGTGATTGCGTGTCACAATGTCCCGATCCAGTCTTTAAGCCTCTTTGCCTCCATCACCACCACCTCGCGGTCGTTGGTGCCGAGCGCAACAGCCGCCATACCCTGAAAGGCGGAGAACAAATGGACCGCGAGTTCTCGTGAATCCTTTTCATGGCCAACGGCCCGGAACTGCTCCTCAAGCCAACGCATGGGCTCATTGAAGAGCGCCGCGGATTTCTTCGCGAGAGCGCCGCCCTCCTTGTGCAACTCGGAGCACAGGCCGCCAACTGGACATCCTCCACGCGCAAGTTGCTCCCGGTTCGCGTGGACGCTGCCCACGAAAGCTAACAGTCGTTCCTTCGGAGAACTCAAGCGGTCCCACTCCGCCCAGGCTGCGCGAAACTCCTCCAGGCGCCTCTCCACCACGGCTTCGGCGAGTTCTTCCTTGGTTTTGAAGTAGTAGTAGACATTGCCTACCGGCACGCGAGCCGCCTCGGCGATGTCCGCCAGACTCGTCTCTCGGAAACCGCGTCCATACGCCAGCTTCGTCGCAGTCTCAATCAGCCGTGTTCGCTTGTCCGGTTGTGCCGTTCGCATATTCTCCGACTCGGAGGAGTTAGTTATTTAACTAACTCAGACCGTACACCCGACGCGCCAGTGCTGTCAATCCCCGCGACACACCAATTTTGGGCGCTGGTGGACGGTGGACCAATCCAAAAGGCGTGGGTTCGAATGGGAGTTACCTAGTTAGTTGGCAAACCGCCTATCAGGTTGCGGTTGAAAGGGATCATGGGCGGTTGACGGGCAACCCTTCCATAATTTCGATAAGGGGAGGTTTGCCGACTAACCGGGAGTTGGTAAAAGACAAGTTATCTTTCTTCAGAGCAACAATTGAATCTTGTCAAACTGCTGAGCCCAACCAATCTTCAACAGGGGGTACGCGATGAAGGGAATGCCTACTTCTGTAACAGTGACTCTGGCCTTCCCCTCAGATTCACTAAATTCAACGATAACGGTGATCTCGTTAGGCCACTGCCCAGGAACCGATACTTGTGAGCCAGGAATTGTTTTCCCGTTCTCGTTAGAGAAAGACATCGTTGACACGATTTTTTTGTTTGCGGCGACTTCCTTGTAGGTTCCGGTGTTCCAAAACATCCTTCCTTGCTCAGATTTCATCGCCCAAAGATAGCTGCCACCCTCTCGCACGTCGTTCCGGACGACGAGTGCGGTGTAGCCCTTGGGCCCCCACCACTTCTTAATAGAGTCCGCATCGTTCCAAACCCTCCATACGTCCGCTACGGAGGCGTCGATGGTACGTTCCATGCAGACGGTCGTGTGGAACTTCCATGCACCGAGGACCAACAGGGCCAACATCAATGTGATACTGCCCGATATTTTGTAAATCATGCTGAACCTCCCTATCTTCGGCTTTGACATTCCTCCCTAGCTGGCAAGGGCTAGACCATTCCTTCCAGCCGAACGTAGCTCGCTTCCATTCCACGTTCCATACCTGTTGCAAGCATCGCCGCGCGCGTCTTACCATCCGGCAGCGTCATTCGCATGGTCATCAACGTTCCTGTGCCGTCGGCATCAAATCGAGTTTCAATGTGGTTGTCTGGCGTGGGATCCGGCAGGTGCATGCGCTCGATATGTACGATCCTGCTATAAGGCTGCAGCTCCACGAATTCGCCAGTGATGTGGAATCCAGCGCCTTTGCCATTCGTCCATTCGTAACGGAACTTGCCGCCAGCCTTCGCCTCGTTGATGCAGACCGGCATCGTCCAACCCTCCGGGCCAAGCAACCACTTTTGGATCAGCTTCGGATCGGTGTGCGCCCGATACACCGCTTCCGGTGGCGCGGCGAAGCGCCGCGTCACAATCACGTGGGTATCTCCTTCGGTCTTCAGTGTCAGTTTGCTCATCGCGTTTTTCCTTTCTCCTGTCGTTCCATCGCTGCCAGAACGTGGTCCAGCCGGTCATAGTTCTTCTCGAGTGCTTTTCGCAGGATGGCGAGCCATTGGTCCATCGCTTCAATGCCCGCTTTTGCGAGCCGACGAGGGCGCTTCGTACCCTCGACTCGGCGAACGATTAGTCCCGCATCTTCGAGCACCTTCAGGTGCTGGGAGATTGCGGGTTGCGTCATCTCGAACGGCTCTGCCAATTCATTGACGGTGGCCTCCCCCTTCGCAAGGCGCGAAAGAATCGCCCGACGCGTCGGGTCGGCCAAAGCGGAGAAAGCAGCATCGAGATCATACATAACGTACAACTTATATAAGTACGTGTTTATAGTCAAGCAAAATTTCACCCCATCCACGGAAAATCATGGAAAGGTGCGCTAACTTCCAGTTTTGAAAGGTCTAGTCCGACAGCCGATTTCGTTGTTCGCCATCGGAGATCAGGTGATGGTCGGCAGGTGTCGCTGTCTAAAGGAAAACCTCGATGAGCTGAGGATCGAAGAGTTTGTTATGAGCGAGTGACGGGCAACCTGGAAGTTATGAGCTCGTCCGTCGGATTAGTACCGGCAAACGCGCTTGTAGTGACCGGTCTGGCTAGCCTTCGGACGCCAGATCCGTAAGACTCTCCGTAGTTGACGGTGGTGAAGGGCGTCGATTGGCAGGGTAAAGCGTTGAAATTCTGGTTGCACAATAGTTGCACAAATGCTCCCGAACAGGGGCTCTTTGCCCAACAATGAGGCAGCTCCTCCGAATGTAACCTATTGATTCCGAACAACAGCGTGTGGAATCGGGAATTTAAAAAACCGCCGTATTTGACGGTGTCTGTCGGCAACGGTCTAAGGAACCGTTGCGGATTCCGTGAGGTCTGCATGAGTTCCGTTTATCCCGCAACGGAGAGCAGTCGCGATCACTTCCCATATGCCGACTTCCCATTACTAATCACGGTAGGGCAGCGTCAGATCACTACCGTGTGGCCGGCGATTCGCCAAGAATGTTGTTCTTTGCTTCCTACAACCCCGTTTCAGGATAGCTCCTGGACTGCCGACACTCCGAGCTATCTCACACGGCGACTACGATGAACACGCCACGTTTACGAATTGCGCGTTTTTTTCAGCGAAGTGGATGACGTTTCGCTATTGGCATGAAACGCTTGGCTCATATGGAAGTTCAGTTCTGGCGGTGTCGATGCAAGTGTGGGGCTGAGCACAACGAATGGGAGACCAGCCTTAGGTCCGTCAACACGTCACTCAAGCTCCTACGTAAGGTCGTCGTTGGCTTCCGGCTGCGATTTTGACCGCTGAGGTCTTCCCTTAGTTGCCGCTTGCCTACTGACACGAACCGTCGTCCACAAATTGATTCGACGATGCCATCGACGCCAGTGATTGCCAGCACGCCAATAGCTTCTGATCCAGAGGATCGCTATTCAATGAGTCGGGCGCTAGATAGTCTCTACTCGCACTAATTTTCAGGTATTTATCCGTCAACGTGCCCATCGTATTGAACTCGTTGGTTAGTAACGGAAACGCCTTTTGATCCAGGTCTGTGCTCGCCGTTGCTTGGGTCTGGGCCAGGCTGGATTGAATTTGCCTCCTGTAGTTCCCGAACCAAGTGTCGAACAAGGGATACCCTCTCTCAATACCATTCTTCAAGGCAGCGTGCCATTCAAGGATTTCCCTCATGGTCTCAATCCCACCTGTGAGGAACGGCTTAGAAAGGCCGGCCACTGGCTGCGAGGCGGACGCGGACTGCTCCGTATGCGGTACTGTATTGCCGCCACCGGGCAATGTCAGAGTGATTTGATTCCCCGCGAAGCGCAACGATCCTCCTGTGATTTGCGCTAGTCCCTCGACTTCTACATAGTTCTTGCCTTGCACCTGAATGACTCTTGCTTGGCCCTGCTGCCCCTCGATCAGGAGCGCACTCGTTTCTTGCGCAACCAGGACCAGCAGGGGTAGCAGTAGGATCGTCACCAGCATCATCGAACTTCGAATTGCGTTTCGACGCATATATTCCTTCCTTATCCTTAATCCTTATCCTTCACGAACTACTTCTTCAGCGGTTAGCGTTTAAAAGCCAGACCAAATCTTTGCAAGGAGTCGTCTAATTTCGTCCTCGCGGGAAGTCCTTTAGCAGTTTCTGCGCTCCCTTATTGAGCCTTTCCTGGTTTTTCTCCTGTTTTTTGCTTGGTTCAATCGCATGTTGGGCAGCACCTATCCAAACCAGCTTTTTTGCAGCAGGGTCATACATACCAAGGACGAAAGTCCCGATGTTGATGGTGGAAGTAGTCGCCGAAAATGAATCGAAGCCTCCGCCCCACGGGCTCCAGCCGCCTCGTCCACCCCAGCCGTTCGCGAAACCGTTTATTTGCCTCTCCCGATTGCTAGCGAGTTGGTAACCAAGGAGTAGATCGGCTTTATCGCCGTCAACCAACTTGGTTAGGCCGTTGGCCGCCATTTGGGAATCGACCGCTTGCTTGACCTGGGCGTCCAGGATCTGGTCGGGCTGGTTACCCAATCGAGGTACGCCCTTGACCTCGTCAACCCATGCGTAGGTGTGATATTTCGAAAAATCAGTTCCTGGCATATAGTTCGTTCTCACGTCCTGGGCGCTCGCCAGCATGCCAAGCATCAGACCAAAGCAAATAAGAATCGCGATACGTTGCATTCATCCTCTCCTTGTCGCATGTCATAAGTGCGATTGTTAGTCTCCATGTGGTAGGGCACGCGTCTTGCCAAACCGAAATAACGAACTGGATCGAGCAATCCGCGTGCTTTCACGGTTTTAATCTCCGCACAACTTCAAAGGTTTTAGCTGTCAGCGGAAGATGTGCCCGCGCTCGGGCACGGTGCCGGGCAGTTTGGGCAGTTGGGACTTCCCACCGCAGGTCATCGCGGACTCACCGAGGCGCTCTTTACGGGCACCAGCAAGTGACTGTGCTGGGATATGGAAGATGAGTTCCGACGGTGCTAGTCTGAAGCGCATGCAGGAAGACAATCAAGGATTTGCGCCGACCAATAGCCGGTATCGAGCCCTGCTCGATGTCTCCAGCGCGATGGTCGAACAACCTACGGTAAAGGCTGTCCTGCACAGCCTGCGCGACGTGCTGTCCAGCAGTTGTCGCCTTCATGGCGTCGATATCTATGTCCTGGGCAGCGGTGGAGACACGCTGCATCTTCTTGACTTCGACCGAGAAGCAGATGCGCCAGCAATCAAGATCGGTACCAAAATCTTGGTGATCGGCGCGGCAGCACAAGTCCTTGAGGAACGGGAACCAGTTTTCCTGCCGGACATATCGCGGGAAATGTTGCGACATTCGGAGCTGGCTCCGTTTGCGGCTCAATCCGTTGGCCGGACCGGATATGTCTTCCCATTGTTTACCTCCCAGCAGCGTTACGGAATTCTCGCGGTGACCAAGGAGCGGGGACAGGAATTTGTGCCCGAGGATGTCGAACTCCTCGGCTCTCTGGCGTCGCACGTTGCAGTCGCGCTGGAGTGCGCGGTAGCGAGGGACAGCGCAGAGCTCTACCAACGACAAGTGATCAAAGAGCGGGACCGGCTTAGGTTGTTGCTGGAGATCAACAACCACATCGTTTCCAAGTTGAACATTAATGAACTCTTTCGATCAGCAGCGGCTTCGATCCGGACTTATTTTCGGAATGACTTTGCCGGATTTTGGCTTATCGATAAGAAATCGAACCAGCTTGAATGCGTCGTATTGGATTTCCCCAGTGGCAAGGGCTCCTTGACAGAGGTCGAGAGGTCGGAGCTCAGCGGTCCAGACTACGAAAAGTTGCGAGCACGCGTGCCTGAACTCTTGTCGAGAGAGAAAATCGAGGAGCTTCCCGCGCGAGTCATGGAGAAGCTAAAAGCTGAGTCAATCACATCGATGGCGATCGCCCCAATGGTAACCGCCACCGGCCCCTTAGGTGTGATAACTCTGGGCAGCCGCCAGCCGAACAACTTTGGACAGGAAGACTTGGATCTCTTATCACAAATAAGCAATCAGATTGCGCTCGCGGTGGACAACGCCATTGCGTATGGACGTGTCACAGAGGCCAGAGATCGGCTTGAGGAAGAGCGCTTGTATCTAGAATCGGAAATCCGTTCCGAGTACAACTTCGAAGAAATCGTCGGCAAGAGCGCCGCTCTCCGCAAAGTCTTGGATCAGATTGCGATTGTCGCGCCTACGGGGTCGACAGTGCTCCTGCACGGTGAGACAGGCACTGGAAAAGAACTGCTCGCCCGGGCCATTCATAATCTCAGTCCGCGTCGCGAGCGCACCTTCGTTCGACTGAACTGTGCCGCCATCCCTTCCGGGCTGGTGGAAAGCGAGCTCTTTGGGCATGAAAAGGGCGCCTTCACCGGCGCGCTCATGCAGAAACGAGGCCGGTTCGAGTTGGCCGATCACGGCACGCTTTTTCTGGATGAAATCGGGGATATCAGTCTTGACCTGCAACCAAAGCTCTTACGAGCTTTACAGGAACGCGAATTTGAACGTTTGGGAAGTACGAAAACCATGCGCGTCGACGTTCGCTTGATTGCCGCAACGCACCGTGATCTGCAGGGCATGATTCGCAACAACCAGTTTCGCGAAGATCTCTTTTACAGATTGAATGTTTGCCCGATCGAGATCCCTCCGCTTCGCGAACGGCGGGAAGATATTCCGCTCCTGGTTCACTACTTTGTTTTGCGGTTCTCCCGCCAGATGCAAAGGCGCATTAAGTCCGTCCCGAAGCAAGCCATGGAGGCGTTGGTGAATCACGATTGGCCTGGCAACATTCGTGAGCTTGAGAACTTTATCGAGCGCTGCGTGATTTTCACGCAAGGGGACGAATTGAATGTCCCGGGCACAGAGCTGAAGAAAGTTCCGGTCCGGTCGGCAACTTTGGCGGCATCAAGTTTCGAACAAGCGGAGCGGCAGGTCATCATCGAGGCTTTGCGAGCCGCATCGGGAAGAGTATCCGGCCAAAGCGGGGCCGCTGAGCGGCTCGGGCTGAAACGAACAACACTGCAGAACAAGATGCGCAAGCTGAACATCAGCCGCGCCGACTACGCAGAGTAAGGACCCGATCTTGCTCTCCACGTTCTAAAATCAGCCCTTTCACCATCCAAGCCTCAATGACTGGGGCGCGGATTCCATTGCAAAAGCATGCCTGCCCGTATCGCGGCACTGCCCGCCGGTTGGGCACTCGCGACCCCAGATCCACTCTGATAAGTGTGTGTACTTTCACCAACTCAGGCGGGCCAGCTCCTGGCATGGGACATGCAATATGTTGACGAGGAAGCTCTCCAGCCGGCGCTCTTGCCTGCTTGGATACTCTATGGAGGTTTGATGTTACGCGTCGAGATACAGGATTCGGCGAACACTGTGAGACTCAAGTTTGAAGGCCGATTCACCGGCGACGACGCCCAGAACACTTGTATGCTCACAACGCGGTGCTTCGACGGGATGACACTGCTCGTTGATATAACCGATGTGACCTTCATCGATTCTACGGGGGAAGAGGTGCTGTCGTTCTTTGGCCGGTTTGGGGCGGAGTTCGTTGCCGAAACATCGTACGCGCTCGACGTGTGTGAGCGCCTCCATCTTCGCCTCGCCCGGAGCGGCGCATCAGATCCAAGCCCGTTAGGTGGTTCGAGCCCAAACGCTCGCCGACACAAGCAAAGTAAGAACTCGTAGGCGTTAACCGCTCGAGAAAGAAAAAGGGTCTGCCGTTCCTGGTGTCTCCAATAGTCTCGCCTGTCCTCACCTGCGCTGAAACTCGCGGTCCATCATTCAAACAGTTTTGACAACAAATGGCTCGAGTTGCTTCGACATCTCAGCGATCTTGAGCGTTCGGAAGTTCGCTGGCAACGGGCGAAACGGCGGCAATGCCCGCATAAGGGCAGCATTCCCCCGCAACAACTCATCCGGGGCATCTAGATTCAACAACATGCCAACCCTAACGAGTTGGCATGTTCTTTGCATTATTCGCAATCGAGAAAAACATCATGAACCTACTAGCCACAAAAAAACAAACGACTCACCCCCGGACAGAGGAATCGACGCTGCGGCACTCAAGCGGCAGCAGATGGGCGCGGCTCGTCCTTATTTGCTCGATCCTGGCCGGAATGTATCCCGCAATGGCAGTGGGCCAGCAACAACAAACCTCGTCGGACGATAGCGATGCGCCTGTTCTTACGCTCGACGAGGCAGTCAACCTGGCACTTCAGCACAACTGGAATGTCAAGAACTCTGTGCTGGAGGTTCAGAAACAGGATTTTGAAGTGAGTACGGCGCGTAGCCGGCGGAAACCACAATTTCAATTCACCATGCTGGGTGGAGAGTTGCTGCACTCGTTTGACTTTACGATCCCGAAAGGTTCGTTAGGCACGTATGCGAACACTGGCCCAATCCCGTCAACAAACGCCAAAATCCACACGCCCGCAGCATTCACCACTTATCTTACTGGCAGCATCGATCAACCTCTGACACAACAATACAAGATTGGCCTCGGAATTCGCGCAACAGAGCTTGGCCGCGACATCCTCCGTGAAGAGGTACGAGCCGAGCGGCAGAAAATCGCTGCGGAAGTCCGCACTGCGTACTTCAATCTTTTCGCGATTCAAGCAAGTGTGGACGCCGCACGTGAGGCCGTAAAAACATTCGAAGAAACACAGCGGGTCACAGTCCAATACGTCTCAGAAAAAACGGTGCTTCGCGGCGATGCATTGGAGGTGGATGCGCGCTTAGCAAAAGCCCGCTATGAGTTGTCCGTCGCAGAGAATGGGCTGGCGACACAGAGTGAGGCGTTGAACCAACTGCTTGGGCGCGATGTTGGGACACCTTTTCGCGCCGAGTTCGTTCCTGAGCAAGACACGAGTGATCTGACTCTCGACTCAGCCCGCCAGGCAGCACTGGCGAGCCGCCCCGAGTGCCGGCAGTCGCACCTTAAGGAGAAGCAAGCCGAATACGACCGGCGAATCGCAAAAGCTGCGTACATTCCAGACCTGAGTCTGTCGCTGCGCTATCAAGGTATTAGCAACGTACAAGTTCTCCCTCAAAACGTAACCACGGCGGGATTTTACCTGACCTGGGAGCCGTTCGATTGGGGACGCCGCCACAACAAGGTTGTCGAGGCAACGAAGACTGTCGAGCAGGCGCGCAACGGGATCCAAGAGACGGAATCAAAGGTCGCCGTAGAGGTTGGTGCGAAGTACCGTAAATGGCGGGAAGCTTCCTTGCTGCTTAGGGCTTCTCGCACGGCCCACGAAGCGGCAGGGGAGCAACTCCGCGTCACGGGCAACAAATATAAGGAGAAGGCCGCACTCTTAAGAGACCTTCTTCAGGCACAGACTCAGAGTTCCGAAACCAGTTTCCAGTATCAGCAAGCGCTTTCCACTTATTGGAGCGCTTTTGCCGAACTGCGCAAAGCGATGGGAGAAGAGTAACCGATGAGAGCGAGAATTATTTCAGGCGCGACCACCAGTCAGGGCGGAGTTCGAGAAAGCGATCGGAGAGGAGTGGACTTTATGGGGAGCAACAGGAAACGAGGGGGGACAGTAATAGGGGCCGTGCTTTTCACCGCGATTGTCGCCGCAAGTGGCTGTCAGGAGCCCACGAAAGTCGCAGCTAAATCACCCACACCCGTTCATGTATTGGCTGTGGCTTTGTATTCGCCTTCAGACAATTTACGCTATTCGGCTTCCGTTCTGCCGTTCGCGGAAGCGGTTCTGTCATTCAAGTCAGCAGGATATGTGACCGAAATTAAACAGGTCCAAGGTGCAGACGGGCGGCGGCGCAATATAGGTTCGGGAGACTATGTTGCCAGGGGCGCCGTTCTCGCGCAGATTCGCCATCAGGATTTGAACAATCAACTTGACCAGGCCACGGCAACACTGAGTGCCGCCCAAGCTCAGAATGTCGAGGCGACGAAGGATTATGAGCGTGCAAAGAGGCTTTATGCCTCAGAGAGCTTGACCAAGCCCGATTTCGACCGAGCGCAGGCGAAATTCGATTCGACCCTCGCGACTGTGGATCAGGCCAAGGCAAATGTGCACCAAGCACAGTTAGGTCTCCACGACGCGGATCTGACGGCACCGTTCTCGGGATACATTCTTGCCCGAAACATTGAACTGGGGAACCTGGCAGAACCGGGGTCGACGGCCTTTACGATCGCCGACACGAGTGCGGTCAAAATCAGTTTCGGCGTCCCTGAATACGCCGTAAGGCATCTACGCCTGGGGCAACAATTTAGCATTCATCTCCAGGATGATCCGAAAGAATACGACGGGCGGGTCACAAGTATTGCCGCTAGCGCCGACGAAAAGAATCGCGTCTTCGCTATTGAAGTGACCGTACCTAATCCCAAGAGCTATTTGAAGCCCGGGATGATCGCCTCGCTCACCGTGTCTGGCGTTCAAAAGGCCCCGGCTCCCGCCGTCCCTCTGAGTGCCGTTGTTGCCGACGCCGCTTTGCCTGGACACTATGCGGTTTTCGTTGCCACTGAAGTAGGCGACAAATCGGTGGTGCACTTGCGTGAGGTCACGCTTGGCGAAACGCACGAGAGCGATGTGGCAGTCGATGGTGTAAAGCCAGGGGAAAAGATCGTCGTTGTTGGAGCCGCCGGTTTGAAGGATGGCGATTCAGTTCAGGTTCTTCCATAAAGGAACAGAAAAAATGGCACACCAAAACGAGCAAGTCGTCACCAGTCGCCGAAACGTTCCAAAGTTCTTCGTCGAGCATCCGCACATCTCCTGGATGTTTCTGGCGGGAGTCCTCATTTGGGGTTGGTTCGGCTATAAGTCCATGCCGCAACGAAAGGACCCGGAAATCCCCGTGCGCGTCGGCGTCGCGGCTTGTCCGTGGCCCGGAGCGACGGCTCAACAAGTCGAGCAATTCATTACGCGTCGAATTGAGGATGTTGCCGCCGAGAATAAGACCATTCATCCGGGAACAGATGCGGACTACGGCATTAAGTCTATATCTCTTCCGGGCTATTCGTTTGTGACCATACAACTCGATGAAGGCATCACCGATACGAAGCGGCAATTCAGCGATATCAACCTCAAGCTGAATGCCCTGAATTCTCAATTGCCTCAGGGCGCCGGCCCAATCGTTTTCCAGAGTGATTTTGGAGATACCGCTGCTCTTATGCTCACGATCGCCAGCCCAAAGGCGGACGACGTTGAAATTGCAGCTCGCGCCAATTCCCTTGAAGCTGCGATCCGCAAAGCTCGCGATGCAAAACAACAGAATCGAGAGGGGCGCCGCATTACGGTGGTGGATTCCTTTCCACAATCCATCTCCGCAAAGGAGGTCCTTGACACGGGATACCTGTTTCAATCGGAAGCGCAGAACGCTGGAATCATTCGAGGCTCGGGAATCATTCAGGGGAGTGGATTCATCGGAGTCGATGGCGTTTCCGATGCAGATGACACCTCCATTCAAGCGTTCATCAAACGGTTTATCTCGGAGCGGCTGAAACGGTCCGAACTACATCCCGACGCATGGGAACCAACAATCATTCGCGATCCTAGCGAAACACGGACGAGACTGGCCAGCGTCGCCGGCGACAAATACAGCTATGCCGAACTCGACAATTTTTCTGACTTGATTGGCCGAACGGTCCAGGGAGCTCCCGAAGTTTCCAAGGTCGAACGGCGGGGTGTTTTGTCACAGACCATCTATCTCGATTATTCGCAGGATCGCCTCGCTGCCTACGGACTGCGTCCTGCTGATCTCTCCAAAGTCATTTCGGCTCGGAACATTATCGCGCCGGGTGGGACCGTAGAAACAGGGGAGCACAGGGTTACACTCATCCCTTCCGGACAATTCGACACTGCCAAAAGCATCGGCGACGTGGCTATATCCGCCACATCCCAGGGCGCCCCAGTGTATTTGCGGGATCTCGTCCAAATCAGCCGCGGGTATCAAGCTCCTGCTACATATCTCAATTACTACACATGGCGAGACTCCAGTGGGCACTGGCAACGGAGCCGGGCGATCACCTTGGCAGTTTATATGCGCGATAAGAAGCAAATCGCGCGCTTCGGACAGTCCGTGAATTTAAAGCTTGAGCAGCTTCACCAAGTTCTTCCCGCTGACCTGATTTTGGCGCACACATCCGACCAACCGCTCCAGGTCAAGGAGAACATCAGTCTGTTCATGCGGGCGCTTGTCGAAGCCATTATTCTTGTGGTCATCGTTTCGCTGCTCGGATTTTGGGAGTGGCGCCTGGCACTGATTATGGCTCTCGCCATACCGATTACATTGGCGATGACCTTCGGCGTCGTATATGTGTTGGGAATTGATCTTCAGCAGGTCTCGATCGCATCGCTGATCATCGCACTGGGCCTCCTCGTCGACGTGCCGGTAGTCTCTGGCGATGGCATTAAGCGCCACTTGGCGGAAGGTTCTCCGCGCACGACAGCGTGCTGGCTTGGACCCACAAAGCTGGCAACCGCGATTTTCTACGCAACGATAACGAACATCATTGCCTACCTGCCATTTTTGATGCTGACCGGCAATACCGGCGAATTCTTGAAAAGCTTGCCCATCGTGATGACGGCTTCGCTGCTGTGCGCACTCTTTGTGGCGATGACCTTTGTCCCATTCCTGGGCTACTACATTCTGCGCGCTCCAGCAAAGCGCGAGCCAACCATCGAGGAGAGACGGCAGCAAGGATTTTACGGCTTCTATAACAAACTCGTAGGCGGAGCCATTAGACACCGCTGGGCCGTTCTTGGCGGGTCCCTGGTTTTCTTGATCATTGGCGGGTTCTTCGGTTCTCGGCTGAAGACTCAATTCTTCCCCGAAGATGTCCAGTATTGGTTTTATCTGGATATTTGGTTGCCGAATGAAACTCCGTTGGGCGTCACCAACGACACTGCCGTGCAGGCCGAAAGGGTTGTCCGTCAGGTAATTGAAAATTCAGCAGACGCCGCTACCAAGGAGAACCGCGGGCATCTTCTCAAGTCGCTGACGACTTTCGCCGGAGGTGGCGGCCCTCGCTTCTGGTTCTCGGTATCGCCGGAAATGCCGCAGACCAACTACGCGCAAATGATCGTTGAGGTTACCGACAAGGAAGCTTCGCCAAAGTTAGCTCGCCCCATCCAGGACGCGCTGGCCAAGGAGGTACCGGGAGCGTGGATTACGGTACGCCAGCTTCAAACGAATCCTGTCGAGAATCCTGTAGAGCTGCTGATTTCCGGGCAGGCAGACGTCGACGCCAAAAATGAAGCTGGCGATATTCGTACGCTGAGACAGATTGCCCGACAGGCTGAGGACGTCGTTAGTCAATCTCCCGGCATTTCCGTGCTTCGGGATGATTGGCTCCCGGTTGATGTCCAGCGGAGGATTCAGATCGACTCGGACCGCGCAAACGTTGCAGGTATTACGAATGCCGATGTAGCAAACGCGTCGGCTGCGGCCATGAGCGGCACGACAGTCGGCGTGTTCAGGGAGGGCGACAAGAACATCCCCATCGTGGCGCGACTTCGCATGGAGGAACGTGCCCAGCTCGCGGACATCAAGAACCTGTATGTTTACTCTTCACAGACGAACAACCGGGTACCTTTGCTGTCGATCGCGACGGTCGGAAATTCTTTGGAAACAGCTCGCGTGGCCCGACGTGAGCACTTTCGTACCATTTCGATACTTTGTTATCCCCAGCCTGGCGTTCTCGCCTCGGAAATACTCGATCCTATTCTTCCAAAATTGCAGGAGTTCCAGAAAACTCTTCCTCCCGGTTATCAGCTTCGCATCGGGGGCGAACGAGCAAAACAAATAGACGGATTCAGCAACCTGAAAATCGTCTTGATAATTTCTTTGATCGGAATTTACCTGGCGCTGCTCGTTCAGTTCAACAACGCCGTAAAGCCTCTTCTGGTATTCGCCGCCGCTCCATATGGTGTGATCGGCTCTCTCATCGCTCTTTCGATTATGCATACGCCCTTTGGATTTATGGCTTTTCTGGGCATCGCCAGCTTGATCGGCGTGATCGTAAGCCACGTGATCGTGCTGTTCGACTTTATCGAGGAAATGCATGCGAAAGGAGAGCCCTTGGAGCAGGCGCTCCCAGACGCGGGAATCCAGCGTATTCGACCGGTATTGATCACTGTGCTGGCGACCATCTTGGCCCTCTTCCCACTGGCGCTTGAAGGAGGGCCCCTCTGGCAGCCTCTTTGTTATGCACAGATAGGCGGCCTTGCCGTAGCAACGTTTGTCACATTGATTCTGGTGCCCGTTCTTTACAGCATCTTCGTGCTGGATCTGAAAATCATCCGCTGGGAGTCGAAGCAGCCTACGGAAGCGATTGAGGTTGGCGCAATTGCGGAAAGAGCGCCGGAGACAAATTAACGAAAGGATTTTCGCGATGACTCTACTCTATCAAATTGGCGCCGCTGTTCTCCTGGTGAGCTTTACGCTCTTGCTGCAAGTTTCCGGGGTTACAGCGCTTATTGAGTGGCTCAAACGTGTGTTTACCCGGGAAGTGGACAAGCATGGACCAGCTTACTCGGCCAGACTGGTAGTGCCATCTACGCTCGTAATCTTGCTTCTGCACGGGCTGGCGATTCTGCTATGGGCTGGTTTCTACCGGTCGCATTGCTTCCCGTCATGGGAAACCGCCTTTTACTTCTCAGCTAGCAGTTATTCCACGGTGGGTTATGGGGACGTGGTTCTCCCGTCCGCATGGCGACTCTTGGGCCCTCTGGAAAGCGTCACTGGTGTGTTGATGTGCGGAATTTCCGTAAGTGTTCTGTTTGCTCTCGTCACCCGGTTGCTCGATCGCGACATGCGGTCCATGGCTGGTAAGGTGCAGGAGGGCAATCCGTCGCCCGTTACTACTGAAAGATCGATGAATTCGAGAGGACAAATCCATGTCTAAAACCTATATCGAGGCTCCCGATTGGCTTCGCCAGACGGAGAGCATCCTTGAAGAGATGAATGAGGGAGTGGCCATCGTTGATGATCAACTCCGCGTAGTATTTGCCAACGAGGCGCTACTCCGCTTGGGACAATACAGGCGGGATGAAATACAGGGCCGCACGCCCGACGCGATCTTCCCAGCCGAAGATGTCCCGTACATTGTGCAGCAGCACGATTCGGGCCACCGCTATAGACATAATCGTAACGAGTTCTACTTGCCGAGAAAGGACGGGGAGAAGATCCCCGCAATCTTCAGCGGGCGCGTGATTCAGGGACCCGACGGGCGAGAGTACGTAATACTTATCCTGACTGACATTAGTGCCCAGAAACGGGTTGAAGCGCAACTTCGCGAATCAAACGTGCTCCTGGAGAAGCGCCAGAATGAAATGGAGAATGAACTTGCGCTCGCAGCACGCGTCCAACAGTCACTTGCGCCACCGAGCCTCGTTTGGCAGGACCTTGTGATTGAAGCCTACTTCAGCCCCGCGCATACCATCGGCGGCGACTTCGGTGTTGTCCACCCGCAGGGCGACGATTTTCTAAATCTCATCGTGTGCGACGTCTCGGGCCACGCCGTTGGTTCGGCGCTGATGGCCAATCGCATGTACTCCGAAACACTCCATGCACTCGAACGCAGGCTGGGCCCCGGCGCTATGCTCAGGCAGCTTCACGATTTTGTGCAGGATCGCATCGCCGTCGACGGTTTTTACTTCACGATGGCGGCAGCCCGATTTTCTCAGCAAGGGCGCCACGTTACGTTTGCCGGCGGGGGCCATCCACCAGCAATACTCGTCTCCAATGGCGTACTCCGCCTGCTTGATTCGCAGAGCGGGATACTCGGTTCGCTTTCCGAGATTGCCCCGTCGGAGTCGGTGACCGAAATTGAACTGGCCAAGGGGGACCGCCTGATTCTCTACACCGACGGACTGGTCGAGGTCTTCAACAGCCTCGACGACATGCTCGGCGTCGAAGGTCTTGAAGCGTTGATCCTCGAATCAGCACAACGACCAATTCGGGAGTTAAAGCAGGCAATCCTGAACGGTGTCACGGCCTGGAGGCACGGCCCCCACTGCGACGACGTGTCCCTCGTAATAGTCGAAGTTCGCTAACTCCATTAGAGTGGGGTTCCAACTTGGCGATAGTCGACTATCCGTCCGCATGAAGTCGCAAACCTGCACGTTCCATTTCCGTTGTGCGTTCAAAAAGGCTCGCAAACGGTTTGCTTGAGAGCTTTCTGATGCCCCCTGCTAGGGGTCATGGTCACCGCATCTTATTCGGCGCTCAAAATGTCGGCACGACCACTTTGCTGAATAGTCGGCTATTCGTTGAAGTGACTCCCTGGCAGGTAAGAACCTTGTGTCCCTTTCGGATTGAGGGTAACCGGAAGGTATTTGCGGGCCAGAAGTCCGGTTGTGGGAAGTCTCACCAGATAGGTAACGAGAAACGCGCTGGTGTCCATTAAATGGAGTAGTTCCGGATAGTCGGCAAAACGGAAATTGAGTCCTTTGCTTTCCGGCGCAAGACAGTGAGTGATGCCTGATCGATGGTTCTGGCACGCGCCGAAGAAATGGGGCACCACGAACCGCATCGGTTTTAAAAAACCGCTGTGCTCGACGGTGTCTGTCGGCAACGGTCTAAGGAACCGTTGGCGTTCAGGTGCAGAAAGCTCTACCACGGTGTTTGAAACCGATGTACCAAAGGGTGGGAGATTACTTCCGGATAGCCCGTAACTCGTCCATATCCCCCGTGCAGTTTGTGCTCCGCATCTTTTTCGAGAAGTACTGGACAAGGAAGCCGGCACCACGTACGTTCCCCAAGTTCCTCTAATTGTTATGAACAGCCAGTCTCCTCAATCGCCGTCGAATGTGCCGAACGCCTGGGGCATCGCCTGTCGTCCCACGCTTTTATTCGTGGCCGCCTATGCACTCAGCATCACCCCTCACGAAGCTGTGCACGCCCTCGCCAGTTATTTGTTTGGGTTCAGCTCAACCCTTTTTCAAATGTGGGTGAATCCCGATCCGGCAAGAGCTACCTCACGACAGCTCGCTACTATCGCGGCGGCTGGTCCCCTCTTCAGCTTGGCAGTAGGAGTCACATGTTGGTCGCTCTATCAGCGGCGGTTCAGGCGAAAACCGGCTGCGCTCATGTTCCTTATGCTGGCAATGGTGGGCGTCTATTCCTTTCTCGGTCCCTTGGCCGGCTCGGCCCTTGGGGGAGACTTCTACCTTGCGTTCACGTTCCTCGATGTACCCAAGCCCGTTCGTTATGTGGCGTCGGCAATGGGATTCGTGCTTCTTCCGTGGTTCATGTTCTTCACGGGAGGGAAATTGGTGGGATGGGCACCCAGTAACTTCGGTCGTGCCAAAGCTGTTGGCTGCACGACTGTTTCGCCCTGGCTCATCGGAACCGCCCTCATATTGTTGGTTTATTGGCCGCTGCCGTCGTTTTTGATTGGGTCGACCCTCGGTGGCTCTGTGTTCTGGCTGTTTGCAGTCGTGGGCGCGATTTTCCAATTCTCAGCTCCCAGGCCTGCCGAGACAATCTCTTCGTTTACCGGATGGGATTTTATGATCACCTCCTTCGCGGTGGCTGTGGTGCGTTTGCTGGTGAATGGTGTTCGGCTCACGCCCTGACAGGCGCTTGCCATATGCCGACCCTAAGCTTCGTTTGGTCCTTGAATTCCCGTTCCAGGCCATTAGCCGAATAGTCGACAACCCTTACCTAATCGCGTTACGTCAGAGTTGCCCGTGATACTTCCGCAGTGGGCAACGGCAAACAGAGAAAGGCAAGGAGCGCTGACAGAGAGCCGCACGACTATTGCGGGAGATCCGTTTTATAGAGAATGGCTTTGTGGCGCGGGTCAGGGCTGTAGGGGTCGTATACTGGGGCGCCTTTACATCGATCACTGATTGCCTTGAACAGTGGAATTATTTCGTCAGCTTGCCTTCTTCATGCTGAGCTGCAAGCCCATATCGTATTGCCGCTTTAAGCGTATCGATGTTTATATCCTTTAGAGCTTTGAACCGAATGCAATATCCGGTCACGCTCGCCTTGCCTAGTTTTTTACCATACGTTTTGGCTAAGTACTTCTTATCTTTGAGACCAAGAACATAGACTGAGATTCCGGTTTTGTTTCCGCTCACACCAATTTGAAAAAACTCTCTACTTTTTCCATTGGCATATTTTATTGTGTGAAATCCATATCCAATTGTAGGGTTGGAAACAGTATGATTTGTGCTGTCTTTACCATCGAAGAACCATAATTTGCATTCTGGTGACACTTGAAGTGTGAGGCGATGCAACTCTCGGATGTCCCTGCGTTTTGGCTCCGGTTGGCTGGTAATATACTTCTTGATTTGTTCTTGTACGTTCATACGTTCTGCTCCCCGTTGCGCGAACGAGATTATACGACGTTTAATCCTTCTCCCCCTTGCAAGGGCGGGCGGCCCTGACCGTTGAGGTCACTCGACCGCGAGGGCGCCCCGCAAGCCGTTGTTGCGTGGGGGCTTTTCAGAATTCCCAAAGGCTTGAAATGTGTGGAGCGCCGAGGAGCGGGCAGAGGGGCTGGAGTACATGCACCTCCGGATGGCCCGTGATACGGTCAGACCGGTTTAACACTCGCTAGCGATCGTCAGTGACTTATTTCGAAGGGATTCATTTGGCCTTGAAAGCTGGTGAGCATCGTGGTATTTACGGAGGGTGCGCTCCAGGCGCCAGCAGGTTCGCGCGAAGGGCCAAGCCCACTGCCAATCCGAAGGTTGAACGCACGTCTAGATCCCGTGCTGCCTGATTGCGAACCCAGGCTAAAGCATGGAGGTCACTATGACGTTGCAGCAGTTACCCGAGCGCGCCAATTTAGAGCAGCTCAAAAAGCAAGCCAAGTCGTTGCTCGCCGCAGCCCGAAGCCAAGAGCCAAACGCAATTCAGAGGTTTGAAGCCGTCTTAATCGGGCGATCCCTCAAACCAGACGCGATTGCCTTACATGACGCTCAATTTGTGCTTGCGCGTGAGTATGGCCTTGAGTCGTGGACTGCATTGAAGCAGGAAGTGGAAGAGCGATCGCTTTCGTTCGCAGCGGCAGTGGATGAATTTGTGCGCTGCGCTACCGGAAGCGCGCCCGAACGAGCGATGCGATTGCTCACGAGGCACGCCGGCATCGCAAATGTCAATTTGTACCCGGAGCTGGTGCTGGGCGATGCAGACGCGGTGGAAACGCGGCTTAAGGCGAATCCAGCGATAGCTCGGCAACGAGGCGGAGTCCAGAATTGGGAGCCGCTGCTGTACGTCTGCCACACATTTCTGCAGAAAGATTCGCCCGAGCGAGCGAAGGGGCTTGTGAGAATTGCACGGGAACTACTACGGATGGGCTCGAACCCAAACGCCGAATATGACTGGAACTGGCACCCGGAGCTGCCACGGACAGCGCTCTGGGGAGCGCTGATTGCTACGGGGCAGCCTGAGCTTGCAGAGTTGCTGCTCAAGAGTGGCGCAAATCCGACGGACGGCGTTTCCACGCACATTGCGGCGGGCAGTGGAAATGTTGCGGCGCTGGAATTGCTGTATCGATTCGGCGTCAATGTTAACGGAATTCCAGGAGGCGTTCCGCCGCTTGCGTACATTCTGGGTTGGATGAGGCCGGACGACATTTCCGGAGCGAAATGGTTATTGGAGCACGGAGCCGATCCGAACTTGGCATGGGCGCAATCGGGCGAGTCGCCGCTCCAAGTTGCGGCACAACGATTGGACGTTGAGACGGTGGAGTTGCTGGTCTCCAACGGAGCGGATGTAAATAAGCGCCGGCCCGATGGACGTGCGGCGCATGCGCTCGCCGCGCTGCACGGGAATGACGAGGTGGCGGCCTGGTTGTTGCGACATGGCGCGAAAGACGAACTCTCGCGGATCGACCGTTTTGTTGCGGCGTGTACTTTCGGTAATAAGGCGCAAGCAGACTCGCTGCTCAAGGAGCATCCGAATCTGCGCAACGAGCTTGGCCCAGAGCACCACTTGATGATGCACACTCCGGCCGAACGCGGCGATGCGCAAACTCTCGAAACAATGCTGCAATGTGGCTTCGATCCAAACGTAAAGGACAGCAACGGAGTGGAAGCACTCCATCGTGCCTCGATGGGCGGCCACGTGGAAGCAGTGAAGGTTCTGCTGGCGAAGGGCGCGTCGGTGAATGCCGTAGATAGCATGTTCGCCGCGACACCGCTGGTGTGGGCATGTGAAGGCTGGCGACACGCGTCGCAAAACGGCGCAGATCATGTTGAAGTGGCGCGCTTGCTGCTTGCCGCCGGCTCGCCGCGCGAATGGGTGGCTCCGGAGAAAGCCCCTGATCCCGAGGGTACGCAGGACCGCTTGGCGGAGCTGTGCCGAGCAGCGGAAGCACCATGAATACTTCGTGAGTAGTTGGCAAATCGAAAATTGAGTCCTTTGTTTTCCGGCGCAAGAAATTGAGTGATGCCTGATCGATGGTTCTGGCACGCGCGGAAGAAATGGGGCACCACGTACCGCAACGGTTTAAAAAACCGTCACACATCTCGTTTGAACGCTACCTTGGCAGGGTAGAGGTCGAAGGTTCTACGCGGTGTGGCAAGCAATATTTTGGTTAAGATTCGAAGATATCAATCCAGAGCTCCAAGGTTTTATCGTGCCACTTCACGTTCCCTATGACGTTGTGCCGTAATTCGTTCTTATATCGGTCGCGGAGTATCTGAGCGTCGAGTTTCCGGGAACGAAATAGATAGTCGGCATCGTCCCTGTCTTTCGCCGCATTGCGCTCGAGCTTCGACAGGATGCAGTCGTATGGGTCGGGTACAAGCAGTTTCAGGGATTTGAACTCACCTGGAGCCATGTCAGTGAGCCTGCTTGCGTAATCTTCTGGGAGATTTGCAACGGCGACGCGGTGAAGCCACACCCCGTGTTTCGTGCGCAGAGGTGAGCCCCGTCCTGCTACCTCGTCCAAGTTGAGATTCGCGGGAATCGCGGTGTAGTAGTCGATATCGGCTGTTGTGCGGGGCAAGCCGTAGAAATACGTGAAGACGAAGCCGCCGATGCAGTGCAGTTCGAGGGATTCGTGCAGCATCCCGTCGAGTTCAGCGAGAAACTCTCTCCAGGGTGAGGGGAGCCTCCCTGTTTCCTTCTTAGCTGGCATATTGAAGGTGTTGAGACCGCATGTCGGTCAGCAAGTTCCAGTGCACGGCGTCCTCTGTGCGATTTGTCCGCAGCCAATTCCGCTCACTCTCTGTCCTAGGCGGGCGGTAGAAGCTATCTTCCTTCGCCAGTCGGCTATCATCGAGTAGATTTTCGAGTTGGCTCAACTCCTTCGCTCTCTCACTCTCGTGGCGCATTTCCGCCACCTGTCTTGCGAGGCTGACGACAAACCCCAGCCGGTTCTGGAGGTTGAACTTGCGGGCGTTTTCGACAAGCCAGGATTCCGGCTGTGCATATTTCAAGGCAACCCAAGGTAACGCCTCCGCGACGCGTGCATCGAGACGGTTCTGTGCTAATGCTGTCAACAAGACTTCAAAAGGATGCTTCCTCGGCGCGCGCGTGCGGAGATAGGCAAACCCCGGATAGCCCAGTTTCCCGAGCAACTCGGTCAACCGTTGATCGTCGGCCTCGGTGGGTACGAAGACATCAGCTACCGGGAGTACTCCTGGGGATAATCCGTAAACGAAGGTCGCCCGGCGAACGAGTTCTGGTGTGAGGCGCCTTTTGCCGTTTTCGAGGAAGTTCAAATACGCTTGGGTCATCCCCAGTTGCGCGGCAGCTTGTGTCTGGGTCCAACCTTTGGCCATGCGCGCGGATTTGAATTCGGAAGGCTTCATGGTTAGGAGTATAACAAGCGTGTTATATTTCGTCAAGATGAGCAAACGGACCCGCCACGGGCTGAGCGATGCGCGCCGTGCAGAAAAATGCCGCAGCGCGACCTTAATAGGATAGAAGTCGGTAGCGATTCATCGCGGAGAGTTTAGGGTTACAACGGTCTATAAAACCGTTGCCAGAACTCGCGGCCGAGTTGTCCAAATGAGCGAACCCTTCGGTTTTTACCGAAGAGTTCGTTAGTGTCGGCTAGGTCATATATGATCGGGGCGGAACTACGAGGGGCGAACAAAAAAGAGAAATGAAGAGTTTGATGGAATGGCCGGTCAAGGCGTAGTCTTATTCCGGCTCGAGTCGTTGGAGAGCCGGAAGGAGGGCTTGTACCTCCGATTTAATCCTGAGAGAAGGAAGTAGAAGCATTGTGCGATCTCTTGAAGGGAAGCGCCGTCTTCCTTAATCTCGCAAGAATACCTGAACTTAACAGAGAGAGGTTCCACCTTGGCAAGTTTGTAAACCCAGCGGAGAAACCTATTTGCAGAACCGTCTCGCCATTTGCGCGTGACAAATACCAGTGAGGACGCCTGGTTCCGGAGCTCCAAACGCATCACATATTCCGTAGTGCCCTTCGAAAAAGCAAAGCTACTGAGGACAGGCTCCGGCGGAAGATACTGATGCTCGTCGACGACTACAGTTCCAGCTTGCGCGTTAATTGAAGCACAAATCTCACGCATTGTATTCAAGAACTCTGATTTTTCAAGGTGTTGCCGAGCTCGAAGCACAAGAAAGCGAGGCTTAGTGTTAGTGAGGTGACGTTCTTTGAGAAAATTCTTCAGGGACGTGATGGTATTTTCCATTTGCGTCTGCTCCCCGACGATTTGTATTGGATTCTCGTTTGATCTTGGAAAAGAGCCGCGCGGACATCGGTGCGGCCTGGCGCAAGCACAGATGAAGTGTTCACTCCTTGCCAGTCCTCCCGCTCAACGCATGGGCAGAAGCAGGATTGGTTGGGAAATTTTCCTCGGACGGCCAATTTGCGAGTATGGAGCACAAGTGTAAGAAGGAGTGAAGAGCCGTCGACAAATCCTCCGGTGTTGGACAGGTGGGAAGTTGCCAGCATTGCTGTGGATCGACCGCGTTCCAGCCGAGAATCTGCTCCGACGAGGTTGCGAGGATTACGCGTGGAACGCTTTCGTTGCGCTCGTGGTTATGCCCAATCGATTTTAAAAACTCATACTCCGCGTGATGGCGGTTTCTCAGGTCGAGCAGAAGAAAGTTGCCTGGCAGGCCAGCCCGTTCCGCATCCACGAATTGCATTTCGACCCATCCCACGCCCTTTATTGTCGCGAATGGTCCTAACTGGCGTGCTGGGGATCGAACAGCCCGCCGGATAAAGTTGAGATCTCCGACGTAGCCCAGGACGAGTAGAAGTTGAACTTCGTCCGGGACAAATAGCGCGCCGCCTCCGAGCTGCATTCCATGGCCGAGTGTTTTCCCACGAATCAGCAGGGCAAGCTCAGATATAGACATCCGAGTGCATTTGGGGCGTTGGGAAGATTTCTTTCCGTGTCGGACGTTCTCCAGTTCTGAGTTACGGTCAACCACTTTATCGCGCCCTCCATGAGTAAAGTCTCCAACATCGCTCAGACCAAATACGGTCTCGCAAGGGTTCTGTGAGCTAAGAGATGACGCAAGTGTGAGCATCGAATGCCCAAACTGGACAGAATCCAATTAACACTCAGTAGTGTCCGTGGCTTCGACGAGAATTTCTTCAGAAAGTTCTCATTTGCTTTGTAACCCAAGCAGATCTGGCGAACTGGCGCATACCAAGAAAACTTCAGGCACATACCAACCCTCGCCTTGTGTTTGGGGACAGAAGGAAGTTCAACAGTGAATTTCAGGGCATTCCGACACTAGTCCACCTCATGACCAGCCACATACCATCTGCTGCTAAACATCGCTAAAAGAATACCTTCGGTGAATCCAGGGACTCGGAATGCCTTTCTCCGCCGACGAGCCAGATGGTCAAGAGATGAGACGGGGTTAGGCCAACGCTTGTGGTGCGCTGGCCACACTAGAGGAGCCTCATTGCGGTTGAACGGCGAAATAGCTGCCTCGGATCAATGATTCACTGGCCAGGAACTTCCAACTGCTTGGTATTCCAAGCAGTTTTATCTCGTTTTCTGATGATCAGTTACGAACTCATAGACTTCGCGGTGCCAATGAACTCAAGCAGTAAGTGTTGCTTGGTGTCCGGCCAATCCCTCATAGGAGAAACTTATGAATTCTTCAAAAATAAATTGGAGTTTGAGTGTTCCTGCAGTACTTTTGACCACTTCTTTGCTTATTGGCCATTCCGTTGCCGGTGACCATCCCAAAGGGTCCACGGGAGCACCACTCCCTCTATCGGGGGCGACTTCGGTACTCCAGGCGGATGGGGTTGGCCCTGTTCCTCTTCCTCCGCCTCCCAAACTGCCAAACTCGACCGCTTCAAGTAAGTCCTGACAGACTTTCCACCAATGCTTTTTGCGGTGAGAGGAGGGGGAGTGGCTCTACTCTCCCCTCCCTCGTGTTACTATCTGCCTATTAGATTGGTGTGGTACACGGAAATTCAATTGTTATGCTTAACGTGATGATCTGGAGCGTGGGGATTTTTCTCGAAACCATCTTGTTGCTGCGTGGGTTTCAGGAAAAGTTGTACCGCAAGTTTCCTATCTTTTACGCGTACTTCCTGTTTGTAACGTTAGTTGACTTAGTCCGTATCGGTGTTTATCGTTGGGTCCCCATTCATTTTTTCCAAGTCTACTGGGTTACCCAGTTTCTCAGCCTGGCCATCGGTTCCGGGATCATCTTTGAAATCTATCGAGTGGCACTTCGTCCATTTCGCGGAGCGGCAAGGATGACACGCTATGCGCTCCTGATCGTATTTGGAGCAATTTTCGCGAAAGCGTTAACCATTGCGTCGGGAGGAGTGTTTACGTGGCTCGCCGCAGCCTCTATCGTGCTGGAACGGAATCTACGGATTGTGCAAGCACTGGCTATACTGACGTTGGTTTTGCTCTTCTTCTGGTATGCGATCCCATTTGGAAGGAATTTGAAGGGAATTTTATTCGGCTACAGCCTGTTCATCGGGCTGAGCATCGTTCAGTTCCTACTGTGGCGCTATTCTTGGGAGCAGATCAAGCCATTCTGGTCCTATGCGCAACCACTTTGCTACCTCCTGGTAATCGGAATATGGGTAAGGACCCTGTGGTCCGCTGCGCCTCCACCGGAGGTAAATCCCGACGTTCAAGTTGAAAGCGACTATAAGTTTCTCGTAGCCACGACGCGCGGACAATTCCGGAAAACACTTGCGCGCCTCGGATGGGCGGCTCGAGCATGATGCAGGGGTTCGCATTTGTGGCCGTTAGCGTCCTCCTCATAGTTCTACTTTTGTTGGGGACCAGGAGCAAAAAAGACAAAGGTCTTGCATCCGCCACGATGCGCAATAGGGAGCGGCTTGGGTCAGAGGGTGTGCTTCAGCCTGCAGAATTGGCGCACAGGATCTTTTCGCCGAAGGACAGGGAATTCATCGGGCTCACGCATTCGCCTCGATTGCAGCGCCTCTACCAGGATGACCGCCGCAACGTTGCCTTGCATTGGGTTCGCAGGACTTCGCGTGAAGTGAGCGCGATTATGCTGCGTCACCGTTTGAATTCTCGCTATAGTCAAAATGTAAATGTGGCAGCGGAGGCGAAGCTTTTTGGCCTATACCTGGAACTTCGATTTCTCTGCGGGGTTTTGGTATTCCTGATTCAACTCTTCGGGCCACACGCACTCGTGGATCTGGCCTCCTACACCAGTGAACTCTATGAACAGGTTGGGCGGGCGATGCGGGATGCAACAGCCGCGAGCAACGTTGCGTCGTCGGAGGATGCTGTTCCGTGACATTTCAATGAACAATCCCCCCTATCTCCTGACGATGCGGAACGCCTTTGAAGACCTTCAGCGGCGTACGCTATCGCACATTCCCTGTGACTTCGCGCGACTGATCTACCTTGCCTCCATGCGCGATTACAACACTGCGATCTATCATCACGAAGGGCTTGCAGCACGGTATGGTCAGGAGCAGACACGCGAGGCATTGCAAACTTCCCATCGGGAGATATTCTGCAAGCTGGTATTTCTCCCGCTGGAGGGATTGGTCACTGAACTGGAAACCTATGTTCGGGCTTCGCATGAGGCACAAGATGATTTTATTCATGCCTGGCAGGAACTGGAGCCGTACCGCGTCGCGGTCCCGATGGAAGCGGATGCCACGATGGTTCAGCTATTCCTGTCCAACGTCAGGCTTGCCTTGGAAGTCTTGCGATTCCGCCGGGAGCAGGCGCAGAGTCAGGCGGGTCAACCAGTCTCATCGCTACCCCTGTCACCTGCCCGATGATTTCGGCTTCCCTTCCATAATCCAGACGGCGCACGCTGCAGGGTGAAAGAGGATGCGGCAGGAGCAACAGATGCCCATCCTGTAATTCGCACCAGGAACACGCATATCCGTCGCGGAGTTCCACGAAATAGATGGGACGATCGAACTCCGTCCTCCAGCGTTGTGGGTGAATCTTGCGAACGCCCTGATCCACTTGAACGAACGAGCCGGGCCGCAGGAACGGGTGAAGGGTGAAATCCTGGAGCCCGATGTAGCCATACAGGCTATGCCTTAGATCCAGGTGCTGTAGAAGTGCAATCGGAACTTCACCCCAAGTTTCGACCATCCGAGTCAACAGATTCGTATTGTCGAGGTCAAATGATCGATCGAATCGGACAGGGAAAGAGACGGTCTTCTCCGTGTCGTAAACCTCCAACGTGGTTAGGTGTGTGTTGGGCAAGGGTGCCAGGACTTGGTGGTGCGATACCTTTTGCAGATCCAGGCCAAAACAAAGGAGGAGGTCCGTGAACTTGACGTGGTAGATCGCGGCCAACGAGTAGACTTTGAAAATGCTGGGTACGGAATCCGAGTTTTCCAATTGGGTAAGCCAGGCATTGGAAATCTGGAATTCCTGGTTTTTCTCTTCTTCCGCAATTCTTTGACTTATGCTCTCAACATCACGCGTTGTGATTCCCAGGCGGATGCGCAATTTGCGAAGTTGTTCGCCAGCCCGCGGTGAATTCATGAGTGCCTGGATTACTCCATTCCAAAGGCAAATGTCAGATGTCTGATCGACATTGGTGAATGATAGCACGCAGCTCCTGGGTGCCAGAGTTTGTTTCTCGCGTGATTCTGTTGCCTGACCTACTCCCCGGGAATTTAGTCAATCGAACACTTGGCTTTTCTGAAGTGATGCAGGAAAGGGGATCGATCAGGGACCTCGAGTACTACATTCTGGCTGGACCGAATCCGAGGACGGGTCAGGCCAGCATCACTCTCCATTGCCCGGTTTGGTCAAATGTAGGCGCACTGACGTGACCGGGGCTTTTTGTACCAGCGGGAGTGAGAGAGAATTCACTCTGGAGGAACGCTGGTATGCCGATGAAAAGGTATAAGCCGGCGCAGACCGTGACGCTGCTGCGCCAGATTGATGTGGAGAACGCGAACGGGAAGAACACACCGCAGGCCTGGAAAGAAGCGCAGCGCACGGTGCAGACATACTACCGCGGGAGAAAAGAGTTCAGCGGGCTGAAGTTGGATCAAGCCAAACCGATGAAGGATCTGGAATGGGAAAACGCGAAGCTGAAGCGTTTGGTGGCGGAGCTATCGTTGGAGAAGCAGATTTTGAAGGATGTGACTGAGGAAACTTCTAAGCCCCGAGCGACGCCGGGGCGCGGTAGAACATGCGCGCAAGAGGCGTGGAGTGAGCGGGTTGCAAGCGTCCCGTGTGTTGAAGCAGGGACGCGGCGCGCCCAATCAGAGCGAGCGATGTTTCGAGGTGAGGCCGGTACCAGTTCACGGCGTCAGATGCCATAGCGGCGTAGACTTTGTCCCGGTAGGTTTTTGCATCCATGAGAAAGCATTGTCTGGGCGCCAGATAGGTTCCTTCCAGATCTCGGGAAGGGTTACGACTACAGGTAGCCGTGTTGAATGGCCTTCAGTACGGCCCGAGTACGATCACACACCTCGAGTTTCGCGAGGATATTTGAAACGCGGTTCTTCACTGTCTCGTCGGATATCTCCAGGGCTTCAGCGATTTCTCGACTGGAATAGCCGCCGGTCATCAGCTAAAGAATTTCCAACTCGCGCTCCCTTAAACGAGGTCGCCTGTGAGTTCTCGAGGGTTACGATCAGTGAGGTGCCTCAGAACTAAGATTAAGTCCTGGGTCAAATTTATCTTCTAGTTAGCTTTGGGCGGGCATTCTATTCACAGTGGCGAGCATGAGTATGTCGAACCCGTGAAGACGACCTGTCACGGTCAAGGATTCGACTTCTGCTCCGGTTATTTTGTAAGTTTATGAACGCAATTAAGTCAGGCACCAATTCTGAGACAGCTGCGAAGGCAGGGGTCTTGACGAAATTGCTGATGCCGCCACGACATTCCCTATCAGCGAACGACGCTGAGAGGCTAAAGAGAGGTTTATCGATGAAAACCTGGTACGCGGCTTTTCTTCCAGTCTGCCTTTCGTTACTGCTTCTCGGAAATGTGGCCCTAGGAGGTCCGCCTAACAGCGGGTATCGACTGGTAAAGATCGTCCCTTTGAGAGAGGCGCCGGGTGGCACCGAGTATTTCGATTACGTTACTGTCGATTCCGCTGGGCGGCGAGTGTATATAGCCCGAGGCACGGAGCTCGACATCCTCGACGCAGACAATTTTTCCGTAGTTGGCTCGATTACTGGGTTGAAGCATTGCCACGGCGTGGCTTTAGTTCCCGAGTTGAACAAAGGGTTCATCACTGACGGCGGTGCGGCAAAAGTCGTGGTCTTCGAGATGAAGACTTTGAAAGTCACCAATGCGATCGATGCCCCTCCGGGCACCGATTCACTCACTTACGATCCATCGTCGAAACTCATTTTTACCTTCAATGGTGAGAGCAAGAACTCGTCCGTGATCGATCCGGTTCGGGAAAGTGTAGTTATGACAATCGACATGGCTGGTAGCCCGGAGCAACCGGTCGCTGATGGCAATGGAACGATCTACGACAACAATGGAGAAACCAATGACGTGGTTGTGCTTGATACCCACGCGTTAGCTGTCAAGGCGCGGTGGCCCACCAAGCCGGCTGGCCAGCCCGTGGCGATTGCAATGGACCGGGAGCACCATCGGCTATTCTCTGCGGGGAGGAATCCATCAATTCTGGTGATGATCGATACGGATAGTGGAAAAGTGCTTAATTCATTCCCAGTATCCGACGGAGTGGATGCTGCCATCTATGAGCCTTCATCAGGTTTTTTGTTCATCTCCACTCGCACCGGTCTGCTCCACGTTTTTCACGAAGACTCGGCAAAGAAACTGTCCCCGGTGGAAGAAATCAGTACCGAATACGGGGCCAAGACTATGGGGCTGGATCTGAAAACACAGAATTTGATTTTTGTTACTTCGGACTTTACGCCACCGAGTGGACCGAAAGGAGACAGGAAAACAATCAAAGGAACCGCCCGCCTGCTGATTTTCGGGCGCTAGGTGCGCGGTTGCCGTCAATGGAGGTTCGCAGGTGAAAAGCGAGAGGTTAAGTTCAAGCAGCTTGCGTCGTGAGGTATGAATTTTCCCATACCCTAGAACTCGGATGCGTTGCAGCCGCCGGCTTTCCTCGAGATATTCACAATGGTCCGGGCGACTTTAAATATCGCTCGACAATTGCATCGGCGGTGCGACTGCAAAGTGCCAAGATGGCTAACGTTGGGCGGGCCGATGAACTTTGCGGAAAGGTCGAACCGCCCACTACGAAAAGATTCGGTACTTGCCAGTGCTGTAAAAAAGAGTTGACCACGGACGTCTGAGGTGACTTCCCCATGATCGTGCCACCTTGGAGATGAGTGGATTGGTAAGTTCGGGTGTCATACGTCCCTAAGCCGGACGACGGACTAAATTCCTTTGCACCCATCGCCCGGACGATTTCAATGGATCGGGCGATTGCGAACTCCGCCATGCGGCGCTCGTTGTCTCGCCAGTCAAGCGTCAGGCGAAGGAGTGGATCACCACATTTGTCTTTGTAGGTGGGGTCCAGATCCATGTAGTTGTCTTTGTATGCCAGGTGCTCACCCTGAAAGGCGAGTCGTCCTGTGCGGTCATAGTAATGGATCGCCGCCTTTTTCCACTCCGAGCCCCATTTGGATTTTATCGACTGAGGGACCACGCCGAAGTTACCAAGCGGACCATATCCGTGACTTGGCGCTTGTAGAGTTCCGCCGCGAATAAAGGGAAGCCTGGTGTGGTCGAGTACGTTACCGCTGAAATCCCCTATAAGAACGCCAGCAGCTCCGGATCCCATGAACCTGTTGAGTGGCTTCTCCATGAAAGCGGTGACGGTTGAAAGGCTGACCTGGTGAGTGAGATTGCGCCCTAATGTCCCCGTGCCGGTCGAAGGGTTATAAGGCTCCCCTATGCCAGAGAGGAGGAGAAGTTTCGTGTTGTTGAGAGTCCAGGAGGCTAGAATTATCAAATCCGCTGGCTGCAAGACCTCTTCGCCGGTTCCATCTACATATACAACGCCTCGTGCTCTGCCAGCTCTCTCGCTACCATCAAACACGATGCGACGGACCCACGCCCCTGTGCGAATGGATACATTCTTGTGCCGCGCGATCACTGGCAAAAGGACGTTGGTGGGCTGCGCCTTGGCGCCTATCATGCAGCCGAATCGCTCGCAAAACCCACAATAGGTACAGGCGGGGAGATCCACACCATCGGGATTTGTGTACGGCGCGCTCATCGTGGCGGCGGGCGAAGGATAGGGATGGTATCCGAGCGATTTCGCTCCCACATCAAATAGCGTAGAGAAATACGGAATTTTTGTGGGAGGCAAGGGGTACTCGGAGCTGCGCCAGCCTTCGAAGATGTTGCCGCCTTCGACTAGCTTTCCGCGGAGATTTCCTGCTTTGCCGCCGGCGCCAATCATCTTTTCAGCGCGCGCATAATACGGCTCAATTTCGTCGTAAGTAATCCCCCAATCCTGAACGGAATGGCCCTCCGGCAACCGCTTGGATCCGTACTTTTCTACAGTCTGCGAATACAACTCGAAACAGTCGGAGGACATCCGGTCGCACACTGCGCCCCAATGTTCGCCTGCGCCGCCGATACCCGCTCCTGGTAGAAAAGATCCAGGTTGCCGCAAGGGGAGGGCCCGCTCCCCACCGCTATGGCGAAAAGTAACGGTTTCTAGGGAAAAATCCTGCACCATTCGGTGACGCACCCAGTTATCCAGCTCATCCATCGTGTTGAAGTAGTCGGTGGTCTTGCGGGGGCCGCCACGCTCGAGTACCTGTATGGAAAGTCCTGTGCGCGAGCCGAGTTCCTTTGCCATCGACAAGCCAGCCCACCCACCGCCTACGATTACAATATCCGCAGCCGCTAAGGTCCTCATTCGTCATCCTCGCTCGAAAGGCGGCCACTGCTCAGGCTAACGGGCGGGGGGCGGAAGGCTTCGCCAAAGTGCTTATCGACGTCATCATAATTGTTCATCTGCGGGCCAGGAAATCCAATCAGCTGCCAGCCGCGCATGGCAAGGTTTCCACCGTGAATCGGATCTGAAAACATGCCCTCCAAAGTGTGCTGGCGCAGCAGGGAGAAAAGGAGGGAACCCTCTATCTCCTTGAGAGCACGATCCTGCTCGGGGATTTGCAGGTGTTGAAAGCCTTCGAGGCCCTTTAATCCTTCGCGATATATCCCCCTTGGAGTTGCCTTATCTTGATATCCCAATTCCGGGCGGCCGCTTTCGAATGGTCCCGAAGTGTAGCGATGGTGATCGGAGCCGTAGGGACCCGCGAGATGACGATCGATGTATATGGCCACGCCTGTCTCTTTCGCGCCAGGGCCCGAATCATCGGTCGGGAAAATTCGCGAAACGGCCGCGGTGACGATCAGCGCTTCGGAACCCTCAAAGAAATGGAGAGGAACATGAACAATTTTCTTCTCGTCCCGAAGTCGAAAGAATCCTTTTTCGGGCGAGTAAATTAGGAGTCCACCAAAAGCAGCCGCAGTGATTGTCAAAAAATGACGGCGTGACTTCTGCTGTCCGGCCTCGGCTTGTCCCCTTTCTAGTGTCGAGAGTCCGGCGGCTATTGTTGGACCGAAACGTGTGAAGTCCATCTACACCTCCTACCGACTGTTCGTGGCCATCTAACTAGAGATCTTGCTGACCGGATCGCGGAATGTTGAGTGCCAGAGTCGATTGATAAAACGCCTGGCATCCCAACTCCAACGGTGACGCGGAATCGCGGTCTGCTCCTCGGGTGCGGCTCTGCCTTACGTCCTTTATCATCGCTATTGAGCCGTCCACCCGCCGTCAACTGCCAAGCTCGCACCGGTAATCAGAGAGGCGCCCGGTGAGGAAAGAAAAACTACCGCGCTGGCGACTTCCTCCGTTCGTCCTAACCGTCCAAGAGGAATCCTGCTTGTGACCCAATCTCGGAACTCCGGATTTCGAAAGAATGGAGCGGTCAGTGGAGTATCCAGAAAAGTTGGTGCGATGGCGTTCACCCGAATATTAAGCGGTGCGAGTTCGACCGCCATGGCTTTGGTGAGGCCTTCAAGCGCATGTTTGGTCATACAATAAACTGCCCGCCGCGAGGCGCCCACGTGACCCATCTGAGACGACATGTTCACAACCGATCCGCCCCGCTCGCGCCGGTCAGGGGCCTCCAGCATCTTGCGTACGGCTGCTTGCGCTACAAGGAACGCAGACCGAACGTTTAGAGCGAGTTGTTGATCAAGGTGTGCTTCTGAAACTTCGACAAAGGGTTCGGGTATATTCGTGCCAGCATTGTTGACCAGAATATCGAGTCTATCGAGGCGCGCAATTTGCGAGCGCAGGTCGACGCTATCAGTAACGTCGCAGACCAACAATTTACTATGGCCCCCGCCGGAATCAATTTGACTTGCAATTTGTTCCAGCTCTTGGCCTGTTCGGCTCATTAAGACCACTTCGGCTCCGGCTCGGCTGAGGGCGACTGCCGTCTCCGCGCCTAGTCCACGGCCTGCACCCGTCACAAGGGCTATCAGCCCTTCTAGTTGTCTCGTTGAATCCGCACTAAATTTTCTTGGAGTAGTAGTTATGCGGCACCTCCACTCTTAGCTTCGAGTCCTACATTGCGGCCGCCATAACGCCGGAGGCGAAGATCGGCCTGTTCTTTATGGCCCCAGAAGTGCTCAATCGCGCACAAGCGGGAGCAATACTCGCCGATCAAAACGCTCGCTTCTGCCGTGCATTCCTGATAGGTAACAGTCTTTATGAACTTCCCGACCCATAATCCCCCTGTGTAGCGTGCAGCGCGTCTCGTCGGAAGAATGTGATTAGTCCCAATGGTTTTGTCTCCATAAGCGACATTTGTTTCAGGACCGAGAAACATTGCGCCATAGTTCCGCATCCGGTCGAGGAAGTAGCGAGGCTCCTTGGTCAAGACTTCGACGTGCTCATACGCCAAGTTATCTGCTTCGCGAACGGCCTCGTCGAGATCTCGCACGAGGATGATTTGTCCCTGCTCGTGCCAGGCGACTCGCGCAACGTCAGCTGTTGGCAAGAATTGGAGTTGACGCTCGATCTCAGCTGGCAATGACAATGCCAGCGTTTCTGAGGTAGTGATTAATACCGCGGGTGACGTTGGACCATGTTCCGCCTGACCTAGCAAATCAACGGCAATCATCTCAACGTCTGCGGACTCATCGGCGATGACGAGGATCTCAGTTGGGCCGGCGATCAAATCGATGCCGACCTGGCCATAAAGCTGGCGCTTGGCTTCGGCGACAAACGCATTTCCGGGACCCACCAACATGTCCACTGGTTCGATCGTCTCGGTGCCCAACGCGAACGCAGCTATCGCTTGAACTCCACCCATCACATAGATTTCGTCCGCCCCCGCCAAGGCCATCGCAGCAATCGTTTCGGCGTAAGGCTTGCCCATGACTGGAGGCGTGCATGCTACGACGCGGTTTACACCAGCGACCTTGGCCGTCAGAACGCTCATGTGGGCGGAGGCTACCATGGGGTATCGTCCCCCCGGGACGTAGCACCCAACGCTGCCAACGGGAATGTTTCGGTGGCCCAGTCTTACACCAGGAAAAGTTTCCACCTCGATGTCCTCTAAAGTCGCCTTCTGCGATTCGGCGAACCGTAAAATCTGCTCCTGCGCGAATTTGATGTCTTGTATTGTTTCCGGAGAAACGGTGGCCAGCAACGCTTCGATCTCTTGCGTCGTTAACCTGAAACTAGCCGGCGACCAATGATCGAATTTCTCCGATAGCTCCCGGACGGATTGATCTCCGCGCTTCCTGACGTCAGCAATGATTCGTTCGACCGTTTCCCGCACGGAAGCGTCTGCAGCATCGGTTTCTGCTGTACCTACGGCCTTCTTCAGATAGGTCGCCATTTTCTCTCCTCTTTTTGTCTAGTTTCATAAGTCTTCAGAATGAACGCTCGACGGTTGGCGAGCGCTGAGAATGTTGGCGCGGAGGTCGCGAGCTCCCGGCGCTGAGTTTTCTCCGATTGCGAAAAACAATTGTGGTCCCGGAAGATGCGCCGCAAGGCGGCCAGAATCTCCATGCTGTAAAGTCGGTGAACTTGAAGATTGCATCAACACCTTGAATTCTCCCGGCGCGGACCGCACGGCCGGCGCAGATAGTAACACAGTGCCGCGAACGAAAATCCAGCCAATGTGTTTTTTTTTTGCGTCGTGCCCGTGAATTTTTGAGATTCCCCACTTGGTGTGGTGAGATGCATGCGTCTCGTTTTTCGTTTCACGTTCCGGCGTGCGATATCAAAAATTCGCGTACCATCGAGCGACTTTTTTGTTTCCTAACTTAGGAACGTCCAAGCAATCTTTGTTTTGTGCTAGACGCAAGGAAGGAGTATCCGCTTAATGGTTCCAAGAAACACTAGGGTGACAACGGTCGTCGGGCTGGAATCCTCAAGAGAAGATTCGGCGGACTGTATTGTTTTCCTGGGATCGCGGGGGTTCGGGGAGCGCGGCAGCGAAACAATTATCTCTCGACATTTTGGGCTCGGCGGTCTGTTCGTTCTGGGATTGAACCGTGAGCAAAATACCCTGCGCTAGAAAACGAGGTTCGGTAATGCTTTGTCTGAGTCGGTTGAGAACGTCATTTTACACCTTCCAATTGTTCTTGTTATTGGGCTGCATCATCTTTACAGCCGCCGAAGTCAGGGCGCAAGTCGCGGGAGCCATGCTTTCCGGCACTGTGACCGACTCGAACGGCACGGTCATACCGCAAGCGAAAGTCTCGATCAAGAACGTGGCTACGGGAATTGTCGTCGGCGTTACCGCGAATTCGGACGGCCTGTACTCCGCGCCCAATCTGTTGCCGGGAACGTATCAGGTCCTGGTCTCTGCGTCGGGCTTTGCAACCCTCGAGCGGAGCGGGGTCACACTCACGGTCGGAGCGCAGCAGGTACTGAACTTAACCTTGCGGCTTGGCCAGCACAGCGAAAAAATTATCGTCACCGGCGAGGCTCCGGCGGTCGAACTGGGGACTTCCGAGATCAGTGAGAATGTAAGCGAGACGACCATGCGGGAGCTGCCTTTGAACGGCCGCGATTGGAGCCAACTTGCCACGCTTCAGCCGGGCATTGCGACCGTCCGGACACCGGTCTCCCTCCAGAGCAACGGCACCGCGCGGGGGCTGGGAGCGACTTTGACCATCTCGGGAAATCGGCCGAATCAAAATAATTATCGCCTTGACGGAATCAGCGTAAATGACTACTCGAACTCGGCGCCGGGAAGCGTCCTGGGCCAGAACTTGGGTGTAGACGCTATCCAGGAGTTCTCTGTATTAAGCAGCAACTATTCCGCTGAGTACGGCAAAACGTCGGGCGGGGTCGTCAACGCGATTACGAAATCTGGCGCGAATCAGATCCACGGCACGGCTTACGAATTCTTGCGCAACAGCGCCCTGGACGCCCGAAATTTCTTCGACGTCGGTGGGGTTCCACCGTTCCGGCGCAACCAATTTGGGGGCTCCGTCGGGGGTCCGATCAAGAAGGACCGCGCTTTCATATTTGCTGATTATGAGGGCCTTCGGCAATCTTTGTCGACTACAGCACAGGAGTTCGTCCCCAGTGCCACCGCGCGGGCTGGGACTCTTCACTACGATCCAACAGGTACAGCGCCAAGTGGGTGCACTGTGACTGTCACTGGCACATGTACGGTGACGGTGGATCCGCAAGTCTTGCGCTTTACGAATGCATTCTATCCGTTGCCGAACGCTGGGCTGCTGGGGGCGGGGGACACGGGACTCTATAAGCTCGCGAGAAATCAGGTCGTCCCGCAAAACTACATGACGACCAAGATTGACTACAATTTGTCTCCAAAAGACACGCTGTTTGGAACCTACCTCTACGATTCTTCGACCCTTACGCAGCCGGACGAATTCAATAATAAGATCGACGCATTTCAGTCTGGTCGCCAAAGCGCAGTCCTGGAAGAAACGCACGTTATCACTCCCCAGCTCGCGAACACGCTTCGACTGGGTTATAGCCGGAGCAGGGCGTGGGGTGGCCTGACCCAAGCGGGAGCTAATGTGGCAGCAACGGATCCATCCTACGGCAGTATCCCTGGCATGACGGCGGCCCAGATAACCGTGCCGAGCCTCACCGCATTCTCAGGAGGGGTAGGAGCTCCCTCGAACCAAAAGTTCGTTCTGAATGCGTATCAGGTTTATGATGACGCATTCCTCACAAAAGGGAATCACGCCCTGAAGTTTGGTTTTGCTTTCGAACGGGATCAGAACAATATGCTGACGCATCTCTTCCCGGATGGGCAAGCTAATTTCGGTTCATTAAGCTCTTATCTTCAGGGTCAAGCCCAGAGTTTCACCGCCATCCTGCCAACGGTTCCGATAACGCCCCGCGACATGCGTCAATCTATCGTAGGCACCTACTTCCAGGACGATTGGCGTTTGCGTCCGAATCTGACGCTGAACCTGGGCTTGCGGTATGAGATGGCTACCGTTCCGACCGAGGTAAAAGGCAGGCTTTCCCGGCTGCTGAATGTCACCGATTCGCAGCCCTTCCTGGGTTCACCTTTCTTCTCGAACCCCACTTTGCGGAACTTTGAGCCGCGCGTGGGTTTTGCATGGGATCCCTTCCGCACGGGTAAGACTTCCGTTCGCGGCGGCTTTGGCATGTTCGACGCCCTCCCGCTTACGTATCAAAACTGGGAGACCACGTTTGCTGCTGCGCCGTTTACGGAAAACGGCACGGCGACCGGTTATGGGCCGAATACGTTTCCGTCCCAGGTGTTCTCGGCCGTCAATGGGGTGCCAACTACCTTTGCTCAGGAATACATGGAACCTCATCCCCACCGCAACTATGTGATGCAGTGGAATCTGAACGTGCAACGCCAACTTACCAGTGATTTGTCAATCTTGGTCGGATATGTTGGCTCCCACTCGGTGCACAACCCCTTCCTCAACGACGACATCAACATCGTGCTTCCCACGCTGACGCCCGAAGGTTACGCGTGGCCCTCGGCAATAGGGAGCGGGACGGTCACGAACCCGAACGTCGGTCAAATCAGAACGTACCTATGGAAAAGCTCGGCTTCCTTTAACGGTCTTGAAACCCAAGTGACAGAGAGAATGAGTCACGGAGTACAAATACAAGGCTCCTATACTTGGAGCAAGACGATTGATACCTCGTCTGCCAGTCGAGCTGAAGACCAGTTCAATAACTCTTTCCCGGCTCTGCCGTTTTGGGACAACCGCTTGAACCGTGGTCTGGCTGATTTTAACGTGGGCCAGAACGTGGTGATCAATTTCACCTGGCTAATTCCTGCGCCTAAGCTTAAATCCCCGGTGGTGGAGCTAATCACCGGTGGCTGGCAGTTTGGCGGAGTGTTCGAAGCTAGTAGCGGAGTTCCCTTTTTTATGAATCTTGGCGGGGATCCATCGGGGCAGAACAACTCGGACCCTTTCGATGTTCCCAATCGTCTGGGCGGGCCGGGTTGTAGTTCGCTCGTGAATCCTGGCAACCCGACCAACTACGTCAAGCTCCAGTGCCTCGCCTTTCCGAACCCGGTAAACATACGCGGAAATCTCGGTCGCAATACCATGATCGGACCGGGCCTGATAAACACGGATCTCTCCATAATCAAGAACTTCCCGGTCAAACGAATTTCGGAGACCTTCAACATGCAGTTTCGTACGGAGTTTTTTAACGCCTTTAATCGGGTCAACTTTGCGCCACCTCTCGACAATCTCACGGCTTTCGATCAATTCGGCAACCCCGTACCAGGCGCTGGGCAGATAGATTCAACACAAACTCCGGCACGCCAAATCCAGTTTGGACTTAAAGTTATTTGGTAATTTTCAAAGGCGAGTGGAAAGGGGCATGATCGCGCCATCCATTCACCGGGACCGGGAGAAACTGAACCTGATGAAGAGCATCCAGTGGAAGCGGGCGATTGCAGTTCTTGCGGTGTGCATTCTTTGGCTGTTTGGCGGCGAGACATTCCTGCACAAAGGGGCGGCTCAAGAGGTCCCGCTAGGGCCAAAGTTCAAAGTAGACCCACTTTGGCCTCAGCCGCTGCCTGACCGGTGGGTAACCGGATCCGTCGGGGGCACTTGCGTCGACGCGAAAGACCACGTTTTTACTGTCAACCGCGGAGATTTGTCCCCGAAGGAGAAGAAGAACGCAACCCAGGCGCCACCCATCATCGAATATGATCAAGCGGGCCAGATGGTGAATGCTTGGGGAAACTACGAGACTTTTCCCGCCAGGCCGCACGGTTGCTTTGTGGACTACGAAGGGAACGTTTGGATCGCCGGCAACGAGGATGCCATCGTCCAGAAATATACTCACGACGGCAGCAAATTGTTATTGCAAATCGGCACCAAGGGACTGTTCGATACTTCCGACGGTACCATGGCTGGTGCTCCGATGAACTCCAGCCATACCTTATTAAATCTTCCTTCCAGCATCGCCGTCGATCCGGCCAATGGTGACGTCTATATTACCGATGGTTACGGCAATCGCCGTGTCGTTGTTTTTGGCCGTGATGGGAAATTCCTTCGCCAGTGGGGCGTGCAGGGAACTGTGGCTCAGACCGATGAGGGTGCCCCGGGTGTCTTCCTGAAGGTAGTGCACTGTGTGGTCATCGCTAATGACGGCCTGGTTTATGTCTGCGATCGGCTTGGCGGCCGGATCGAAGTGTTCGACAAAACGGGCAATTTCAAAAGAAATATTGTAATCCCCAGCAAAACAGCTCGAGCCACCGGGGTTGGAGCAGCGTGCTGGGTCGACTTCTCCCCGGACAAAGAACAAAAATACATGTACGTTGCGGACTGCGGCGATGAAGAAGTCCGGGTTATGGACCACGCCACCGGAAAGACTCTTTCCTCGTTTGGCCGCCCCGGTCACCAGGCGGGACAATTCGAAAACCTGCATAGCTTGTCCGTCGACTCCAAAGGCGACATCATCATAGGTGAGACACTCGGGGGGCATCGCGCCCAGATGTTCCGACCCGTAACCCAGTAACCGAATTTGGGTCTCGGGTCCAACTCTTGCTCCCTCGCACTGTTGATCCTGGACTCGATCCGGGCAATCCCTGCCCGCTACGTTGCTCGCTGTTTTTCAAACGAACTTCCGTCATTTAATCGCGAGGGCCGAGGACCAACAAATGTTGACACGACGTAAGTTTTCAATGTCCCTCCTAGGCACGGGGGCGGCCATCGGTACTCGGGGCTCGCTCCAGCAGCCCTGGGAACTGCTTCCAGACCTAGGCACAAGTGGAGACCGGCCCTACGACCTGTTGATTCAAGGCGGGACGGTAATCGATCCGGCGCGAAATATTCACAGTGTGCTCGATGTTGCCGTCAGGAACGGAAAGATTGCGGAAATCGCTCCCAACATTGCACCCGAGAAATCGCGCAAGACGATCTCCGCGGCCGGCAAACTGGTTACCCCGGGTCTTATCGATATTCACGTGCATGTGTACGAGGGCGCGACGGAAGCGGGCATAAACGCGGACCATTACTGTATCGGACACGGCGTCACAACCGCGGTGGATGCTGGCTCCGCAGGTTATCCCTCGATTGCTGGGCTTCGCAAGTACGTGATCAATCCCTCAGATACCCGGCTCTATGCGCTGCTGGACATCGGAGCCCTAGGCACGCTCGTGGGCGTTAAGGATGCGATGGAAAACCTGGAGTGGGTGAATCCTGAGCGAGCGACCAAAGCGGCCAATGACAATAAGCCAGTGGTGATTGGGATCAAGGCCAGGCTTTCGAAGGATGTCGCCGGTACGAACGACATCGAAGGCCTGCGAAGAGCAAGACGCGCCGCGGAGGACTCGCGACTTCCGATAATGGTGCACATTGGCGACACGGTCTCTCCGTTACGAGCAATTCTGGAGCTGCTGCGTCCCGGTGATATCGTCACGCATTGCTATACCCCTCGGCCGCACGGCATCGTGGACGAAAACGGCAAAGTGCTTGCCGAGATTCGGGACGCCCGCCAGCGAGGTATACTTTTTGACGTTGGTCACGGCACCTTTCACTTTGGGTTCGATTTGACGGAAAAGTGTTTGGAGCAGGGCTTCCTCCCCGACTCCATCAGTAGTGACCTCGCGGGAAGGAGTGTCAACGGACCTACGTTCGACCTGCTCACAACTGTTTCGAAGTTTCTTCTGCTCGGATTGCCCCTCGACAATGCGCTCGAACTTGTAACCAGCAAGCCGGCTCATGTCTTCGATTTTGGTTTGGAACTCGGCGCTCTGAAGCCCGGCGGCCCCGCGGACATTTCCATCCTGGCACTTCAGGATGGAAAGTTTGAGTTTGTGGACTCCCTGGGAAGCAAACGCACGGGACGCCAGGAATTGTTCGCTGTGGCCTCCATGCGGGACGGCAAGCTGATTGAACTCAATCAGGACACTTACCCCGGCAGACCCGAGAGCCGATGAACATTGGCTAGTAGGTTCCGGGGGATACGTAAGGCAGCGTCCGCGCGAAAAGCCACATCAGGAACAGTACCAGCGGAATGTTGACAAGCAATTGCAGCGCCGTGTACCCGACAATGTCGCGCGCGCGAATCCGCAAGAGCCCTATGAGTGGCAGCATCCAGAAGGGGTTAATGAGGTTGGGAAGTGCCTCGGCCGTATTGTAAATCTGGACCACCCACCCCAGGTTAACGTGCAGTTGATTTGCCGCCGCAAGAATGTAGGGCGCTTCAATCACCCACTTGCTTCCACCTGAAGGTACAAAGAGTCCGAGGGTGGCCGAATATATGGCAATCACCACCGGGTAGCTGTTATGGCTGGAAATGTGGACGAAGAATTCCGCGATTCGCGTCGAAATGGACGATTTCGTGATGATCCCGAAAATCCCCGCATAAAAAGGGAATTGGATGAGCACACCTGCGGTCGCAGGTACCGACGCGGTGACGGCCCTCGCGAATGATCGAGGCTTCCAGTGCAGTAGAAGCCCCAACATGATGAACATAAAATTGTAGGTGCTCAGGTCGAACGCGGCGAGTACGCCTCGAGCAAGGAAAATCTTGGCCAGATAGCTGAATCCTAAGGCACAAATCAGAACAGTCAAAATACCGTTGTGCTCCAGCCACTCTCCAGGTGTCTGCGCCTTATCGGCCGTCGGCGTCTCCGCCTCGAATTTGACTCCCAGCATTTCCACCGTTTTCGCTTCTGCCGCAGCCGGAGCGGACAGATAGGCAACCAACACAGAAGCGGCAATCAGCACGACCGCGGTCACCAGGCTTTGCCAGGTGAAAATCGTATGAGTTAGCGGAATCTGGCCGCTGATCTTTAGAATTGCCGGCGGGATGGATGTTGGGGTGGCCATCATCAGCGCGGCAGAGGAGGAAAGCCCCAGGGCCCAAACAGTACCTACCCCCAGATACGCCGCGGCGCTGGCCGCGCGGTAATCGACGCTGCGGTTGTTTTGGGCTATTTCACGCACCAGCAAGGCGCCCAGAATCAGACTAAATCCCCAGCTGAGCAGCGAACTCGTCGTGGAGATCAGGGCCACAAAAGCCACGGCTCCCCGGGGGGTTTGCGGAATGCGCGCTAACCACCGGATGGCTCCCCTGACGGCGGGGGAACTCGCCACAACGTATCCTCCGATAATAATCATGGCCATCTGCAACGTGAAGGGGGCTAGCTCCCAGAATCCGTCGCCGAAATTTTTCGCCAGGTTCCAGGGGGTTTCTCCGTTGCTAAGGCCTGCCAGGAAGACAATTACGATCGCGACAAAAGCAAAAACCAATGCATCGGGAAACCAGCGTTCCGCCCACTCAGCCAGTGCGATGGCTAGCCGCGGAATCTTGCCAGTAGTGGCCGTTGGGGATGTTGAAGGATGGTTGGTCTCAGGTAGCATGCGCACCTCTGAATATCACGATTGAGTTCGACCAAGGAGGAAGGCCAACGATCCGTCAACGAGAGGGACGTCGGAGGCACTGTTTTTGAGCATAGTTGTAACAAAAACACACGCGCCCGCAGAGTTTCCCGCCGGGTCAGTGTGGGAAAGGCACAAGAATGGATTCAGCGTCTTTTTGCCCTGGCGTTCGCGCCACATTCATCACCATCGAAAGAAAAGTGTAGTAACCGTTGATGCCAACCATGTCGATGATGCCTTGTTCACCGAACTTCGCCAGTGCCTTTGCGTAGATGCCATCGCTTACGCTCTTGTTGTGGTGTAACTCAGTACAGAAGTCATAAACGATGGCCTCTTCCTCAGACAGCCCTGTGGGGCGTTGGCCACTGGCAATCGCTTTGACGATCTCGGGACTTATCCCGGATTTGAGGGCAATCGCGGCATGCACGCCCCATTCGAACTGTTGCGTCCATTCGCGGGCTGTGATCAGGATGGCTAACTCGCTGAGTCTCGGCGGCAGCACGCTCTTGAACCGCAGATAGTCCCCCATAGCCTTGGCCCGCAGCATTACTTCAGGGCTGCGAAGCATCGGAATGAAGGGACCCAAGGGAGGCGTTCCGCGTCCCGCGACAAACTCAGCCACCGCTTTCTTCTGGGCTTCTGTCAGCTTGTCGGACGGGATCTCTGGCATACGATCCTGCGCCGGTGTGGTCATACTGAGGCACGCGAAAGTTAGCGCGAGCAGGATTAATCTCAAACAGGCCATCCTCGTCGTGATCTCCTTCACCTTATATTTGTGCACATCTAGCACCTTCGGCCTCCCGGGGAATTAATCTCTAAGTAGAGGGTAATTAAACAGAACGCCTGTGAATCGGTCTAGCACAGAACAAAGAACCCTTGGACACAGTTAAGCTGAGTCAGCGTGAGCAGGTGGGCTTCCCGAAACGAAACAGGTCAGGTCAGTCGGCTCGGCAAGTGATTGTCGTAGGCGTGGCCCCGGGAAAAGCGACATGACCATTACCCCAACCCGGATTTGCCGGGTGGAGCGGTCCCCCGTTTCAGTCCGCCAGGTTACTGAACGAGACTCCCTTATTCTCGGGCCCCAGTGCAAAGACTAAGGAACCCATAAACAGCACGATTGCGGCGAGGGTCCCCATCGCTTGCGCGTAGCTCAGATGCTCGCCCAGCACTGCTTCGAAGTAAGTGATACTTGAAGCGCAGAGTACGCCAGTCTGATACGCGAGCCCTGGGAAGAATCCACGCAAGCTGCCGGGAGTGAGCTCGTTCAAATGCGCCGGAACTATGCCGGCCGCCCCTTGTACAAAGAACTGCATCAGGAAAACACCCAGCACAATCAGGGCGACGTTGGGCGCGGCGATCCACAAGGGCACCACAATGAGTCCGCCAAGCGCCGCGGTGACCATCGCGGATTTTCGCCCGAAACGATCTGAAAATATCCCAAAAAATAACCCACCCAACAACGCCCCGATCATCGAGAGGATGGTAATATCGGCGGTCGTGCGAGCGGAATAGTTTCGGCCGTGCTGCAGAAATGTAGGATACATATCCTGCGTTCCATGGGCCATGAACGCAACCATCGTCATAAGCAGTACAAAGTACAAGAACCGCCGCCAGTGCTGCACGGCCGCGCGCCCATAGTTTTTCCAATCCGTGCGGTGCTCGTGCCACACGGGCGATTCCTTTACCTTCGAGATAATGAACAGGGACAAGAGTGCCGGAAGCCCTCCGAGGTAGAAAAGGGCTCGCCAGCCGTAGTGCGGATAAATGGCGCGAAATGCCACAGCCGCCAGCAGATTCCCGAGCGTGTAACCTTCCTGAAGGAGGCCAGAGAAGAGTCCCCGCCATTTCGAGGAGACCGACTCGAGTGCCAGCGCCGCGCCCACGCCCCATTGGCCGCCCAGGGCGACGCCAAACAGCATTCGCAAGACCAAGAAAGTTCGATAGTTGGGCGCCAATCCCGATAGCACCGAAATGACTGCATAGAAAAGGATATTCAGCACCAGCGGCACGCGCCGGCCAACACGATCGGCCATCACTCCAAAGATCACCGCGCCGACCGGCCGCATTGCCAGGGCGAGTGCTATGGTCAACGCAATCTCTGGGCGGCTCCTCGAGAAAGTCTTCGCCACGTCGTCAATGACGAACGTCAAGACAAAGAAATCGAAGGCGTCGAAGGTCCATCCAAGGAATCCCGCAAGGACGGCGTATCGCTGATTCGCGCCTTCTGTGGACCCCGGTTTGGTCATGTTCTCACGATTGCGAGCCGAGCAGGTCGTTGGGCTGTGCGCGGCTCTGGACTGCGTCGCACTTTCTCATAGCGCGGGAGGGCTTTGAATCTCATGGACGGTGCTTGCTTCGCCTCTTCCGAGCGGATCCGTTTGCCGCAGACCCACGTCCGGCTTGATCCAGAACGCCAGAATCGCGCCGAGCAGTAGCAGTCCCATGCTGCCGATAAATGGCAGATCCCAATTACCGGTTTTGTCGATCACATAGCCGAAGATCAACGGGGAAATGATGGCGGCGAGAGGCGATCCAATGTTCATGAGCCCGCTCGCGGAACCCGAGTACTGTGGGGCTATATCCATGGGTATGGCCCACATTGGCCCGATTGTGAACTCCGAAAAGAAGAAAGCCAGACTGAGGCAAATGGCAACCCAGACAAGATTATGCAGGAACAAAACGGGTGCCATAGCGGCCAAAGAACAGAGAAAGCCCCCTACGATCAAGTTCCGTCGCGCTTTAAGCCGCTTCCCGGTCTTTATCAGGATGCGATCGCTGACGATCCCGCCCAGGGTGTCACCGATTACTCCGGCAAAGAAGACTCCGGCCGAAAAGAGAGCGGAACTCTTTAAGTCCAGTTTGTAGTTGTGGAAAAAGAACGACGGGATCCATGCCAGGTATAGCCACAGCGTCCAGCCATAACAGAAATAGACACCAGTGACCGGAAGCATCCGGTGCGCCAAACGCATCCAGGGCACAGGATCTTTGTTCCTCTCCGTCCGCGAGGCATACGCCGGGAGCCATGCCAATTCTTGCGTGGTGATGGCTGGGTGATTCCTTGGATCGTCAACGAAGTAAAATACCCAGGCGATTGCCCAGATGAGGCTGACGATTCCGAGCACGATGAACGATCCTCGCCACGTGGTCGCCGCCATCAACCAAGTTACGAGTGGTGGCGTTAGCGCCGTGCCCAGGCGAGAACTTGAATGCGTGATGCCTTGGGCGAACGCTCGTTTGCGTTCTGGCATCCAATCGCACATGGCTCTTGTCGCGACGGGAAAGGTCGCGCCTTCTCCCAACCCAAGCATGACGCGGGCAAGCAGAATTCCCGTCAGGCCACTGACGATGCCCGTGAAAAGAGTTGCCGTTCCCCAAATAATGGCCGCCGCAGTCAACACCCTTCGGGGTCCAAATTGGTCGCTCAGCCATCCGCCGAAGATCGTGAAGATTAGATAAGGGTAAGCAAAAGCGGAAAACACCAGCCCGACTTGGGTATTGGTGAGATGAAGATCCACTTGAAATATGGAAGCCGCGGTACTCACGTTGACGCGGTCGATGTAAGTGATGCCATACATCAAACAAATTAAAATGAGCACGATGGTCGTGGCCGATAGCACTTTAGGGCGCACGCTTACTTCCGCCAATTGAATTGCCACAAGTCGCTCCGTTCGAATGGCTAAGGCTGCTGGCTCGGCTCACTCACGATCTTTGGAGCGAGGTGGTTAAGGGCCGCGGTTACGCCGCCGCTTTGGTGGGGGACGCCGGCAAGCCGGAGACCCATTTCGATTCCACCTAGCGTCCCGGCCAGCATCAGGTCGTTGAAGCTGCCAAGGTGCCCGATGCGAAATACCTTGTGCGCAAGTTTGGACAGCCCCGCGCCGAGGGACATGTCAAAATTCTCGAGGATGATCTTTCGAAGTTGGTCCGCGTCATGTCCGTCAGGCACGATCACGCCGGTCACGGAACTGGAATATTCTCGAGGTTCTTCGCAAACGATTTCGAGACCCCAGGCCCGCACGGCCGAGCGAGTTGCCGCCGCGTGCCGCTCGTGCCTGCGAAATACGTTCGATAACCCTTCTTCTTGAAGCATCAAAAGCGCTTCCCGCAAACCGAACAGCAGATTGGTGGCTGGTGTAAAAGGGAAAAATCCAGCTTGGTTTGGAGCCAACATCTCTTGCCAGTCCCAATAAGACCGCGGAAGCCGGGCCTCCCGGTTGGCGGATAGCGCTTTGTCGGAAACAGCATTGAAGCTGATACCCGGCGGAAGCATGAGTCCCTTTTGCGAACCGGCGACGCAAACGTCCACCCCCCATTCATCGTGCTGGTAGTCGATGGAAGCGAGGGAAGAAATCGTGTCTACGAACAAGAGCGCGGGGTGGTGGGCGCGATTCATGGCCTGCCGGATTTCGGGGATGCGACTGGTCACGCCGGTGGAGGTCTCATTGTGCACCGCCATGACCGCTTTGAATTCGTGGCGGACGTCCGACTTTAGGCGGGCTTCCAACTCTCCGGGATCGGCGCCCGTCCGCCAGGTTCCCGGCACGTACTCGACCACGATCCCGAATCGTTCGGCAAGGTGTCGCCAAAGTTGCGAAAAATGTCCGGTTTCAAACAACAAAACACGATCGCCCGGACACAGAGTGTTGACGATTGCTGCTTCCCACGCTCCGGTCCCCGAGGCGGGATAGATGATCACCGGACTCCGCGTCTGAAAGATCTTCTTCAAACCTTCCAGTACTTCTTTGCCCAACATCGCGAATTCCGAACCCCGGTGGTCAATGACCGGACGATCCATGGCGCGCAGGATTCGTTCCGGAACATTCGTGGGGCCCGGGATTTGCAGGAAATGGCGACCTGAGTGAATCATCTTCATGGGGGCCAAGGCAAAGCCGATGGAGCAGTCTTCAAAAATGGGTGCCGTTAGTCTGAAGCCTGTGCCTAGTGATCGACTCCTGCTGCCCGACCTTTCTTCTCGTCTTCGCGATTGCGAAGTGAGATTCCTATCGTTCGTGTGCCGGTGCCACTTCAAATGATTTCAGTTGATCGTACGCAGGCAGAGTGAGGAACTCGATGAAGTGTTGGGGTTCGATCAAATGGAGGAGTAATTGAGAAGCCTGACGATAATTCCCGGCTTCAAGAGCCGCGTCACCCACCGTTCTCCGCACATTGGCGAGCTCTTCGTCCAGGATCTTATCGCACAGAGCAAAATCGATCAGGCGGCCGTCTTTCAGATGAGCCTTGTGATGCACCCACTGCCACAGTTGAGAGCGGCTGATTTCCGCGGTGGCGGCGTCCTCCATCAGGTTGAAGAGCGGGACACATCCGACGCCGCGCAACCAGGACTCCAGATACCCCAGACTCACCGCTATGTTTTGTCGCAGTCCGGCTTCCGTGATGTCCCCTTCCGGGACGGTGAGTAGGTCCGCAGCGGTCGCTTGAAATTCTTCCAGCTTGCGATGGATTTGGTTCGCCTGCGGCATATGCCGGTCGAAAACTTCCTTGGCGAGCCCCACCAAACCGGGATGGGCGACCCAGGTACCGTCATTTCCGTCGGTGGCCTCCCGCTCCTTATCGGCGCGGACTTGCACCATGGCTGTCTCGTTCGCCGCCGGATTGTTCTTGATGGGGATGAATGCGGCCATGCCGCCGATCGCGTGCACTTCGCGCCGGTGGCAAGTCTTGATCAGCAACTTGCTGTACGAGCGCATGAAGTGCGTCTTCATGGTTACCAGGCCGCGGTCCGGCATGACAAAGGACGGGTCGTTTGCAAATTTCTTGATGGCGCTGAAAATATAATCCCAGCGCCCGCAATTCAGTCCGGCGGAATGCTCCCGCAGCTCGTAGAGGATTTCATCCATCTGGAAAGCGGCGAGGATGGTCTCGATGAGGACGGTGGCTTTAATCGTGCCGCGCTTGAGTCCAAGAGCCTCTTCGGCGTACAGGAACACATCGTTCCACAAGCGTGCCTCGAGGTAACTCTCCAATTTCGGTAGATAAAAATAGGGTCCGGTGCAGCGCGTGAGTTGTTCCTTAGCGTTGTGCCACAGGAACAATCCGAAATCGAATAACGCGCCGGATATCGGCTGCTTATCGACAATGAAATGCCGCTCTGGCAAGTGCCAGCCGCGGGGTCGGACCAGCATCACGGCGAGGCTTTCGTTCAACTTGTAGGCCTTGCCCGTCTGCGGGTCTGTGTAAGTTATGGTGCGACGGACAGCATCCTTCAAGTTACGCTGGCCCTGAATCAGGTTTTGCCATGTGGGAGTATTGGAGTCCTCGAAGTCCGCCATGAACACTTTGGCGCCCGAATTCAACGCATTGATTACCATTTTGCGCTCGACCGGCCCGGTGATTTCAACGCGCCTGTCCTTCAAGTCGGATGGCAAGGGAGCCACGGCCCAATCGGCGTTGCGGATTTCTGCGGTTTCCGGCAGGAAGCCAGGGCGTTCGCCGGCATCGAGCCGGGCCTGGACTTTCTCGCGATCCGCCAGCAACTCATTGCGCCGCGAACCAAATCGCCGATGCAGTTCCACGACAAACTTGAAAGCATCCGGAGTCAGTATTTCGTCGAACTGTTCATTGGACGCAGCCAGGATTTCGACTCCCGGCAGCGGTGCGGTTTTCGCAGGATTCATAGCAGTCCCAGTCGGGATTCAACGCGGTGCGCGTTTAGCATCCCTGATTCCACTTTCTTGCTTCTTTTAAGAGCATTTAGCGTTGCGCTTTCGAGTTGCGCATATGCTACGACGGCAGTTAAGCGGATACCGACAGCGTTCGTCTAGCACGAAACAAATGCCCTTGGCACGCGCCTAAGCTGGGGAGGGATTTCCTCGGTTCCCGCAGGCAAGGCAAAAAATGAATCGAAATAGGCGTTTAACGCGGCTTTCGCTCGTACCTTGCACACCAGCAGGCGGCAACGCCTTCCTTGCAGACGGTGGCCTGAATAAAAATCAGGAAAACCTGCATTATAATTCGCAACGGAACGCTGCAAACTTAGATAGGGAGGGAAAGTGAAACGAGCGATTGCGTTTTTCACAATCTTGGCCGCTCTTCTTGGAGCTGAAGCCAAATGTCAGGTGCCGGGGCCGTTGCGGTTGATTCAAACAATTCCAATGCCAGGGCTCAAAGACGGTGATTTTGACCACTTTGCATTGGATGTTCCGGGCCAGCGAATGTTTCTCGCAGCCGAAGAGAATTCGGCTGTCGTCGTTTTGGATATGCGCACCAACAAGGTTTTGCGCATACTTCGGGGTCCGAAGGCGCCCCATTCCTTTGCGTATGATTCCGATGCCAAGAAACTCTATGTCGTTGATGACGGCGGGCCGAATCAGGTCGAGATCTACGACGGCGCAACGTTTAAGTTGTTGGGGACGATTCCCATGGAGGCGCACGCCGACGCCAGTGTTTACGATGCGGAGAACAAATTATTTTACGTGGGTAACGGGGGGAAAGAGGCGGAGAAAGACTACTGCTTGATTAGCGTCATCGACACTACCAGCGGCAAAAAAATTGCCGACATCAAGGTGGATGACGACCGGGTCGAGTCCATGGCCATCGAGAAATCGGGCTCCCGACTGTTTGTGAACATGTACAACAAGGGCGCCATTGCAGTGATCGACCGCAAGGAACGAAAAGTCATTACGACTTGGTCCATCACCCAGGAAGGTCGCTTCAATGGACCAATGGCGTTTGACGAACCCGACCATCGCTTGTTTGTGCTGGCTCGCGATCCCGGCAAGGTGGTCATCGTCAATACGGACTCCGGCAAAATAGTTGGCGCCCCGGCCTGTGTGGGCAATTACGACGACGCGATCTACGACCCTGAGACCCGGCGTCTGTATCTGGTGGGTGTTCCTTTCCTTAAAATATTCCAAAAGAACGAGGAAGGTGACCGCTACGACAATCTGGGCCAGGTCCCAACAGCCTTTCATGCGGAAACTGGGATTTATGTGGGGAAACTCAAGCAACTTTATATGGTGGTTAGCCACCACGGTGCCACCGACGCGGTGGTGCAGATTTACAAGGTAATCCCATAAGTTATCTTCGTCATGTTGACAACCGCTTACTGAGGGGCTCGGGTGGATTTAGGCGAGTGTTTCTCGATTCATGCGAGCCTCCAAAAATAGTCTCGAACAAATAGGGGGATTCCGTATGTGGAACTTTCAGGAACAGCATGTGGCGGGCGCCAAGAAACTGCGTCCGCACTTCTTTGCCGTCGCCACCGCCCTGATTGCTTGTTTGTTTCTCCTGATCACCGGGCGTCTCTTCGCCCAACAGTCGACGCTGCACTTGAATCCCGCCATTGAGAAACTGGCTGCGGGGCAGCCCATGATTGGCATCCAGACCGACGATATGTCTCTGCAAAACTGCCATTCGCTTGCCCGGCTAGACTTCGACTACGCGTACGTCGACATGGAACACGGACCGTTGAATCTTGATGGCCTTTCCTTCTGCATAGCGGCGATGGTTGATAAAGCCGAAGCACTCAAGAAGGGCAATGCGCAGCCTAAGGTGGCGCTGTTTGCCCGGTTTCCGCCCTATGGACGCGATCTTGAAAGTAATGACTGGTTCGTCAAACAGGTTCTCGACATGGGCCTTATGGGGATCATCTTCAATGGCGTCGACAACAAGGAACAAATGACCAGCCTGATCCGGTTCATGCGTTATCCGCAGCAAAAATCGTCGGCGTACCAGCAGCCCCCCGGCATGCGTGGGTACTATCCTGGAAATGCTATCTTTGCGTGGGGCATCTCTCCGGCGGAGTATGAGCGGCACGCTGACGTTTGGCCGCTCAATCCGGAAGGTGATCTCTTGGCAATCGCCATGATCGAAACAACGGAAGGGCTGAAAAATGTCGATGAGATCGCGGCCGTTCCTGGGCTCGGCGCAATTTTTGTCGGTGCAGGGGGAGATTTACATCAATACCTTGGCGTGCCGCAAGACTCGCCGGAGGTGGAAGCGGCCCGGCAGAAGATTCTGGCCGCCTGCAAAGCCCACAACGTGCCTTGCGGCATCACCGCGAACACCAAGGCGGATGTCGACAAGCGGCTCAAAGAGGGCTGGAGGATGATTCGAACGGGTCGCGGCGAGTAATTGGCACTTGGTAGTTGCGCGCCACGTTCCTCGCGGCCGGGCACCAGCGCTGCCGTCGTCACTCTGGATTTGTCTTGTTGGGAACCGGAATTTGCGGCAGAAATCTACGCTTGTAAACCAGGATTGAGCGCCTAAATTCGATTACCACAGTGCCGTCCTGTTTGAACCCAGTTGTCTTCACACCCACTACGCCCATTGTGGGCCTCGATTTTGATTCCCGCAGGCTCAGCACTTCGGTCTGGGCGTAAACCGTATCGCCCTCGAACAACGGTGCGGGCATCCGCACTTCCTCCCAGCCTAGATTGACACCGTATCTCGAGACGTCCTCCACGCTTAATCCGGTAACCAGGGCCAAGGTCAGCGTCGAATTCACGATCGGCCTGCCGAACTCGGTTTGCGCCGCATAGTGCGCGTCAAAATGAATCGGGTTGGTGTTAACTGTGAGCAGGGTGAACCATGTGTTATCGGTCGATGTAATCGTGCGGCCAAGGACATGGCGCATCACCATTCCGACTTCGAACTCCTCAAAGCAGCGGCCTTTGCCGTGGGGTGAATCACTCATCTGTTCTTCCTCCCGTCAATTGATGCGTTCCAAAGATTGGATGTGCCCTGCCCAGTTTGGCCTGGCGATTCTCATCCCATGCACGCTTGTGGGCCCCTTACAATTAATCAGCGGCACGCCGGTCGGAGCGCGATCTCGGTTAGCGGATTCCTCTCATCATTCCATCCTCCAAAGGCCCAGTTCGGCCAGAATCTCTTGCGAATGTTCGCCGAGGGCGGGGACGCCCAGCATCCGTGCGGGGGCGTTCTGGAGATTGTGCGGCGGTACCAGGGCGGGAATTGTGCCGTTCGGCGAGTCGACCTGGACCCAACGGCGACGAGCGGCAAGCTGAGGATGTTGTATCACAGCTGCCACATCGTTGATCTCACCGTGAGCGATTTGCGCTTCCTCGAGGCGCCCGAGCACCTCTGATCGCTTGAGCGTACGCAAATACTGTTCGATGATGGTTTCGAGCTCGACGCGGTGACGCACACGCACCTCGTTGGTTACGAAGCGCTCGTCGTTGATTAGCGCTGGCATCGAAAGTACAACACTTGAGAAGCGATGCCATTCCCGGTCGTTCTGGATGGCAAAATTCACCGCTCCATCGGCGCAGGCATAAACCCCGTACGGCACAATCATGTTGTGACGCATGCCGGCTCGCTTCGGGATGCGTCCCGACCCTTGGTAAGCATAGAGCGCCGGCGTGACCCATTCCGTGAGGCATTCCAGCATGGAAATGTCGATGCGTTCTCCTCCGCCGCTCCGTGCGCGGTTCAGCAGGGCCGCGAGAATCGAGGAATATCCGTATAGTCCGGCGGCGATGTCGGCGATCGAGATGCCCACTTTGGCGGGAGTATCGGGGCCGCCCGTCAAATTCATGACGCCTGATTCCCCTTGAACCATGAGATCGTATGCTTTTTTATTGCGGTAGGGTCCATCGGAACCGTACCCCGAGATACCGCACCAGATCAGTCCCGGGTTGGTCTGGGCGACGGACTTGTAGGCAAAGCCAAAGGTCTCCACCGCGTCGGGCGTGAGGTTGTGGATGAACACATCGGCGCGTTCAACCAATTTTGTGAGGACTAGGTGATCCTTCGCTTTTTTTAGGTCAAGCGTTATACTTCGCTTCCCTCGATTGAGCCACCCAAAATACGCAGACAGTCCATTGAGCGCGCCGTCGTACGCGCGCGCGAAATCGCCGCCGTCGGGCCGTTCGATCTTGATAACGTCGGCGCCCATATCCGCCAACTGGCGGGAGCAAAACGGCCCGGCGACCGCTTGCTCGAGCGCCACCACGCGAATATCCTTCAACGGCAAATTGGAATCGGCTGTCATGGATGCATCACGGGCATTCAAAAGGAACGCGGCATGCCCAATACGTGCTCCCCGAGATAGGCGAGAATGAGATTCGTTGACACCGGCGCCACCTGGTAAAGACGGGTCTCGCGGAATTTCCGTTCGACGTCGTATTCGGCGGCGAAGCCAAATCCCCCGTGCGTCTGCAAGCAGACGTTCGCGGCATTCCAGGACGCGTCCGCTGCCAGAAGTTTGGACATATTGGCTTCGGGGGCGCATTTCGCGCCGGTGTCGAATAACCGGGCGGCTTCATAGCGCATCAAGTCCGCGGCGCGGACGCGCACGTAAGCATCCGCGATGGGGAATTGCACGCCTTGATTTTTCCCGATGGGACGGTCAAAGACCACTCGCTCATTCGCGTAGTTGCGCGCCTTGTCGACGAACCAGTATCCATCCCCCACGCATTCGGCGGCGATCAGAATCCGTTCCGCGTTCATACCGTCCAAGATGTACCTAAATCCAGCGCCTTCCTCCCCGATCAAATTCTCCGCGGGGATTTCGAAGTTGTCGAAGAACACCTCGTTGGTTTCGTGATTGACCATGTTGCGGATGGGGCGCACCGTGAGCCCCTTCTGGTGGCTGCCGCGAAGATCGACGAGGAAGATCGAGAGCCCAGCCGTCTTTTTCTTGACCTGCGGCAACGGGGTGGTGCGTGCCAGAAGGAGCATCAGATCCGAATGCTGCATTCGCGAAATCCAGATCTTTTGACCGTTGACCACGTATCCGTGACCCCTGCGCTCGGCGAACGTCAAAGTCTTGGTGGTGTCTGTTCCGGTGGATGGCTCGGTGACGGCGAATGATTGTAGTCGCAGTTCGCCCGCGGCGATTGCCGGCAGGTAGCGTTGCTTTTGCTCCTCGGAGCCATGCCGCAGGAGCGCGGCCATGATGTACATCTGCGCATGACACGCGCCGGAGTTGGCGCCCGAACGATTAATCTCTTCGAGGATTACGGAAGCTTCACAGATCCCCAGGCCGGCTCCACCATAGTGTTCAGGAATCAGCACCGCCAGCCAGCCGGCCTTGGTCAGGGCGGTGACGAATGCCTCGGGATACGCCCTCTGTTCCTCGATTTCCTGCCAGTATTTGCTGTTGAATGAGCTGCACAATTCTCGGATGGCCTGGCGGTACTCCGGGAATTGAATGCTTTTGGGATTAATGTCGATCATCGTCTCGCGTGGACCTCGGCAAATTATTCGGGCAATAGATTGCAAAATAGAGTAGACATATCCTCACACTCCTCTACAGAGTGGGCGGCTCGGAGCGCGGAGGTGGCGGTGTCGTGCCCGAACTTGGGCTCCACCAAGGCCAGGAATTTTTCTTCCAGTTGCCCGGTAGACACCGGGTTTTCCGGATTGCCTCGCGGGTAATCGCTCGATCCACGGAGCACTGACCCATCACTCAGGGTAAGAACAAGACGCGCAGGCCAAGCCGACGGAAACTTCTGGGTCAGGTCTTCAGCTACCCGCACACTCGTGCGCTGCAGCAATTCTGCGATGGCGTAATCGCTGATCCCCTCGAGTGTGAATCGTTGGGAAGAAAACTGCGCCAGCCCGACACGCCCTTCGAGTAACCCAGCTGCCACGCAGTATGCAATGCTGAATTTCGCCTGAAATGGCGAACGGGGATTTGTTTCTTTGACGATTTCATACCCCGGCCCGTAAGTTTCAATCTGGACACCGGTCACCTTCGCCAGGACATCCTCCGACGACCATTTGCGCTGTGACCGCAGGTCGAGTGCGATGTCAATCGCGGTATGCGTATGCCCACAGCACGAATGCAATTTGTAACAGTTCTCGCTGATCTTCCACGTTTTGCCGAGACCCTCCGTAATGCGCGTGGGATCAAACGACGCGCTCATGGCTTGAAAGAATCCTCGTTCCCCTTCAAGGATTTTCGCGGCTCCTGTGAAGCCCGCGCGAGCCAGATTGGCCGATAATACCCCATTGAATGCCGCTTTCCCGGGGTGCAGATGTTTGCTCATTGTACCGTCGCTGTTAAATTCCCAGAGTCCCGCTGCCTGAGTGCCCGCGTTGCCCAGGGCGTCCGCCATTTGCGTGGCGCTCAATTTCAGCAGGGAACCGGCCGCAACGGCCGACCCAAAGGTGGCCACTGTCCCTGTGGGATGCCAGTAACGGTAATGGCTTGGAATCACGGCCTCGCCGATTCGCAGCGCAGCCTCATAACCCAGGGCAACAGCCAGCAGGAACGCGCGTCCGTCCGCGTGTTCTTTTTCTGCGACGCCGAGGGCCGCAGGAATAATCGCGGCCGCGGGGTGAACGATGGATCCTTTATGAACGTCGTCGAGTTCGAGGATATGCGAGGCCACGCCATTTGCCAGGGCTGCACCGGCCGCCGAGGATCTGCCGCCCGCGAACACCGTCGCTTCTTGGGCCGCGCCCAGGCCTTTGGCAACGCCTTGCGCCAGGCGTGCCGGCGGTTCGATCGCCCCTGCTAAAGCCGATCCCAGCCAATCGAGTACAGAGCGTTTGGTGTCGGTGACGACCTCTGGTGGCAAATCAGCGTACCTCGTACACGCCATCACCGCCGCTAATCGCTGGCTCAAACTCTCGTTTTCGAAAGCCTTCCTCGTAAGCATGTCTCTTTCCGAAAGCATCGATCGCACCTGTATGTTAAGGCTGTTACTTTCAACCTCGCAAAACGCGGATGGTCGATCGATAGGTCTCTGGATTTATTTTTGCGGCGATCAGCACGGGGCCCGGATGGGTGGCCGTCTCTCTCAAACAGGCCCTCAATGTCGCTTTGCTATTTGCCGTTACGCCCAACACTCCGAGGCCCGCGCCCACGGATTTCCAGTCGATTGGCCCCATCGAAATCCCAATCGGTTGGTACCCCCGGTCGACTTGCTTGATTTTGATGAGGCTCAATTCACCGTCATCGAAAACAATAATACGCAAGGGGAGTGCTTCTCGCGCTGCGGTTCGCAGATCCCCCAAGCACATTAGCAATCCGCCGTCACCCGTGAATGCCACAGTGGGCTTGGCCGGCTCAAGTAGCGTTGCGCCGATGGCGGCAGGCAGCGCAAAGCCCATCGTTGCGAGGCCGTTGGAGATCAGGACACCGCTTGGTTCCAGGGCGGGCCACAATCCCATGACCGGCAGCATGAACGCGCCGGCGTCGACCGTGACACGGCTTCCTCGATACGCTTCCGCCACAAGTTCCACCACCTGGTGTGGCAAGAGTTCGCTAGCTTTGCCGCCCGGGCGCAACTTCTCTCGATTCTTCTGGACCAGCGAAAACAATTCTTCTGCCCCCCACCCTGCACGGGATGGCAAGAGCTCCGCGACCCCTTTCAACCAGGTCACCACATTACCCACTAATTCACACGTGAGCGGGACGTGCCGTTGGTTTACGGACCAGGACGAAATCGCGATAACCGGTTGCTTGAATCCCCAGGGCCTAGGGAGGAGTTCAACGGGGTCCAGGCCGATGGCTAGAAAAGTGTCCGCACGCTCAAGGAGTTCGCGTTCGAGAGTTCCATTGGTCAGTACGCCGGCGAACCAGGGATGAGAGTCCGGCACTACCCCCTTCGCTTTGTAGGTCACCAGGGCGGGGATTCGCAATTGTTCACATAGCTTCCGGACTTCGCTCGAAATCTCGGCAGTTCTGGCGCCTAACCCAATCAAAAAGAGGGGACGTTTGGCCCCACGAAGAATCTGTTGGACGTGTAAAGGCACATTCGGATCCGTCTCCGCCCGGAACCGCAATGAGGAAAACTCCGCAAGATCTGGCGACTCCGCCGGGGCCGAGGCAATTTCGGACGAGACATCCAGATGAATCGGTCCGGGAGGGAAGCTCGCGATCGTCTCCACGGCCTCTTGCAGCTGTTGATCGATCTTTTCGACGGAAAGCCTTGCGCTCCACTTCACCAAGGGAGAAAAGATTTGTCCATGGGCGAACACCTGGTGCTGCATGACGCCAGCGCTGGCCGCTAGGCAGTCCGTCAAAACGACCAGCGGAACTCGGTCGAGGCACGCATTGGCGACACCGTTCATCAGCGAAGCCGCTCCCGGCCCGAGCGTCGCCAGGCATGCGCCGGGTCTCCCCGTGATTTCGGCCTGCGCAGAGGCCATGAACGCGGATGCGGTTTCCGTGTGCGCCAGGGAAAAGGGCAATCCCGCGCGCAGTGCCGCTTCTATCAGGTCGGCGTTGCTTCCTCCTCCGGGCATACCAAACAGGCGCTGTACGCCCATACGCTGGAGCGTGGCGACGATCCGGTCGGCATAACTGGTCCGCAAGGTGGTCTGAGATCTTGGCGAGCCTTCCACAAGATAACTCCCAGTCGATGGCTGACATTTCCAGTAACTACGTATGTTTCAATCGCTCGGAAGTGGGCCCAAAGGTGTGCCCCGCGGACAGGTCATCCGCAAACTGCTTGTCTCTCGCGTGCAACTCCTCAGCGAGGGTCAGGGCATCGGGGAGTCGCTCGGCCCTCACGCAGACGACCCCAGTTTCATCGCCAATGATGAAATCTCCTTGATCTACCCTGACTCCGCAGACCGTTATGGGTATGTTCACGCCCGTCACGTTCACACGTCTTTGGCCCGAAATCGGCGTAATCCACTTGCTGGTGACCCACAATCCGGTCTCCCGAATGGCCGCAAGGTCGCGACATCCGCCGTTGATAACTACGCCCGCCGCTCCCTGATTGCGTGTTGCCTGGGCGGCCAGTCCGCCAAAAGTAGAAACTTCGGCTCCGCCCATTTCGATCACCAGTATATTTCCTTCAGAGAGCGTGTCGAGGAAACTGCCGACCGCAAAGGCTTCTCTCGGGAATGCCTGCAGGGGACCAACGGTTTCTTGTACGGTGAGCGCCACTCCCGCGACGCAACCGGAGCCACTTTGCAGCGCTAGTCCCTGAATCACGCCCGCGATCCCCAGCTGATCGAGAGCGTCGCTCCATGTGCTGGTCGCCAACGCGCGGCAGCGCCGCAATAGGGCGCTTGTTGTCAAGTTCATCTTCATCGCATCGGCCTATCTCTTCTCCATTCGGAGAACCGACCGATCGATGCTGGCAATCGTTGGTCGGCCCGTCAACGCCATGGCCACCTCAAGTTCGCTACGCAGAATGTCCACCACGCGGCTTACGCCAGATTTTCCTCCGACCGCGAGCCCGTAGACGTATGGCCTGCCAATCAACACCGCGGTAGCCCCGAGCGCCAGTGCCTTCAACACGTCTGTCCCGCGACGAATTCCCCCGTCGACCAGCACGGGAATTCGGCCGGCGACCCTCTCTGCGACCGAGGGGAGTGCATCAATCGTGGCCGATACCGTATCGAGTTGGCGAGCCCCATGGTTGGAGACGATCAGACCTGATACACCGGCGGAAATCGCTGTTTCAGCGTCGTCGGGATTCAACACTCCTTTCAGCAAAATGGGAACGCGAGCAAACGACCGGAGCCACGCGACATCTTCCCAAGTCACCTTGTCAGGAACTACGGGTTTATACCCAACTCCCGGTGGGCCGTATTTTGCACTCGTGATTCCTGTGCGGTTCACGGACTTAATACCAGGCGAGGTACTTTCGGCCCGCCAGATTCGATCTCGGATGCCGGTCACGGCGTCGTCGACGGTCACACAAAGGGCCTGGCAACCCGCCTCTTCGACTCGCTCCACGTAACTCCGCGTCAGGCCGCGGTCCGGCTTGATGAACATTTGGCACCAGAAGGACTCCGATGCGGCCCGCGCAATCTCTTCAATCGGGAAGGAAGAAGCGGCGCTGATCACCGCGGTCGCAGAGGACATGCCTGCTCCGCGTACGGTCGCGAGTTCACCTTCCGGATGCATGACCCCCTGTCCGCCCGTTGGTGCCAGCAAAATCGGGAACGGCAGTTCATGTCCAAGTAATTTTGTGCGCGTATCGAGCGACGAGACATCCACCAAAATCCGCGGCTGCAATCGGATGCGTTCCAGCGCTTCACGATTCCATCGGAGGGTGGTCTCATCGGCCGCGCCACCTGAAACCCATTGGTAAACATCCGGGATCATGGACTCGCGGGCCATTGCCTCGATTTCCGGCAAGCTGTTTGCTTGCTCGAAGCGGGGGACAGATTTGGGTTCGCTCTTGGAGTCTCGAGCCGTGCCTTTGGATTTGGGCTGGGAACATTCCGCACGCGGCGCGACTATGGCTACTGTGGTCAGTCCGAGTCCTGACAGCAAGAGGTGCCTGCGAGAAGGCCGCGTCATGAAACTCCTGGAAAGGGCGTCACGCAGCAAGCTGCCGGTGTGGAGCTTGCCAGCATCAGTTCAGTTGCCCACCAGCCGAAACATTTGGACCCGATGGCCCCCCCCGGTTGCCACGCCCGCTTCACCGCTCACAACATTGCCCTTCGAATCCACAGCGAGGCTATGCAAGCCGTTGAATTCCCCGACCTCGAAACCTGAGCGGCCAAAGGCGCCGATCTGTTCTCCGCTCGCATGGTCCAGGATTCGTATCTCTTCGTCTCCGCAATCGCAGACGTACATGTATTTTTGCGCCGGGTCGGACGAAAAACCCAATTGGCAGACGGCACCGATGCCGGTGAGCCGGGCCGTTTTGCTCTCGATTTTGATGTTTCTCTTGAAGTTGCCCATTTTGTCGAACACTTCGATGCGGCCACCCAGACGGTCGCACACGTATACCAAGCCATCGTTTCCAAGAACGACGTAGTGCACTACCTTCAAGAACACGCCGCCTTCCCCTGCGTCCACTTCGGCCAATGTCCCTTGCCGTCCCCACTGCCGCAAAAAGTGGCCCTCGCGGTCAAAAACCACCACGCGCCGGTTGCCGTATCCGTCCGTGATATACACGTCGCCATTCGTCGGATCAATGGCCACGCTCGATGGAAGATTCAGCAGTTCATGGCTCGAGTTCAGCGGGGCTCCGGCGATGGTTCCGTCGGAAGTGTCGAAGTGTCCCTTGGTGCCGATTTGCAATAGCAACTTGCTGCCGTCGTGAGTATATTTCTGAACGATCGCATCCTCATTGCCGGCGATCCACACATTCCCCTGGTAATCGACGAAGCACCCGTGCAACTTATTCGGCAGAATCTTGCGATCGCCCCAGGAGTTCACAACTTGGCCGTTCGTATCAAACTCGATGACTGCCGGTGACACTACCCCGAGGACCAGTTCTTTTGGCGTGAGATTCCCGCGGTTTACGGTGAACAGGTGGTCCTGCGCGTCGAAGCACGTACCCCCGACTTCGCCAGTAATCCACCGATCGGGCAGAGGCTTCCGCCATTGTGGTTCGACCACGAACTTCGGTATCTCGCGCTTTTGTGAATCTTGCGCTCTAATGACCAGGGTCCACAAACTTGTTAGGAAAATGCCAACCCCGAGACACATCAGTGCCACGTGGGTTTTTTTAATGGTCATCTTGGTTTTTTGGGGATTCATGGTGCTAAGCAATTCTCCTCTACAATTCGCCATCTTTGGAAAACTCTAGGCTTTGGCCGGATAAATCACTTTGCCTGCCCGAACGGTTGCGGATGGCTCCAACTTTTGATGGGCGGTTCTCGTTTGACCCTCCGAGTCCACGAAGTTGAACTCACCGGAGCGGAGTTCAATAATGGCAACATCGGCTTCCGCGCCAGGTTTCAAAGTTCCGATTTCCAATCCGAAGTTGAGGGACCGGGCCGCATTGATCGTCGTACGCTCGACTACCTCACGCAGATTCATACCCAGGACCATCATTTTCGTCATGGTCGTCATCAGGTCAAATACGGGGCCCCGCACGCTGCCGTTGCTTACGTCACTCGAAATCGTGTCTGGGATGAGCCCTTGCCCCATGCACTTCTCCGCTACCCGGAAAGAAAAGTTCGTTCGTCCATGGCCGATATCGAAGCGCACACCGCGCTTCCGTGCGTCCAAGACTTCGGGCAAGAGCTTCCCACTATCATCCAGGATGCTGTTCGGACGGGGATTATAAATGTGCGTGACGATGTCGCGTTCCTTCATCATCACCAGGAATTCCTTGAGCGGCGTGTAGGAACCCCCGATGTGGGTGGTCAGCGGCAGGGAGGTCTCGTCGCAAGCAGCTCGTGCGCGCTTCATGGCCTCCATGTCATTGCTTCCAGGAATCGTAAACTTCCGATCAATTCGAAGTTTGAAGCCCAACACCAAATCCTTGTTCTCGAGGGCCGCTTTGGCCGCGCGCTTGGGGTCGCAAAATCGCAAGTCTCCGAGTTCTTCCATTCCAGGGGTGATCGACACGATCATTCCGATGGCAACGATATGTACCAGTGAGCGAACCCTGGTCTCCGACTTCTCTACGACAAACTTTCGCAGTGCCGGGAGGGTAAATGCCCCGGCGGATCCAGCATCGACAACCGTGGTAACGCCGCGGCTCACGCAGCAGGGATCCGCTTCGGTCCCGGTTTCCCCAACGTAGGGAAGAACATGAACATGTAGGTCAATAAGGCCAGGCGTGACGATCTTGCCTTTTGCATCGAGGACTTGCTGGGCCTGCGAGGCTGGGATGTCTCTTTGCAGGAGTACAATCTTCCCTCCACGGATCGCCACGTCGAGTTCTTCCTCGATGTTTTGCGATGGATCCACCACCTTGCCGCCTTTGATGAGCAAATCGTACTCCGCGGAGCTCGGTGTGGTGGACTCGGCGCCAAGAGGGAGTGCCGACAAAACGATCGGAGTAGTCATCAAGCTCAACATGTCTCGGCGCGTAAGGAGGCGATCAGGCACAGGTTTCACCTTTGAGTTGGAACCCTTGATTTTCAATTGAGAACCTCTCCGGTAATCCCTCGATTGCAGCCAGTGGCAGCCAGCGCATTGCAACGTAGCACTGCACCGCGCACGCCTAGCGGTTTGACTTTGCAGGCTTTCATGCTTTCCAGATTCCCTCGGCATTCGCCGAGGGACCGCTACAGTTAAGCGACTTATGCTCCAGCTCGTCTAGCACGAAATAAATGCGCTTTGGACCGCTTTAAGATTTTGAGCAATTCTGGCGGAAGCTGCTTGGTGTGAAACCGGTAACTTGCCGGAAAGCACGCGAGAAATGGCTCTGGTCGAAGAAACCGGTCGCCAGTGCAACTTCAGAAAGAGGAATACCGGGCGTCTTGGACATCAGCTGTTCGGCTTTTCGGATGCGCATGTGGCGTTGAAATTCACCTGGGGTGGTGCGGAATGCTTTCTTAAATGCCGTTACCAGATACACCGGATGAACGTCGGCCGTTTTTGCCAGGATCCCCACCGAAAGCCCTTGTTCGCATGTTTCCTCGAGCTGTTGTTTCACTTGGGTAAGCCAGGCCGGGATTCGTTGGACTGCAGGAGCATGCTGGCGTGTAACCTGCGCCAGCATCTCCATCAAGATGCCTTCAACGGCCAGCGAGGAACAGGAATCGCCAAGCAGATACTCCGACCAGAGTCGCTTGGCGAGCCATGTCAGCTTCCCGTTGGAGAAATTGGACGAAACGTCAGGCACGCAACGGTGTTCCGCAATCCGTCGCAAGAAGCTTAACGTAAACTCAATGACCAGGATATTGGTGGCGACATCGTGGAAACGCACCGAATGTGGCTCGCCGGCCGGTCGAAAAACCGTTTCGGCAGGGCGCCCTTCTTGAAACTTGGAACCATACTTCCCGGCGTAACTGCCCTTTAGAATGCAACAGAAATAGGGCTTTGAATGCACGTGATTGGGGAGGATGGTCTTCGGTTTGAATTGAACCTCTTTGGCGGTCACAAATTGCATGCCTGATGATTCCATGTGTGCCTACTCCATAAATAAAAAGGACAGCCTTAGAGTTTCCCTGCGTATCTTCGACGCGCCCACAACCAGCCGAGGCCCGTTGAAGCTGCTTTTTAATTGGGGGTGAATTCTCCCCGAATCAGCGCTATACTCCCGCTCTACAAAGACAGTAAGGAACAGGCCGCGATGCTATGGGGTATAGCGTCCCGCGTCCTGTGGAATCGATAAAGAAAATGTTAAGAAACTCTTTCGCCTTGTATGCCTAGCTGTATCAAGCATTTATATCGCTTCGGTCCCTTTGAGTTGGACCCTGCTGAGCGCCTCCTTTCCTCTGACGGGCGCGCCGTACCCCTCTCCCCCAAAGCCTTCGATATGCTGGTAGTTCTAGTGGAACGCGGCGGACACCTTTGCAAAAGAGAAGAATTGATGAGCGTCCTCTGGCCGGATTCCTTCGTGGAAGAAGGCAATCTTTCTGTAACGGTTTCCTCCCTCAGAAAAGTGTTGCACGACGACTGCGGTCAGCCGAGTTACATTGAGACTGTTTCCAAGCGGGGCTATAGATTCGTCGCCAGCGTAAGTCATGTGGTCGAACGCAACGATCCGGAACCCGCAATCGAGACGGCTCCTCAGGAACAGGTCATTGCAGGACAAAAGGAATCCGAAACTGCACGCGCGCCGAAGGCGCTCAGCAGGAGGTTCGCCACGCTTGCTGTGGTTGTCGTCATTGCCACACTTTTCCTTGCGCGGATCGTGGGAGTACGGGGTGGAAGCGCTGCCGCACCCGCGGGGAGCCCCATAGTCCACTCATTGGCGGTTTTGCCCTTCCAGACCGTTGGCGACAAGAATGGCGGGGAGTATGTCGGTATAGCGATGGCCGACGCGCTTATCACCAAGCTAGGCAACACTGGGAGAATCGTCACCCGGCCCACCAGCGCGATTCAAAAATATGCAGACGGAACGCAAGATGCCAGAGCGGCGGGGCTTGAACAGGGGGTGGACGCGGTTCTGGATGGGCGCATCCAACGCGACGGCGACCGCGTGCGCTTGACCGTGCAATTGACCAGGGTTCGCGACGGTGTACAGCTTTGGGCAGACTCTTTTGACGAGAATTTCACGGATGTATTCGCCTTGGAAGATGAGTTCTCGGACAGAGTGACCAGATCCATCTGCCTGAGACTTACGGGAGAAGAAGAAAAGCGAAAGCTCGCGAAACTCTCGACCAAGAATAATGATGCTTATCAGGCATATGTAAGAGGCCGCTACTTCTGGAATAGGAGAACGGAGAAGGCTTTAACCACGGGCCTGCGCTATTTCCAGCAGGCGGTGAAGTTGGATCCCCAATTTGCGGAGGCCCACGCAGGAGTTGCCGATTCCTACGGGTTGCTGGGCCTCTACGGTATACTCCCTCCGACACAAGCGTTTCCCCCTGCGGAAGCCGCTGCCAAAAGAGCCCTGAGCATGGACGATAGTCTGGCAGAGGCGCATGCCACCCTCGGCTTTGTGTACTTCTATTACGATTGGAACGGCTTAGCCGCCGAAAGGGAGTTCCGGCGCGCACTCGAAAGCAATCCCAACTATGCGATGGCCCACTCCTGGAATGGACAAGACCTGGCAGCGATGGGACGCATTTCCGAAGCGCTTGCCGAAACGCAACTGGCCCAACAGGACGATCCTCTTTCCTTGATCGTCAGCAGCAACGCCGGACTAATCTTGTGCTTGGCCGGGAGTTTCGAGCAGGCCATTGAAACGCTAAACAAGGCCGTGGAGATTGACCCCAACTTCCCGCGCGCTCATTTTCGGCTTGGAAATGTTTACGAACAGCAAGGTATGCCCGAAAAAGCTATCTCGGAGTTTACCGAGGCTGTGCGGCTATCCGGGGGCGACTCTTCTTACGAAGGGTCACTGGGACACGCCTATGCCCTGGCGGGAAATGTGGAACAAGCCAGAAGGATTCTGGGCCTTCTGAAACAGCGGTCCGGTCGGCAATACGTCCCAGCCTACGCCGTAGCCTTGATCTATGCCGGTTTGGGCGATCGAGACGCGGCATTCGAATGGCTCGAAAAGGCGTACAAGGATCGGTCTGCCTCTATGGCCCTGCTCAAAGTGGATCCAGCTCTCAATAACCTTCATTCGGATCCCAGGTTCATGGAGCTGGCCCGGCGCGTTAATTTCTAGCGCTCGCATCCTTTATATTTTCTCAACTTGAGTAGGCGGCTGACGCACGCAGAGGGCGCAAAAAGAAAATGAAGTCGTTGCTGAACACAGGCGGTTGGTTTGGGAAAATCAGCCGAGTCTGCGCGTTGGAGGTAGGGATTTTATTTGTTTGAAACCGTTGTCGCGAGAGAACCTGCGGGTCTGTGCCGAAGGATAGATGATTGCGACCACGGTCTTGTAGGCTGTTCCTCCCTTGCCGTACGAACTGCATGCCCACGTCGCAACGGTCTATGAAACCGTTGTACAAAAGAGTGGGAGCTATCGAAGGCAATCTCGTTGCTGAGGCTTGATTGAACCGTCCCCGAAAATCTTGACCTCTAACGATCCTGTACAAGCTCCCTGATACACAGATCCGGCGCGAAGCGTTCGCGCCTGTGACGGAGACGGCGGAGATTCGCTCTGCGCTGCCGGCGAGCAAATCCATCCAATCGCAGATCGCCGCTGTGTCGTCCGCGCGCTCACTCCTTCGCCCTCACTGCTTAGCGGAACTCGCCGCCGTAGGGTGGGGCTCGCCGAAGTAGGGAAAATCCGGGCGCATCAGCCGCATATCGGGCGCCACCCCATCGCCGAGGGCCGTGTTCGTGACCAGCGTGAGAATGACGTCCATCACGTCGTCACCGAGGCCGCGGCCGTTGAAGGAGGCAAAGCTGAATGAAGCGGGCGTGTCCAGTTCATACGGCAGGACCGATGGGCAGAGGCGCGTGAGGAGTTGCGTAGCGTAGGCGGATGGGTCGGCCGCTGAGTGGGCAAGCGCGGTGACTTTTTCCACGAAGTCGCGGATCGATTTGGAGAACAGCGCCACTTCGTCCGCCGGGACCGCGCGGTTGTAGTTTTCCGAAGCGTCGTGCAGCGAAGGATCGGAGAGCAGGATATGGGTGATCATCGGCAGGCCCCAACGCGATACCTGCACCTCCGGCGCGTGCCCGTAGAGCGATGCGGTGGCCCAGGCGTGCACTACACCTCGGCCGATCAGGCCGCTGGGGACCTCGAGGACGATGGCGGTGACATTGTTACCTCTGAAGAAGTTCTGGCCATTCTGGAACGACTCCGGGGCAAACCGGTTTTCGGACCACAGAGCTCTTCTGAAGGCACCGAAACCGACGCCATTGGTGGCGAACAGATCGGGTGCGAGGCCTGCGTACGCCAGGCAGCCCTGATCCGCTTTCACGACGCGTCCCGTATTTCCGGAAATGATGAGTTCGCCCGCGGCACCCTTCAGAGCGTCCGCTCCGGTGGCGCGCCGGACCGCGAAGGTCTGAACGTGCCGGTGCTCGCCGCCATCGGCGTGGACGGGCGGGCCGAACTGGACCTTGAAGGCGACGTCTTCGCGAAGATCGCGATCCGTGTCGAAGCGAAAAGCGTAGAGACCTTCGTCGCGGAAGGTGTCTGGCGCGCCGACGCCGGCGTTCGGATTCACGGTCAAAGCCATGACCGTTGTCCCCGGGCGGCCGCGAAACAAGTAGAAGTCGCAGACGTTGATGCGGGGGTCTTCTTTTGCGGTAGGAGTATCGAAATGATGCGACATGGCGAATCTCCTCCTAGAGGGTTAGATGCGAGGCCAAAAGGTCGATCGCTCGGATGCGGGGCCGATGCGGCGATCATCCTTGACATCCTCAACCTCATCGGAAGATTTTTCAAGTTTGGAATGGAAACGAAGCAATTCCCAAGGCCCGATTAGCTTTGACTGCGTCTGCGATAGAAGCCTAGGGCCACTACTCTCCGGAATGCGATGATTTGTTCATCGCGTCAAACGCTGCGAGTGCACCTTCTGGCCGGGCGCGGACCACGAAATCTTCCGTGAGATTCACCCAGCGCACCTTTCCAGACGAATCGATTAGGAATTCTGCTGGTCGCGAGATGTCCGCGCCGTCGCGTCGGCCGTGCACGTGCACCAGATTCCACCTGCGGATCACATCCTCATGTGCGTCCGAAAGAATCGGAAACGTATAGCCTTGCGACCGGCGAAGATTTTCGGAATCCACGGGAGAATCCACACTGATCGCGATCACTCGAATCTTCCGCGCATCGAACTCCGGCAGCGCCTTCTCGAAACTCCGTAACTCGGAGTTGCAGAACGGTCACCAATATCCACGGTAGAAAATCAAAACCGCGCCGGCTGTTTGGGCCGCACCCTTCCCCGCGCCGGTTGCACTCTCTGGAGTGAACGGAGAATTCAACGCACCCGTCAAACTCACTGGGTGATTCTGCGAATCCGGCAGCGTGAAATCTGGCGCCGTCTGGCCCACTCGCGGCGCCTCGTGCGAAGCGGGTAGCACATGCCGCGCGCCGATGAAAATGCCGTAGAGGAAAAATCCGCTGAATGCCAACGCCAGCACCGCCAGGGCGCTGCCGAAGATTTTGCCGCGACACAGATCTGGATGCCTGAATGCGCGCACAAGCCCCAAGGCGAGCAGCACCAACCCGAGCGCGATCATTGGCAGGTTCGCCCACGGAAAATCGCGAAGCCCCGGGAAGCGAACGAAGAAGAGCGGATAGCTAACCACTCCTAGAAAAACCAGCGCCGCGCCGGTCCACACTGCCCAGTTCCAGCCTCGTTTCATCGCTAACCCTCCCCGCTGCACCCCACTCCAGGTACGATTTCCAACGCCTGCCCGCGATTCGCGGATTTGAAATTTGTTTGACATCATGCCAGACGTCAGCTCATAGGCCAACCGATACTGCGTCCAAAATCTCATCAATTGGCCCGGCGATGCTTAGTCGAACCGAGCGTTTCTGACCCGACAACGGGGTCGACGAACCGAGCTAAGTTCTTTGTTCCGAGCAAGAGTGCCTGAGACTTTTCAACTTGGAAAAGCGAGTCTAGAACGACTGGTTGAGTGGTTCTTAGCTAGGAGCGAACTGCAGCAACGTGCTATGCCTCTGACTTGAGGATGGCGTCGCAATGAGTTCTTATATCCTGAGGAACCGATCGCGAATAATAGGAGGATGAATGGCGCAAGTTTGGTTAGTGACGGGCAGTTCTCGCGGTCTGGGTCGCGCGATTGTCGAAGCGAGCCTTGCGGCGGGTAATAAAGTGTTGGCGACAGCTAGGGACATCGAGCCTCTACATGATCTATCGGAGCGCCACGGTGACCAGATCAAGCTCTTCGCGCTGGACGTGACCGACGAGTCCGCAGCAGCGAGCGCAGTGAAGGCGGCGATCGGTGCCTTTGGCTCGCTGGAGGTTGTTATCAACAACGCGGGATACGGCAATCTCTCGTCCGTCGAAGACACGCCGATGTCGGATTTTCGCGCACAAATCGAAACGAATCTCTTCGGGACGATCATCGTGACGAAGGCCGCTCTTCCGTACTTTCGCCAAAGGAAAG